>Ga0233424_10000045_pt1 | contig 176827 bp, 172 predicted proteins | sample Watercolumn_Towu_FD_181011 | JGI IMG/M metagenome (GOLD analysis project Ga0233424, IMG submission 181011) | Freshwater microbial communities from Lake Towuti, South Sulawesi, Indonesia - Watercolumn_Towuti2014_125_MG | ecosystem: Environmental > Aquatic > Freshwater > Lake | place...
TTGGGCAGCTCGTAGTTGACGACGTGGGGCAGCTGGTCGATGTCGATGCCGCGGGCCGCGATATCGGTGGCCACCAGGCAGGTCAGCTCGCCGCTCTTGAACTCGGCCAGGGCCTTGGTGCGCGCACCCTGGCTCTTGTTGCCGTGGATGGCCATGGCGCTGATGCCCTGGTCATTCAGGTAGTCGGTCAGGCGGTTGGCGCCATGCTTCATGCGGGTGAAGACCAGCACCTGGTGCCAGTCGCCGCTCTTGATCAGATGAGCCAGCAGTTCCTTCTTGCGGTCGCGGCCGACCGGATGGACCTTCTGCGCGATCGCATCATTGGTCTGGTTGCGACGCGCCACCTCGATCAGGGCGGGCTGGTTCAGCAGACGATCGGCCAGGGCCTTGATGTCATCGCTGAAGGTGGCCGAGAACAGCAGGTTCTGGCGCTTGGGCGGCAGGATGGCCAGCACCTTCTTGATGTCGTGGATGAAGCCCATGTCGAGCATGCGGTCGGCTTCGTCCAGCACCAGGATCTCGATCTTGCTCAGATCCAGGGTGCCCTGCATATGGTGGTCCAGCAGGCGGCCGGGGGTGGCCACCAGGATGTCCACGCCGTCGCGCAGGCGGTTGACCTGGGGCTGCATGCCCACGCCGCCGAACATCACCATGCTGGTGAGCGGCAGGTACTTGCCGTAGGTCTTGACGCTTTCCTCGACCTGGGCGGCCAGCTCGCGGGTGGGGGTGAGCACCAGGGCGCGCACCATGTGCTTGCCGCGTGCGTTCTTCACGGCCGGGGTGGCCGAGAGACGGTGCAGCATGGGCAGGGTGAAACCGGCGGTCTTGCCGGTGCCGGTCTGGGCGCCGGCGAGCAGGTCGCCGCCCTGGAGGACGGCGGGAATGGCTTGGGCCTGGATGGGGGTGGGGGAGGTGTAGCCGGCGTCGGCAATGGCCTTGAGCAGCGGTGCTGCCAGGCCCAGGGAGTCGAATGTCATTGACTGCAATGTGAGCACGGTGCCCTGTGGGCGTGGCCGCGTCGCATTGTGGGCAACGCCAGTCTTCGGGCCACGCCAGGAGCGTGCATGGGCTCAAAAATAAAACGCCGCGCAAAGACTGTGATGCGCAGCGTCGCCGCCATTGTAGCCGGGCGACAGCCGCCCCAGGGGGCAAAGGCTGTGACACATGTGTCAAGCCTCGGTAAATAGGGGGCAAGTTGCGGCCATCTTTGCGCCAATGGATATACGGGGGACACCTAGGCTTGCCGCAGTTTCAAACCCTAGCCTGCCTTGTCCATGTCCGAGCCCGATCACCACGCACCGCAAGACCGTCTGCTGCTGTGCGATCCCGATGCGCAAACCCGCTCCCTGCTGGCCGATGCCCTGAAGCTCTGGGGCTACAGCGCCAGTGTGGCCGAGGACAGCGTGGTGCTGGAACAGCTGGGCGAGGGCGAGTACGAGCTGCTGCTGGTGGATCCGCAGGACGCCCGCGGTCGCGGCTGGCAGCGCCTGGGCGCCCTGCGCACGCGTTCGCGTCTGCCGGTGCTGGCCCTGCTCAGCGACAACGCGGTGCTGGACCGGGTGCTGGCCCTGGAGCTGGGGGCCGATGCGGTCTGTCCCAAGCCGCGCCAGCCCCAGGAGCTGCATGAGCTGCGCCTGCGCCTGCAGGGCCTGCTGCGGCGCAGCCGCGAGGAGCGCCCGCTCTTCTTCGGACGCTGGCGCCTGGATCTGCAGACCCGGCGCCTGTGCGGGCCGCAAGGCTTTTCCACCGCGCTCTCGCCGGCCGAGTACCGGCTGCTGCGCGCCTTTCTGGAGCGGCCGCACAGCGTGCTGTGCCGGCGTGAGCTGCTGGGCCTGGTGCGCGGTCCCGGGGCGCCGGCCCTGGAGCGCAATATCGATCTGCTGATCTCGCGCCTGCGCCAGAAGCTGGACGAGGATGCGCGCGAGCCGCGCCTGATCCGTACGGTGCGCGGTCTGGGCTATCTTTTCGACCCCCCCGAGCACTGAACAGCCTGACGCGCAAGGCCTTGCGGCTTTTCGCACACAGGGTTTTGCTCACCCCCCGACCCGCGGGGCCGGAAGGCGGGAAGACGGCGACGGGCCACCCGTAAACTGGCTTGGCGTTACCGCCTGTATCAGCAGTATGAAGTCCGGCCTGTTCCTCCCCCTGATGGCACCCCCGCTGTGCTTGGTGGCGGTGCTGTGCCTGGCCTTGAGCTGGAGCACGGCGGCGCGGGCGACCGAGGCCTCGCGCACCCTGGTCCAGGCCGAGAGTGGTCTGGGCACCGCCGAGCTGGTGAGCGCCATCCTGGGCTACACGGCCTGGCCGGGGCGCGAGCGGACCAGTGTGGTGCTGTGCGTGAGCCGGGCCGCGCCCGAGGCGGCCGCCATCCTGGCCCAGGCCCAGCAGCAGCGCCTGCGCTGGCCCCTGGTGGGGCGCGGCATCGAGGCCGATGAGCCGCCGCCCGCCGCCTGCGACGCCATCTATTTCGAGGGCTGGCAGGCGCAGGCCCAGCGCCAGGCCCTGCGCGGCCTGGCGGGCCGGCCGGTGCTGAGCATCGGTGCGGGCAGCGAGTTCTGCAGCGATGGCGGTCTGTTCTGCCTGGCGCCCGGACCCGTGGGCCTGCGCTTCGAGGTGAATCTGGACGCGGTGGCGCGCAGCGGTCTGCGCGTGCATCCCCAGGTCTTGCGCCTGGCGCGACCGCGGGCCGTGGGGAGCGCAGGATGACGCTGCAGCCCCGGCATCGCGAACTGCCCAGCGTGGCCAGCCTGCTGCGCCGCGCCCAGCTGCGCGTGGCCCTGCTCACCCTGCTGGTGGTGGGCTCGGTGCTGACCCTGGGCATGCTGGTCTCGCTGCGCCTGTCCCAACTGCACAACCTGGACCTGGTGGCCCGCTCCCTGGCCTACACCACCGAGGCGGCCGCCGTCTTCCGCGATGCCGGCGCGGCCCGCGAGCTGCTGGCCGAGGCCGTGGCCCGCGAGGAACTGGCCGGCGCCCGGCTGCTGCTGGACAACGGCCAGGAGCTGGCCGCCTGGCAGCGGCCCGCGCGCTGGTCCTGGCTGGAGTCCGTGGTGGATCGGCTGCTGCCCCTGCGTGCGGAGGCGCCGCTGCACTACCAGGGTCGCCCCCTGGGCCGGGTGCTGCTGCGTGGCGATGTGGCGCCCCTCTTGCGCGCCCTGGGCTGGGCCTTGCTGGCGGCCCTGCTGGGCATGGCGCTCAGCGGCCTGGCGGTGCTGCTGATGACCCGGCGCATGCGCCCCTTGCTGGAGGTGCCGCTGCGCGAGCTGGCGGCCCAGTCGCGCAGCATCCGTCAGCTGCGGGCCTTCGAGCGCCGCGCTCATGGCGGGGCGGTGCGCGAAATTGACGCCCTGGCCACCGATTTCAATGCCCTGCTGGACGAGGTGCAGGCGCGCGAGCTGGAACTGCTGAGCCGGCACGCGGCCCTGCAGTCCGACCACGAGAGCCTGGCTCGCCAGGCCAGCCGCGACCCCCTCACCGGCGTGGCCAACCGGGCGCATTTCGAGCGCTGCCTGCGCGAGTCGGTGGCCCGCGCGGTGGCCGGCGGCGCGGGGCTGGGCCTGCTCTTCATCGATGCCGACCGCTTCAAGCAGATCAATGACGAGTACGGCCACGAGGTGGGCGACCGCGTGCTGATCGCCCTGGCCCAGCGCCTGCGCAGCGCGGTGCGCGAGCATGATCTGGTGGCGCGCCTGGGTGGCGACGAGTTCGTGGTTCTGATCGAACCCTTGCGTCAGGCCGAGGATGCCTGGCGGGTGGTGCAGCAGATCGAGGCGGCGGTGCGTACCCCCGTGGCCCTGGGCCCGCTGGCGCCCGTGGCCGGCGTCACGCCCGGCGTGAGCATCGGCGTGGCGGTCTACCCCGAGCATGGCGACAGTGCCGAAGCCCTGCTGCGCGCTGCCGACGAGGCCATGTACCGCCGCAAGCGCGGCGGCCGCCTGTTGGGCGCGCCCGGAGAGTGAGGCCGCCGCCGCCCTGACAGTCCGTCTTTCCACTCCTCACGCGTTTGCGTCTGTGCACCATGAATGCCAAGAAGTCCCTGTACAAGCGTCTGATGAGTGTGGGCCTGCTGGCCCTGTGTGCCGCCTGCCAGCAGATGCCGGCGGCCCAGCCTCTGCCGGCCAAGCCGGCCTCGGTCTGGACCGATCCCCAGGTCCGAGCCCTGCGCGAGCTGGGCTTCGCACCCATGGAGGGGGATGAGTGGTCGCTGAACCTGGCGGCCAGCGTGCTCTTCGACTTCGATTCCGACCAGGTGCGCCCCCTGCAGCGCCAGCAGCTGGAGCGCATAGGCCGCACCCTGGACCAGGTGGGGGTCAAGGGCCTGCGTGTGGAGGGCCATAGCGACAATGTGGGCGACGCCGACTACAACCGCCGCCTCTCCCTGCGCCGCGCCGGCGCGGTGGCCCAGCTGCTGGCCGCGGCGGGCCTGCCGCGCGAGCATCTGCCCACCCAGGGCCATGGCAGCGCCAAGCCCATTGCCGACAACGCCAGCGAGGCCGGCCGGGCCCAGAACCGCCGCGTGGTGCTGATCGCGCCCTCGCTCTGAGGGGCTTGAGGCGCTTGAGGCGGGGCCGGGCCAAGCTCTGCGACAATAGAGGCTGTTGTGCGGGCCAGGTGCGCAAAGCGCCAGGGCCCGCGTTCGCTTTTCCGATTCCCTAAAACTCCGCGAGCATCATGGCCCAGTACGTCTTTTCGATGAACCGCGTCAACAAGACGGTTCCGCCCAAACGCCACATCCTCAAGGACATCTCCCTGTCGTTCTTCCCCGGCGCCAAGATCGGCGTGCTGGGCCTGAACGGCTCGGGCAAGTCCACCATCCTGAAGATCATGGCGGGTGTGGACAAGGAGTTCGAAGGCGAGGCCGTGGCCATGCCCGGCATCAAGATCGGCTACCTGGAGCAGGAGCCCAAGCTGGACCCCGAACAGACCGTGCGCCAGGCGGTGGAAGAGGGCATCGGCGGCGTGCTGGCCGCCAAGAAGCGCCTGGACGAGGTCTATGCCGCCTATGCCGAGCCGGATGCCGACTTCGACGCCCTGGCCGCCGAGCAGGGCGAGCTGGAGGCCATCATCGCCGCCGCCGGCTCCGAGAACACCGATCTGCAGCTGGAACTGGCTGCCGACGCGCTGAACCTGCCGCCCTGGGACGCCAAGATCGACCTGCTGTCCGGCGGCGAGAAGCGCCGCGTGGCCCTGTGCCGCCTGCTGCTGTCCAAGCCCGACATGCTGCTGCTGGACGAGCCGACCAACCACTTGGACGCCGAGTCGGTGCACTGGCTGGAGCAGTTCCTGCAGCGCTTCCCCGGCACCGTGGTGGCCATCACCCACGATCGCTACTTCCTGGACAACGCCGCCGAGTGGATTCTCGAACTGGACCGCGGCCACGGCATTCCCTGGAAGGGCAATTACTCCGACTGGCTGGACCAGAAGGAGCGCCGCCTGGAGGCCGAGCAGAAGTCCGAGGACGCCCGCGCCAAGGCGATGAAGGAAGAGCTGAAGTGGGTGCGCTCCAACGCCAAGGGCCGCCAGGCCAAGAGCAAGGCGCGTCTGGCCCGCTTCGAGGAGCTGAGCGACGTCGAATACCAGCAGCGCAACGAAACCAACGAGATCTTCATTCCCGTGGCCGAGCGCCTGGGCAATGAGGTGATCGAGTTCAAGAACGTCAGCAAGAGCTTCGGCGACCGCGTGCTGATCGAGAACCTGAGCTTCCGCGTGCCGCCGGGCGCCATCGTGGGCATCATCGGCCCCAACGGCGCCGGCAAGTCCACGCTGTTCCGCATGATCCAGGGCACGGAGACCCCAGACAGCGGCGAGGTCGTGATCGGCAAGACCGCCAAGCTGGCCTTCGTGGACCAGAGCCGCGCCAGCCTGGACGCGAGCAAGACCGTGTGGGAAGACGTGTCCGGCGGCCTGGACAACATCGTCGTGGGCAAGTTCGTGATGCCCAGCCGCGCCTACATCGGCCGCTTCAACTTCAAGGGCAACGACCAGCAGAAGATGGTGGGCCAGCTCTCCGGCGGTGAGCGCGGTCGCCTGCACCTGGCCAAGACCCTGGCCCAGGGCGGCAATGTGCTGATGCTGGACGAACCCTCCAACGACCTGGACGTCGAAACCCTGCGCGCGCTGGAAGAGGCGCTGCTGGAGTTCGGTGGTTCGGCCATGGTGATCTCGCACGACCGCTGGTTCCTGGACCGCATCTGCACCCACATCCTGGCCTATGAGGGCGATGCCAAGTGGGTGTTCTTCGACGGCAACTTCACCGAGTACGAGGCCGACAAGGTCAAGCGCCTCGGCGAGGAAGGCGCCCGCCCCAAGCGCGCGCGCTTCAAGTCCATCAAGTGATGGAAGGCACCGCCCAGGGCGGCGCCACCCGCAGCGAAAGGGCCCTCAGGGGCCCTTTTTCATTCCCGCAGGCTTTGAGCATCTTTACATTCGCGGCATGGCCGGCTTACGCGTGGGCTTGAACATGGCAGCACTTCGATCACACAAGGAGTCTGCGATGTCCAAGTCGATTGCCATGCGTCGTGTCCTGGCTGCCGCCACCCTGCTGGCCGGTCTGAGCCTGGGCGCGGTCCAGGCCATGCCCGGTGGTGGCATGGGCCCGCATCATGGCGGCCCCGGCTTTGGCGGCGGGCCGCGCGCCGAGCACATGCTGGATCTGGTGGATGCCAGCGAGGCCCAGCGCAGCCAGATCCACCAGATCATGAAGAGCGCCGCCGAGGAACTCAAGCCGCAGCACGAGAGCCTGCGCCAGCTGCAGCAGCAAAGCCGCAAGCTGCTGGCCGCCCCCAGCATCGATGCCGCCGCCGTGGAGGCCAACCGCCAGCAGGCCCAGGTCCTGCATGAGCAGCTCAGCAAGCGCATGAGCCAGGCCCTGGTGGCGGCGGCCAATGTGCTCACGCCCGAGCAGCGCGCCAAGCTGGCCGAGCGCATGGCCCAGCGTGAGGCCCGCATGGCGGAGCGCGCCAAGGAGCACCAGCAGCGCCATGGCGGCCAGGGCCGCTGAGGCCCGCCCAGCACAGCGCGAGACTGGCTTATGCTTGATACCCCCATGTCCGGAGCCCTGGCGGCGGCGCGTCGTGCCGCCGTCCAGCATCCCCAAGCCCTGCGATTGATGAGCACCCGACTGCTTCTTGTTGACGACGATGCCCGCCTCACCGCCATGCTGAGCGACTACCTCAGCGCCGCCGGTTTCGAGGTGGCGGTGGCCGGCAGCCTGGCCCAGGCCCGCCAGGCCCTGGAGGGCGGCCTGCCCGAGCTGCTGGTGCTGGACCTGATGCTGCCCGACGGCGACGGCCTGGACTTCTGCCGCAGCCTGCGTGGCGAGCCGCGCACCCGGCGCCTGCCGGTGCTGATGCTCTCGGCCCGCGGCGAACCCATGGACCGCATCCTGGGCCTGGAGCTGGGCGCCGACGACTATCTGGCCAAGCCCTTCGAGCCGCGCGAGCTGCAGGCTCGCATCAAGGCCCTGCTGCGCCGGGCCGAGCCCGAGGGCGACTCCGATGACGTGCTGCGTTTCGGCCGTCTGGAGATCGATCTGGCCGCCCGCGTGGCGCGCCTGGACGGCAAGCTCTGCGAGCTGACCAGCCACCAGTTTGATCTGCTGGTGGTGCTGGCCCAGAGCCCGGGCCGGGTGCTGAGCCGTGACCAGATCATGGACGCGCTCAAGGGTCATCCCCTGGACGCCTTCGACCGCTCCATCGATGTGCACATCTCGCGCATCCGCGCGGTGATCGAGGACGATCCCAAGAACCCCCGGCGCGTGCTGACGGTGCGTGGCGTGGGCTATGTGTTCGCGCGCAAGCAGGACGCCGAGGGCGGCGCCTCTTGAAGTCTCTCTATCTCCGCATCTACCTGACCCTGGTCGCCCTGCTGCTGGCCTTTGCCTTCGGCTCGGCCTGGCTGTTCCAGCGCCAGATGGAAGAGGAGCGCGGCGGCTTCGAGGCCGCCGCCGTGGAACGCCTGACCGCCACCGCGGTGCTCATCCACCGTGCCCTGCCGCCGGTGGAGGCGCCGCGCGAGCAGCAGGCCGAGTCCCTGCGCGACTGGGGCCAGCGCCTGCGCATGGCCATCGCGCTGAATGATCCGCAGGGCCGGCGCATCGCCGTGTCCGAGCAGTTCGAGCGCCGCGAAGGCGAGCCCGGCGTGCGCCGCCTGGATGTGGCGCTGGAGGACGGGCGCAGCCTGACCCTGCTGCGCGGCCTGCGTTTCCAGCGCGGCATGGCGGGCGGTCCGGTGGGGCCGGGTGGCCCCGGCGCGGGGGAGGGCGGACGTGGTCCCGGCCCGGGCCTCGGCCCCATGGGTGAGCCGCGCCTGCGCCCGCCCGGCGATTCGCCCTGGCCCATGTGGGGGCCGTTCGGCGCGCTGCGCCCGCCCAGCGGCGAAGCCCTGGTGATTTTTCTGGTGCTGCTTTTCCTGGGTGTGGCGGCCGGTGCCTATCCGGTGGTGCGGCGCCTGACCCGGCGCCTGGAAAGCCTGCAGCGCGGCGTGGAACAGTTCGGCGCCGGCAATCTGGGCTTTCGCGTGCGCGACGAGGGCCGCGACGAAGTGGCCAAGGTGGCCGCCAGCTTCAACCGGGCGGCCGACCAGGTCGAGGCCCTGCTGCGCTCGCACCAGAGCCTGCTGGCCAATGCCAGCCATGAGCTGCGCTCGCCACTGGCGCGGCTGAAGATGGCCTTCTCCATGCTGGACAGCGCCACCCCGGCTCAGCGTGCGCGCCTGCAGCAGGAGATCGATACCAATATTGCCGAGCTGGACGCTCTGGTCGAGGAGGTGCTGCTGGCCAGCCGTCTGGAAGCCGGCCAGCAGGCCCAGGCGCCCGAGCGGGTGGACCTGCTGGGCCTAGCGGTGGAGGAGTCGGTGCGCACCGGCGCCGAGGTCGCGCCCGAGGAGGGCGTGGGCGACTTCCAGGTGATGGGCGAGGAGCGTCTGCTGCGCCGTGCCCTGCGCAATCTGCTGGAGAACGCGCGCCGCTACGGCGGTGGCGCCCAGGTGCTGCTGGAGCTGCGCCGTCGCGGCGCTCAGCTGGAGCTGCGGGTGAATGACCGCGGTCCGGGTGTGCCGCTGGAGATGCGCGAGCGCATCTTCGAGCCCTTCTTCCGCCTGCCCGGCCATGCCGAGCAGGCCGGCGGTGTGGGCCTGGGTCTGTCCCTGGTCAGGCAGATTGCCGCCCGTCATCAGGGCAGCGTGCGCTGCGAGACCCGCGAGGGGGGCGGCAGCTGCTTTGTGCTGAGCCTGCCCGGCGCCGGCAGCCGCTGAAGTCTCAGGCGCCGGTGTGCGCCTCGGCCCGCAAGGCCTTCTGCACCATCTGCTGCACGGCCACCAGGCCGAAGGCGGCCAGCACCAGGCCGGCCGCGGCCGCGGCCCAGAAGCCGCGCGCACCGGCCAGCGGGGCCCAAGGCTGGGCAAAGGCCAGCCAGTAGCCGCCGCCCATGCCCACGCCCCAGATGGCCAGGGCATAGACCACCATGGGCGCCACGGTCACATGGTGGGCCCGCAGCACCGAGGCCGCGATGGCCTGGGCCGCATCGCCCAGATGGAAGATCCAGACCCAGAGCAGCAGGGGCGCGGCGGCGGCCAGGATGGCCGCGTCCGTGGTGTAGAGCGCCAGCACCGGCCCGCGCAGCAGGAAGATGGCGCCGCCCAGCAGCAGGGCGCAGCCCAGGGCTAACTCCAGGCCGTGCCAGCCCAGGCGTTCGGCCGCGCGCGGGTCGCCCGCGCCAATGCGCTGCCCCACCAGGGCGCCGGTGGCATTGCCCAGGGCCATGGGCAACATGAACATCATGGCCACCAGATTGGCCGCCAGCTGGTGGCCCGCCACCGGCGTGGCACCCAGGCGCGAGATGAAGAGGGCCATGAAGGTGAAGCCCGTCACCTCGATCACGATGGCCCCGCCCATGGGCAGGCCCAGGCGCAGCAGCTGGCGGATCATGGGCCAGCGCGGCGCATGCAGGCCGCCCTGCTGCAGGCCGAAGGGCTGGTAGTGCGGGTCGCGCCGCAGCAGCACAAAGCCCGCCACGAGCTGGCCCCAGACCACCAGGGCGGTGGACAGCGCGCCGCCCGGCGCGCCCAGGCCCTGCCAGCCGCCCAGGTGCTCATGGCCGTGGATCAGCAGAGCCGAGAGCGGCAGCTTGAGCAGCAGGCCAGCCAACTGCAGGCCCATCACGGCCTTGGGCCGGGAGACCGCGGTGTTGAAGCCGCGGTAGACGGTGAAGAGCATGGCCGCCGGCAGGGCCAGGCCCAGCAGCTGCAGATGGCGGCGGATGATGGCCTCCACCGCCGGCTCCGGTTGGGCCAGGGCCAGCAGCGGGTCGGGCCAGAGCAGCAGCAGCTCGCCCAGCAGGGTCAGGCCCAGGGCCAGCCACACGGCCTGGTGCAGGCTCTCGCCCACGCCGGCCAGGTCGCGCGCGCCGAAGCGCTGGGCCGCGTAGGGCGAGATGGCCAGCACCACGCCCATCAGGCCCACGAAGACGCTGGTGTACATGGCATTGCCCACGGCCAGGGCCGCCAGGTCCAGGGCGCCGTAGCGGGCCACCAGCACGGTGTCGATGGTGGAGTACATCAGCACCGCCAGCTGGCCGATGAAGACCGGCCAGGCCAGGGGCAGGATCTGGGCGTAGCCGTGCAGGCGCGCCGCGCCCAGCCAACGCCTCATCGGGGCTCCGTGTGGGGGGCGGTGCCGGTGCCGCTTTCCAGGGCGCGTTCGGCATAGCGGTTGAAGCGCCAGGCCGTGCCGTCCAGGGTGATGCGGCGCCAGGTCTGGCGCTTCTCGGCCGGCGTGAGCACGGGCCAGTTCTGCACCTCGTCAAAAGTGCGGCCGCAGCCCTTGCAGAGCTCGTCGCCCTGGCTGGTGGAGCAGATGGCGATGCAGGGCGCATCGGGCGTGCTGTCGTACCAGGTCAGCCAGGCGGCCTTGGCGCGCTCGGGCATGCCTTCTTCCTCGCACTCGTTCTCGCGGTAATAGACCATCAGCGCATAGACCTCGCCCAGGGCGCGCACCTCGGCGCAGGCGCTGATGCCGTCGGGCGAGGGGCGGCGCTCGCGCCACCAGTTGATGGCGCTCTCGATATCGGTGATGTGGATGCCGGCCATGAGGCGTGTTCCTCAGTAGGCCAGGCCCATGGCGGCGCGCACCTCGCGCAGGGTCTTGCGCGCCACGGCGCGGGCGCGCTCGGCGCCCACCTCCACGATCCAGTGCACCTGCTTGGGGTTGGCCAGGTACTGGTCGGCACGCTCGCGCCACTGCGCCTGCTGGCGCTGCACGCTCTCGATCAGGGGCTGCTTGCAGTCCAGGCAGCCGATGCCGGCGGCGCGGCAGCCCTGGGCCGCCCAGTCCAGGGTGGCCGCGTCGCTGTAGAGCTCGTGCAGGGGCCAGACCGGGCAGCGCTGGGGCTCGCCGGGGTCGCCGCGGCGGGCGCGCTGCGGGTCGGTGGGCATGGTGCGGATCTTCTCGGCCGTGCTCTCGGGCGACTCGCGCATGGCGATGGCATTGCCGTGGCTCTTGCTCATCTTGCGGCCGTCCAGGCCGGCGATGCGCGCGGTGTCGGTGAGCAGGGTCTGGGGTTCGGGCAGCAAGGCCTGACCCTGGCCGTAGAGGTGGTTGAAGCGGCGGGCCACCTCGCGCGTGACCTCCACATGGGCGGCCTGGTCTTCGCCCACGGGCACGGCGCCGGCCTTGTAGATCAGGATGTCGGCGGCCTGCAGCAGCGGGTAGCCCAGCATCCCGTAGCTGGCGCTCTCGGGCGCTTTCTCGGCCAGGTCCTTGAAGCTGGGAATGCGCTCCAGCCAGGACAGGGGCGTGCTCATGGCCAGCAGGGTGAAGAGCTCGGCATGCTCGGGCATGCGGCTCTGGATGAAGAGGGTGGTGCGCTCGGGGTCGATGCCGGCGGCCAGCCAGTCGATCACCATATCGTAGACATGGCGCTCCAGCTGGGCGCGGTCCTGGGGGCGGGCGGTGGTGAGCGCGTGCCAGTCGGCCACGAAGAAGAAGCAGTCGTGGCTGTCCTGCAGGCGCAGCCAGTTCTTCAGCGCGCCGTGGTAGTGGCCCAGGTGCAGGGCGCCGGTGGGGCGCATGCCGGAGAGCACGCGGGGCAGGGGGGCGGGGTGGGCAGAGTCTGTCATGGGCGTAGGAGCGAGATTCTATGTAGGGCCGCCCGCCACCGCTGGCGCCGGCGTGATATCTGCCTCAGTTTGACGCCCGGCGGCTGCCGGACCGCGTGTCATCATCGCGCCCCACCACAAAAGACAAGAGGGAGGATGGTGATGAATGATTGGGTGTATCCGCGTGAGCGGACGCTGGGACGTATCACCCTGGTGCTGGGCCTGCTGGTCTGGCTGCTGCTGATCGTCGGGACTTTCGGCGCGGCCCTGCTGGTGCTGCTGCTGGGCTTTGTGATCTACGTCTTCGCGCAGTCGGCCTTCATTGCCTATATCCGCGGCAACGGGGTCGAGATCACGGCCCAGCAGTTCCCGGATCTGGCGGCCGATCTCGAGGCCTGCTGCACGCGGCTGCAGCTGAGCCAGCGCCCGCAGGCCTATGTGCTGCAGGGCGGCGGGCATTTGAATGCCTTTGCCACGCGCTTTCTGGGCACCGAGTTCGTGGTGCTGCTCTCCGATACGGTGGACGCGATGCGCGAGCACCCGGACGGCCTGCGCTTTTACATCGGCCACGAGCTGGGTCATCTGCGCATGAAGCATCTGCGCGGCAATCTGCTGCGCTGGCCGGTGCTGTGGCTGCCCCTGCTGGGCGCGGCCTACTCGCGGGCCCGCGAAAGCACCTGCGACCGCCATGGCGCGGCCTGCTGCGCCACGCCCGAGAACGCCGCGCGGGCCCTGGCCGCCCTGTCGGCCGGGGGCGAGCGCTGGAAGACACTCAACTTCGAGGCCTTCCGCGAGCAGCTGCGCTACAGCCGCGGTTTCTGGATGTCCTTCCACGAGCTGAACGCCGGCTACCCCTGGCTGACCAAGCGCGTGGCGCGCGTGCTGGCGCCCGAGGCGGCGCTGCCGGGGCGCAACGGCCTGGCCTATGTCTTCTCGGCCTTTGTGCCTTTCGCGGGCCGCCTGGGCGGCGGCTTCGGCCTGCTGATCCTGGTCTATGTGCTGGGCGTGCTGGCGGCCGTGGCCATCCCGGCCTACAAGGACTACCAGACCAAGGCCCAGCTGAGCCAGGCCATGACGGGCTCGCAACCGGTGCGCGAGGCCCTGGCGGCCTTCTACGCCGAGCACGAGACCACGCCCGACACCCTGGCCGATGTTCAGCAGCCCGAGCGCCTGGCCGATGGCAGCAGCCTGAGCCTGAACAGCGAGAACATGGTGCTGACCGTGGGCACGGCCCGGGGCGAGCTGATCTTCACGCCCAAGCTCAATGCCCAGGGCCAGCTCTTCTGGCTCTGCGAGGGCGGCGAGGGCGTGGCGCCCAAGCAGCTGCCCGCCAGCTGCAAGAGCGAGGAGTAAGCCGCGACGCTGGGCCCGGCTTGGCTACACTGCCGGGCCGGGCGCCTGGCTGCGCCGCCCCTGAGCGGGGCGGACGTGGCGGGCTCGGACTCTCTCCCCCACACACTGAGCACCGAGCTTGTGAAGAACATCGTGATCCTGATCTCCGGGCGGGGATCGAATATGGAAGCCATCGTCCAGGCCTGTGCGGCCGAGGGCTGGCCCGCGCGCATCGCCGCCGTGATCAGCAACCGTCCGGACGCGGCGGGCCTGGCCTTCGCGGCCGCCCATGGCATTGCCACCGCCGTGGTGGACCACAAGGCCTTCGGCCCCGGCGACGCCGGCCGTGCGGCCTTCGACGCCGAGCTGCAGCGCGTGATCGACGGCTTCGCCCCCGATCTGGTGGTGCTGGCCGGTTTCATGCGCATCCTGACCCCGGGCTTCACCAGCCACTACGCGGGCCGCATGCTCAATATCCACCCCTCGCTGCTGCCGGCCTTCACCGGCCTGCACACCCATCGCCGCGCGCTGGAGATGGGCTGCCGCTTCGTGGGCGCCACGGTGCACTTCGTGACCGCCGAGCTGGACCATGGGGCCATCGTGGCCCAGGCCGTGGCGCCGGTGCTGCCGGGTGACGACGAGGCCGCGCTTGCGGCCCGCGTTCTCAAGCTGGAGCACCGCATGTACCCGGCCGCGGTGCGCTGGTTTGTGCAGGATCAGCTGCGCATCGAGGGCCTGCAGGTGCGCCAGCTGGCTGGCGAGGCCCAGCACTTCAGCTGAGCAGTCCGGCCAGGATATTGATGCTCAGGGCCAGCAGGCCGGTGTTGAACACAAAGGACAGCAGGGCCTGCAGCAGCACCAGGCGGCGCATGGGCCGCGCGCTGACCACCACATCCGAGGTCTGCGAGGTGGCGGCCAGGGTGATGGCGAAGTAGAAAAAATCGCCGTAGTCGGGCGGGCCATCCTCGCCCGGGAACTCCAGACCATGGGCGCGTCCGCGCCCGCGGTGGTAGAGGCTGGCATAGGCCAGGGCGAACTCCACCGGCAGCAGCAGCCAGGAGCCAGCCACGGTGAATAGCGCCAGCAGCAGATAAGGCCAGCTGACGCCGCTCTGGCGCGCCTGGTGCAGCTCCAGGGTCAGGGCGCCCAGGCTGGCCAGGGCACCGCATACGGCCAGCAGCAGCATCACGCCGGCCCCGTCGGCCAGGGCCCGGGCATGCGATTGCACCGCGGCCGCCGGGGTGCGCCACAGCAGGCCCAGCAGCAGGATCAGATAGGTCCAGACCCCCACATTCCAGCCCAGCAGCAGGCGGGTGAGCCAGGACAGCTCGGCCGGCCAGAGCAGGGCCAGGCCGGCGCCGGCCAGCACCCCCACCAGCAGGCGGGGCCGCAGGCGCAGCTGGGCGAGCGCGGGCATGGCCGGACTCAGGCCGCGATGGGCGCGAAGCGCGGCGCGCCCGAGGGCAGGGCGCCGAAGAACATGGCGTGGGGCCGTACCCACAGGCCCTGCTCGCCATAAAGCGCGCGGTAGAGCACCAGGGCTTCCAGCGTCTCGCTGTGGCGCACCACGCCCAGCACCTCGTACTCCCCGCCCTTGTAATGGCGGTAGCGCCCCAGGGGCGTGGCGGGCAGGGTTTGGAGGTCGCTGTCGTCCATGGGATGCAGGGCTGGGATAATCGGGCCATGCATCCTAATGCCCTTCTTGATCTGAGCACCGAGCTGCTGCGCGCGGTGCTTAAGCTGGACGCGCCGGCCGACGGCGTTGTCTCCGCCTTTTTCCGCAAGCACAAGGCCCTGGGCCAGCGCGAGCGTCATACCCTGGCCGAAACCGTCTACACCGTGCTGCGTCAGCGCCCGGTGCTGCAGCATCTGGCCCAGTCCGGCAGCGGCCCCACGGAGCGCCGCCTGGCCATCCTGGCCTGGCAGGGCAATGCCTCCTTCCTGCGCGGCGCCCTCTCGCCCAAGGAACTGGAGTGGCTGGACCAGGTGTCTCAGATCGACCGCGAGACCCTGGCGCCCAAGCTGCGCCACAACCTGCCGGAGTGGCTGGCCGAGCCGCTGATGGCGCGCCTGGGCGAGACCGATTTCTGGGCCCTGGCTGCCAGCATGAACGAGGGCGCGCCGCTGGACCTGCGCGCCAATGTGCTCAAGGCCAAGCGCGAGGAGGTGCAGCAAGCGCTCAAGCAGGCCGGCATCGCGGCCGAGCCCACACCCTTCTCGCCCATCGGCCTGCGTGTGGAAGGCAAGCCGGCCCTGGCCAAGCTGGAAGTCTTCAGCAGCGGCGCGGTGGAGGTGCAGGACGAGGGCAGCCAGCTGCTGGCCCTGATGCTGGCGCCCAAGCGCGGCGAGATGGTGGTGGACTTCTGCGCCGGTGCCGGCGGCAAGACCCTGGCCCTGGGCGCGGCCATGCGCAATACCGGCCGGCTCTACGCCTTCGATGTCTCGGGCCACCGTCTGGACAATCTCAAGCCGCGCCTGGCGCGCAGCGGTCTGTCCAATGTGCATCCTGCCCAGATCGCGCATGAGCGCGACGAGCGCGTCAAGCGTCTGGCAGGCAAGATCGACCGGGTGCTGGTGGATGCGCCCTGCTCGGGCCTGGGCACCCTGCGCCGCAACCCCGACCTGAAGTGGCGCCAGTCACCCCAGGCGGTGCAGGAGCTGCAGGAGAAGCAGCGCGCCATCCTGGACAGCGCGGCCCGCCTGCTCAAGCCGGGCGGCCGCCTGGTCTATGCCACCTGCAGCCTGCTGGACGCCGAGAACGAGGCGATTGCCGAGGCTTTTGGCGCCGCCCACCCCGATTTCATCAAGCTGGATGCGGCCGAGGTGCTGGAGAAGGCCCAGGTCGAGCGCGCTGGCGAGCTGGTGGAGAACGGTTATCTGCGCCTGTGGCCGCAGCGCCATCGCACCGACGGCTTCTTTGCCGCAGTCTGGGAGCGCAAGAGCTGAGTCCGCCCAGGCGAGGGGGTTCAGCGGTTTTCAGTGCATATCTCGGCCTTTTAAGGGCAGTAGATTGATGCACGACAGGAAAAGAGCGGGCTCTCGATAATTAGTGCACGGTTGTCTAGTTATTGTCCCCTACAATGGGACATCGCTGTGTTGTGCGCCCCACAGGGCGACGGGTAAAGGAACGAATGGACCTCTTGACGACCGTACACGATGGCCTGGTGAGCTGGCTGAGCTCCGGCCTGCTGGATGCCAGCGTCTGGCAGATCGTGGTCTACGGCCTGGTGATGACGCACATCACCATCGCCGCCGTGACCATCTTCCTGCACCGCGCCCAGGCGCACCGTGCCCTGGACCTGGGGCCCATTCCCTCGCATTTCTTCCGCCTCTGGCTGTGGATGACCACGGGCATGGTCACCAAGGAGTGGGTGGCCATCCACCGCAAGCACCACGCCAAGTGCGAGACCGAGGATGACCCGCACAGCCCGCAGACGCGCGGCCTGGGTAAGGTGATGAAGGAGGGCGCCGAGCTCTACCGCGCTGAAGCCAAGAACGCCGAGACCATCGCCAAGTTCAGCCATGGCGTGCCCAATGACTGGATCGAGCGCAATCTCTACAGCCGCTACAGCTGGCAGGGCGTGGGTCTGATGCTCATCATCAACCTGACCCTGTTCGGCGTCATCGGCGCCACGCTGTGGGCCATCCAGATGGCCTGGATTCCCTTCTGGGCTGCGGGCGTGGTGAATGGCGTGGGCCACTTCTGGGGCTACCGCAATTTCGAGGCCCAGGACGCCTCCACCAATATCTCGCCCTGGGGCATCATCATTGGCGGCGAAGAGCTGCACAACAACCACCACACCTACCCGACCTCGGCCAAGTTCTCGGTCAAGCCCTTCGAGTTCGACATCGGCTGGGGCTATATCCGCGCCTTCGAGATGCTGGGCTGGGCCAAGGTGCGCAAGACCGCGCCCAAGCTGCGCCAGGGTGAGATCAAGCCGGCCGACAAGGACACGCTGGAAGCCATCATCGCCAATCGCTACGAGGTGATGGCGCATTACGCTCGCGACCTGCGTCAGGCCTGTGCGACCGAACTGAGCCGCCTGAAGGCCCAGGGCGAGCAGCACAGCGCCAAGTGGGCGCAGTTCAAGCTGGCCAAGCGCTGGCTGCACCGCGATGCCGACCGCATTCCGGCCGAGCTGCAGGCCCAGATCAATGGCGCCCGCGCGGCCAGCCCGGTGCTGGACAAGCTGGTGACTATGCGTGAGGAGCTACGCCAGCTCTGGACCCGCACCAATGTCTCGGCCGAGCAGCTGGTCAGCGATCTGCAGGCCTGGTGCCAGAAGGCCGAGGAGAGCGGCATCGCCGAGCTGCGCGAGTTCTCCATGCGCCTGCGCACCGCGCGGGCCTGAGCGCGGCCATTGGGCCGTCCGGCGCGCGGCTGTTGCTGTGCGTTGCGCTCACGTAAAGGCGCCGGTCTTCCGGCGCCTTTTTGCTTGTGCCTTCCTATACTGACCCCAGCTGAGAAGGGTGTTTTCAGAAGAAGGAGTGGGCACGATGAGCGCAATGATCAACGGGCGGGTGGCGGTGGCGGCCCTGATGCTGGGGCTGTCGACGGCCGGTGCGGCCGGTGCGGCCCAGGCGGCCAGCCTGGAGCTGAGCTACAAGCAGCCCGAGCGCTTTGCCGATGTGGGCGATGGTCCGCTGGAGCGCGAGCGCAATCTGGCCGAGCTGGAGTCCTATCTGCGGGCCCAGGCGGAGCGCCGCCTGCCGGCGACCCAGAAGCTGAGCATTGAGCTGCTGGATCTGAACCTGGCCGGCGATGTGAAGCCCGTGGGGCGCAATATGGATCGCCTGCGCGTGATCAAGCAGGTGGACTGGCCCAGCCTGGAGATGCGCTATGTGCTGAGCGAGGGTGACAAGACCCTGCGCGAGGGCAAGGTGCGCCTGGCCGATATGAGCTTCCTGGACCGCGGCAGCAGTGTGCAGCATGGCAGCAGCGAGCCGCTGCGCTACGAGAAGCGCATGCTGGACGACTGGTTCGACAAGGAGTTCGGCCCGGCGCCGGCCAAGACGGCCGGGCGCTGATTCGCCAGCAGGAATGCCCAGGGTGTGTCAGACACCCGGGCATAAAAAAACCGCCAGCATGCTGGCGGTTTTTTCTTGAGGCGCGGGCCGAATTACTTCAGCTTCACTTCCTTGAACAGGACGTGCTTGCGGGCCTTGGGGTCGAACTTCATGAATTCCAGCTTTTCGGGCGTGGTCTTCTTGTTCTTGTTCGTGGTGTAGAAGAAGCCGGTACCAGCGGTGGATTCCAGCTTGATCTTTTCGCGTCCGCCTTTGGATGCCATGGTGGTGTTCCTTTGTTAAGAGTGGACGGGATGGATTACAGCTCGCCCTTGGCGCGCAGATCGGCGACGACTTGCTCGATGCCGACCTTGTCGATCAAACGCAGAGCGGCATTGCTGATGCGCAGGCGGATCCAGCGGTTTTCGCTTTCCAGCCAAAAGCGGCGGTACTGCAGGTTGGGCAGGAAACGACGCTTGGTTTTGTTGTTGGCGTGGGAAACATTGTTGCCCACCATGGGCTTCTTGCCCGTGACTTGACAGACGCGTGCCATGACGCTTCTCCGGTTTGATGCTGATCTATCCATCCAGCCCTGGCGCCGCTTGCCCTCGTGGCCCTGGAGGGGCTGGGGGCGGCGCAAGGCCACATGACCGCTCTATGCCTGCTAAACCACGGCGCCCAAGCGCTGCTGAGGGTTTCAGCTGCTTTGGGTGCCCTGGGGCGGTCCATCAAGCAGGCAAGCCGGCGAGTATAGCCGTAAACCCGGCGACTGCCAAGCTTGCCCCGGCGTATCAGCCCTGTTCCTGCTCCAGGAAGCGCTGGGCGTCCAGCGCGGCCATGCAGCCGGTACCGGCGCTGGTGATGGCCTGGCGGTAGATGTGGTCCTGCACATCGCCGGCGGCGAAGATGCCGGGCACGCTGGTCATGGTGGCGAAGCCGTTGAGGCCGCTCTTGGTGATGATGTAGCCGTCCTTCATCTCCAGCTGGCCCTTGAAGATGTCGGTGTTCGGCTGGTGGCCGATGGCGATGAAGCAGCCCTGCAGCTTGATGTCCTGGGTGGCGCCATCGTTCGTGCTCTTGATGCGCACGCCGGTCACGCCGCTCTGGTCACCCAGCACCTCGTCCAGGGTCTGGAAGGTGTGCAGCACCATCTTGCCGGCCTTGACCTTCTCCATCATCTTGTCCACCAGGATGGGCTCGGCGCGGAACTTGTCGCGGCGGTGGATCACATGCACCTTGCTGGCGATATTGGACAGGTAGAGCGCTTCCTCGACCGCGGTATTCCCGCCGCCCACCACGCAGACTTCCTGGTCACGGTAGAAGAAGCCGTCGCAGGTGGCGCAACCACTGACCCCGCGGCCCATGAAGGCCTGCTCGGACTCCAGGCCCAGGTACTTGGCCGAGGCGCCGGTGGCGATGATGAGCGCATCACAGGTGTAGACGCCGCTGTCGCCCTTGAGCGTGAAGGGGCGCTTGGAGAAGTCGACCTCATTGATGTGGTCGTAGACGATCTGGGTGTTGAAGCGCTCGGCATGCTGCTGGAAACGCTGCATCAGCTCGGGGCCTTGCACGCCCATCACGTCCGCGGGCCAGTTGTCCACCTCGGTGGTGGTCATCAACTGGCCGCCCTGGGCCATGCCGGTGATCAGGGTGGGCTTGAGATTGGCGCGAGCCGCATAGATGGCGGCGGTGAAACCGGCCGGGCCGGAACCCAGGATCAGCAGGGAATGGTGTTGGGTGCTTTGGCTCATGGGGGCTATCTGGGGTTGGACACGCGGCCTGCAAGAGAGAAAAGGCTGTTGTTTCTACGGCCTAGACCCTATGGAGACTCGTGAACGAGTTGGCACAATAGCCGCCATTCTAGGCAGGCAGCCCGACGGGCGTCTGACGCCCGGGAAACAAGCACAAGCCGAACATTGCCAATCCGAGGAGTTCTTTCATGGCCATGCTGTCCAATCTGGACCTGATCCGCAGGGTGCCTTTGTTCTCCCTGCTGACCACCGATCAGGCGCAGTCCATCGCGGACAGCGTGGTCAAGCGCCGCTTCAAGCGGGGCGAACTGATCGTCGAGCAGGGTACCAAGTCCAACGCACTCTTCATCCTGCTCAACGGCCGGGCCCGCGTGCTCACCGCCGACAACCGCGGCCGCGAGGTCATCCTGGCCGTGCTGCAGCCCGGTGACTATGTGGGCGAGATGAGCCTGATCGACAACGAGCCCCATTCGGCCACGGTGCGGGCCGAGGTGCAGACCGATATGCTGGTGCTGGGCCGTCAGGAGTTTGCCCGCTGCCTGCCCGAAAGCAGCAGCCTGGCCTACGGCATCCTGCGCGGCCTGGTGGCGCGCCTGCGCAATGCCGACCGCCAGATCGAATCCCTGGCCCTGCTGGACGTGTATGGCCGCGTGGCCCGCACCCTGCTGGACATGGCCGAGGACGAGAAGGGCCTGAAGATCATCCGCGGCAAGGTCTCGCGTCAGGACATGGCCAAGGTCGTGGGCGCCTCGCGTGAGATGGTCAGCCGGGTCATGAAGGATCTGGAGGACAAGGGCGTGATCGAGACCTTGGAAAACGGCTCCGTCGTCATCAAGGAACGCCTGCAGCACGACTGAGGCATCGCACGCGCGCTGCGCCGGGAGGCGCCATGTGTTTTTGTGACACTCGGCCGGGGATGGCTCGCGGTGCTTCGGTGACAATGGCGCCATGAGTTTTCCCCTGGGATCCCTGATGGGCGGCGAGGAGTCTGGCGCGGCTGCCGCCCCGGCAGCAGCCGCTGCCACAGCCGCGTCTGGCGGCAAGACCTACCAGCGTTCGTCCAAGAAAAAGGCCGCTCCGGCCGCCCCGGCGCGCGGCCCGAGTTCGTCCCTGTGGCTGCTGGCCGCGGCCCTGGTCTGGGGTCTGGTCTTGCTGGCCCTGCTGAGCCATGACCGTGGCGACGCCGCCTTCAGCATCTCCGCCGGCCGCGAGCTGCCTGCCAACTGGGTGGGTGCCCTGGGCGCCTGGATTTCCGACCTGCTGCTCTTTGCCTTCGGCTACTCCTGCTGGTGGCTGATGCTGGTGAGCCTGCGTGCCTGGCTGGGCGCCCTGGCCCGCCGCCTGCGGGCCGACCGCGGCGAAGCGCGCGGCTGGCAAGGCCTGACCCTGTTCTGGGGCGGCCTGATCCTCTTGATGAGTGCGAGCTGCGCCCTGGAATGGTCGCGGCTCTATGCCTGGGAGGCGCGCCTGCCCGGCCATGCCGGCGGTGTGCTGGGCTACACCCTGGGCCCTTGGGGCATGAAGGCTCTGGGCTTTGCGGGCTCGGGCGTGATCTGGATCGTGGGCCTGGTCGTGGGCATGGCCCTGGCGCTGCGTTTTTCCTGGCTGAATGTGGCCGAGGCCCTGGGCGCCCGTCTGGAGCAGCTGCGCGAGCGCAGCCAGGAGCGTCGCGAGATCCGCGAGGACGAGAAGGTGGGCAAGCGCGCCAAGCGCGAGCGCGAGAAGGTGGTGGAAGAAGAGCGCCACGTCGTGGAGGAGCACATCCCCATCGTGATCGAGCCGCCGCTGGTCGAGGTGCCCAAGTCCACGCGCGTGGCCAAGGAGCGTCAGACGCCGCTGTTCACCGAGCTGGCCGACACCAAGCTGCCCCAGGTGGACCTGCTGGACGCCGCGCCGGTGCGCGTGGAGACGGTCACGCCCGAGTCGCTGGAAATGACCAGCCGCATGATCGAGAAGAAGTTGAAGGACTTCGGCGTCGAGGTGCGAGTGGTGGCCGCCTCGCCCGGTCCCGTGATCACGCGCTACGAGATCGAGCCCGCCACGGGCGTCAAGGGCTCGCAGATCGTGGGTCTGGCCAAGGACCTGGCGCGCTCGCTGAGCCTCACCTCCATCCGCGTGGTCGAGACCATTCCGGGCAAGAACTATATGGCGCTGGAGCTGCCCAATGCGCGGCGCCAGACCATCCGCCTGTCCGAGATCCTGGGCTCCCAGGTCTATGCCGACGCGTCTTCGATGCTCACCATGGGCCTGGGCAAGGACATCATCGGCGCGCCGGTCGTGGCCGACCTGGCCAAGATGCCGCACTGCCTGGTGGCCGGCACTACCGGCTCGGGCAAGTCGGTGGGGATCAACGCCATGATCCTCTCCCTGCTCTACAAGGCCGAGGCGCGCGATGTGCGCCTGATCATGATCGACCCCAAGATGCTGGAAATGAGCGTCTACGAGGGCATCCCGCATCTGCTGTGCCCGGTGGTCACGGACATGAAGCAGGCCGGCAACGCGCTGAACTGGTGCGTGGGCGAGATGGAGCGGCGCTACAAGCTCATGTCCAAGATGGGCGTGCGCAATCTGGCCGGCTACAACAAGAAGATCGACGAGGCCGCCGAGCGCGAGGAGAAGATCCCCAACCCCTTCAGCCTCACGCCTGAGGAACCCGAGCCCCTGGAGCGCCTGCCGCATATCGTGGTGGTGATCGACGAGCTGGCCGACTTGATGATGGTGGTGGGCAAGAAGATCGAGGAGCTGATCGCCCGCCTGGCCCAGAAGGCGCGTGCTGCCGGCATCCACCTGATCCTGGCCACGCAGCGCCCCTCGGTCGACGTGATCACCGGCCTGATCAAGGCCAATATCCCCACCCGCATCGCCTTCTCGGTGGGCTCCAAGATCGACAGCCGCACCATCCTCGACCAGATGGGCGCCGAGGCCCTGCTGGGCATGGGCGATATGCTCTATATGGCGAGCGGTACCGGCCTGCCGGTGCGCGTGCACGGCGCCTTTGTCAGCGATGACGAGGTGCACCGCGTGGTCGAGTACCTGAAGGAACAGGGCGGCGAGCCCAACTACATCGAGGGCATCCTCGAGGGCGGTGTGCTGGAAGGCGAGGGCGGTGGCAGCGACGGTCTGCCGGGCCTGGTGGCCGGCGGGGACGGCGAATCCGATCCCATGTACGACCAGGCCGTGGCCGTGGTGCTGCAGCACCGCCGTGCCTCCATCTCCCTGGTGCAGCGCCATCTGCGCATCGGCTACAACCGCGCCGCCCGCCTGCTGGAGCAGATGGAGAAATCCGGTCTGGTCGGCGCCATGAATACCAACGGCAGTCGCGACCTGGTCGTGCCCAAACGTGATGAAGCTTAAGTCCCCCGCCCACCTCCTCGCCCTTGGCGCCCTGGTCCTGGCGGGCCTGGCCCGGGCCGATGCCGTGCAGACGCTCAAGGACTTCGGCCGCGAGGTGAAAAGCGGCAAGGCCGAGTTCACCCAGACCGTGACCTCGCCCGACGGCCAGCGCAAGAAGAGCTCTTCCGGCAGCTTCGAGTTCCAGCGCCCCAACCAGTTCCGCTTCGCCTACACCAAGCCCTTCGAGCAGCTCATCGTGGGCGACGGCCAGAAGGTCTGGATCTACGACCCCGACCTCAAGCAGGCCAGCGCACGCCGCCTGAGCGCGGCCCTGGGTGCCACGCCCGCGGCCCTGCTGGCCGGGGCCAATCTCGAGAAGGACTTTGAGCTGAAGGCCCTGCCCGCGGCCCAGGGGCTGGACTGGGTGCAGGCCCAGCCGCGCCAGGCCGACAGCGGCCTGCAGAGCCTGAAGATCGGCTTCAAGGGCCGCGAGCTGGCCGCCATCGAGGTGGTGGACGGTTTCGGCCAGCGCTCGCTGCTGCAGTTCAGCGGCGTGCAGGCCAATGCGCCGGTGGCGGCGGAGCGCTTTCGCTTCGTGCTGCCGCCGGGCGCCGATCTGATCGAGCAATAAGGGCGGCCACGCATGCCGCACAACGTCAGCCTCATCTCCACGATCGCGGCGGGCTTTGGCCTGGCCATCGTCCTGGGCTTCCTGGCCTCGCGCCTGCGCATGCCACCCCTGGTGGGCTATCTGCTGGCGGGTATTGCCATCGGCCCGGCCACGCCGGGCTTTGTGGCCGATATCGATCTGGCCGGCCAGCTGGCCGAGATCGGTGTGATGCTGCTGATGTTCGGTGTGGGCCTGCATTTCTCGATGAAGGATCTGCTGGCGGTCAAGCGCATCGCCGTGCCCGGCGCCGTGGTGCAGATCATGGTGGCCACGGCCCTGGGCTACGGCCTGGCGCGCTGGTGGGGCTGGAGCAGCGGCGCCGCCCTGGTCTTCGGCCTGGCGCTCTCGGTGGCCAGCACGGTGGTGCTGCTGCGCGCGCTGGAGGCCCGCGGCCAGCTCGAGACCGCCAACGGCAGCATTGCCGTGGGCTGGCTGGTGGTGGAAGACCTGGTGATGGTCCTGGTCCTGGTGCTGCTGCCCCCGCTGGCAGGCCTGCTGGACCCGCAGGCCGGTGGCGAGGCCACGGTGCGGCCCGAGCGGAGCGATCTGCTGGCCACGGTGGGCTGGACGCTCACCAAGGTGGCGGCCTTCATTGCCCTGATGCTGGTGGTGGGGCGGCGCATCTTCCCGCGCCTGCTCTGGGCCGTGGCCGGCACCGGCTCGCGCGAGCTCTTCACCCTGTGCGTGGTGGCCGTGGCCGTGGGCGTGGCCTATGGCTCGGCGGCGCTCTTCGATGTGTCCTTCGCGCTGGGCGCCTTCTTCGCCGGCATGATGATGCGCGAGTCGCAGTACGCCCACCGGGCGGCCGATGAATCCCTGCCCCTGCGCGACGCCTTCTCGGTGCTCTTTTTCGTGTCGGTGGGCATGCTGTTCGACCCCCAGGTCATCCTGCAGCAGCCGCTCAAGGTGCTGGCCGTGGTGGCCATCATCGTGCTGGGCAAGACCCTGGCGGCCATCGCCCTGGTGCTGGCCTTCCGCTACCCGCTCAACACCGCCCTGATCGTGGGCGCCAGCCTGGCCCAGATCGGCGAGTTCTCCTTCATCCTGGCCGGCCTGGGCAAGGCCCTGGGTCTGCTGCCGGCCGAGGGCCAGAGCCTGATCCTGGCTGGTGCCCTGATCTCCATCGCGCTCAACACCCTGCTCTTTGCCGCGGTGGAGCCGGCCAAGGCCTGGATCTTGCGCAAGTCCGCCTGGGCGCGGCGCATGGAGCTGCGCGATGATCCCCTGGCCGAGCTGCCGGCCAGCACGGACGAGGCCAAGCTCAGCGGCCAGGTGGTGCTGGTGGGCTATGGCCGGGTGGGCCGCCAGGTGGCCGAGGCCCTGCAGGCCCGCGGCCTGCATGTGGTGGTGGCCGAGCAGGAGCGCGAGGCCGTGGAAGCCCTGCGCGCCCGCGGCATGCCCGCCGTGGTGGGCGATGCCAGCGAGCCCGCGGTGCTGATCCAGGCGCATATCGCGCGTGCGGCCCTGCTGGTGATCGCCGGCGGCGACAGCCTGCAGGCCCGCCAGATGGTGGAGACCGCGCGCCAGCTCAACCCGGACCTGCGCGTGCTGCTGCGCGCGCACAACGAGGAGGAGGCCCGCCTGCTGCGCGAGGCCGCGCTGGGCGAGGTCTTCGTGGCCGAGGCCTGCTTGGCCCAGGCCCTGGCCCAGCGGGCGCTGGAGGGCATGCGCGAGCGCGCGGCCTGAAAGCGACCTGAAACCAGGGACGGCAGGCTGAGACAATCGGGCTATGTCCGCGTCTTCTTCCGAATCGCTGTTTCCCGATCTCGAACCCGCGCCGGCGCCGGCCGGTGCCGCGCCCGCCGCGGGCGCCCGCGTGCCCCTGGCCGAGGCCCTGCGCCCGCGCAGTCTTGATGAAGTCATCGGCCAGAGCCATCTGCTGGGCGAGGGCAAGCCCCTGGCCCTGGCTTTTCGCTCGGGCAAGCCGCATTCCATGATCTTCTGGGGGCCGCCGGGGGTGGGCAAGACCACGCTGGCGCGCCTGACGGCCAGCGCCTTCGACTGCGAGTTCATCGCGCTCTCGGCCGTGTTCTCCGGCGTCAAGGACATACGCGCCGCCATGGAGCAGGCCCAGGCCTATCTGGCGCGCGGCCAGCGCACCATCCTCTTCGTGGACGAGATCCACCGCTTCAACAAGGCCCAGCAGGACGCGCTGCTGCCCCATGTGGAATCGGGGCTCTTCACCTTCATCGGCGCCACCACCGAGAACCCCTCCTTCGAGGTCAACTCGGCCCTGCTTTCGCGCGCCCAGGTCTATGTGCTGAAGTCCCTGGACGAGGCCGAGCTGCGCCAGCTGCTGGCGCGGGCTCATACCAAGGCCCTGGCCCATCTGAGCTTCGAGGACAAGGCCGTGGACACGCTCATTGGCTATGCCGATGGCGATGCGCGCCGCTTCCTGAACCTGCTGGAGCAATGCGAGATCGCGGCCGGCGCGGCGGGCATCAGCCTCATCGATGCCGACTTCGTCAGCAATGCCCTGAGCCTGAACGCGCGCCGCTTCGACAAGGGCGGGGACAACTTCTACGACCAGATCTCGGCCCTGCACAAGTCCGTGCGCGGCTCCAGCCCCGATGGTGCGCTCTACTGGCTCAGCCGCATGCTGGACGGTGGGGCCGACCCACGCTATCTCGCGCGCCGCATCGTGCGCATGGCCTGGGAGGACATCGGCCTGGCCGATCCGCGCGCCATGCAGATCGCCAATGACGCGGCGCTCACCTTCGAGCGCCTGGGCAGCCCCGAGGGCGAGCTGGCCCTGGGCCAGGCCGTGATCTATCTGGCCGTGGCGGCCAAGAGCAATGCCGGCTACAAGGCCTACAACGCGGCGCGCGCCTTCGTGAAGCAGGACGGCAGCCGCGAGGTGCCGGTGCACCTGCGCAACGCCCCCACCAAGCTCATGAAAGAGCTGGGCTATGGCCACGCCTACCGCTATGCCCATGACGAGCCCCATGCCTATGCAGCAGGCGAGCGCTACCTGCCGGACGATATGCCCGATCCGCACTGGTACGAACCGGTGCCGCGCGGCCTGGAGCTCAAGATCGGTGAGAAGCTGACTCAGCTGCGTCGGCTGGACGAGCAGGCGGGCGCCAAGGGCGATTAGCCTCCTGCTGCGCCTTTGCCCGTTTCATTCAGCCCCAGCGCCTGCCGCAGCAGGACCTCCTGCTCACGCTGGTGCAGCAGCTGCGAGGCAGTGGCGCCGGCGGCGGTGATGGGGCGGGCCACCGGCAGCAGCTGAGCCTCGACCGGGCATAGCGCGGCCAGCTCGTCGCGTACGAAGAACCAGGCGCCCTGGTTCAGCGTTTCCTCCTGGGCCCAGACCAGGGTGTCCAGGAGCGGATAGCGCCTGAGCAGGCGCTCCAGCGCCTGGCGCGGGAAGGGGTAGAGCTGCTCCAGGCGCAGCAGGGCGATGTGCTCTCCGGCCGCTCCCAGGGCCGCGCGCGCGGCCAGCAGATCGTAGAAGAGCTTGCCGCTGCACAGCAGCACGCGGCTGGCCTCGCGCCGGCCGAGGTCGGGCTCATCCAGCACGGTCTGGAACTCGCCGTCCAGCAGGGCGGCCAGGGGCGCATGCGAGGCGGGCTGCTTGTAGAGCCGGGTCTTGGGTGCCATCACCACCAGGGGCTTGCGCTGCGGGTCCAGGGCCTGGCGGCGCAGCAGATGGAAATGCTGGGCCGAGCTGCTGGGGCAGACCACGCGGAGATTGTCCGCCCCGCACAGCAGCAGGAAGCGGCTCAGGAAGGCGCTGGAGTGTTCAGGCCCTATGCCCTCGTAGCCATGCGGCAGCAGCAGCACCAGGCCGCTGGGACAGCCCCATTTCTCTTCGCCACAGGACAGGTACTGGTCGATATAGACCTGGGCGCCATTGACGAAGTCGCCGAACTGCGCCTCCCACAGGCTCAGGCCGCCGCGGTCCTGCACGCTATGGCCATACTCGTAGCCCAGCACCGCCTCCTCGGACAGCGGTGAGTTGATCACCTCCAGCGGCGTGGCGCCCGCCACCTGGCGCAGGGGCATGAAGCTGCCGCCCGAGCCCGGCTGCTGGTCGAACCAGACGGCCTGACGGTGCATGAAGGTGCCGCGACACACATCCATGCCGGTGAGCCGCAGGCCGATGCCGGCGCGCAGCAGGGTGGCGTAGGCCAGGGTCTCGGCCAGGCACCAGTCGATGGGTTGGCGCAGATCGCCGCCCAGCGAGCGGCGCCAGTGCGCGATGAGCTCCGCCACCAGGGCATGCGGCTTGAAGCCCGCGGGCAGGCGGCACATGGCCTCTACCATCTGGCGCAGCGCCGTCTGGTCACCGATGGGCGCCTCGCGCCAGGGGCCGGGCGCCAGGGGCAGCTCGGGTTCGGGTCTACCGGCGCCCGGCGCGCTCTGCTCATCGGCAAAGGCCGTGGTCCGGTTGGGATCGGCTTCCAGGCCCTCGTGGCGTGTCACCACGGCATACAGCCGCGGGCTGGTGAGGGTGGGCAGGTCGTGCTCGGAGTGGCCCAGGCGGCGGTAGCCCACCAGATCGATCAGCACATCGCAGCCAAAGCGCTCGCGGTAGGCCGAGGCGATGCGCGCGGCGCGCGGCAGCTCGGCCAGGGCTTCGGCGTTCAGGCGCAGCACGGGGGCGTCCACCATGCGCGCGATATCGCTGGCGTACTGAGCCTGGCGGCCGTCCAGGGGATTGGGCTCGGTGAAGCCCAGCTGGTTGTTGATCAGGATGTGGATGGTGCCCCGCACCGTGTAGCCTTGGCGGCGCGCCAGCATCAGGCTCTCCATCACCACGCCCTGGCCGGCGAAAGCGGCGTCACCATGCAGCATCAGGCTGGCGGCACGCCCCGAGCGGGCGCCGCGGGTCATGCCCAGCACCACGGGGTAGATGCTCTGCAGATGCGAGGGGTTGTGGGCCAGGTTGAGCCAGATCGCGCCCTGGGGCGTGCTGATGCGGCTGCGCAGGCCCAGGTGGTAGACGAGATCGCGCTGCAGCTCGGGCTGCCGGGGCTGGGCCTCGAAGTAGTCGAAGACCTGGGCCGGCTTCATGCCCAGCAGGTTCACCAGCAGATTGACGCGGCCGCGGTGCGGCATGCCCATGAAGAGCTCGCTGAGGCCGCGCTGGGCGGCCTCAGCGAGCAGGGCGTCCATCAGGGGCAGCAGGGCCTCGCAGCCCTCCAGCGAGAAGCGCTTGGCCTGCGGTTGGCGCCGGCCCATATGCCGCTCCCAGTCCTGGGCCTGCTGCCAGCGTTCGTGCAGGCTGACCAGGCGCGCCTCGCTGCAAGGTGCCTCCTCACCCTCGAATTGCTGATGCAGCCAGTGGCGGCGGCCATCGTCCCGCACGGCGCTGCAGTCCAGGCTCAGCGGTCCGCAGTAGACGGCGTGCAGCCGGGCTTGCAGCTGGGCCACGCTCAGCGGTGCCACGCTGCCTATGGCCTCCTGCGGCGCCAGGCCGAAGCGTTCGGCGGCCAGCCAGTCGGCTGCCTCGGCGCGAGGCGCCAGACCCAGCGGGTCCAGCGGCGCACAGCGATGGCCGTGCTGGCGAAAGGCCTCGATCAGGGCCAGCACCCGGGCATCGATGCCGGGGCTGTGGGGGCCGGGCATGGAGACCGAGGCCCCCAGTTCCGGAGCCGCTGCCGACAGGGGCAGGCGCTCTGTGCTCATGGACGACTCCTGGCGGCCCGGACAGACCGAGGGCGGCGTCCGGCACGGGCCGCGTGTACCGGGCACCGAGTTCGATGGGGGCTAGAGGCTGAAGGTGCGCACCGTGTCGGTCAGCTGGTGGGCCTGATCCTGCAGGGCGCGGGCGCTGGCCGTGCTCTGCTCGACCATGGCGGCGTTCTTCTGCGTGGTGTCGTCCATCTGGATGATGGCCACATTGACCTGTTCGATGCCGCTGCTCTGCTCGCGGCTGGAGGCGGTGATCTCGGCCACCACCTGGCTCACGCGCTTGATGCTGGCCACCACCTCTTCCATGGTGGAGCCGGCCTGTTCCACCATGCGGCTGCCGGTGTCCACCTGGTTGACCGAGTCGTCGATCAGGGACTTGATCTCCTTGGCCGCCACGGCGCTGCGCTGGGCCAGGCTGCGCACCTCGGCGGCCACCACGGCGAAGCCTCGCCCCTGTTCGCCCGCGCGTGCGGCTTCCACCGCGGCGTTCAATGCCAGGATATTGGTCTGGAAGGCGATGCCGTCGATCACGCCGATGATCTCGACGATGCGCTTGGAGGAGGCCGAGATGGAGTTCATGGTCTCCACCACCTGGCTGACCACGTTGCCGCCCTCGCTGGCCACGCCCGAGGCGGTCTGGGCACAGCGGTTGGCCTCGCCGGCATTGTCCGCACTCAGGCGCACGGCGGCGGTGAGCTGTTCCATGGCGGCCGCCGTCTGCTGCAGGGCGCTGGCCTGCTGCTCGGTGCGGGCCGAGAGGTCGGAATTGCCCTGGGCCACGTCACGGGCCGCGCCGACGATGGTGTCCGCCCCCTGGCGCACCTGGGAAACGATGCGGTGCAGGCTGTCCACCATATGCTGCAGCGCGCTCACCAGGCGGCCCACCTCGTCGTGGCCCACCTCGCGCCTGGCATAGCTGAGCTGGCCCGCGGCCACCGATTCGGCCAGGGTGGTGGCATAGCGTATGGGCTCGGTGATGGAGCGGGTGATGAGGTAGGCGGTCACGCCGCCGAGTACCAGGGCGAGGGCGGAGGCCAGCAGCATGCGCAGCACGGCAGCGTCCGAGGCGGCCTTGGACTCCTCCACATCCCGGCTCATGGCCGCCGCCTGATGGTCCACCATCTTGTCGATCAGGGCGTAGTAGCGGGCCTGGGGGCCCGGCACCTCGTCCTGGTAGACGGCCATGGCGGCCTCGCGCTGGCCGGCGGCGATCAGGTCGAAGACCTTGCGCACCACGGCGCCATAGGCCTTTCGCGCCTCGCTCTGCTCGGCAAAGATGGCCTTGGCCTCGTCGGTATGCAGCAGCTTCTCGAAGCGGGCCAGATTCTCGGAGTTGGCCGCGCGGATGCGGGCGTACTCATCCATGTACTGCTTCTGGCGCTCGGGCGAGCTGGCCATCAGGATGCGGCCCAGGGTGAGGGCGCCGCGGTCTCCGACCGCCTTGATGGTGTTGCTCAGCGCGATCTGGGCATAGCGGTCTTCCACCACCTGGTCCATGGTGGCGCTGACACCGCGCAGAATGCCCAGGGCCGTTGCCAGTATCACCAGCAAGAGCGCGAACACGATGGAAAAAGCGAGGCCCAGCCGCGAGCCCACCCGCAGGTCCGATAACTTCTTCATCTTTTGCTCCCTTGTGAGACACGCCGGATGTGCAATCCGGGTGTCGTCCGGCCCGATGCAGGGCCGTGACGACAGGAGCAAGCCTAGCGGCAAAGCCAGGCTGTGGGCGTGGAAAACCCCGTGCCGCGCTAGGGGTCTTGGGCCGCGCGGGTGTGGGGCCGTGGGCGGCCCCGGGCGCTCAGTCCAGCTTGGCGCCGGAGCGCTTGACCACACCCTCGTACTTGGCCAGCTCGCTCTTGACGAAGGCGCCAAACTGCTCGGGCGTGCTGGGCGCGGGCTCGGCCATCAGGCTGGCCATGCGGGTCTTCATCTCGGGCGAGTTCAGGGCCTCGACGAAGGCGGCGTTGAGCGTCTTGACGGTCTCGGGGGCCATCTTGGCCGGACCGAAGAGGCCGAACCAGGTGTTGATGTCGAACTTGGCCAGGCCCAGGGCGGCAGGGCTCTCGGCAATGGCCGGGATCTCGGGCTGGGCCGCGGCGCGCTTGGCCGTGGTGACGGCGATGGCCTTGAGCTTGCCGGACTTGATATTGGCCGAGGCGCTGGCCAGATTGTCGAAGTTCAGGTCCACCTGGCCGGAGACCAGGGCCAGCTGTGCCGGGTTGCCGCCGGAGTAGGGGATATGGGTCATGAAGACCCCGGCCTGGGCCTTGAACATCTCGCCGGCCAGATGGCCCGCGCTGCCATTGCCGCCCGAGCCGTAGTTGAGCTTGCCGGGGTTCTTCTTGGCATAGGCCACGAGGTCGGCCACGCTCTCGATCTTCAGGCGCTGGGCGGCCTCGGCATTCATCACCAGCACATTGGGCACACGGGCCACCAGGGTGATGGGGGTGAAGTCGCGGATCGGGTCGTAGGGGATCTTGCTGAAGAGCCAGGGATTGATGGCATGGGTGGCCACCGCACCCATCACCAGGGTCTGGCCATCGGGGGCGGCCTTGGCCACCTGGTCGGCGCCGAGGTTGCCACCGGCACCGGCCTTGTTCTCGATGATGACCACGCCCAGCTTGTCCTTGACGCGCTCGGCCAGGGCGCGGGCCACGATGTCCAGCGGACCGCCCGGCGCGTAGGGCACGACCAGGCGGATGGGCTTGTTGGATTGGGCCTGGGCGGGATGACTCGCCATCAGGGCGAGGCCGGTGGCCAAGCCCAGGGCGCTGAGTGCCAGCAGGCGGCGGGTCTTGAGCAGGGACGCGGGCTGAGAAGCAGCCAGGGCGAAGGAAGGGGCAGAGGTCGTCTTCATGTCCCCTAGCCTAGCAGCGCCGCCGATGGCGGGAAAACCCGAATGCTTCGCAGAGCGCACGCCGGAGGGCTCCGGCGTGCGGCACAGTTCACGCGGCGGGCTTGACCAGCTTGCTGCGGGCCCAGGCGTCGGCCACGCGGGCGGGCGTGGACTGCTCGGCGCGCACGCGCTCCAGCAGCTCGGCCACACGCTCGCGGATGCGGCCCACCTCGGCCATCACGCGGCCTTCCTCACCCTCGCCGCGGTACTCGCGGGCCACCGAGATGATGCCGCCGGCATTCACCAGGTAGTCGGGCAGGTAGGTGATGCCGCGAGCCTGCAGGGCGTCTCCCTCGGCGGCGGTGGCCAGCTGGTTGTTGGCGGCGCCGGCCACCAGCTTGGCGCTGATGGTGGGCACGCTGGCGGCGCTGAGCGTGGCACCCAGGGCGCAGGGGGCCAGCACGTCGGCCTGGGCCGCGATGATGGCGTCGATGGCCACGGCCTGGGCACCGAACTGGGCCTGGGCGCGCTCCACCTTGGCGGCGTCGATATCGGCCACGATCAGCTGGGCGCCGGCCTGGTGCAGGAACTCGGCCAGATGCCAGCCCACCGCGCCCAGACCCTGGATGGCCACGCGCACGCCTTCCAGCGAGCTGCGGCCCAGCACGCGCTTCACGCCTTCATCGATCGAGACAAAGACACCGTAGGCGGTCTTGGGGCTGGGGTCGCCACCGAAGGCGCCGCCGTCGCGCGGGATGCCGCTGACGAACTGGGTGTGGGCCAGCATGCCGCGCATATCGGCCGTGGTGGTGCCCACGTCCTCGGCGGTGATGTAGTCACCGGCCAGGGACTGCACGGCGCGGCCGAAGGCGGCGAAGAGGGCGGCGCGGTCAAACTCGCCCTGCGGCTTGATGATCACGGCCTTGCCGCCGCCGAAGGGCAGATCGGCCAGGGCGTTCTTCAGGCTCATGCCCTGCGAGAGGCGCAGCGCGTCGTTCAGCGCGGCCAGCTCGTTGTCATAGCTCCAGAAGCGGCAGCCGCCGAAGGCCGGGCCGCGGGCGGTGCTGTGCACGGCCAGGATGGCGCGCAGACCGGTCTGGGCGTCGGCGGCCAGCAGCACCTTTTCATGCGGGGCCTGGTCGGGCAGGCCGAAGAGGGAGCTGGGCAGGGAGGAAGCGGGGGCGGACGCCAGGGCGCGCGCGAGATCGTGGGTGATCGCGTTCATGGAGCAGGGCACTCGTGATGCAGGGAAGAGGGTGGCGCCGCCGCGAGAGCGGAGGTCGCCGCAAGCCGCGCTTGTGGCGCGGCCGGGCGGCAGTGTAGCCCGTGCGCGCAGCGCCCCGGTCTGCCGCCTGGGCATGGGGCCATGCCCGGCCTGCATCAGTAAACCACCCGCTCGGTGGGCTCCTGTTGTGTCAGGGCCCCTGGAAGCCCCCTGCGCGCAGGGTCAGGACCAGGGTGTCGCGGTGGCCGTGCTCGGCGGCGGGCTGGATGGGCGTGGTCTCGTGGATCATGCGCTCGTCGTCCAGCAGCAGCAGGGTCCAGGGGGCGGTCATGGTGAAGCGCTGACCCTGGGGGCCGCGGGCTTCGAAGACGCGCGACTCGCCGCCCTTGATGCCCTCGCGCTCGATCATGAAGACGGCCACGAAGTCCACGCCGTCGCGGTGGGCGCCCTCGGGCGTGGGGCGGCCGATGCCGTCCGTGGTATCGATGCGGAACTGGTGGGCCTCGATGAACCAGGGCTGCTCGCCCTTGAGGGCCGAGGCCACGCGGGCCAGACCGGTCAGCAGGGCCTGCCAGGCGGGCAGGGCCACGGCCTCGGGCCGCATGGGCTCGAACCAGCGCTCGATGCCACCGTGCAGGGCGTTGTAGTCCAGCGGCTGCCAATGGGCGCGATGTTCGACCTGGTGCAATTGCAGAGCTTCGGCCACGAAGCAGCTGTGGCGGCGAAAGCGGTAGCGGCCCCCGTCGCGCAGATAGCCGTCCGGCGGGAGCTCGCCCCAGAAGGGCTGCAGCGCGGCGAGCTCGGCCGCCGTGACGCCAAAAGCCCGCTGCACGGTGGCGGGCGAGATCACCACATGGCCCAACTCGCGGAGCTGGCCCTCGAATCGATCGGCGGCGGCGTAGGGGGGCTCGAACATCAGTGCTTGTCGGCTTCGGAGGTGAAGGAATCGGCGTAGAACTCTTCCGCGGGCAGCTGGCAGAGCGCCACGAAATCGCGCTGGGCCGATTCCACCATGACGGGCGCGCCGCAGGCATAGACCTGGTGGCCGCCGAGGTCGGGGAAGTCGGCCATCACGGCCTGGTGCACAAAGCCCGTGCGCCCCCCCCAGCCGTCCTCGGCCTTGGGCTCGGAGAGCACCGGCACATAGCGCAGCTGGGGCAGGCGGGCCGCGGCCTGCAGGGCCCAGTCGTGCAGATAGAGATCGGCCTGGCTGCGGCAGCCCCAGTAGAGCGAGACCGGGCGGCTGAGGCCCAGGTGTTCGATGCGCTCGATGATGGCCTTGATGGGCGCGAAGCCGGTGCCGCTGGCCAGCAGCACGATGGGCTTGTCGCTGTCCTCGCGCAGGAAGAAGCTGCCGAAGGGGCCTTCCATGCGCAGGATGTCCTTTTCCTTCATCGCGCCGAACACATGGTCGGTGAATTTGCCGCCGGGCATGTGGCGGATGTGCAGCTCGATGGCGGCGGGCGTGCCCAGGTTGTGGGGCGCGTTGGCCATGGAGTAGCTGCGCCGCGCGCCGTCGCGCAGGATGAATTCCACATACTGGCCGGCGTGGAACTGAAAGTTCTGATTGGCCGGCAGTTGCAGGCGCAGCACGGCCACATCGGCCGCGGGCTTCGTCAGGCTCAGCACGCGGCTGGGCAGCTTGAGCACCGGGAACTCGCCGGCGCCGGGCACGGTGCGGGCTTCGAGGGTGCAATCGGTCTGCGGCGTGGCGCAGCAGGTGAGCACAAAGCCGGCAGCCTCTTCCTCGGGCGTCAGGGTCTTGGGCTGGTGGGCGCCGTGGATCACCCGGCCCTCGAGCAATTTGCTTTTGCAGGAGCCGCAGGCGCCGTCCTTGCAGCCATAGGGCAGGCCCACGCCTTGCCGGATCGCGGCACCCAGCAGGGTCTCCTCGCGTTCCACTTCAAAGACACGGCCGCTGGGTTGGACGGTGACCTGGAAATTCATGGTGATCGTGGCTCTTGTTGCCTGGCGCTGGGACAAAAAACACGGCCCGCCTCAAGGGGGAGCGGGCCGTACACTCGCCCTCTATTTTGCCCGAGCCACCAAAGCCCTTGCCCATGCGCCTGCGCCCCTCTTTCCCTCGTCTCCTGATCATCGGCTGCGGCGATGTGGGCCTGCGGGTGCTGAGGCTGCTGGGCGGGCGCTTGCCGGTGTTCGCGCTGAGCTCCAGCCCGGCGCGCTTCGAGGCCTTGCGCGCGGCCGGCGCCACGCCGCTGTGGGGCGATCTGGACCGGCCCGAGACCCTGGCCCGCCTGGCCGGTCTGGCCGACCGGGTGCTGCACCTGGCGCCACCGCAGAACCAGGGGCGGGAGGACCAGCGCACGCTCAATCTGCTGCGTGCGCTGGCGCGCGACCGGGCGCCACAGGCTCTGGTCTATGCCAGTACCACCGGCGTGTATGGCGATGCGGGCGGGGCGCGCTTCGACGAGACTCGCCCCGTGGCGCCCGCCACCGATCGCGCCGCGCGGCGCGTGGACGCCGAGCAGCGCCTGCGCTGGTTTGGCGCGAACTTCGGCTGCCGGGTCAGCATCCTGCGGGTGCCGGGCATCTATGCCGGTGACCGCACCGGCGGCCATCCGCGCGAGCGCCTGCTGCGTGGCACGCCGGTGCTGGCGGCCGAGGACGATGTCTACACCAACCATGTGCATGCCGATGATCTGGCGCGCGCCTGCCTGGCCGCGCTGTGGCGCGGCCGCCCGCAGCGCGTGGTGCATGCCAATGACGACAGCGAGCTCCTGATGGGCGATTACTTCGAGCTGGCCGCCCGGCTCTGCGAGCTGCCGCCGCCGCCGCGCATCACGCGGGCGCAGGCGGCCGAGCAGATGTCGCCGCTGCAGCTGAGTTTCTGGAGCGAGTCGCGCCGGCTGGTGAACCGCCGGCTGAAGGCCGAGCTGCGCCTGCAGCTGCGCTATCCGCAGCCGGCCCAGGGCTTGCTGGCCTGAGCCTGCCGCGGCGGCCTCAGGGCTTCAGCGACGGCGCGCGCTGCGCCAGTAACGGATCAGCAGGTAGGCGCCCAGCATGCCGCCCAGATGGGCGAAGTGGGCAATGCCGCTGCGGCCGGTCAGGCCCATCAGCAGTTCCAGCGCGCCGAAGATGGCCACGAAGTACTTGGCCTTCATGGGGATGGGCGGGAACAGGGGCATGATGATGCGGTCCGGGAACAGCATGCCGAAGGACAGCAGCAGGCCGAACATCGCGCCCGAGGCGCCCACCGTGGGGGTGTAGGCACCGATCAGCAAGGTGAAGATCAGCTGGGCCGCGGCGGCGCTCAGGATGCTGGCGGCCAGCATCTGGACATAGCGCTTGGTGCCCCAGACCCGCTCCAGCTCCGAGCCGAACATCCACAGGCCCAGCATATTGAAGAAGAGGTGCAGCATGTCGCCGTGCAGGAAGGCGTAGCTCACCGGCTGCCAGGGCAGGAAGCGGCCGCTCTGCAGCGGCCAGAGCATGAACAGGGGCTCGATGCCGGGCAGCAGGATGAAGGCGCAGAACAGGCCCACGCAGGCCAGCATGAAGGCTTTGGTCACCGGAGGCAGATGGGGCATGGCGGGGCAGGGCGCGTCTTGAGGGATGTCGGTTCGCGGTGTTCGCGGGTCAGCGGCTGAGTGTATGCGCTGATGCCGGACCTCCCGCGTGGACAGATGCCGCCGCCCTATCGTTGTGCGGGCGGCGGGCGCAAAAAAGCCCCGGCGTGCGGGGCTTGATGTCGGGTGCCGATGCGGCGGACCGTCTGCAGTGATCGAGCCCAAGAAACTTGGTGCCCGGGGCCGGACTCGAACCGGCACACCTTGCGGCGGGGGATTTTGAGTCCCTGGTCGATTTCTAGGATTGGCGCGGCCTAGCGGCCCATCGCTCCCGCAAAAAACTGCCCTGATGATCCATGGTTTTCCCAGAGGGGCCCAGGTTTTGCGGAAACGGTTTTAGCGCACCGGCTTGACCCGGTCTGAGGCCCCGTAGTGCTTGGCCGTGATCGCCTTCGAGCTGTGCTGCAGCAGCTTCGAGGCCTGGTCCAGATCCTCGGACAGCTGGGCCGCCCGTTTGCGCATGTCCCGCAGGAAGAGCTCGGCGCATGCCGGCACCTCCTTGGCCGCCGCGGCCCGGGCTTCCTGGAAGCGGTCGGAGAGCATCCGCCAGGTCACGGGCTTGCCCCTGGCCGAGGTGAGCAGGAAGATGTGCAGGGCCTTGTGCTGGTGCCGGCGCTCGAGGAGGCGGGGTAGCACGTCAGAGTCGGCTGTGGTGAAGGTGACGCGCTTGCCAGTCTTCCGGGCCTTGACGTGCAAGCCCTCCTGCCGGAAGTCGGTGAGCCGGATGGCGCAGACGTCCTTGATCCGCAGGCCCGTGGCCGTGGCCAAGTCCATGGCGTCCCGCAGGGGCTGGTCGGCGTGCCGGTAGATGGCGTCGAACTGTTCGTCGGGGACGTAGACATCCCGGGCGTTCTCTTTGTTCTTCCAGCCGCTGCGCTCCAGGCCGCTGGCGGGCCAGGGCAGCACGGTCATCCCCCAGATCCGGGCCTTGTTCCAGATGATGGAGAGCACCGAGAGCTCGCGGTTCGCCTGGGTCTTGGCCTGGCGGATCGCCAGATACTCGGTCAGATCCTGCATGGTGATCTGCTCCCAGGTGCAGGGGCCGAAAACCGGGCGGATCCGGGCGAGCTGCTTCTTGTAGCTGGCCTTGGTGTCCGGGTTCTCGTAGTCCGGGAGCACCTCGGCCTCCCACTTTGCCATGGCCTCCTCTATGGTGCCCGCCACCCGCGTGGACTGGTTGTGCAGCTCATCCCAGCGGATGATCGCCCGGGCGTAGTCGGTCCCGAGCGGAATGTCCCGCTTGCCGGTGCCGCGCATGTCGTACCACCAGCTGGTCCACACCTGCCCGGCCTTGCCGCGCTTGGTGTGGCTGCGCAGGCGGGGGTACTTGCTCTTCTTGGGCATCAGCGGATGAGATCAAAACGGGGGCCGCCTGGGCGGCCGCGGGGGGCGGTCGACTGGCCGCGCAGCCAGTCCTCGGCGGCTGCACGGCTGACCAGCAGGCCGGCCGAGGTTTCGCGGTAGGGCACGCCCAGGGCGATCAGCGCCCGCCGTTGCCGGCTCACCTGCTTGGCGCCCGTGATCTTGATCAGCTCTTCCTCGGAGAGCAAGAGCGCGGGGCGGTCCACGACGTCAGCCATGGTGCGGCTCCTTGGCGGCACTTTGGGCCTGCCGCTTCCGGATGGAGTAGGCGAACCCTTCATTGAACAGGTACTGGCCCCGGGTGCCAGGCTTGTAGGGGCAGGGGAAGGTGCCCCAGGTGCGGCCCAGGATGATCCCGACGCGAAGCGGGGAGGACCGGCCGAACTCCGCGCGGGCGGCTTCGTGGGCCTTCTTGAGCAGCTCGCGCTCTCCCATCACGACCCCTCCTTTCCGATGCCGCCCATGTCCAGCAGCGGCGTCGTGTAGCTCAGCATGAGGGGATGCTTGGGGTCGCCGGCATTGGTGAGGCCGAAGTGCTTTACAGGCTTGCCGGAGGAAACCAGCGCGTCCATCAGCACATCAAAAGCAAACTGCAGCTTCGGAGGAACCTTGCTGATGTTGCCCCAGCACGGCACCAGGATGTCGGCCTCGCCGATGATGCCGGTCGTGTGGTCGCCAATGTCATCGCCGAATGGATCATCGACGCTGGCCAGCTCACGCACGTCGGTGGCGCGGTAGGCGAAGACATTGCCAACGATGAACCGCGAGGCGCCCCAGCGTTTGGCAAAGCCGATCCATTTGCGCACAGTGGCATCGTCCAGGTTGGCGTCCGCAGTGCTGGGGTTGATGCCGAAGAAGGCGTAGACCGGTCCCTCCATGGCGACCGAGCGGTCCAGACGGTAGCGGTACTTGCCGCACGGGCTGATGATGGCGCTCATCACGCACACTCCTTGCCGATGCCGCCCAGCTTCACGCCCCAGCGGTCGGCCAGGTCGCGCTCGGCGATGCGGATGATGCGCGCGAACTCGGGAGCGTCCTCGCCGCAGTCGTCTTGCTTGCGCAGCACTTCGATCTGCTCATCCGTCAGCGGCTCGCGCTCCTCGGCCTGCTGGGCGGCCATGGCTTCGGCCTTCGTGAAGACATGGGCGTTTGCGTTCACGTCGCGCGACGGCAGGCAGCCAAGGGCCCGAGCTGTCGCCCAGAAGAGCTCTCGCCATTGCTGGGCCTCGCGGCCGTAGTCCCAGAATCGCTTCAGCCAGTGACCTTCCGGTGCCGGGTTCTGGTTGCACTGGCCGAGCGCGAGGGCTCCCACGATGGCGTCGTCTGTGCGCGCACGAATTCCCTCCGGGTCTGCATCAATGCTGTAGGCCCGCTGCTCTGCCTGGGGTGCTGCCATCTGGGGCTCCTGAGGCTCCAGGTCAGGGCGCGCTGCCAGCCAGTCCTCGGCCAAATCCATGATCGGCACTTCGCCGCGTTCAGATCGGCCTCCAAGGGTGTCATCCTGCAGGTCAATCGCATACTGATGAAGATCAGCAAGAATCCGCTGGGCCTCATCCAACAGTGCAGCTAGGTGACCAGCTGCCGCCGCGTGGCCTGCTTCGGATGCTCCATCATCATGGTGGGCGGCTCGCACGGTTGGGACCGGTGCATCCGGGAACAGCACCTTCCAGCGCTCGATCATGTGATCAAGGCCGCCAGAGCAGGCCGCCTGGATGACGTTGCGTAGGCGGTTGATCTCGTCTGCCCGGTGTGCCGCCAGTTTCGCCTCGGCGGTCTTTGCACGCTCTGCCCAGTCGTGGATGGCTTCCTTATGCGCGAGGTGAAGCTCGCACCATTGCACTTGAGTACCGCCGTCCCAGCGGCAGTTGCATCCAGTCATCTGGGGCACGGCCTGCTGCGCGAGGGCGGCTTGCGTGCGCTTGGGCCAACCGGACGGCGGAGTCCAGCCCATGTCGATCAGCTTGGCGCTGATCGCGCTGTCGGGGTTCAGGCTCGGGCCCAGGTCGTAGATCGTGACGCCGGGACGAAGGTCGGACTTCAGGCCGACCATAGAGGCATGTGGGTCTGCCGGTGCTGCGGCGAGCATGGCGTCCAGCATGCGCTGAGGCAGGCCGTCCAGGCCGTGGGCGCGAAGCAGGACTTTGCAGGCGGCGACATGCATCGCCTCGGAGACGACGATCCGGCGAGCGGGCACGGCCTGCTGCGCGAGGGCGGCTGCCTGGCCAGGCAGGGGCGAGTGCTTGGGCTTGGCGGCCTGCTTGGCCCGGATGGCCTCCACCTTGGTCCAGATGCGCGCCAGCTCCTTCTCGCCGGCCTCGTGCATGCTGAGGCCCTGGGCCCGGCACAGCGCCGCCAGCGTCACCATCACGCCGCCGGCCTCTTGTTGCACCTCGCCGACCGGGCGACCGAACACATAGTCCACCAGCTGATGGGCCTCGCTCTGCGTGCAGCCGCAGGCCTGCACCAGCTCCAGCGCTTCCTCAAGGAATCGGTGGTTGCGCTCGATGGTGTCGGCCGCGATCTGCTCGCCGAAGCAGGCCAGCAGCCAGGGCTCCACGCGCTGTTGAAAAGTGATGTTGCTCAATTCATCTCTCCTGGCTTGATCTCGGGCCCGCAGAACAGGCGCTGCATGTGCTCCATGGCGGCCTCGGCCTGCCGCTGGGTGGCGAGGCCGTGCAGCTTCAGGTCCACGCCGTAGCTGCCGTCCTCGAAGCGGACCCAGTTCATGGTGAAGCTAGGCACGGATGCCACAGGAGTTGGAACTGGGGCGTCCATCACCGCCGCCCTCCAGCCGGGCTGTGCTGCGGCATGTCGCGCCGGCCCAGCTCCTCGTTGATGCGGTCCTTGGTGGCCTCCTTGCCCTCCAGCTTCTTGCAGTAGGGGCGGCGGCTGCAGTCGTCGGATTCGGCCGCCGGCTTGCTCTCCTGCTGCAGGCTGGCCGCGCAGGCGCCCAGCAGGGCGATGACCAGGATGAAGGCGAAGAGTTTCATGTGGTGCTCTCGATTCGCTTGAAGGTGATGGCCCAGACCCAGGGGTTCGCGCCCCAGGACTCGGCGCCGTTGATGGACTCCCAGAGCTTGCGGAACGAGTCGGCCGCGCTGTCGGAGCAGCAGTGCCCCAGACCGGACACGTGGAAGGTGCCGCCCTCGCCGGGGTCGTATTCCACGCCTTCGGCCCGGGCATCGGCCTCGCTGATCGCCTGCAGCCGCTCCACGCGCACGCTGGTGATCTCCAGGGTGATGCGGCTGGCCCAGCGTGGCATGTGGATGGACGGCCGCCAGACCGGCGACAGCCACGCGTCCGGCCCGTCGTTGGTGGCGGCGTAGACGACGCGCGGATTCTTTGAGTCAGCGCCGCCGACGATGAGATGCGCTTCCCTCACCCACAGCCGGTCGCCGGGCTGGCCGTAGGGGCACGGGATGCGCGGGCCGGCGCTGTCGAGTTGCGCTAGGGCCTCGCCGGTGTGCTCGTGGACGATGTGCACACCCTTGGCGACCCGGCGCGTCTGCGTCTTCGTCCCGGCCAGGATGGCGCGCACCATCGGAGCGCTGAAGAGGATGGGGCGGTCTTTCATGCGGACTCCCCGAGAAGGGCTGTGCGTGCTGCCTTCATGGCCTCGCAGCTTGGTTTTAGGACGCGCACGATGCGCGCTTTCTCGCATTCGAAGGACAGGCCAGGCGCGTTGCAGTCCGGGTCAGGTGTGACCTGGCCGACCGGCTCGCACTCGTAGACGACGCCATCCGGATGGCCCGCGGCGAAAACCAACGCCGCGGCCTGCACGGTTGTGACATAGACCCTGTCGCGTCGGTGCACACCTGCGGCGCCGAAGTCCGAACAGCTCGGCGCCTTGGTGATGTTGGGCGGCAGAAGGAAGGTGCCCGGCTTCAGGCCCGGGCGGCCGCCGTGCCAGTAGGTGACCGGCGACGGCTCCACCAGTTCCACCGCTGCCGCCAGCAGCTGCACCGCATCCATGCCCTGCAGCTCACCGGCCCGGATGATGTCCTGCGCCGCCTGCAGCTCGTTCTGGTTGCGCTTGGCGGCCACGCTCTTGATGACGGCCCCCAGCTCGGCCATGCGGGGCGCGAACTTGTCGCCCAGGATCCGGCGCATCGCGTCCCGGGCCTCGTAGAGCTTGGCCGCCATGGAAACCTGCTTCTGGGTGACGCTCATGCCGCACCTTCCTGCACCTTGGCCAACTCCTCGGTCCAGGTGCTCCCGTTCTCCAGGGCTGTGGCCAAAGCCCAGCGCGCGGGCGCGGCCAGGTCTTTCCACAGGCAGCACTCCACCGCCTCGTGCGGCGAGGTGCTGGCTTTGCCACAGACCGGGCAGACGTGGCTGGGCACCGAGGCGGGCCCGCTCACGCGGCCGGCCTTGCCGGCGGTGATGGCCATGGCAAGCTCGCCGGCCGAGCTGTACTCCTTGCCGGTGGCGTCATCTACCCAGATCCTGTCGATGTCGCGCGGGCAGCATTGCTCGGCGTCTTCCTCGCTGGTGTGGGTCTTTTCGCAGGACGGGCACACATAGCGGCAGGCGCTGCGGGCCCAGCGCCGGCATGCGGATTCCCACTTGTGATACGGCATGCCCTCCTCGCGCTTCGGCGGCAGGCCAAGCTCTCCGCCCTCCGGGCAGGCGTACTCGGTGTGGTGTTCGGCCGTGGCGCGGATGCTGGCCAAGGTGGCGGGGTTCACGCTTGAGCCCCTTCGAGCGCCTCGGCAGTAGCCTGGACAGCGGCCTGGCTGCCCAGGAAGTCGTGCTCGCCGCCCAGGGCTTCGATCAGGGCCGGGATCATCGCCGACAGCTCTCCCGCGGCGATGGTGGCGTCGGCGTCGAATGCATCCGCCGTCTCCGGCTTGTCGCGCCCCTCGAAGACCAAGTCCAGGAAGCTGATCTTCTTGATCTGCAGGGTGTCGGTGAGCACGAACGACACCCGGTCCTTGTAGGACAGCGCCAGCCTCGTCGGGCGCTTGCCGGCCTGCAGGTGCTGGCGCACCTCGTCAATGTCCAGGGCGTGGCGGCCGTAGCGCACCGTGCTGCGCATCTCGTCCTCGCTCTTCAGCTCGGCGTCGCGGTCGATGGTGAAGCCCTCAGGAGCATCGCCGTCCAGCAGCCAGGCCGCCATGCAGGTGGCGGGGGCCTCGGCGCTCTGCACCAGGTGCAGGGTCAGGCCGTCCAGGGTCTTGACCAGCAGGCTCACGACTTCCTCGCAGCGCGCCGGGCTTGAGGCATCGATCATCAGCAGGTGCTGCTCGGGCGCGATCCAGACGCGGATGCTGCTGCGCTTCTTGAAGCACAGGGGCAGCAGTTCCTGTGTGGCTTGCTCCTTCAGGTCCTTGAGCGCCTTCTTGCCGGGCTTGCGGCCGGTCTGCTCCTCGATCTTGGCGGCGATCTCGTCCACCCGTTCCTTGACCACCGAGCCGGGCAGCACGCGGGACTCGATGAGCAGCTGCAGGTGGAGATTCCCGTCGATGGATTCGACCAGTGCGCCGTGCTCGATGCCGCGCGCCGGCACCCATCCCAGGGACAGGGGCTCGGTGGCGCCGCAGGGCTGGAACTGGCCCTTGGCCAGGGCCTCCTCGATGTCTTCGAGGCTGGGCCGCCAGCCGGCGCCCAGGCGGTAGATCGTCAGGTTCTTGAACATGGGTGGCTCCAGGTCAGACGTCGAGCGGTCCGATGGGGATGCGCTTGTCCTCTTCAGGGTGCGCGTCATCGGGCGGGGTGATCGGCTTGTTCGGGTCGGTCATGGTCGGCGTAGGAAAGTGGGCGTCCCCTGGGGGAGCACGCTAGGCAAGACTTAGGGAGGAGGCGATGCGGCCCAGCGTGGCGCGCCCGAAACTGGGTGGTCAGGCGGGAACGAAGCGGGCGTCCGCGCCGGGGTCGAAGTACTCGGCGTCGACGACATTGCCGGCATCGGCATGCGGATGGATGCCGCGGTAGATGCGGCGGCAGGCCTCGGTGTCGGCCATGGCGCGATGTGCGCCGACAAGCACCAGGCCAGTGAAGTGCTTGTAGGCCTCGGCCAGCGTCGGCATCTTGTAGCCGCGGCCGCTCGCCTTCGGGATCTGGACCAGGTCGGTGGCGTTGCGGGCCGTGCAATAGGCCGGGGCCGCCTTCCATTCGTCGGCCAGCTGGTCATCCTGCAGCAGACGCTTGATCGCGATCCGGATGATCCGGGCGTCGAAGCTCTCGTTGTGGGCCACGCGCTCGCCGGCGGCGCGCCACAGGCCCAGCAGAGCCTCGAGTGCCACGCGCTCCGGGATGCCCACGAGCATGGCGTGCTCCGTGGTGATACCGTGCAGTGCAGCCACGTCCTCGGGGATCACCCAGCCGTCGGGCTTGACGATCACGTCCAGGCTGGAGATGGTGCGGTCCTGGTCGACGTCCACCAGCTGGGCGCCCAGCTGCACGATGTGGGGTTGGCGCGGGTCGCCGCTGGGCTCGCTGTAGAGGGGCAGGCCGGTGGTTTCGGTGTCGAAGAAGAGCTTGATGTTCATGGTGTGGTCCAGAGTGAGAGGTTTGGAGGGGCGCCTGCCGGGTTCTGCCCGGCATGGCCGCTGGCCGCCGCTGTCGCTACCGTTACGCGCGGCCCCGGGGCCGCGTGCCGCATAGGCGCCGGGCGCCCCGTTGATGGGTCAGGCCGCGGCCTTGAGCTGCTGCACGACACCGCCCTGCAGCCAGTGGCCGCTCACGGTCGGGCGCAGGTCGGCCGGGATGCTCTTGAGGGTGCCGAAGAGCAGAGCGCTCCCGATCTCACCCTCGGCGGCCAGGATGTCCAGCCAGGCGAAGAGGTCCTCGCGCCCCTTGAGGTCCAGGACGTCGATGCGATCCAGCAGGAGCACCTTCAGGCCCGAGAGGTAGCTGATGGCCTCGGCCAGCATGGCGTCGGCGCGCCACTTCTCGGACTCGCTGAGCAGCCGGTAGGGGCGGCCGTCGGTGGTGGTGACCGCCATATCGGCGTCCAGCTTGACCACCGGCCACTCGGCATCACGGGCGGACTGCTCCAGTCGCTGGTTGAACGGCGTCAGCGCCTCGGACAGCAGCTCGCCGGGGATGCCGTCCGGGGCCAGGGCCTGGGCGATCAGGTCCCAGGCCACGACGTCCGCGTGATGGCCGGCCGCGGCCTCGGTCTTCTGCTGTGCCACCTCGGCCGCAGCCTTCTGGATGCGCAGCGTCTCCAGCTTCTTGAGCAGCTCCCCGCGCGCCGCCTTCAACTTGTCCGACTCGGCGCGGGCGCTGGCCAGTGCCGCGCCGTCGAACTCGGCCTTCAGCTGCTCGCTGATCTCCGCGGCTTCGTCCCGGGCCCGCAGGGCCGCCGCGAGGTCGCGCTGGCTGTTCGCGACCGCGGTGTCCATCAGGTCGCGGCTGGCGCGCACCTCGGGCAGCCGGGCGGCGGCGGCCGGATCGCCGACGGCGCCGATGCGGCCGTGCTCGCGCTCGTAGGCGTTCAGCGCGGCCTCGGCGTCACATTCCTGCGCCGGCGGTTCCTGGCTCACCGGAGTCTGGGCCAGCGGCAGCAGGTAGGCGACGGCCGCGGCCAGGTCATGGATGAGGCCATCGCGCTGGCTCTGGCCGGCTGCAGCCGTGACCTCAGCCAGCTGCCGCTCGGCTTCCGCGAGGTTCTTGCGGTCCGCCGCCAGCTTCTTCTCGATGCGGTCGACCTTGCCGGCCAGCTCGACCAGGGCCGGCAGCTTGCCCGCGATCTCGGCGCGGCGCTGCTCCTGGGCGGCCAGCCGGCCGATGGTCTGCTGCCACTGCTCCTGGGCGTGCTCCAGGTGCTGCAGCTCGGTGCTGAGCGTCTTGAAGGCCTCGGCATCGTAGGCGGGCACCGGGGCCGCCCAGGTCTTGGCCTTCTCGCTGCCGTAGGCCTCGCCCGTGACTTGGCGCCAGGCGCCCTTGGCCTCGGTGGCCTTGCGCTTGGCCTCGTCGCAGGCAGCATCGAAGCCGGCTTTCAGCAGGGGGCCCACGCGCAGGGCCTTCTTCTCGTCGACGCCGCGCTTAGCCAGCCGCTCGATCACCTCCTCGGCCTTGATGCCGATGCCCAGGAGCCCGAAGAGAAAGCTGCGGCGGCCGTTGCCGTCCAGAGCGGCAAAGCGGTGCGGCTCCAGCACGTAGGGCAGGGCCCGGTGCGGGACATAGACATCCTGGGCCGGGGTCTTGCCAGACGGCACCAGGGCGTAGGGCGTCAGGCCCCCCTCCAGCTCCACCTCGACGGCGCCGTTCTTGGCCCCCTCGTGGACCAGGGCGGCCAGGTCCTTCTTCAGGGTCACGCCCCGGGCGGCCACGTCGCCGCAGAGGGCCATGCGCACGGCCTCGGCGAGGCTGCTCTTGCCGTTGCCGTTGGGGCCGGCGAACAGGGTGATCGGGGTGTTGAGCGCCACCGAGGCGGCGCGGATGCCCAGCACGTTCTGGGCGTCGATGTGCGTGATCTTCATGGCCTTCCTTTGCCTGGGGATGGTGGCGGGCGATCAGCCGCGGTGCGCGCGGCGGTTCTTAGCCTGGTTGAAACGCTTGCGCGCCATGCGTCGGTCGTGGGCCACGCTCCAGCCCTTAGCCGGGTAGCGGCTGCGTGTGGCCGAGTAGCCGCCATAGATGGCGCGCTCGATTGCGCTGCGCGATTCGACCTTGGCGGGCGATGAACCCTTGTCAGCCTGCTGGCCGTTGCCACTTTTGGCGATGTGGGTCGAACCGGTGCTGGCGCCGAAGCCGGCAGAGAGGCCGGAGAAGGCCAGGGCCGCGGCTGCGGCGCTTAGAAAGACTGAACGTCCGCGCATGTGCGCTCCTAGTGGTGGGGTTGGTGGTGGGCGGCGCACTTCGTCGGTGCTGCCAACGCCGGGCCGAAACCGGCGCCCGTTACGCGCTACGGCGCGCCGCCCGTTGACTTACTCGATGGACGAGCCGCTGGCGCTGCGTGCGCGGCGGGCGCCGGCCTGGGGCTGCTGGAGCTCGGCCCGGCGCTTCTCGTAGGCGGCCTGGATCTGGCCGGCCAGCTCCTGGCTGATGTCCGCCGGCACCTCGTCGGTGAGGATGTCCAGGCCTTCCTGGCTGGTCACGGTGGCCATGCGGGCCAGGAGGTTGGCGGCATCGAAGGGCTGTGCCTCGCTCTCCTGCTGGTCGTGCTGCTGGATCTCACCGGTGGCCGGGTCCACCGAGCCGGCGGGCGTGGCGGTTTCGGAGGCCTCGACAACCTCGGCCATCGGCGCCGGGCCGGCGGGCCCGCGGCGCAGCTCGGCAGCCGGCACAGGGGTCGCGGTGCCATCGGCTGCGACATCGAAGGTCTGCAGCGGAGCATCCTGCAGCTCCTCGGTGGTCCGGCCCATGCCCATCACGATGTCCGGGGCGTGGATGCGGCCAAAGAAGGCGCCGCTGCGGTACTGCAGCATCTGGAACTTCATCTCCGTCTGCCACTTGCTGCCCGGCTTGCTGTACCAGCCTTCCTCCACCGCAAGCTTCATGGACACCGGCGAGGACTCGATCACAGGCAGGCCGGCGTCACGCGCCTGCTGCAGGGTGTAGACGCCCTTGGGCAGCACGAAGCCGGCCGGAAGCGTCCAGGCGATGCAGACGTGATCGTCCAGCTCGACCATCTTGTCCTCGAAGTCGTAGCCGCCCTTGTTCTTGTTCCAGCCGAGCTTCTCGCGGTACTTCGCCTTGATCATGCCGCGCGACTTCATGTCGAAGCGCAGGGGCTGGAAGCGGCCCGAGGCGTTGATAGCGGCGATCACGAACTGGGCGGACCAGGACAGCTTGCCCTCGATGATGTTGGCCTGCTGCATGACCGCCGTGATGCTCATGCCCACGGCGCGGGCGGTTTCGATGGCGACCAGGCAGTTGCCCATGGCCGAGGGGTTCTCGATCCACTGTCCGCCGTCGCGATCCTTCTTGAACACCATCGCCCGAAATTGCGTCGGGACGGCGTCGCTGGTCGCGAAGGCCTTGGCGATGCGCTGGGCCAGCTCGAAGCCGCGGAGGCTGAACATATCGATCTTGAGGTCGGCCTGCTGGGCCAGGGCGCCGCCCTGCTGCTGCAGCGTCGCGACGGGAAGAGGGGCGTTCATCGTTGATGGTCCTCGGTGGGTGGGTTACTCGTGATAGGGGCAGGTGGACCAGCGGGCGCAGTAGCGCTCGCTGCAGAGCACGCTCTGGGGGTTGGGCGGAAAGAGCCCGGTGCGGAACATCTGGGCCGCGATCTCGATCAAGCCCGGCGCGTCCTCGCTGCCGACCATGGCCCGCTTGGCGTTGAACACGGGGCTCACGGCCGCTGCCGGCTTGCCCTTGGTCTGCAGGGCCAGGATCTGGCCGCCGACCGTGGGAATGCCCTCGGTGTGCTCGAACATCAGCTGGTAGGTGCCGAGCTGGGCGCCGCGGCCCTTGATGACCGCCTCGCCCTTCTGGACCACGGCCGAGCCGGTCTTGATGTCGGGGATGACCACGCCCTCGGCAGACTCTGCAACCCGGGCCCGGTCCATGCTGCCGGTCAGGCGCACGATCTGGCCGCCGCCGCAGTCGATGTCCAGCGGGGTCAGGGTCTGCTCCACGCTGCGGAAGGTGAAGCGCGGGCTGATGTCGTGGCAGTAGATGCTGTGCAAGCTCAGGCCGATGGCCTCGGCCTCGCCGACCGTCAGGTCGTCGCGGCTGAAGTCGACCTCGCGCTCGGGATTGCGCAAGGTGGCCACCACCAGGTCGGCGGCGTCCATCACGCTCACCGGGGCAGCGCCCGGCAGGCGGCCGGCGTCGAAGGCGGCGGTGCTGGCGTGTACCGCGGTGCCGAGCTGGGCGCGCAGGCCGGCCGGGCGCTTGTAGCCCAGCAGGTGCTCGCCCTCCCACGCGTAGGCGCAGTCGAACAGCTTGCCCCAGCTGCTGGCGCGGACGGTGAGGATGTGGGGGGCGCTCATGGCTTCGCCACCCACAGCAGCAGGGCGATGAAGCCCAGACCCAGCAGAGACCAGCAGGCGGCCTTGGCGTGCAACAGGCGGCGCTCCCAGGGGCGCAGCGCGCCCATGCGCTGACGGCGGCAGGGCTCGGCACCGATCTCCGTGCAGGCCTCGGCCGGGGCCAGAGCCGCGTGCACCACGTTCAGTGCCGCAGCATCGAGCTCGCCGACGGTGAGCCGGCGCGAGAACAGCGCCTGCTCGGCGGCCTCGGCCATGTCGTCCATGCCGGCGTGGGCCACGGCCACGTCCCAGTCGCGCGGCGCCGGGACTCGGATGTCTTCGGCGGCCATGGCTCAGGCCTCCGCAGCTTCAGCCGCGTACTGCTGCAGCAGCTGGTCGGCGTCGATCAGGTAGCGCGCGGCGATCAGGCGCATGGCCTCGAAGCAGCCGTCGCGGTCGCCGCGGTCGGCGGCCACCAGGGCGGCGTGCACGAGCTCGGCGGTGTCGGCGGCCTGCAGGCGCTCCGGGGTGCGGGTGGCGCGGTCGCTGTCGACCTGCTGACGGCCGTAGCACTCGGCGCCCAGGAACTCGGCGAAGTGATCGGTGTTGCTCAGCAGGCGCTGAGCGGCGTACTCGACGTGGATGTCACGGATGCCGGCCGCTTCGGCGCGGGCGGCGTGGCGCGCTTCGGCGCGCGAGACCAGGCAGGGGACGAAGCCCTGGTAGGCCGAGAGGTGGGTGACGTTGTGAGCACCCCGAGTCGCTGTCTGCATCGCCATCTCCGTGTTGGTATGGAATGCAGTATCTACAAGAAAAACTAGCAATGCAAGAGAAACTAGTATTTGTAGGGGTTTGCACCTAGTTGTGTATACGGATCAGGCCGGCCCAGTGAGCTTGTGGCGGTGCCATGCCCGAGCAATCATCAGGCGCTGACAACAGGGGTGTTCATGAGAAAGCTCAGGGGGCTTTGCGCAGCCATCGCCATGCTGTTTGCTTGCGGCGCAGCGGGCGCCGAAGAGGCTGAGATCGATCTCTACGATCTAGGGCACACGCTGGCGAGGTGTGCAGGCTTCTACAAGATGGCTGCAAGCATTGCCCAGAAGGCCGGCAAGCCTGCAGCGGCAGATCACCTGTCCAACCTGCACCGAGGGTGGATGCTCGCTGGTGCCTATGCCATCGGTGCAGCGGGCGAAGGGAAGTCGGTCGTTGCGCAGCCTGTTCAGGTCGCCACAGGCCTTGCAGACTCCCGCGCAACAGAGTTGCTCGCAAAGCTTGAGCTCGACCCTGGTGCGGTCCTGGCGATGAAAAGCGAGCATGACCGCGTGTGTGAGCCGCTTACCCCTTATCAGGTGAAGCTCGTTGACATGATGCGAAGAAGCGCGGCCGGCGTCCGGCCGTAGTAATGCATGTCCTTGCTGATCTGTCTTGTGGTCGGCATCGTTGACGGCGACACCATCAACGTGCGCTGCCCAGATGCGGATCAGACCTCGGTCAGGATCGAGAAGATCGATGCACCTGAGAAGGGGCAGGCGTGGGGCGAGCGCAGTCGCCAGGCCTTGGCCATGTTGTGCCACCGCCAGTCCGCGGAAATAAGGCCATCCGGCCATGATCGATACGGCCGCATGCTGGCCAGCGTCTCGTGCGGTGGCGAAGACGCCGGCCGTGCGCAGGTCGCAGCGGGGCTCGCGTGGGCCTATCGCGCATACCGGCCAGGGCGTGAGCTGCTGGAGTTGGAAGAGGCTGCCCGTGCCGCGCGCCGCGGACTATGGGGCTCTTCCGATCCGATGCCACCATGGGAATGGCGGCTCAACGCTCGCGCTTCGCGGCCTGTGCCTGCAGGATCAGCTCCAGCGCCTCATTAGGCACGGGGCCGCCGATGATGATGATGTTGCCGCCGCCAATCTGGCCGACGATCTGGCTTGCCGCATCGCCCTGGCTTGCCTGACTGGCTGGCTGTTCGTGCGGCGGGATATTCACAGTTTTGAGCAGGCGCTTCAGCGCTGCTGACGTGTCGGTCATCTCAAGTCGCTCCCATGCGATGGGCGCGCCTGTCGTCAGCTACCGGCGCGCCCGTGGTCCACCCGGTTGCGGGCTGCTGCCTTTTCCGGTTTCGGGTAGTCTCGCGCGGCTATGCCCCTCGCCACAACTGTAAGAACCCCGCAACGAACAACACCTGACCTGGCGCTGGCTTGCGAAGCGATAGCCAGATTCCCGGCAGCGACAAGCCTTCCTGACCTCAGCGAGTGCGCTACGCTGATGAGCGAAGCTCTAGGGTTGCCGCTGCACATCATGCTGCACTTCAGCGGCGCGGCTGCGCGCCTGCGCAATGCTGTCCACAACGGGGCCGTAGGCCTGCCGCTCAGCGAGCTGGTGTGCGATCCGCGCGTGGTGGATGCTCTGGGGTCACCGATACCGAGGTTCGTGCCGGATGGCTTAGACCCCTTCGTGAGCGGGCCCTGCATCGTCGTCGCAGGGCGCTACTCGAACACGAGTTGTGTGGTGATCTTGGGAGGTCGGGCCGATCTGACCCAGGATGAAGCGGTGGCACTTGCGGGTGCGGCCGTGATGGCGGCCAACGGCGCGGCCACAGCGATGCGCAGCATGGTCGCCGCGGATTGCCCGCTAACCGTGCGTGAGCTGGAGTGCCTCTCGTTCGTCGCGGCCGGGGCCGGCTACAGAGAGGTCGGGCAGGAGCTGGGTATCAGCCCCCGCACCGTGGAAAAGCATGTCGAGCGGTGCCGACAGCGGCTCGGCGTGGACACCAGCCTTGCAGCTGCATTGGCTGCAGTGCGAGCCGGCTGGATCAGCGACGCCGAGCTGGAGGACATTGAGCTTAGAAGCCGCCGCCGCCAGTACGGGGCAGGCTGAACAGTTCGGCGAGTGCGGCGAAGATCGACATGAAAGGCTCCTGAAAAGGTTGTCTGGTCAACACGACCAGGAGCCACTATCGCCGCTTGCTCAGGGTTGCGAAACTGTCAACCCTGTCAGATTTACGTACATCGCCTCATGGGTGTATTAACCCACCGTCGACGGCCTTCAGCACCAGGTCGGCGCTGGTGCGGGCGCCCATCTTGCGGGCCGCGCTGGCCAGCGCGGGGCTGGCGCCCAATTCGCTGATGCTCATGAGCCGCCCCTTGCGGCGCAGGACCGTGGCGCCAGCGGTCTGGACCGCGGCCCGCTCGGATCTGTTCAGCTGGTCCGTGGGGTTTGCGCCTGCGCGCATGGCCAGGATGCGCAGCGCGCCCGCCTGGGCGTGCATGGCAAGCATCTGCAGGTTGGCCTGCAGCAAAAACAGGTCCGGGCCGGAGGGGAGGGCGTCGGGGCGGTCCACACCGAGCATGAATGCCTCGGCGTGGGTGGGGGCGTGTATCGAGACGGCCATGCCGGCGCGGAAGCCGAACGCCGCCTGGGCGTCCCACAAGTCCGAGGCACCCGCTCGCGCATAGGTGCCTTGGTCATACTGGGCGTGCCCGGGCCGCGCCATCAACTGGGTGAGCAGCGGGTCTCGCAGGCCGTCGCCAGCGCTGTACATGGCGTCCTCATAGCCGGCCGGTGGATTGCCGAAGGCATGCAGGCCGGAGGGGCGCTCTAGAGGGCCACGCAGCAGCACAGCAGAGGCCAGGCCAAAGCCCATGTCCTGTGCGAGCGCTACCGTCCGCGCGGTCAGCGCGTCGACGGTGTCGGCGGCGCTCAGCTCAAGCAGGGCCTGGTATCGAAGCATCGCTGGATTCTGCGCGGCCGGAGGGTTTGGTGTCTATCGCCCCAGCGGGGCGGTACGCCGTCTCGGCTGCTTCGGTACGGCTGATGCCACTGAGGCGCGCTCTGCGAGCGCGTCATTGACCCTTGAGAGAAAGCCGGCAATCACCGCCCGCTCCTTGACCGGCTCCTGCTCGGCCATGGCAAAGACAGCGTTGTGCCAATCGCGCAGGCGCTGCAGTTCCTCGCGCTCTGGGTCTATCAAGGGGGAAGGCGCAGCACCGATGCTGGGGGCCATCTCGGTGATCGCCTGGGCGATCTTGTCAATGATGGCGTTCCGATTGGCCTCGACTGCGGCACCCTCACCGAACAGCAGATCGCTCTCTGTGCATCCCAGTGCCTTCGCTACATAGCCCAGGCGTGTTCTTTTCGGCGCTGAGCCACCGTTCTCCCATTGCTGGACGGTTTGCCAGGCCAGGGGTTTCTTCGCCCCCTCCAGCTCGCTGACCTTCGCGGCCAGGGTTGCATGTGACCAGCCCTTCGCCTCTCGGCGCCGCTTGATCTGCTCGTGAATCGACATGGGCACAAGTTTTTCATGTACCCGTGCATCCTCAAATGCAAGAACATCTAGCGATACTAGAAAATCTGGTATAGCATTGGGCGATGGACCGCAGCACCCACTACCCATCCGAGGCGCACCGCGCGATTGCCATCCTGGGCGGGCCTGTTCAGGCAGCAAGGCTGCTGGATGTGCCGAACCACCGCTATCAGACGGTGCAGTCATGGCTCAAGACGCGGGTCCCCGCTGAGTACTGCCCGGTGATCGAGAAGCTGACTCGCGAGCTCGGCGATGAAGTGCGGTGCGAGTCCATCCGCTCCGACGTCGAGTGGGGGGTTCTGCGCAGCACGGCGAGGGCCTCCTGACATGGCCAGCTTCACCCGCCCATCGCCCCGCGCGCGCGCCAGCACAGCACGGCAACGTGCTGCGCGTACAGCTCGGCAGCCCGCGGCCCATGCGCCTCAGCCACCTGCGCTTCCCCTGGTGGATGGTCCGCGAACGCTTGCAGCGCTTGCGCCAGTTCCTCCGGTGCCGAGCCATTCGCAAGCTGGGCGACCAGCAGGTCAGCGAAATGGGTGGTCGCTGTGAACAGCGCGGCCGCGGCTTCATCCCCGGCATCGGTCTCTCTGCGGCCGGCCCAGCGCGCCCGAGCATCGCGCGCCAAGTCCTCGGCCTCGCCGGCCTCGTCTTCCCATGCCAGCGCTGCCATCTCCACGGATGTCCGCAGCGCCTCCTGCAGCGCGCGGTCGCTGCGGGCTCTTTCCAGCAACTCCTCGCTCATCACCAGGTGCTCCCCATGAACGACGACGATCCCATGTTCTCCAGGTCCGGCCGGACTGATGCCGGCGGGAAGTGCACAACACGCATCGACATCCCCTGCAGCGTCGAACTGGAAGAGGCGGTCATTGCCATGGCCACGATGCGGGGCGTCCCGAAGGCTGAGTTCGTGCGCGGCCTGTTGGAGCGTGCGGTGTGGGGTGATTTCGCCATGCTCCGCAGGGTAGCCAAGCAGGCTGGTCTGGGTCCATGGGATCAGCTTCCCGACCAGCAGGGACGGGGCTGACGATGAGCGTCCGTACAGACGGCATCAGGTCCATCGCGGATCTCCGGGGGCGCTGCGTCATCGACGCCATCACCGGCTGCTGGCACTTCAAGGGATCGACCCGTCTGTGGCTGCCGGCCCTGGGCAGGCGCACGAGTCTCGGCGGGGCGATCTGCACCTTGATCACCGGCGCGCCGCCGGCTCCCGGGGTCTTCTGGTTCTGCACCTGCGAGACGCGTGAGTGCGCCAATCCAGCCCACCGGCGGGCCGGCAATCGCAGCGAGCAGATGCTCGTGGTCGGTCACAGGCACACGCCAGGCGCCCGCGCCCGCATGGCGCGCAGCATGCGCGAGCGCTCTCGTCTCAGCGAGGAAACCATCGCCGAGATTCGGGCCGCAGAGGGCACCCTCAAGGAGATCGGCGCCCGCTTCGGCATCCACTTTTCGCACGCAGCCCGGATCCGCCGCATGGAGGTCCGTGCGCCTCTGGCCGCCCAGGGCAGCAGCGTGTTCAACCTCGGGACGCTCGCATGAACGGCATCGACTGGCTGGCCAGCCGAATCATCGCCGCCGCCAACCGCGACCTTGAAGAGGGCGCGTCCGCGGCATCTCAGCGCTTCAACCCGCGCCCACCTGGCGTCATCCGCGACGGCAGCGCGACCCAGGCGGTGCTGGAGTTCCTGGCCAAGCACCCCGGCCGCTTCTTCAGCCACCCGCAGATCGTGGCCGCCACGAGCCGCAGCCCGAAGAGCGTGGACTGGGCCCTGCTGTTCCTGCGGGCCAAGAAGAAGGTGCGCGCCGTGCCCGCGAACTCCGCGCACAGCAACAACTATCTCCGGTACTCAGTCGCTCAGGAGGGTGACGATGCGAAATCTCAGTAGGGCATCAGCCCTCAACCACCACAGGCACCATGCCGCGGCGCACCTTGTCGCCCAGCAGGGTCAGCCAGCGCCGGCCATCGGCCGGATTCAGGGCGGCCAGGCCTTTCGCTTCCAGCGCCGCCTGCACATGCTCGGGCACTTCCTTCCCGCCATCGGCCTGCGGGATGAACCAGATCAGGTCGCGCTCCTCGGCGGTGAGCACAACGGGGGCGGGCTGGGTCTGGTCGGTCATGGTCGGGGCTCCTCGGGGAGGGCATTGTGACCCAACCCGACTACACCACCTTCCTGCGGCGCAAGATCCGCATGGCCAGCTTCAAGGGCTTCGAGGTGAAGCCCGAGGCCGTGCACGAGAAGCTGTTCAGCCACCAGCGCGACATCGTGCGCTGGGCCGTGCTGGGTGGCAACCGCGCGATCTTTGCCAGCTCGGCCTGGGCAAGTCGGTGATGCAGATCGAGTGGCTGCGCCAGATCCTCCTGCAGGTGGAGGAGGGCCCGGGCCTGATCATCTGCCCGCTGGGCGTGCGCCAAGAGCTGATCCGCGACGCGGCCATGCTCGGCGTAGATCTGCGGTTCATCCGCACCGCCGCGGAGATGACCCCGGACCACCGCTTCTACGTCACGAACTACGAGTCCGTGCGCGACGGGAAGCTGGACCCGAACCTGTTCATCGCGGTCAGTTTGGACGAGGCGAGCGTCCTGCGCAGCTTCGGCAGCAAGACCTACCAGGAGTTTCTGCCGCTCTTCGAGCGCGTGCGCTTCAAGCTGGTGAACACCGCCACGCCCAGCCCCAACCGCTTCAAGGAGCTGATCCACTACGCCGGCTTCCTCGGCGTGATGGACACGGGCCAGGCCCTGACCCGCTTCTTCCAGCGCGACAGCGAAAAGGCCGGGAATCTCACGCTCTACCCGCATAAGGAGCAGGAATTCTGGATGTGGGTCAGCAGCTGGGCCGTCTTCATCCAGAAGCCCAGCGACCTGGGCTACAGCGACGAGGGCTATGACCTGCCGCCGATGGAGGTCCGGTACCACGAGGTGCCCACCGACTACAGCCTGGCCGGCGAAGACCGCGATGGCCAGGTGCTGATGTTCCAGGACCCGGCCCTGGGCCTGTCCGCTGCTGCCGCGGAGAAGCGGGAGAGCATGCCGGCGCGCGTGGCCAAGGTGGCCGAGCTGGTCAACGCATCGCCCGATGACCACTTCGTCATCTGGCACGACCTGGAGGCCGAGCGGCATGCCATCCAGGCGGCTATCCCGGATGCAGTGAGCGTCTGGGGCACCCAGGACCTGACCGAGCGCGAAGACCTGATCGTCGGGTTCGGCAATGGCGCATTCCGCCTGCTCAGCACCAAGCCGGTGATCGCCGGCAGCGGCTGCAACTTCCAGCGGCACTGCCACCGGGAGATCTTCGCGGGCATTGGGTTCAAGTTCAACGACTTCATCCAGGCGGTCCACCGCGTGCAGCGCTTCCAGCAGCGCCACCCGGTGGTGATCGACATCGTCTACAGCGAGGCGGAGCGCGAGGTCCTGCGCACGCTGCAGCAGAAATGGGCCCAGCACGAGGAGATGGTGGCCAACATGACCGAGATCATCAAGAAGTACGGCCTCAACCAGCTGGCCATGGCCGAGACCCTGGCGCGCAGCATCGGCGTGAAGCGCATCGAGGTGAAAGGCGACCTCTTCACGGTCGCGAACAACGACTGTGTGGAGGAGGCGCGGCTGCAGGGCGAGGGCTCGGTGGACCTGATCGTCACCAGCATCCCGTTCGCCAACCACTACGAGTACAGCCCGAGCTACAACGACTTCGGCCACACCGAGGACAACGAGCATTTCTGGGCGCAGATGGATTTCCTGACGCCCGAGCTGCTGCGCATCCTGAAGCCGGGCCGGATCTACGCCTGCCACGTAAAGGACAGGATCCTCTTCGGCAACGTCACGGGGGCCGGCGCGCCCACGGTCAGCCCTTTCCATTGCGAGGCCATCATGCACGGCCGCCGCCATGGCTTCGATTACATGGGGATGATCACCGTCGTCACCGATGTGGTGCGGGAGAACAACCAGACCTATCGCCTGAGCTGGACCGAGCAGTGCAAGGACGGCACGAAGATGGGTGTCGGCTCGCCCGAGTACATCATCCTCTTCCGCAAGCCCCAGACCGACCGGTCCAAGGGCTACGCCGATGAGCGGGTGGTGAAGTCCAAGGATGACTACACCCGGGCCCGCTGGCAGGTGGATGCGCATGCGTTCTGGCGCAGTAGCGGCAACCGGCAGCTGACGGCCGAGGAGCTGGCGAGCCTGGGACCCGACAAGCTGGCCAGCCTGTTCACCCAGTACAGCCTGGCCAACGTCTACGACTACGAGTTCCACATCCGCATCGGCGAGGAGCTGGAGGCCCGTGGCGCGCTGCCGGCCACTTTCATGAGCCTGGCCCCGGGCAGCCTGCACCCGGAGGTCTGGCACGACGTGACCCGCATGCTCACCCTCAACAGCGAGCAGAGCAAGCGTGCGGTCGAGAAGCACGTCTGCCCGCTGCAGTTCGACATCGTGGACCGTCTGATCGAGCGCTACAGCAACAAGGGCGAGCTGGTCTACGACCCGTTCTGTGGCCTGGGCACCGTGCCCTATCGCGCGATCCTGAAGGGCCGCCGCGGTGGCGGCTCCGAGCTGAACCCCGGCTACTTCATGGACCAGGTGCACTACCTGAAGTCCGCGGAGCAGCAGGTCTCCATGCCCAGCCTGTTCGACACGCTGGAAGAAGAGGCGGAGGCGGCCTGATGAAGCGCGACAACTTCACCATGCCGCTGGACCTGGGCCGCGAGTTGATCATCGACAACTTCGCCGGCGGCGGCGGCACGAGCGAGGGGCTGGAGCAGGCCTTCGGCCGGCCGGTGGACGTGGCCATCAACCACGATCCCGAGGCGCTGGCCATGCACGCGCTGAACCACCCGCACACGCTGCACCTGTGCGAGTCGGTCTGGGAGGTGGACCCGATCAAGGTCACCAAGAACCAGCCCGTGGCCCTGGTGTGGCTGAGCCCCGACTGCAAGCACTTCAGCAAGGCGAAGGGCGGCACCCCGGTGGCCAAGCACATCCGCGGCCTGGCCTGGGTGGGCATGCGCTGGGTGGCGCTCACCAAGCCGCGCGTCCTGATGCTGGAAAACGTTGAGGAATTCCAGGACTGGGGGCCCCTGATCGTGGACGCCGAGGGTAACGCCCGGCCCGACCCAGCCAAGAAGGGCAAGACCTTCCAGAGCTTCGTCCGCCAGCTGCGCGCGCACGGCTACGCGGTGGACTGGCGCGAGCTGCGCGCCTGCGATGCCGGGGCGCCCACCATCCGCAAGCGCCTGTTCCTGATCGCGCGCCGCGACGGCCGGCCCATCGTCTGGCCCCGGGCCACGCATGGCGAGCCCACCAGCAAGGCGGTGCTGGCCGGCCAGCAGCTGCCCTGGCGCACGGCCGCCGAGTGCATCGACTTCAGCCTGCCGGCGCAGAGCGTGTTCGGCCGGCCGCGCGCGCTGGCCGAGAACACGCAGCGGCGGGTGGCCAAAGGCCTGTGGCGGCATGTGCTGACCAGCGCCAGCCCGTTCATCGTGGGCGTGGGCGGTCGCATGGGCCAGTCACCGGCCCGCAGCGTGCAGCAGCCGGCGCAGACCATCACCAGCAAGGCAGACAGCTGCGTGGCCCAGCCGCAGCTGCAGCCCTACATGGTCAACACTCGCAACGGCGAGCGGCCTGGCCAGGATCCGCGCGTGCGTGGCGCGGACCAGCCTTACTGGACCGTGACCGGGCAGGGCTCGCAGGGCGCCGTGGCACAGCCCGTGGTGGCGCCGTTCATCACCGAGCACGCCCAGGCGGCGAACCAGCGCACCATGCCCGTGGATGAGCCGCTGCGCACCTTGTGCGCCCAGGTCAAGGGTGGCCACTTCTCGGTGGTGGCCCCGGCCCTGGCGCCAATGCGCGGCACGAGCCCCGCCCACATGGGCGGCCACAGCGTGCAGGACCCGCTCAGCACCATCTCGGCCCAGGGCACCCACCACGGGCTGATGGCAGCGCGCATGGCCCCATTCGTTACCGGCCTTGCCCACGGCCTGCGAGCCGATGGCAGCTGCTCGGGGGATCGCTCCCACACTGTTGGCGAACCGCTGCGCACCATCCATGCGGGCGGAGGCAATCAGGCTGTGACGGTGGCCCATCTGGTGGACATGGGCCACGGCGAGGGCAAGGACGGCGGCAAGCGCTTCAGCCACGGCGTGCGCTCGCTCGAGGTGCCGCTGAACACCGTGACGGCCAGCGGGGCCACGAGCGCCCTGGCCGCGGTGCACCTTACGCACCTGACCCACCACGGCGAGCGCAGCGGCTACAGCCCGGCCGAGCCGGCCAAGACCATCACCGGGGCCAACCGCGGCGAGCAGGCTCTGGTGGCCGCCTGCCTGGAGCAGGCCAACGGCGGCTTCTACGACGGCGACGGTCGCTCCGTAGATGCGCCAGTTAGCACGATCACGGCCAGCGGCACGCAGCAGCGCCTGATCACGGCCTATGCCGTGAAGTACTACAGCAGCGGCGGCCAGTGGCAGGCGCTGGATGACCCGATGCACACGCTGCCCACCAAGGGCCGCATGGGCCTGGTGCAGACCATGCAGGTGCCGGCCGCCTGCCTGGCGCCCGAGCATGCCGAGCGCGCGCGCCAGTGCGCCCAGCTGCTGCATCGCTACCTGCCCGAGCAGTTCGCCGAGCCGGCGGACATGGTGCTGGTCTTCCAGCAGGGCCAATGGTGGGTGCTGGTGGACATCACGCTGCGCATGCTCAAGCCGCGCGAGCTGTTCAACGCCCAGGGCTTCCCGGCGCACTACGTGATTGACGAGATCCCGGACCCGAAGCGCCTGTTCGTGGGCGGCATCCAGGCCGAGCACCCGCTGCAGGTGCCGCGCGTGCCTCTGTCCGCCACCGCCCAGGTACGGATGTGCGGCAACAGCGTGAGCCCGCCGCAGGCCCGGGCCCTGGTTGAGGCGAATTTCGCGCATGAGCTGCAGATCTATGGGGAGGCTGCCTGATGAACACCAGCGTCAAGATGAGCCACGACGAGCTAGCCAGCGACCTGGCCCAGCACCTGCGGGGCGGCAGCCAGCGGATCACCTGGGAGGACATGCAGCTGGGCCCCGCTGGGAGCCCCCGGCCGGATGTCTATGCCATGGAGCCGACCTACAGCCGGCTGTCCTTCGAGGCCTTCGAGATCAAGGTCAGCACCTCGGACTTCCGCAGCGATGTCACGAGCGGCAAGTGGCAGAGCTACCTGCGCTATGCCAACAGCGTGACCTTCGCGGCCCCGCTGGGCCTGATCACCAAGGACCAGGTACCCGCGACCTGCGGGCTGATCCTACGCGGGCCGTCAGGCTGGCGCTACGCGAAGAAGCCGGTGCTCCATCAGCTGACCGAACTGCCGTGGCAGGCGTGGATCAAGCTGCTGCTCGATGGCGTGGAGCGTGCCAATGGGACCCGGCGAGAGGCCTATTTCAACCAATGGTCGGCTGAGAAGAAGCTGCGCGAGCGTTTTGGCGACGATGTGGCCAGGATGCTCTCCGACCTGCAGGGGCTGCCCGCCCGGTATCAGGCGGCCATGGACGAGCACGAGCTGAAGCTGAAGACGCTCAAGGAACTGCGCGCGCGCGTTTCGGCGGAGAACCAGGAGGTGCGAGAGCAGGCCCGCGAGGCCTGCTCCGGCAACCTGGCGAAACTCGCGGTCGCCCTGGGCCTGCCCGCCGATGCGCTGGTCTCGGACCTCAATGGCCGGGCGAACCAGGTGCTGCGACTGCTGCGGGACTCGCCAGAGTCCTGGCGCCGGCATCCTCTGCTCGACCTGGCCGACCGCATGGAGTCCGTGGCCAGGGAAGCCCGCGAGGTCGGTGCCGCGCTGTCCGGTGCACGCAGCGGCGCCGCGGAGGAGGGCGCCCAGGCATGAGCAAGAAGAACGACACCTGGATGCCGCTCTATATCGGCGACTACCTCGCTGATACCTCGCGGCTGTCCACGGAGCAGCACGGCGCCTACCTGCTGATCCTGATGGACTACTGGCGCAATGGTCCACCGCTCGACGACGACGAGGAGCTGGCCAACATCACGAAGCTGAGCACCGCCCAGTGGAAAAAGCACGCCGCCAAGATCCGCGCCCTGTTCCGCGCCGAGGGCGGCCGTCTGATCCAGAAGCGGTCGGATGCCGAGCGAGCCCGCGCCGGCCTGGTCAGCAGCAAACGCAGCGAGGCCGGCAAGCAAGGCGCTGCCGCCCGCTGGGGCAAACAGGCACCGAGTCCTGATGCCAAAACAGATGGCAAACCGATGGCAAATGGCATGGCAAGTGACATGGCAAACGCCTCGCAAAACGATGGACCGTCACAGTCACAATCACAATACCCCTTAGCGCCACCCTCCGAGCTCGACCGCCCCGCGTGCGCACCTGCGCCCGCGTGTGAGGGCCGGCCCACCCCATCGGAGGCCGCGCCCAGCCCGCCCGAGGCACCACCGCCTGCGCCACCACCGCCGCCTCCCGCACCGGTCACCACCCCCCAGGCCCAGGGCACGCCCTACGGGGCGATCACGCGGCGCCTGATGGCCGCGGGCATCAGCCGGGCCAACCCCGGGAACCTGCTGTTCCGGGAGCTCGTGGACGCGGGCGTCACCGCCGACGAGTTCCTGGCCTACCGAGACCGGGCCATCCAGGCGGAGGACCCGTTCGCCTACCTGCTGGGCACCGTGCGCAACGAGCGCAAGCGCGCCAAGTTCCAGGCCGCCCAGCTGCAGCTCGGCGCACCAACACCGCAGGGCCGCCCTCCGGCTCCCCAGTCCTTCCGCCAGCAGGACGAGGAGGCGGCTATGCGCCGCTGGGAGGAGGCCACAGGCCGGGTGCACCCCGACCGCCAGCGGCCGCAGGACCCGAGGCCCGTGGGCCCCGATGTGATCGACATGGAGTCGCCGGCCCTGCCGGCTCTGGAGCACGACGATGCAGCCTGACGAGCGCCACCCCATCGACCGGATCTTCGACCGGCTCAGCAGCACCTACGGCAAACCCTTCCTGGACCTGTACGCGGGCACGCCGATGGGGGACGTCAAAACCGCGTGGGCCCATGAGCTGGCACCGTTTGCCACCCGGGCAGGCCTGTCGGCCATCGCCTGGGCCCTGGACAACCTGCCGGAGCGGCCGCCCAACGCCGTGCAGTTCCGCAACCTCTGCCGTCAGGCACCGGCACAGCCGGCGCCCAGGCTGCCGGAGCCCGAGGCGGACCCCCGGCGCGTACAGGCCGCGGTCGCCGATCTCGGTGCAGTCCGCAACGCCGTTGGCGCCGTCAGCGCCGCCGGTGACCGGGAGCGAGCCCGGGCGAACCTCCAGAGGCTGATCGACTCGGGCAAGCGGCTCACGCACGCCCAGGCGGCCATGGCCAGGGCCATCCTCGGCGACGGCAGCGGGGCCGCCCGATGAGCCGCGGCATGCGCCTGAGCCCCCGCCAGCTGCTGGAGCTGCGGGCCCGGGCCGTGGGCCAGCCGGCGCTCGCCGCGGTGCTGGCCCAGGCCGAGCAGGCAGTCCAGGAGCCACCGCGGCGTCCGAAGTTCGGGAACGCAAAGGTCGAGGACGGCGGCCACACCTTCGACTCCCGGGCCGAGCACCGCCGCTGGCGGCACCTGGTGGTGCTGGAGCGAGCGGGCGAGATCTCGGAGCTGCAGCTGCAGGTGCCCTACGAGCTGATCCCGGCCCAGCGCCGGCCCGGTGGCGGCAAGGAGCGGCCCACGGTCTACGTTGCGGACTTCGTGTACCGCACCAAGGCTGGCACGCTCGTCGTCGAGGACGTCAAGGGCGTGGTGACGCCCGAGTTCCGTCTGAAGCGCAAGTTGATGCTCTGGCGGCATGGAATCGAGGTGCAGGAGATCCGTTTATGAAATCGAAGCTGATCGCTTTCGTTGCCGCGGCCACCGGTTGGGCTTTGGTCGCCGGGTTCCTTGTCGGCCTCATCGGTCGTGTGCCGGAACGGCCTGCGCAGCCGCTATCGGCCGACGTGGCTATCGCGGTGGTCATCGTTATGACAGGGCTGATGGTTCTCGCCTACTTCGCGGGCCAAGCTGCCGCCGAGGAGGACTTTGGCGACGACGGCGCCTTGCTGGATGAAGCGCTGGATGCCCTACACGAACTCGAGGACGAGGCCGCTATCCATTTGCGACTGCGCGACGAGCGCGGAGCCCATGTCGTCAAGGAAGCCCAGCGGGTGCTGCTTACCTCTGGCCGAGGCGTGAAGGGCTGGAACTGACCATGGTCCTCAATAGCCGCGCCCTCAACCACGTCCACGGCCTGCTCCGCGACAAGGGTATGGCCTGGCGCAACGATGCCGAGGCCGCCCAGGTCCTGGCACAGCATGCGACCCAGCGGGAGCTCGCCCTGCGGCCCAAGTGCGGGCATGTGCTGGCCCGCCAGATCGCTGAATGGGTGGCCGGGCACGGCCATCTGCTGCCCGCAGGGGAGGGCGTCAAGGTATGACCGAGAAGGCGCTGACCGCGGCTCAAGAGGCCTTTGCACGGGGCGTGGCCACCGGTGAGAGCCAGGCCGAGGCCTACCGCATGGCCTACCCAAAGAGCCGGGCGTGGAAGCCCGAGGCGGTGCACCAGGCCGGGGCCAAGCTAATGGCAAACCCCAATGTTTCGGCAAGGGTGAGGGCCCTGAAGGATGCGGCCGCGGCGCGCGCGGTCATCACGTCCGCCGAGGTACTGAAGATGGCGGCGAACCTGGTGCGCTTCGATGTGCGCCGGCTCTACCGCGAGGACGGCTCGCCGATCCCGATCCATGAGCTCGATGCGGAGACCGCCTCGGCGATTCAGGGCGTGGACATCCACGAGGAGTACGCGGGGCAGGGCGCTGAGCGGGTGTTCGTGGGCTACACGAAGAAGTACAAGGTCGCGGACAAGAACGCGGCGCTGGAGAAGCTGTTCAAGCACTTCGGGCTCTACGAGCTCGACAACAAGCAGAAGGCCGATCCCCTAGGTGATCTGCTGAGGGAACTAAGGGGCAACGTGGTGGGGCCTGTGGCCCAGGATCGGAAAGGGAGCTGATGATGATCGGGTTCAAAGGTGGCGACGAAATGTTGCCCGCGATGACGGGTTTCGATCTGGCGACGCCTGGCGCCGACAAGACCTTGACGGTTGTGGTTCGTGATGGCAAGTGCTCCGCTTGCCTTGATGAGACGCCGTCTGACCGCGAGGGCATTGCGCGACCGCAGGAAGCCGCCGCGCCCGCGGGTGGGGTCGAAGATCCTTCGACCTGAGCGGCTGGTTGTTCGTGCCAAGGCTGGCATTTTCCGTGGCCTTATCCACGGAAAGGAAGCCGAGATGAAGACTCAATCTGAGACGCGCATCGTGGCGCACATGCTTTTCACCAGGGCGAGCATGGAGGAAGAGCTCCGCGACGCGGAGAGTTGTCGCCAGACGGCCGGTAGGGCCCTGGAGAAGGCTGTGGCCAAGGAACTGCAACTCGCCGAGGACCTCGAAGCCTACGACGCACTCCTCAAGCGCAGCGGCATCGAGGTTCCTGTGGGCGCCAAGGACCAGCCCGCGTCGGATGGTGCGGCATGAGCCGCCGCTACGGTCGCAATCAGAAGCGCCGGGCCCGCGCTGAGATCGCGCAGCTCATGGCGGACCTGGAGCGGTCAGCCGGCATCGCTCGACGATTTGCCGACAAGAGCGCTCGCCTGGATCGCGAGATTGAACGGGCGAAGAGCTTGCTGCCGCTCGGGTCGGTCCTGATCTCTGAGCCGGCCACATTCTGCGACGGCGGTGAGCCACGCGAGCACATGCAGGTGTGTAGTCATGGTCCGCTACCTGATCTACTCGCCAGCGACGCTCACGCTGAAGCCTGCTCGTTGCAGCAAGACATTCCCTTGGACATGCTGCTCACCGACGTCTTGATCGACAAGGTGCGCGATGAGCTGCACTTCCAGGTGGAGTTCGCTGGCCAGATCTGGCGCTACGGAATCACCCGTGCCGGCCTCCGACGACTCGGCCGCCGGGAACTGGTGGCGATGATCTCGAAGAAGCTGGCGCAGCAGATCTCGGTTGATCTTGACCGGATGGGGATCACGCGATGACTGCCATCAGAGCCAGCGCCGTTCGTGTTCCGGCCATCCCTGGCCGGCTACGCCTTGGGCGTCCGCATCACGAGGCGCGCCTGCGGGCACTGCGGCGGCGCGCTTGCACGGTCATGCTGCTGATTGCGGAACACCACCTGCGCGGCGTGCGCAGCGAGAAGGACCTGCATCTGCAGCTTGGCTCGCACCTGCCGCGAGGAGCGAAAGTGCTTTGGACGGAGCATCAGCATCATGGCCTGCGCTATGCGATAGGCCTCCAGATGACGGAGGCTGATCGGCTCACGCACCGTTTCCCGGAGTGGATTCAAATCTCGAAAGGACGCCAAGCATGACGCCCCTCTACATCTTCGACCTTGATGGCACGCTGGCGCTGATTGAGCACAGGCGGCACCTGGTGGATGGGCGGTGCCAGGATTGCAGTGGCGACGGCGGAAGCCCGACGTGGGAGAACACCGAGGACGGCGGCATGCATACCGCTGGGCGGAATGTGTGTGGAACCTGCGGTGGAACCGGAGAACGCGCGAAGGATTGGCCCGCCTTCTTCGCGGCCTGCAAGCACGACCAGCCCAACTGGCCGGTGATCAGCGCCATGCACGCGCTGCTGAAGTCGGGCGCCGACGTCCAGATCTGGTCCGGCCGTAGCGCTGTGGTGATGAACGAGACGCTAGCCTGGCTGCAGCGTTTCGTGTTCGGTGACGGCTCAGTCGATCCCGAGGAGGTCGGGCTGATGATGCGACGCGAGGGAGACTTCACGCCGGACGAGCAGCTGAAAGCTGGCTGGCTCGATGAGCTCAGCGAGTTTGACCGTCGGCGCCTGGTGGCGGTATTTGATGACCGGCAGAAGGTGGTTGATATGTGGCGGGCCAAGGGCGTGGCCTGCTTCCAGGTGGCGCCGGGCGAGTTCTGAGCCCGTACCAAGGCTGGCACCCTGGCCCTTCCATTCAACTCGGGAGGGCCGCCATGGGCGCCAAGCTGCAGCTGCATCACATCCCAGGCGCGGTCGGGGGCTTCCGCCTCCACGCCATCAGCTTCGCGATCCTGCTGGCCTGGCCATGAGCGCCGAGCAGGCCGAGGCCTCGGCCCAGCCACTGTCGAAGAAGGAAGCCCGCAAGCTGCAGGGCTTCGAGCTCTCGCCCGCGCGCTGCCTGAACTGCGCCCGCTTTGACCCGCCGCGCCACGGCGTGCCGCCCATGGACGGCCGGCCGGGCCAGGCCTACAAGCCGCCGCAGTGCGGCCTCGGTGGGTTCCAGGTCAAGCCCAGCTCCATCTGTGACGAGTGGCAGGGCAAGGGCGGGGAGACGCTGGAGGGGCCCGGCGGTGAATAACCCCAAGGTCATCGAGCTGCCGGCCAGCACCAGCTTCAGGCCCGAGCAGGCGCTGCACTCGGCGCTGGCCTGCGAGCTCACCGATGTGCTGGTCATCGGCTACGACGCCCAGGGCGAGCTCGTGATCCGCAGCTCGCAGATGACGCGCGCCGAGGCGCTGTTCATGGCCGAGGCGGCGCGGGAGTGGGCGTTGCGCGGAGGGCTTACATAGTGCGGGCTCGCCGAGATCAAGCCATTGAGGGCGTTGTCTATCGCATTCACTGCCGGCCGAATGGGCGTTTCTACATCGGGTCGAGCATGGCTGTTGGCCGGCGTTGGTACCGGCACAAGCTGGATCTGGCTGCTGGGCGCCACCACAGCCCGAAGCTCCAGGCCGCATGGAACAAGTATGGTGCGGAGGCTTTCGAGTTCAGCATCGTTGAGCGTGCTACTGGGCTTGCTGCGTTGCTTATGGCTGAGCAGCGGCATATCGATGCCGCTGGGGAGCAAGCGCTGAACTGCGCAAAGAGGGCGGGCTCTCCTTTCGGTGTGGTGAGGACCAGTTCACAGCGAGCGGCAATTTCTGCTGCAAAGCTGGCGTTCTACAAAACGGACGCCGGTCGCTCCGCAATCGAAGCGCGCCGAGCGAAGGTTGTTGGGCGCGTCCAGTCGCCCGAAGAACGCGCCAGGCGGTCAGCAGCTCTGAAGGGGAGGGGCTGTGGGCGCATATGGACCGCCGAGCAGCGTGCCGCCCACGCACTTGCACTGACTGGGAGAAAGATGCCGCCAGTGAGCGAGGAAACGAGGGCAAGGATCTCGGCGGCGAAGAAGGGAAAGAGCAGATCGCCGGCGGCTGTAGCCGCGTCGGTTCAGGCCAGGATCGCATGGATCGAGCATGAGGTTTCAGACTGGCTTGTCATGCGGAAGGAGGGGCTTAGCTACAGAGAGATAGAGCGGCGCACAGGCCGGTGTCGCCAGGTTGTGGCGCGCGAGTGCACGAAGAGGGGCGCATGACTGGAGAACTCACTGTGGAGCAGTTGGCGGAGATCCTTGATGACCCAATCAAGCGCCTGAGCACTCTCTACAAGATCGTCACGAAGGGGGATGGCGACGGCGCCGACGACCTGGTGGTGCAGTTCAAGCCCAACCGGGCCCAGCGCCGGCTGCTCGCCAGACTCTGGCACCGCAACATCATCCTGAAGGCGCGCCAGCTCGGCTTCACCACGCTGATCTGCATCCTCTGGCTCGACACCGCGCTCTTCAGCAAGGACCCGATCCGCTGCGGCATCATCGCCCAGGACAAGGAAGCGGCGGAGGCGATCTTCCGCGGTAAGGTGAAGTTCGCATACGACCAGCTACCCGAGAGCCTGAAGGAGAAGTTCCCGCTCTCCAAGGCCACGGCCTCGGAGCTGGAGTTCGGCCACAACGGCGCGAGCATCCGCGTCGCGACCTCGATGCGCTCGGGCACCATCCACCGGCTGCTGATCAGCGAGTTCGGCAAGATCTGCGCGAAGTACCCGGACAAGGCCCGGGAGGTCGTCACCGGCTCGATCCCCGCGGTGCCCGACAGCGGCATCGCGGTCATCGAGTCCACGGCCGAGGGCCAGGAGGGCGACTTCTACAAGATGACCCAGCTGGCCATTGCCGCGATGGAGCAGGGCAAGCCGCTGACGCGCAAGAGCTGGCTCTTCCACTTCTTCGCCTGGTGGCAGGACCCGAACTACACGCTGCACGACGAGAGCGTGGAGTTCACCGAGGCGGACCTGACCTACTTCAACGAGGTCGAGGCCAAGATCGGGCGCACGCTCACCGATGACCAGTGGACCTGGTATGTGGTGACCCGCGAGCAGCTGTTCGCCGGTGACGCGCCGCTGATGTGGCAGGAGTACCCGAGCTTCCCGGCCGAGGCCTTCCAGGTCAGCACCCAGGGCTGCTACTACTCCACGCAGCTGTCGCGCGCGCGCCTGCAGCGCCGGATCCGCAAGCAGCTGCCGCAGGCTTCGGCGCCCGTGAACACCTTCTGGGACATCGGGCGCGGCGACATGACCGCGATCTGGTTCCACCAGCGCGTCGGGCCCGAGAACCGGTTCATCCGCTACTACGAGGCCAGCGGCGAGGACCTCGTGCATTTCACGACCTACATGCAGGGCCTGGGCCTCGTCTTCGGCCGCCACTACCTGCCGCACGAGGCGAGCCACAAGCGCATGGGGAAGACGCCGGACACGAACCAGTCGCTCAAGGAGATGCTGGAGGAGCTGATGCCCGGCCAGCGCTTCGAGGTCGTGCCACGCGTCACCTCGGTCACGGCTGGCATCCAGGCCACGCGCAACGCGTTCGCGAGTTGCTGGTTTGATGAGACGGGGTGCAAGGATGGGCTGGCCCGCCTCGGCAACTACCGGAAGGTCTGGGACAAGGTCAACGGTTGCTGGAAAGACGAGCCGCGGCACGACGACAACAGCCACGGCAGCGACGCCTTCCGGCAGTTTGGCCAGGTGGCGGAGGCCGGCGAGGTCTTCATGTCCTCGGTGGCGCCGCCGCCGCGGGCTCCTGGTACCGGGTTCGTGCGCCGGCGCGGGTCGCCGATGGCGGCCTGATCTGGCCATGGCCGGGCGCTCCAACTGCCTGATCTGGGCCATGGCGCTCTACCTGCGCAGGCGGCGCAAGGGCGACGAGGTCTATCTGGCGGTCAGGCGCAGCCGCTGGGGGCGGTTTCCCCACGCGCTTGTGATGCGTCGGTGTGCCGATGGCCGCTTCAGGGCCGTGAGCTACAAGCCGGTGGATCCGCGCGCGAGATCCTGCCCGCCGCCTCTTTTCAGAGGGGCGAGCAGGTGGGGGGACCTGTAGGTCCTGGAGCGCAGCGAGGCCTATGCGCGGTCGATCTGTGCCAATGGGCCGCCATGGCCCAGGCCCTGGTGCGGATGTGGCCTGGCGCCCGTCAGCTCTTGTCCGGCGAAGCTGCTCAGCCCGGGCAAGTCCAGCCGGCCCAGCCCGCGCTCCCCGGCCTGGAGGTCAGCGAGTCCACATGGGCCGAGTGGGAGGCCGCGGCCGCTGAGCGGCTGCACTGAGGCTACTTTCCCTTTCCAGCACCCGCCGGCCAGTCGCCGCCCAACTCAGGCCCCATGCCATCGCTCAGGACCTCGTGCGCCTCCTCGGGAGAGAAGGGGCGCATCAGCCAGCTCTGCAGGTAGGCCGGCTCGTACAGCGGCTCATCCTTTGGGCGCTCGAACCCGGTCACCGTCCAGACGGACGCCTTGGCATAGATAAGCGTCGCATCCACCAGCGGCGGCAGCAGATCCGGCGCCCAGGCCTGGTGCCCGAGCGGGCGCAGCCGCGCCACCCGCACTCTGCGGCAGGTTTCCCGGTCCGATTCCTCTTCCAGGACGAACTCTCCCGGCACGCCGGGCAAGCGCACGACGTGGTGCCGCGGGATGACGCGGCCCTTCTCACGGAGGCGGTGAACGTGGAAAAGCATACTGTATAAATATACAGCTTTCGGCCGTGCCGCAAGTTTTGGCCGGCTCATTCCCGTGCCAAGGCTGGCAGATTCCCCGCAACTTCTGGGGCTGCCACATGGGTGTTTCTCTCGACCTGCGCAAAGCGCATCTCTCCCGTGTCCACGGCGACATCACGGCCGTGCTGACCTGGGTCAATGACTCCCGCGCCATGGTCCTGATCCCGACGCTGCGCCGGGATGCGGGCTGGTACATCGTTGACGACTCGGCGGCCTACCGTTGGAACATCAACGCCATCGACTCGGTGGAGCGCGCCCAGGCCATGGCCCACGCCGATCAGCAGTCGCGCATCGCGTGCACGATGCTGGGCATTGAGCCCAGCCTGCGCAATCGGGCCCGCCTGGTCAACATCGTCACCGACATGCTGCCCGAGCTGGTGAGCATGCCCAGCGCGCCGATGCCCGAGTACCTGAAGGGGGCTGTCGGCCAGATGATCCTGAAGGCCGATGGCCAGGCCGTCGCCGGCGAGGACATCCGGATCGAGCGAGAGGGCGCGCAGTATGCGTGACGCGCTCGACGCGCGCCCGGTGCGCGGCCGGGCCCCGGGTGACCAGTACGACCGCCAGATGGAGGAGGCCGCCGCGTCGACGGCCGTGGCCACCGTGGAGGCCCACCCGCTGGACAGCGAGGCCAATCGCAAGATCCACCGCCAGCTGCTGCAGTGGTTCTACCTGGAGCGCGAGCTGCAGGCCGCGAACCGGCTCGAGATGGCGATGGACGCCGACGCCTACGACAACGAGCAGTGGGATCCGCAGGATGCGGCCATCGTCCGCGAGCGCGGCCAGATGCCTCTCGTCTACAACGAGGTGGCGCCGATGGCCGACTGGATCATCGGCACCGAGCGTCGCACCCGCATCGACTGGCGCGTGCTCCCGCGAACCGAGGACGACGTCAAGCTCGCGGACACCAAGACCAAGGTCCTCAAGTACGTCAGCGACATCAACCGAGTGCAGTTCAACCGCAGCCGCGCCTTCGCCGATGCGATCAAGGCCGGTGTCGGCTGGGTCGATGACGGTGTGCGCGATGACCCGACGAAGGACATCCTGTACTCGAAATACGAGGACTGGCGCAATGTCCTGTGGGACTCCAAGTCCTACGACCTGGACCTGGATGACGCCCGCTACGTGTTCCGCTGGCGCTGGGTGGACGTCGATGTCGCGCTGATGATCTGCCCGGACCGCAAGGCCCAGATCCTGGCCGCCGCCGAAGATGCGGCCACCTGGGGTGATGCCGATGTGGATGGCGACGAGTTCTCGACGCCGCTGGACCGCGAGATCAGCCGCTCGGGAGCGCTGCGCGCCCAGGGCGCTGGCGTGATCGTGGATGCCCAGCGCCGCCGGGTCCGTCTCATCGAGGCCCAGTACCGCATGCCGGTCAAGGTGAGCGTGGTGCGCGACGGCCCGTTCCGCGGGTCAATCCTGACGCCCCACGACCAGATCCTGGCCGACAACGTCGGGCGCCTGGGCTCCAGCATCGTGGACCGGGTGATGATGCGCACCCACATTGCGCTCTTCACGGAGGGGGCGCTGCTGAGCAACGAGCCGTCGATCTACCGGCACAACAAGTTCAGCCTGACCCCGATCTGGTGCTACCGCCGCGGCCGCGACCGACTGCCCTATGGCGTGATCCGGCGTGTGCGCGACATCCAGATGGATCTGAACAAGCGCGCGAGCAAGGCGCTGTTCATGCTCAACAGCAACCAGATCATCGCGGACGAGGGAGCCGTGGAGAGCTGGGACGTCGCCCGCGAGGAGGCCGACCGGCCCGATGGCGTGATCGTCAAGAAGCAGGGCAAGGAGTTCGCGATCCGGCGCGACACTGATGCCGCGACCGGCCAGGTCCAGATGATGACCCTGGACGCCCAGAGCATCCAGAAATCTGGCGGCGTCAACGACGAGAACCTGGGCCGCCAGACCAATGCGGTCAGCGGCGAGGCCATCCGGGCCCGCCAACTGCAGGGCAGCGTCTCCACCACCGAGCCCTTCGACAATCTGCGCTTCGGCACCCAGGCCCAGGGCGAGAAGCAGCTGAGCCTGACCGAGCAGTTCTACACCGAGGAGAAGGTGGTGCGCCTGACGGGCGCCCAGGGCGCCATCGAGTGGGTCCGGATCAACCAGCCGGAGCAGCAGACCGATGGCTCGGTCCGCTTCTTGAACGACATCACGGCCAGCCAGGCGGACTTCATCGTCACCGAGCAGGACTATGCGGGCACGCTGCGTCAGGTGATGTTCGAGGCACTGCGCGACATGGCCCAGCGCCTGCCCCCTGAGATCTCGCTGCGGCTGATGACCATTGCCATGCAGTTCTCGGACCTCCCGAACAAGGACCTGATCGCCGACCAGATTCGCCGCCTGACCGGCGAGCGTGATCCTGAGAAGGAGCAGTCGCCCGAGGAGCTGGTCGCCGCCGAGCGGCAGGCCCAGCAGCAGGCCGAGGCTCTGGAGTTCCAGCGCCAGCAGGCCATGGGCACGCTCGAGGAGCAGCGCGCCAAGGTCCGGGAGATCAATGCCCGGGCCGCCAAGCTGGAAGCCGAGGCCATGGCCGCCGGCGCAGGGCAGGGCAGCGAGCAGGCCGGGCAGATCGAGGCCGCGGTGCGGCAGGTGCAAGAGCAGGCCGCCCAGCAGATCGAGCGGCTCAGCGAGCAGCTGCGCGTCGCCCAGAACGATGCCGCGATCCGCGTGCGGCAGATCAACAAGGACGCGGACACGAAGCTGGAGCTGGCGGCCATCGAGCGCGACACCAAGCTCCGCGTCGCCGAGATCCAGGCCGCCAGCGATGAGCGCATCGCCAAGCTGCAGGCCCGGCTCGAAACCCTGGAGAACATCGCGCAGGACGCGCGCGGCGCCGGCCCGGCCGGCAGTGAAACTGAACCTGGAGAAGCCAATGGCTGAGCGCGTCAATCGAAATGTGGAGTGGGTCACCAACGACAACGGCGACGTTGTCGGCTATCAGCGCAAGCCCGGCGACGTGGTGTCGTTGGGCTCGGTGTCAGGGGCTGGGATTCGCACGCTGACGCTTGAAACTGCGCTGCAATCATCCATCCTGGATCAGTTGCCGAATGGAACCTACATCGGCACTGCCAATCTGCCGGAGTCGGTCGGCTTTTATGGCTCAAAGCTCTTCCTGGCCAGCGGCAACCTGTCTGCGCTGACACAGGTCGGCCAGGACGCCACTCTGGCATCGGCCCTCAAGACCAGTGCTGGGGCGACCATCACGAACGGCACCGTCACGGGCGCCTGGGCGCTTCCGGATGGCAATGTGCTATTCACGGTTCGATCAAATGGCGGCGGAACGTCCGGCAAAGAGTACCTCTACTACGGCAAGGTCGCGGCCGGTGCAATCAATGCGGCCACAATGACCGTGGGCAACAACGCCGCCACGTATGACAACGGAAACGCCGTGCTTGACATCGGCAACAAGAGCGGCGTTCACCCGGCTGGAATTCGAATCTTGCACAGCCGCAGCATCTGTGTCGCCACTATCGCTGGCAGCACGGTGCTCTTCCTCAACGAGTACAACGTGGCGGGTGGGCGAGTACCCGGCAGCACGAACGACCAGTGCCGCGTCTGGCGCTCCAACGACCTGGGAAAAACCTGGTCGATTTTCATGGAGTTCAACACCAACGGGACCACGACGCAGGTTCGGCATGGTCACGGCGTCGTGCAGGACCCGGCTACCGGCTACGTGTACTTCTTGTTCGGTGATGACCCGACGAGCGGGATCATCCGCTGGGACGGATCTGCTGCTGCGCCTCCGGCAAACACCCCCATGCCCGACTACAACAAGTACGCGGGATGGCATGCCTTGGCCAGGCTGGATGCGCGAACCGACGACTATCGGACGGGTGACCTCGTGTTCAGCGGCGACATCGGCGGGTACCTGACAGACCGGGCGAACAGCCAGACATTCTGGCCTTCCACGGCTGTCTCCCGTTACGGCCAGATGGCTGCTACTAAGGGGCGCGCTGCTGATTTGAGTGCTGTGCGCGACCCACTCATTGGCCTTGCAGTGCCCGGCGGCGGTGCATTCTGGCTTTCGATGTGGGATACCAGCATTGGCGGAACCCGTGGCTTTGATGTCTGGTCATCGCCTGATCTGCGCTCCTGGACCAAGATCGGCTTCTTGCCTGATGTCGGATCGTCCGGATCCGTGGGCGTGCTCTTCAATGCATTTTGGTCCAGTGAAAACAAGATCGTGATCAGCATCGCCAATGCAGCCGCAAAGCTGGTGGCCGGCTCAAACAGCTACGGAGGCACTCTGGTGATGAATGCCGACGCCTTCTTTGACGGCACTCAGAAGGCCTTGGCCTGATTCACCCGACCAAGCGAGGCAAAAAAATATGAAGGAAGTAGCTGATCTGAAGGCGGCGCACGAGATCCTGGAGCGAGACGAGAAGGCTGGAAGGGAGGGCTCGGGCTGGGAGTTCTTCTGCGAGCGTCTTGCAGACATCGATTTGCGCAAGGTGCTGGTCTACATCGAAACATTGGAGACAGAGGTCGCGTTGGCTCGGGAGCATCGGAGTCCCTTGGGGGCCGCTCAACCTAAGGCTAGCCCCGATGCTTGAGCAAGAGGAATCTTTCGCCTGTGGAAGCGATTACTGGCAAGTCGGGGAACTCGCTGATCAGCTCTTGGCGAAGTGCTTCGCAAATCTCGTAGCAGGTCGGCATTTCGGGAACGTCGCCTTCGTAGCTGTAGCGCCATCTGATGAATGCGCTGGAGCCATGCGCAAGGTTGCTGTCAAAGTCAAACTCAAGTTTCACGCCGGCCGGCATTCTCATCATCACGGCGACGATCTGGGTAACGACTTCTGGCTTCGCGACCTCGGCGTCGTAGCGCGAGCGAATGCTGGCTTTTGCTTTGGCGGGCAACTTTCTAAACAACTCAACATGATCGTGCAGTCCCTTGTGCTTCAAGTTGTTGGCCGCCAGCAAAGTCTTGAGGTAGAGCTCTATCGCCAAGGCAACGAGCGTGATCCTCGGGCCGAAGAGCTCAGGCTCGCCCACCAATCTTTCCGAAGCGGCGCGGTTTCGCTCTGCGACCTGAAAGATGTCACGCACAGTCTTCTCGTTCATGTTTGCTCCCGGAGATACGCCGCGGAGCATGCCATGAGCCATTGATTTCCCATCCCCTCCGCGAGGACCGCATGACCATTGAACGCGTCTACAAGTACCCGCTTCCGCCGCTCGGCGACTGGATCAGCATGACGCTGCCAGAGGGTGCTGAGCCGCTTTGTGTGCAGGTGCAGGATGGCCAGCCGTGCATGTGGGCGCGGGTGGCTATCGGCAAGCCGCCCGTGACGCACCACTTCCGTGTCGCTGGCACCGGCCACGACCTGGGTAGCAATGTTGGCCGCCACATCGACAGCTTCCAGCTTCACGGCGGCGCCTTGGTGTTTCACCTCTTCGCTGACGCTGGCGCCTGATTTCCCATCCCCTGCCGACGCCGCGCCGCCGGCCCGGCCCGGCCCTGAATGAGCCTCACACACTCCGAGCTTGAAGAACTGCTGCGCCTGGCCCTCACCGCCCTGCGCGGCCAGGCCCTGGCGGCCGGCGTGCCCCCAGCGGCGCCGGCCAGCCTACCAGCGCAAACCAGCGCGGGCCCCACGCTCGCCGAATGGCTGGTGACCTACCGCAAGGTCATCGCCGAGCGCGGCTACAACGAGCAGACCCTGAAGAACCGCGCGGCCAGCCTCAAGCACATTGAGGGCGCCTGGGGCGCGCTGGCCCTGCGGGCTAATTGTCCCGTGGACATCGCCAGCCGCATCAAGCGCTGGACGCCGCACACCGCCGGCCGGATCCTGGGCGAGCTGCGCGATGTGTTCGTGGAGGCCATCGCCCACGGCGAGGCCGAGACCAGCCCGGCCGCGCACGTCAAGGCGCCTCGCGCGCCGGGCCTGCGCAAGCGCCTGACGCTGGATACCTGGCAGAGCATGCTCACCCTGGCCCAGGCCGGCCCGCAGGCCTGGGTGCCCGCCATGCTGCTGCTGGCCCTGCACACCGGCCAGCGCCGGGCCGACCTGGCCAAGATGCGCTTCGATGATGTGGTGGACGGCTGCCTGCGCGTCGAGCAGCAGAAGAAGGCCCGCAAGCCCATCGGCGCCCGGGTGGCCATCCCGCTGCATCTTCGGCTGCAGGCCACCGGCCTGAGTCTGGGTGAGGTCATCGAGCTGTGCCGCGGCATCGGCGCCCCGGGCGACTACCTGCTGCGCAAGCGCGGTGGTGGCCGCATCGAGGAGAGCTCGCTCTCGGCGCGCTTCCGGGAGCACATCGTGGCCGTGGCCGGGCAGGGCGCTTACCAGCGCTTTGAGTGGCCCAGCCTACACGAGGTGCGCAGCCTCAGCGCCCGCACCTACATCGCCAGGCTTCCATGCTGTGCTCGTGTTGAAGCGGTATCGGAGGTAAGCCAAGGTGAGCGCGACCATGACCCAGGTCTTCCACGGAGGTATCCCAAGATCCTGTAGCTTGAGCGCCTCCTGGATGAGTTTGACCGGCTGCACCTGCAGGAATGTAACGACCAGAATCATCGTGCTGAACACGACCAGATTACGCCTGACTTTGCTGTCTTCGTCTTCGATCATCTGAGCCTCCCTGCTCTGATTCTCACCCAGCCGTGCCAAGGCTGGCACCGTGGCGGCCATGCCCTGGTCCCACCTCATCGCCGCCGCCGCTGCCGCCCTGGCCGCCTGGCTCGTTCAGGACTGGCGCCTGGGCGAGCAGATCGCGCAGCTGCAGACCGCGGCCGCTGAACAGCGGGCCCAGGCCGCTGAGGACCTGACCGAGCAGGTCCGCCACGTCCTAAAAGCCGAGAGGTCCCAACATGCCCGAGTCGCCCAAGCCGAGCGCGCCGCGCGCGCCCGGGAGGTTTTGCTGCGTGACGCCGCTGCTGCTGCTCGCGCTGAGCGTGACAGCGTGCGCGACGCGTCCGCCGCCGCCGTCCGAACTGCCCAGGAATCCGCCGCCGCCTGCCCTGAGCGAGCTGCTGCCCTCGGAGCCGTATTCGACCAGTGCACAGCGCGATATGAGGCGCTGGCGCAGCGAGCTGACCGCCACGCCTCCGACGTCCGCACGCTGATCGAGGCCTGGCCGGCCGACGTGCCAAGGCTGGCAGATTCGCCGCCACCACAGCAATCGGAGTGAGCCATGGGTATGTCTGTCGCCATGCGCAAGGAAGAAGAGGAATGGCGCGTCGAGTCCGATATGCGGACCCTGATGGAGGCCGAGGAGATCCGCCGCGATCCCAAGCGCCTGGCCAAGGCCACTGCGAAGGCTCAGGAAAAGCTGCTGGAGATCGCGGCCGTGGCCGGCGAGTCCAAGCCGCCTGCCAAGAAGGCCTGAGGGCCACCAACTTCACCACCACCTCCTAGAGGACAACGAGCATGAGTTCCAAGGACCCCAACGACCAAGACCTGGGCCCCATCAGCGAGCAGGATGCCCAGCACGCGCTGTCGACGCTGACCGACGAAGAGCGCGCCGCGATGGCGGACGAGCCGTCCGAGCACGAGGTCGCGGCCCTGCGCGCCGTGGCCGCAGCTGCCGGCGGCGACGATGACGAAGGCGAGGAAGAGGAGGGCGCTGCTGCAGCTCCCGCTCCGGCCCCGGCCCCGGCCCCGGCCGCTGCGACTCCCGCTGCCGCGCCTGCTCCCGCGGCCTCCATCCAGGCCGAGCCCTCCGGTGATGCTGCTGCCGCGGAAGCGCCGGCTGCCGCGCCCGCCCCCGCGCCGGCTGCTGTGGCCGACATCGTGATCCCCGAGGCCCGCCCCCAGGCCGGCTACGTCGCCAAGCTGCCCGATGACTACCAGGACCGGGTCACCAAGTTGGCGGCCGATTCCGAGGAACTGGCCAAGAAGTTCAAGGCTGGCGAGATCGAGCTGGACGCCTTCCAGGCCGAACAGGCCCGGCTGCTCGAGGTGCGCGACGAGCTGACCAAGCTGCGCTTGAAGAGCGAGATCTCGGAGGAGATGCAGGCCCAGAGCCAGGAACAGGTCTGGCGCAACACGGTCGCGAGTTTCATGGACCAGGTCGTGGTCGCTGGTGGCGTGGACTACCGCAAGGACGCTGCGCGCCAGAACGACCTCGACGGCTTCCTGAAGGTGCTGGCCGCGAACCCTGCCAACGAGGACAAGTCCATGGGCTGGTTCCTCAATGAGGCCCACAAGCGCGTGGTCGCCCTGCACGGCGACGGCCGTGCCGCGGCGCCGGCACCGGCCCCTGCTGCTGCGCCCGCTGCGGCACCCGCTGCGGCGCCGGCGGCTCCTGCTGCCGCACCGACAGCACCGACAGCACCGAACCGCAAGCCGCCCGTGGAGGCCGTGCCCGCGAACCTCGCCCATGTGCCCGGCAGTGACGGCCCGGGTGATGTCGGCGACGAGTTCGCTGATCTCGACGCGCTGGAGGGCGAGCGCCTGGAGGCCGCGCTGCGCGCGATGTCTCCCGAGAAGCGCGAGCGCTACCTGGCGGGGGCCTGATGTCGCTGCAGCCCTCGATCCTCTTCATCGACCTGCAGCCCGGCCAGGCCCTGGTGGTGGGCGAGGGCAACGTGATCGTGCAGCTCGTGCACAAGACCGGGCGTGTTGCGCGGATGCGGGTGACCGCACCGCGCGACGTAAAGATCGACAAGAAAACCGACGAGCCTGGGCCCGAGGTTCGTACCAAGGCTGATTGAATCCAGCCACGGTCGCTGATAAGGCGGCTGCGAAATGCGAGCGCAGGAAGTGCTCTTTCAAGTTCAAAACTGAAGGAGTGTTTCCATGGCCCGTACTATCGTGGGCGTCAACGACCCGAAGGCTGTCAAGCGCTTCGGCGGCATGCTGGCGCTCGACACCTCGCAGAAGTCGTACTGGAACACGCGCTTCATGGCGCGTGGCGCCGAAGCCGAAGTCCCCATCCAGATCCTGACCGACCTGGAGTCCGACGCCGGTGAGCAGATCACCTATGACCTGCTGGCCGAGCTGAAGATGGCCCCGGTCGAGGGCGAGGACACCCTCGAGGGCAAGGAAGAAGCCCAGAAGTTCTACACCGACTCGATCTACATCGATCAGGCCCGCTGCGGTGTGAACACCGGCGGCCGGATGACCCGCAAGCGAACGCTGCACAACCTGCGTGAGAAGGCCAAGCGCCAGCAGTCCAGCTGGTGGGCCCGCCTGCAGGACGAGCTGCTGTTCATCTACACCTCGGGTTCCCGCGGCATGAACCCCAACTTCCTGCTGCCGCTGGGCTACACCGGCCGCGCCGGCAACCCGCTGTATGCCCCGGACTCCAATCACGTCCTGTACGGCAACGACGCCACCGCGTTCAACAACATCGACGCGACCGACAAGTTCGACCTGCGCATGGTGGACCGGGCCAAGACCCGTGCCGACAGCCAGGGCGGCGGCGCCACCGGCATCCCGGTCCTGCAGCCTTGCAAGATCGACGGCAACGAGACCTTCGTGTGCGTGATGCACACCTTCCAAGAGGATGACCTGCGTAGCAACACGCAGACCGGCCAATGGCTGGACATCCAGAAGGCCGCCGCCTCGGCCGAAGGTCGCAACAGCCCGCTGTTCAAGGGTGCGCTCGGCATGTACCGCGGCGTGGTCCTGCACAGCCACCGCAATGTGATCCGCTTCAACAACGCGGGTGCGGGCGCCAACGTCGAGGCCGCGCGCGCGCTGTTCCTGGGCAGTCAGGCCGCCGTCGTCGCCTTCGGCAGCCCGGGCACGAACATGCGCTTCAGCTGGAACGAGGAGACCCGCGACAACGGCGACAAGGTCGTGATCACCACCTCCTCGATCTTCGGCGTCAAGAAGGTGCGCTTCACTACCGACATCGGCGACCAGGACTTCGGCGTCTACGCGCTGGACACGGCCGCGGCGAGCCGCTGAGCGGCAGTCGGATCGACAACCTGACATAGGAGAACCGACATGCCTTTCAGCAACTCCAACGACTACACCACCGGCCGCAAGCCCCCGGTCACCCCGGCGGGCGCGGAGGTGGTGGCCTGCCGCTTCGAGCTGGATCTGACCACCGGCGACCTGGCGCTCAACAACGTGGGCCAGATCGGCTGGCTGCCGGCCGGCTGCTTGCCCGTCGACGTCCTGGTGGATGGCGATGACCTGGACTCGGGCGCCGCGGCCATGGTGCTGCAGGTCGGTGTCTGGGACGGCGTGGGCGCCAACCTGTCCACGGCGGCCGCCGACGGTGGCAAGCACTGGGGTGTGACCACCGCGGTCAACACCGACTTCCAGCAGCGCCTGACCCCCAACGGCAACGCCATGGCGCGGGTGCAGACGACCCAGGCTGACCGCCGCATCGGTGTGAAGGTCGCGACCGCGCCGACCACGCCGGTCGCCGGCAAGCTGGGCCTGACGGTCCTGTACCGCGCCGCCTGATCCGGAACCTAGCGCGCCTCGCCTGGCGTACCGCAACACGGGGGAGGCGCTGCTTCCCCCTTTTTCTACCGGGATAGCACCATGAAGCTGCAGACCACCATCGCCCCGCGTCGTGACGGCACCGTCATCGTCCGCGGCCACAAGGGCCAGGAGTTCAAGTTCACGCCCGACGAGCATGAGGAACTGACCTGCGACGTCGCCGACGAGATGCTGGTCGCCAAGCTCCTGGCCAGCGGAAACTTCTTCCCCGCCGACGAATCCGACTTCGCTGTGGCCACGGCCCTGGTGCAGTCTGCGGTCGAGCCCCCCGTGGAGCCCGACGAGCCCGACGACGATCACGGGGAGGTCGATGACCTGCCCGACGACACCGGCGACCTGAATGCGCTGCCCATCGAAGGCGAGGCCGCAGAGGATGGCGCTGCCGCCGACGAGGCCTCCAGCGCGCCCGCCGCCCAGCCCTCGCGTCGCCGCCAGCGCGCCGCCTAAGGTCCCCAGCTGACCATGGCCGACTGGTCGCGCTTCCTGCCCTATCTACTACCCCACGTTGCCGGGGTGGCAGAGCCGGCTGCCGAACAGGCGTTGCGGGAATCCGCCAGCCTCTTCCTGAAGAAGACCAGGGCGTGGCGGGAATGGCTTGCCGAGATCACGGCTGTCGATGGCCAGCGCACCTATGCGCTTGTGCTGCCCGCCGGCGCCCAGGTCGTGCAGATCGAGAAGGCCACGGCCAATGGATCGGACATCAGCACGCTGGCCTGGGCCGGATTCAAGGCCGACCCCGCGCTCTACCCGCCGAACGAGGCGGGCGTGGCCTCGCGTGATCGCGTGTCGGTCACCCTGGGCCAGGCCTGGCCAGCCGGTACCAAGATCCAGGTGCAGGTGTCGCTGACCTGTTCGGAGGACGCCACGGGTGTCGCCGATGCCATCTTTGCCCATCACCGCAAGGCCATCGTGGACGGGGCCAAGGCTGACCTGATGCTCAAGCCGGGGGCGACCTACGCCGACCCCGACCGGGCGGCCGTCGCGCGCGCGGACTTTCAGGCGGCCATCGATGAAGAGGCCGCCCGCGTCTACCGGGCTCACTCCAACAACATGCCGCGGCGCCGCCCGGCCTGGTGCTGATCATGGCCACGCTCGCCAAGAAGATCCTGCAGCGCGCCACGGACATCCTGTCCGATTCCGGGAGCAAGGCCTGGACCGTCGACGAGATCGTCCGCTGGTTCAACGACGCGCGCCGCGAGCTGGCCATTCACCGGCCCGATGCGTTCGCGACCACCGCTGCTGTGGCGCTGGCCCCGGGGGCCCGGCAGACGCTGCCGGCCACGGCCATCAAGCTCATCAACATCCCCAACAACACCGGCGGCGCCAAGACGGCGATCCGCCAGACCGAGCGCCGGGAGCTCGATGAGCTGCTGCCCAGCTGGCGCAGCGGTACCGCCAGCACCACGATCAAGCACTTCATCCACGACCCCAGGAATCCCCTGGAGTTCGAGGTCTACCCGCCGGCAGCCGCCGGTGCGAGCGTGGACGCCGTCTTTGCGGCGTACCCCACGGACATCGCCGAGCCCGGCGCCGGCAAGACCTTCGCCGACGTCACGGGCGACATCGGCGTCCCAGACATCTACGGCTCGGTTCTGGTGGATTTCATCCTCTACCGGGCCTACCTGAAGGACAGCGACTTCGCCGGCCACATCGCGCGCGCCAGCGCGCACTACGGGGCCTTCGCGAATGCGCTGGGTATCGAGGTCAAGGCCTCGCTCACCGTTGCGCCCGCGGCCAAGAACCCCGGCGGCGCCAGCAGCCCATGAACACCACTCACGAGGGAGCACGAATGACCGACCAGCACAGTACCGCCGTGATGAACGGCGCCCAGGCCGCGCCCGCGCTCACCGGTATCGCGATGTGGCTGGGGGGCAAGGACATCAACTTCTGGCTGGGCGTCGCTGGCATCGCCTTCATCCTGCTCCAGGCGGCCTACCTGGTGTGGAAGTGGCGCCGTGACATCCGCCGGGATCGTGAACGCGTGGGGCTCACCGACGATGAGTAAGCTGCGCGTCGCCATCGGCTCCCTGACCTTGAGCGCCGCGGCCCTGGTGGGCCTGGCCGTGAAGGAGGGATACACCGACCAGGCGGTCATCCCGGTCAAGGGCGATGTGCCGACTGTTGGGTTCGGGAGCACGACGCGTGCCGACGGCTCGCCCGTGAAGATGGGGGATCGAACGACCCCGGTGCAGGCCCTGCAGCGCACGCTCGCCTACACCCAGCAGGCTGAGGCCGGCTTCAAGCACTGCGTTCGCGCGCCGCTCCACCAGGCCGAGTTCGACCTCTACCTGGACTTCAGCTACCAGTTCGGCATGGGCTGGACCTGCCGCAGCATCGCCCCGCTGCTCAACGCCGGCGACTATGTCGGCGCCTGCAACAAGCTGCTGGAGTTCCGGCGCGTGAACGGGTTCGACTGCTCCACGCCCGGCAACAGGGTATGCGCCGGCGTCTGGACCCGGCAGCTGGAGCGCCATGCCAAGTGCATGGCGGCGCAGTAGATGGCCGTCGTCCGCATCGCGTCCTTCATGGGGGCAGCCCAGGCCTTGCATCCCAAGCTGCTGCCAGAGGCGGTGGGTGTGATCTCGCTGAACCAGAAGGTGGGGCGCGGCGATCTGCGGCCGCTGCGCGCGCCCGCCAATGTCGCGACCGTGCCGGCCGGCCGCCAGAGCATCTATCGCATGGGCCGCGACGTGGCCAGCGATGCGAACTACTGGCTGTCGTGGGCGACCTGGGTCAGCGTCGTGCGCGGCTTCAACACCGCGGAGAACGGCGAGCGGACCTACTACACCGGCGACGGGTTTCCGAAGTGGACGGACACGGCCAAGGCCCTGGGTGGGGCGCCGCCCGTGGCCTGGCGCGCGCTGGGCGTGCCGGCGCCGGCTGCGGCCCCGACGCTGGCCGCCGCGGGTGGTTCCGGTACCGCGGCCGAGAACCGGGCCTATGTCTACACCTACGTGAGCGACGCCGACGAAGAGAGCGCGCCGTCGCCGGCCGCGACCATCACCTGCAAGCCCAATGACACGATCACCATCAGCGCTCTGGCCGCGGCCCCGGCCGGTAGCTACGGGATCAACCGCATCCGGATCTACCGGACGGAGACGACGTCGGCGGGTGCTGAGTTCTTCTTCCTGCGCGAGATCTCCTCGGCGGCCACCAGCACCACCGACGACAACCGGGCCCTGGGCGAGGTCCTGCCCTCGCTGACGTGGGTGACCGCGCCCGGCGTCCCCCAGGGGGGCGCCCTGAATATCACCGAGCCGACGCTGCACTCCCTGACACCGCTCTGGAATGGCATGCTCGCTGGCATCAGCGGGCGCGAGATCCGCTTCTGCGTCCCCTTCATTCCCCACGCCTGGCCCATCCAGTACGGGATCACCCCCTCCGATGTGACCCCGGTGACCCTGGCCGCCTTCGGCGAGGCCCTGGTGGTGCTGACAAATGGCCGGCCGATCATGGTCACCGGTGGATCGCCGGACGCAATGAACGAGCAGCCGGTGGAGTTCGTGCAGGCCTGTGTGTCCCAGCGCTCAGCGGTGAGCCTGGGGCACGGCGTGGCCTGGGCGTCGCCCGACGGGCTGGCCTACATCGGCGCCGCCGGCGCCCGGCTGCTGACGGCCAAGACGATGACCCGGGATGACTGGCAGGCCCTGAAGCCCGAGACCATCATCTCCGCCTTCTTCGAGGGCCGGTACTACGGCTTCTATCAGCCTTCGGCGGGCGTGAAGCGCTCGTTCATGATCGACCCGGGCAACCCGGACGGCATCTACTTCAGCGACCTGGGCGCCGACGCCGTCTATGTGGATGAGCTGCAGGGCGCGCTCTACATTCTCAACGGCACGGCCGTCCAGCGGTGGGAGGCCGGTGCCGGGCTGTCGGCGACGTTCCGCAGCAAGGTCTTCCAGCAGCAGCGCGAGCTCCCCGACTTCAGCTGGGGCAAGGTCATCGCCGACGCCTACCCCGTGACCTTCAAGCTGTTCACCAACGGCGCCGAGCGCGCCGTGGTCACCGTAACGAGCGAGGATCCGTTTCGTCTCCCCACAGGCGACCGTGTGCGCAGCGTGCAACTGCACATTGAGACCTCGGTCGCGGTGCAGGGCGCAGTAATTGCCCACAGCCTCGAGGAGATCACAGGATGAGCGCCGACCAGCGGAAGGACCTCCCGCCGTCCAGCAGCCCGGGCTTCCTGGACGCTGTTCGTGAGGTGCTGAGCGTCTACCTGGGCAAGCGCGGCGATCCTCTGAACCGCGGGGTCACCCTGCGCGACCTGTCCGACGCCGGGATGGTCGAGTTGTCGCCCGGGTACCTGCAGGGCCGGGGCGGCCGGCCCCCGATTGTTGGGCCCGGCCCGAATGTCGGATCTGGCGGGGAGGGGGGCGTCGTCGAGCCCGATCTGACCCCGCCGCCGATGCCCTCGGGTGTGATCGTTGCCGCCACCTTCAGCGCGCTGATCATGCAGCACGCGGCCCCGATCTACACCCAGGGGCACGGCCATGCGCGGACAAAGGTCTACGGCGCGATCCGGGCCGCTGGCGCCCCACAGCCGGTGTTCGGTGACGCCGTGGAGATCACGCAGTTCGTGGGCAACATCTTTGCCCACCCAACAACCCTGGGCACGACCTGGCACCTGTGGTTCACCTGGATCAGCCAGGATGGGGTCGAGTCGACAGTGCCAGCCGGCGGCGCCAATGGCTTCGTGGCCACCACGGGCCGGATCGGTAACGCAGACCTGGGCCCGCTGATCGTTGAGGCCGGGAACCTGGCCGCCGCCGCGGTGGATCTGGGGTCATCCAAGGTGACGGGCACGATCACCGACCCTGCGCGCTTCGGGGCCGTGGCCGTGGGCTACACGGTCACCCAGTACCTGGTGGCCACCAGCGGACTGTTGGCGAACCTGCGCGTCGATGATGCCCAGATGGTCTCGGTGTCGGCCGACAAGCTGCTGGCCGGCGCCATCCAGGTCGGCCGCCACATCCAGAGCGCCGACTTCGTGCCCGGGACCAGCGGATGGGTGATTCGCGGCAACGGCACCGCCGAGTTCGCCGCCGCCTCCATCCGCGGCAAGATCACCGCCAACCAGTTCGACGGCCGCGGGGCTCGGATTGAGGACGAAGCCGGCAATCTGATCCTGGGGGCTGGCAACGCTCTGGCGCTGGGCTACGTGCCGCCGGGGGCGCTGAACAGCAATGTTGGCGGGGTGAATCTCGCCTTTGGCTCTCAGCTCTCCGGCAGTGCAGGCCCCGGTGAGTACGGCAAAGGTCTCGGCATCCTCTACGACTATCTTGGGGGCTACAACCCGTTCGGTATCAAGGCCGGAGATGTCTTCACAATCTCGGCAGAAGTCTGGCAGGACGGAGCATCTGCTGCGGCTGGGCAAATTGCCGTGCTCTACCTCTACTGCGCCAATTCCGTTGGCACATGGGTGGCGCAGGCTGCGGTGTCAGGGGCGGGGCAGACGTCTGTCGGTGCCCGGTCCAGCGCGACGCTCACTGTGCATCCTGATACCGTCACCATTGGGTGGGCTGTCTACCACCAGCTCGGAGCTACGAACACGGTTGGCACGGCATTGGCGGATCGCGTCCAAGTCGAGCGCGGGTCCGTCGCGACCCAGTACAAGCCTGGCGTTGAGCCTGGGGCAACGAGAGGGGCCACGTTCGGGGTCAACATCGGCGGCCAGATTACCCCTGGCAATGCATCGACCTACATCGCCAACGCAGCAATCGGTGCGGCCCAGGTCGGCGTGTTGAGCGCTGCGAACCTCACGGTCGGCGCGATCTCCCAGACCGTCAACGGCGGCGCCGGTAGCGGCCAGAGCCGGATCGTGATGAACACCAATGAGTTCGTGTTCTACAACGCATCCAACGTGGCCCGGATCCGCATGATCCCCTGAGCCATGCCGATCCGCACTTACTTCCCAGACGGGAGCCTGATGTTCGACAGCGACACGGCCGAGGGGGGGCTGTGCGTTGGGCTCTACTCCATCCCCGCAGGAAGCAGCTTCAGCAAGAGCTGGCCCCAGCTGGCAGGCGCCACGCTGGTTGTCTGTAGCGACGCTGGCCGCATCGTGCCCCTGCCTTCAGTTGGCGGCAGCGTTCCGACCCTGACGCTGTCACCGTCGTCGGTGGACCGCTGCTACATGGTCTGGGCCCTGGGCCTCCCTGCCATCCTGAACGGGCCTGGCATCACCGCACAGGCCGGCGATGGCAACCTGTCCCTGGTGACCGGAGGCCGCGGCCTGAACTACATCGGGAGGGCCAGCTACGTGGGGACCGTGGAGCGGCCGTCTAGTGGGGCGATCCGAACCTCAGCCTACAAGATCGTGCGGGTGACATCGGCCACCCAGCCGGTGGGCATCGTTGACCTGTCCAGCGGCTGCTCTGTCCAGTCCTCTCCCGCATTCCGGAATGTCGGCGGCAATACCTGGGAGGGCCGTCTAGTCGCCTGCGCCACCGCGCCCACTGCCTTCGGCGTCCCGCCAGCAGCTGCGGACCTGCTGGAGCCTGTGATTCAGTGCTTTGCCGTCCCGGCGGCTCCTGGGCTCGGCACACAGTTCGCGCTCTATGACGATGACCTGAGCCTGGCCTACGACCTACTGGCCGGCCGGCTGCTGACCTGCGCCCAGATGGTCAGCTATGCCGCCGGGGACCTGGTGCCAACCCTGGGGCACTCGGTGTCGACGGTCGGTGGATCGCTCGGGCTCTTCGGCAGCGCATCGGTTCGCATTGAGAGCGCGCGCGGCACCGCCTCGTCTACGTGGTCTACGGGCTTCTGGCGCCGAAGTGGATCCACGCTCTATCTGGAGCGTGGCGTCACCGAGTATGAGATCGACAGCATTCCGCCCGACTCGCCGATCTTTCGATTCAACAACGGGGCGCGTGTGCTCCTCGTAGACCTTGCAGGACTGCCATAGCCATGCCGATCATCAAAGCCGCCTCCACCCCCCACGGCGCAGCCGTGGGCTACCACATCGCCCGCCGCGTTGAGGGCGATTTGTCCTCGGCAGAGCTGGTGGTCAGCGTCCACAGCTGGCCCACCGAGGAGGACTACCTGCAGGCCGGTGCCACCGCGGGCCCGACCTTCCAGTTCTTCGTCCCGCTGCCGGTGTCGGTGCTCGCCGGCCCCGACGTCATGGCCTCGGTGGAGGCAGCGCTATGCGGGCTGCCGGTGGACGGCCACAACCCCTGCAAAGGCGGCGCCCGTGTGCCGCTGCCCAGCGCTCCCGACCATGCCAGGGCCCGGCAGTGGGCCATGATCAAACAGGCCCGGGCAATCCTGTCCGCGGAGCCGATCACCGTCAGCGGCCGTACCTTTGACGCCGATGAGGGCTCGGTGCGCAATGTGATGGGCGCACTGCAGGGCATGAGCATCACCGGGGGCCAGTCCATCGAGTGGACCCTGGCCGACAACAGCCGGGCCACGCTCAGCCTGGCTGACCTGCAGGCGCTGGGCGCCTCGCTAATGGGCCGCCTGAACGATCTGCACGCCACGGCCCGGGGGCTGCGCGAGCAGCTGGACGCGGCACAAACGGTGGAGGAGATCCGGGCCGTGGTGTGGCCGAGCCAGCCCTAGCCGTTCCGGTGCCAAGGCTGGCAGGCTCCCGGCCATGAAACCCGAGCTGGACTTCGACCAAGAGGCGGTTTTCGCGTGGATGCGCAGCCGCCTGCCCGGGTACGGCCGCAGCGATGGCGCCCGGGCCATTGGCCTGCGCCGCGGCGGCGTGCTGGTGGCCGGCGTGGCCTTCGATGGCTTCAACGGCCGCAACCTCTGGATGCACGTCGCGGCCGACCCGGGCGGCCGGTGGCTGACCCGTGGCTACCTGGACGCGTGCTTCCGGTATGCGTTCGTGGTCTGCGGTGTCGACCGCGTCAGCGGCTATGTGGACGCCAGCAACGAGGCCGCCCGTCGATTCGATGAGCACCTCGGGTTCAAAGAGGAAGCCCGTCTCAAGGGCGCCGCACAGGATGGCGGTGACGTGATCTTGTATGTGATGCGCCGAGAGGACTGCCGCTATGGCCAAATTCCACCGCACTGAGTTCGACCTGCTGCCGGAGCGAGCATTCCGGCCGCGCGCCGGGCGCCGCCATGGCCCCATGACGCTCGAAGGGGGCGGGAAGGGAAGCGATGCGCCGGCACCGGATCCGCGCCTGGTCGAGGCTCAGATTCGCAGCATGGGCATCCAGGACTCTGCGATCCAGAGCATCCTGAAGAACAGCAACGAGCTGCTTCCCCTCCAGAAGGAGCAGCTGCAGTTCGGGCTCGATGCCAGCCGCAAGGCCTACGAGCAGTCGCAGTCCGACCGCCAGTGGATGCTCTCCCGCCGCGACCTGCTGTCGGGCGTGCAGGACAAGCTGGTCAAGGACGCCGCCGACTTCAACACCGAGGCCCGGCGTGAGGAGCTGGCGGGCCAGGCTCTGGCCGACGTCAACACCGCGGCATCCAGCGCCCGCGACCAGTCGGCCCGGGCCCTGGCCAGGATGGGCGTCAACCCGGGGAGCGGCCGGGCCCTGGCCCTGGACCAGCAGACTCAGATCGCCCAGACCGCTGCGGGTGCCGGCGCCGCGAACAAGGCCCGCGAGTCCGCACGCGCCGAGGGCTACGCGCTGACCGACCGGGCCAGCAACGCGCTGGCCGGCTACCCGGCTATGAGCTCGGCAGCCACCGGATCCGGTGCCTCGTTTGCAGCCGGTGGTGTGGGTCTGGTGAACTCTGGGCTCGCCGGCCAGAACTCGGGCTATGGAGCCGCGGCCACGGGTGCCGGCCAGATGGGCGCGAACGCGACGAGCATGTGGGGCGCCCAGGCGAACTACAAGAACGCCCAGGACCAGATCAACCAGGGCGAGAGCTTCGGGAGCCTGGCGGGCGGCATCGGTGGCCTCGCCGCGGGCTTGGCGAAGACTGGCCTGTTCTCGGATCGCCGCCTCAAGACCGACCTGAAGGTGGTCGGTCGCGATGCCGCCACCGGGCTGCGCCTCTGGGCATTCCGGTACATCAGCGACCCGGCCCGGCGCTACATCGGCGTCATGGCCGATGAGGTCAAGCAGGTTCGCCCCGATGCTGTCTGGCGCGGCGCCGACGGCTTTGATCGTGTCAACTACGGCCTGCTGGGCCTCGAAATGGTGGAGGCCTGATATGGCACGCAGGGGATTCTCCGACTTCGTCCGCAACTTCGGCCTGGGCTACGGCCTGGTCAACCAGATCGACCAGGACCTGCAGCTCGGCAAGATCGCTGACGCGAAGCCGGTGCAGTCGCAGGGCTTCACCGCGGAGGATGGCAAGCAGCTCGAGGCCATCGCCAACGCCAAGGATGCGGAGGGCAAGCCGCTCTACCAGGTCACGGCCAATGAGGACGGCAGCTACGGCGTGGCCACCACCGCGGACCCGTCGATGGCCGGCGTGATCCGCCAGCAGGGCGTCACCGAGTTCCTGGGGCAGCGCACGGCCGGCGAGATGACGCCCGCCCAGGTCGACAGTGCGCGCCAGCGCGCCATGGCCGGGGTGATCATGCGGACCGATCCGGTGGGCGGCGGGCGCATGCTGCGCGAACTCACGCAGGATGACCGCGAGGCCCAGCGTTTCAGCTGGGACAAGCAACGCAACGAGCGGGACCTGCGCCGCTCCGCGCAGGCCGAGGACGACGAGACTTTCCTGCGCAACCTGGATGCGGAGGCGGCCCAGTGGCATGCCGAACGGCTCAAGAACCCGGACGGCACCTCGCGCGCGGCAACCACCGACGACTTCCTGGCGGCCACCCAGTGGCGGGCCTTCAAGATGGCGGAGGCGGGCCGTCTCAACGAGGCGAGCCAGGCTTTTCGGGACTACGCGGCGCAGTCCCACATCAAGCTGCAGCTGGAAACCGAGGCGCGCAATAAGGCCCTGGGCGAAACCGCCTCGCGCCTGGCCGCCGGCGACCTGAACTCGGTGCGCGACTTCTACAACCAGTTCGTGCCCGATGGGGCGAAGGTCATTGATGTGCGCCGGGGTGCAGACGGCCAGATCACCATCGAGCGCGAGTCCCTGGACGGCCGCAAGATGCCGGCCACGGTGATGAAGGACACCGGGCAGCTTGTCAGCGCGCTGGCCACCTTCCGTGATCCGATGGCGATCTACAACTGGAGCCAGAACGAGTTCCGGAACAACCTGGCGCTCAAGGCCGATGCCCGGGCGAGTGCCGCGGAAGGGCGTGCGGCCGCTGAGTTCAAGGCCGGTGAGACCCAGCGGCAGCTGGGCGGCGCCATGGCAGGCCTGCAGATGGCCGTCATCAACGCCAAGACCCCGGAGGAACAGGCCGCTGCGCGTGCGAACCTGATCGGCGCCCAGAACGGCCTAGGGCTGAACAAGAAGGAGGCGCCGACCGGGTACCGCTGGAAGGGGAATGGCGACCTTGAGCCGATCCCGGGCGGTCCTGGTGACAAATCCGCAGCGGCGCAGAAGACCCCCGCTGAAGTGCAGCGAATGAACGTCGCGCTCCGTGCTCTGGACCAGGGCCTAGTGGAGTACGAGACGATACTCAAGAACTTCAACCCACGCGACCCGACTGCGCAGCTGGACGCGCCGACCCGCGCACGCGTCGAGTCTCTGCTGGCTGACCTGCAGATGCAGTTCAAGGAAGCACAGGCCCTGGGAGCGCTCACTGGCCCCGACCTGGAGATCCTGGGTAAGGCCCTGGCCAGCCCGACCTCGCTGCGAGGTGCGCTGTACGGCCGAGACGGCCTGTCTGCCCAGCTTGGCGAGGTCCGCAAAGGCCTGGATCGCCGAAAGCAGGCTATCGCTGACGAGTTCGGGACCAAGCCGATCCCGCCCAGCACGCCGGCCGCCGGTGCCGCGCCCGCAGCTGCCGGCGGCAAGGACGGCTTCAGCGGACTGTGGAGGTAAGCCCGATGGCGAAGAAATGGACTGAGGTCATCGCGTCGCCCGAGTATCAGGCGCTGAAGCCCGAAGACCGGGAGGCGGCGCGCGCTCAGTATTGGAACGAGGTGATCGCCCCCCAGGTGCCCAAGGACAACTTGGACGCCGTCCGCGCACAGTTCGATGCTGAGTTCGGCCCTGATGGCTCACAGCTCCCCAAGGTGGCGGCTCCAGAGCGGTCGGCGGTGCAGAGCGTTGGCCGCCAACTCGGCCTGACCGCGCGGCATGCGATTGCGGGTGTCGCGGCCATCCCGGCCATGGCCAGTGACGCGCTCACGGGCCTCTACAACACCGCGGCCGATGCAGTAGCTGGCAAGGGCAACGGCTTTCGCTTCATGCCAGCCCAGGCGGCGCTACAGGGCACGCTCTCCGCGGCCGGGCTGCCCGAGCCGGAGAACGCCCGCGAGCGCATCGTGGGCGACATGACGTCGGCGCTCTCTGGAACCGGGGCGAGCGTCAAGGCCGGCGAGGTGTTGGCGCGCGGCGCGAATTCTGTGGCCGCGGCGGTGGGGCGTGGACTGTCCCAGGGGGCCGGCGCCCAGGCTGTCGGCGCCGCCACAGGTTCGGCAGCCGCCGGCACAGTCCGGGAAGAGGGTGGTGGTGTCGGCGCCCAGATCGCTGCCGGGATCGCCGGCGGCCTGGCGCCGTCGCTCGGCCCGACTCTCGCGCGCATGGGCGTCCGTGGGCTGCTCCGCGGCGGCGAGGAGGGCCGCAAGCGCGTCGAGGAGAACATCAAGCTCTTCCAGGAAGCTGGCGGAACCATGCCGACGCTGGGCCAGGCCACGGAGAGCCGGTCGCGTATGGCCCTGGAGTCTGGCCTGGCCAAGGCTCCCGGCGGTGCCGGCGTGATCGCCGGGTTTGCTCAGAAGCAGGCCGATGACATGCAGGCGGCGGTCCAGCGGCTGTCCGATGAGCTGGCGCCGAACGCGAGCGCGGTCAACGCTGGCGAGGCCATCAAGCGAGGCGTCGACGCCTTCAAGGCCGGCTTCAAGGCCCAGCAGGAAGAGCTCTACAACGAGCTGGGCGCGGTGCTGCCGAAGAACACGCCGATCACGGTGGATCGGACCCGAGAGGCCTTGGCCGCGATCAATGCCGACATCGACGGGGCTCCGGCCCTCTCGAAGTGGTTCAAGAATGCCCGAATCCAGGGCATTGAGCAGGCACTCCAGCAGGATCTCAAGGGCGCCGCAACCGGGGCCACGAAGATCACCGAGGCCGTTACCGGACGCGTTGCCCCGACCGGTGTCGATCTGATGGGCCAGCCGGTGTATCGCGGCCCGCAGGTCGGGGTATCGGTGCAGCCTGGAGCGACGGTCAGCCGCCCAGCCGCCACTCGCCCGGACATGATGGGGCGGCCAGTTCCTGTCGGCGGCGCCAAGGAGGTGGTGATCCCGGGCGAGCAGGTGCCGGTGCACGCTCCAGTGCGCATGCGGCCTGATGGGATGGGTGGCCAGGTCCCCGTTGCTCCCGTGATCGGCGAGCGCACAACGATCATTCCGCAGGGCGGGACAGGCCCGTTCTCCGGTGTCGGTGTCGCAGCACGCCCGGGCGGAACACTGCCCTATGAGGCCATCAAGAAGCTGCGCACTCTGGTCGGCAACGAGATCACCGATGGTTCGCTGGTTTCCGATGTCCCGCGCAGCAAGTGGAAGGCACTCTACGCTGCGCTCAGCGAGGACCTCGGCGAGGCTGCAAAGGCGGCAGGCCCCAAGGCCGAGGAGGCCTGGGCCAAGGCCAACGACTTCACCAGCCAGCACATGACCCGCCTCGATGAGCTGTCGACCATCGTGAAGCGCGACAGCCCGGAGAAGATCTTCAACGCCGCGATCTCAGGGACCGCTGAGGGCGACACGATCATCAAGCGGGTGATGACCGCGCTGCCGGCGGAGGAGGGGCGCGAGGTCGCGGCGGCGGTCCTTCAGCGCATGGGGCGCGCGACGCCCGGCCAGCAGAACGCCATGGGCGACGCGTTCAGTGCAGAGACTTTCCTGACAAACCTTGCCAGGCTCAGCCCCGCGGCGCGCGAAACGCTGTTCGGCAAGGATGCAAAGGGCATCGAGAACCTGGGCAAGATGGCAGAGCTGCGGCGGGAGGGCGGGCGAGTGTTTGCCAACCCCTCCGGCACGGCCGGGGCCGGTGCACAGATGCTGGTTGGATCCAGCCTTGCCGGCGGTATCGTGGCCGCTGGCTTGGGGAACTTCGCGCCGCTTGCTGCTGCAGGCTCTGGCCTGGCTCTTTCCAACACGGCGGCCAAGGTCATGACCTCGCCACGGATCGTGCGCCTGGCGGCCACGAAGGCTCCGATCACCGAGGGCATGGGGGCGACCGCGGCGGCTACGGCCGGCCGCATCAGCACCGCCGCCGAGCTCCCGCCTGAGCAGCGCCAGGTCGGAGCCATCTATGAGACGCCCCGTGGGCGGATGCGCTGGGCCGGCAACGGCTGGGAGCCCGCACCGTGAGCGCATTGCTGGATGACAGCGCGGTGTTCTCAGGAGCGCCGAGCGACCTCGGTGTGCCCAGCATGCTCACCGATGCTGATGTCTTTGCGGGGCCGCCGCTCGGGGAGCAGTCTGCCCAGGGTGGACCGGCTTGGTTCACTACGCCAGACGGCGAACAGCTGGCCGGCCAGTACGCTCTCGTGGACGCCTCCAAGGTCTTCGCCTCCCATGATGCCGACCTGAGAGAGCAGCCTGATCACCAGGCGGTGATTGCTCCGGCAGCGCGACCACGAGCGGAACATGAGGCGCAGGTTCAGGCCATCGTCCGGGACTTCGACCCGGCGCTGGTGGGAGCCTCTGGCGACGTGGACACGGGAGCGCCGGTCATCGGCGAGGATGGCCTGGTCGAGGCCGGAAACTCGCGCGCCGTGGCCCTGCAGCGCGTCTATCGCGCCGACGGCCAGAAGGCTGAGGACTACCGCCAGTTCCTGCGCGACCACGCCGGCGAGTTCGGGCTGGCGCCCGCGCAGGTGGACTCCATGCCAAAGCCGGTGCTGGTGCGAGTTCGCACCTCTCCTGCGGACCGTTCAACGGTCGGCCGCCGTGCCGAAGACTTCGACCTGGGCCCATCGATTGATGGCGCATGGCGCGAGCTGCAGCAGGCCCTTGCGGCCGATGGAGGCGTGGACATCGTTGAAGCCGACGGTCTTAGCGATGAGACCGTCGAGATCCTGGACTTCCTGGCCAAGAACCCGGACGCGCCGCAGTTGCTCCACAAGGCGCTGTCCCCAACCGGAGATGAAGATGGCACAGCCGAAGGCTCTGACGCTCGCGGGCAAGCCGCTGCAGGAGACTGGATTCCTGATCAAGCGGCTGGAGGCGAATCCTCAGCTTCGCCGAGCCCTGGTCCAGCTGGTGCGGGCGATGAAGCCGCGGCAGAGATAAAGGCTAAGCTTCCAGATGGGTGGGAGGAATTCGCGCCAGAGTCGGGCACGCTAGGCATCCCCCGGGCTGAGATGCCGCAGGTCCGTGCAGAGCACCGCGGCGCCATGGTCAACTTCCTGAATGCGCGCGGCGTGTCGCACCAGAGCGACGCAGAGGTGGATGCGTCCGACCTGAAGCCGACGCAGCGCGAATTCTCGGCCGCGAAGGTGGCGGAGGCCGCAGTACGGGAGGCCGGAGATCGATCAATCCTGGTCTCGGCTGATGGCCATGTACTGGATGGGCACCACCAGTGGCTGGCGGCGCGTGACGCGGGCAAGCCGATCAAGGTGATCGTGCTGGATGCACCGATTCGGGAACTGGTTCAGTTGGTGAAGGCGTTCCCCAGCTCTGAATTTGCCCAGGACTCAGAAGAGCGGGCGAAGGAGGTAATGCCAGGCCGTGTAGACGAGCGAGCCCACGAAAATAACCAGCAGGGCGCCGACAACCGATAGCTGGCGCATGGCGTGGTTGTCCTCCCTGCGCTGCGCGCGCCGATCCTCGGCCGCGAGCAGCTCTTTGCTGGCCTCCCACGACATGGGCGGCCGGTGCGGATCAAGAGGGGTTGGCTTTGGCGGTGGCACGGTGCCAGCATACCAGTGCATCAGCCTGGCCGGCAGCCCGAAGAATCTCCCTCCGAATCGGAGATAGCGCTCCGCGGCCAGGATGGTCCCCTCCAACTGTGGCCGCGTGACAGGCCTGTCCAGGAGCAGCACCTCGCGCGCGACGTGGCCGGCCAGGGCCACCGCCTGCTTCTGCAGGGGCCGCTCAACGACCAGACGTCCGGTCACCGGGTCCATGACATGCTCAGCGAGTGACGCCGACACCTCGTCGGCTACGGCCAGGGCCGGCAGATCGCAGCGGCCTGATTCACCCACGTAGACCCGCTCGACGCGTTCACGCGCAGCCCGGATGCCGGGATCGCGCCGGGCGCCAGTGAGCACGTCGGTCATGAACGACCGCCAGGAGCCGCCCAGGGCGCCCCGCAGCCCATGGTGGCCTATCGCCTCATGGGCCAGCACCTTCGCCGCCCGTTCGGGCGACAGGGCATCCTCAACCAGCAGCACCCGGCCGCGGTGGTAGGCGCCCTCGGCGTCTGCTGGGGCCTCAAAGGGGAGGGCGTCCACGCTCGGAACGACCTCGATGGGAGGGGCACCGCGCCAGCGGGCCGAGATCCGGTCGATGGCCTGGCCGACCCTGGTCCGCGCGCTCACGGCTTCGGCTCCCGCGCGCGGTCAATGGCCTGCTCCAGCCACTCGCGGCCCAGGCGGCGCAGCTTGGCGCGCCGCTCGGTGCCGGCGACGCGAATGCTGATCACCTCGCCCTTTTCTTCCGCGGACAACCTTGGCCTGATGGAACCCTTGGTGCGGCCTCGCCGCTTCGGTGCGTCGACTTTGACGCTCGATTCATCGCTCACTGAGCACTCCCTGCTGGCGCATCAGTGGCGCCTTGTGTGTTCAGAATGTAATACGAAACAAATGCCAGTTCAAGCACGGAACGTAATACGAAATAGATTCGAGCAGGCGCAAAAAAGCCCCGTCGAGCGGGGCTGATTGCGGGAGTTGACGCGGGAGCTATGCGGGAGCGGTCAACTTCTCGTCGTCAAGGCAGTGCGGAGCCTCCTATGGTGCCCGGGGTCGGACTCGAACCGACACACCGTTAAGTGGGGGATTTTGAGTCCCCTGCGTCTACCGATTTCGCCACCCGGGCTTCTCGGCTCGACACACTATATGCGAGAGCAAAGGATTATGCCATGCAATGGCATGCCGGGACTGCGACAATCGCCGCATGAACAGTAGCCCCAACGCCTACCCGACCCTCGAGGATGTGATCGGCAACACGCCCCTGGTGCGCCTGCAGCGCCTGGGGTCAGAGCTTGCCTCGCGCGGCAATGTGATCCTGGCCAAGCTGGAGGGCAACAACCCGGCCGGCTCGGTGAAGGACCGGCCCGCCATCAGCATGATCCGCCGCGCCGAGGAGCGGGGTGACATCAAGCCGGGCGACACCCTGATCGAGGCCACCTCGGGCAATACCGGCATTGCGCTGGCCATGGCGGCAGCCATCCGCGGCTACCGCATGGTGCTGATCATGCCGGAGGACCTGTCCATCGAGCGCGCCCAGACCATGAAGGCCTTCGGCGCCGAGCTGGTGCTGACGCCGCGCTCCGGCGGCATGGAATACGCCCGCGACCTGGCCGAGAAGATGCAGGCCGAGGGCAAGGGACGGGTGCTGGACCAGTTCGCCAACGAGGACAACCCCCGTGTGCACTACGAGACCACCGGACCCGAGATCTGGCGCGATACCGGCGGGCGCATCACCCACTTCGTCAGCGCCATGGGCACGACCGGCACCATCACCGGCACCTCGCGCTTTCTGAAGGAGAAGAACCCCGAGGTCCGCATCGTCGGCGCCCAGCCCTCGGAAGGCTCGCGCATTCCCGGCATCCGCAAATGGCCCGAAGCCTATCTGCCCAAGATCTACAAGCCGGCCGCGGTGGATGAGCTGGTTTATGTGAGTCAGTCCGATGCCGAGGACATGGCGCGCCGCCTGGCCCGTGAGGAGGGTCTCTTTGGCGGCATCTCGGCCGCGGGCGCCTGCTGGGTGGCCCTGCAGCTGGCGCGCCAGGTGGAGAACGCCACTATCGTCTTCGTGGTTTGCGACCGCGGCGACCGCTACCTGTCCACCGGGGTGTTTCCCGCCTGAGGCGGCGCCGCCGTCCCGCCTAGAATCGCCAGCCTTGGAGAACGCATGACCATGGACATCCACAAGGAACTCGACACCCGCGGCCTGAATTGCCCGCTGCCCATCCTGAAGGCCAAGAAGGCCCTGGCCGAGATGGAAAGCGGCCAGCTGCTCAAGGTGGTGGCCACCGACCCCGGCTCCACCCGCGACTTCCAGGCCTTTGCCCGCCAGACCGGCAATGAGCTGGTGGAGCAGAGCAGCCAGGGCGACGAGTTCATCCACGTGCTCAAGCGCCGCTGAGCGCAGGCCCGCCTCGGGGCATGAAAAAGGCCACCCTTGGGTGGCCTTTGTTTTGTGCCGGGGGCGCAGGCCCTCAGATTTCCAGGTTCTGCAGATAGTCACGGAAGCCTGGGCCCAGCTGCGGGTGAGCCAGGGCCAGCTCCACATTGGCCTGCAGAAAGCCTTCCTTGCTGCCGCAGTCATAGCGCTTGCCTTCGTAGCGATAGGCAAAGACCTTCTCGCGGCGCAGCAGGCCGGCAATGCCGTCGGTCAGCTGGATCTCGCCACCCACGCCGCGCGGCTGGTTGGCGATCTCGTGGAAGACGCCGGGCGTCAGGATGTAGCGGCCGGCCACGCCCAGGCGCGAGGGCGCCACTTCGGGGTCGGGCTTTTCCACGATGCGGCTCACATCCATCAGGCTGTCGTTGACGGCCGTGCCGGCCACGATGCCGTAGCGCTTGGTGTGCTCGGCCGGCACTTCCTGCACGGCCAGGATGGAGGCGCGCCATTCCTTGAACTGCTCCACCATCTGCTTGAGCACGCCCTGACCCCCTTGCGGGCCCACCATCAGGTCGTCGGCCAGCAGCACGGCGAAGGGCTCATTGCCCACCAGACGCTGGGCGCAGAGCACGGCATGACCCAGGCCCAGGGCCTGGGCCTGGCGCACATAGATGCACTCCATATCGTCGGGCTTGACGCTGCGCACCACTTCCAGCAGCTCGCGCTTGCCCGCCTGTTCGAGGGCTACCTCGAGCTCGAAGGTCATGTCAAAGTGGTCTTCGATCGGGCGCTTGTGCCGGCCCGTGACGAAGATCATCTCGCGCACGCCAGCGGCATAAGCCTCTTCCACCGCGTACTGGATCAGGGGTTTGTCCACCACGGGCAGCATCTCCTTGGGCTGCGCCTTGGTGGCCGGAAGGAACCGGGTGCCCAGGCCTGCCACCGGGAAGATCGCTTTATTGACCATCATGTCCTTACACTCGCTGTTTGATCGCGGCCATTGTGTCATGGTCGGAAGTGTGGAAATTTGGGATTGCAAGGTTGTGAAACATGGGTCTCCTGATCGTTGAGCCGCTGGAGGCGGACGTGGTGCAGTGGCTGGCCGAGCGCCATGCCGTGCAGTACGCGCCCGAGCTCGCGGCCGATCCCCAGGCCCTGCGAGCGGCGCTGCTGCAGGTGCAGGCCCTGGTCTTGCCGCCCCATGTGCCGCTGGAACAGACCCTGCTGCGCCATGCGCCGCGGCTGCGCGTGGTGGCCCGCATGAGTGCAGGCCCCGAGAACATCGATATCGAGGCCTGCCGCGCGGCCCGGGTGGAGGTGGTGCGCAGCCTCACTGCCACGGCCAGCGCTGAGGCGGAGTTTGTGATCGGCGCCCTGCTGGCCCTGCTGCGCCGGGTGCCGGTGCTCAGCAGCGACGGCATGCTGGTGGGCCGCGAGCTGGGCTGCGCCACCGTGGGCCTGATCGGCATGAGCCCCGCGGCCCGCATGCTGGCCCAGCTGCTGCCGGCCTTCGGCACGCGCGTGATTGGTTACGACCCCAGCTTGCATCAGAGCGAGCCGCTGTGGGCGCAATGGGGCATCGAGCCGGTGCCGCTGCGCGAGCTGATGGAGCAGAGCGACGGCATCAGCGTGCAGCTGGCCTACTTTCTGCGCTACCGCGGCCTGATCGGCGAGCGGGTGCTGGGCTTTGCCAAGCCCGGCCAGGTGATGGTGAGCATCGCCCACTCGGCCATCTTCGATGAGCATGCCCTGGCCGAGGCCCTGAGCGGCGGCCGGGTGCTGGCCGCCTGGTTCGACAGCCTGGAGCCGGGCCTGCTGGAGCCGGGCCGCCCCCTGCACGGCCTGGCCGGCCTGCAGGTCACGCCACGCCTGGCCAGCACCACGCGCGAGTCGCGGGTGCGCGCGGCCTGGGGCGTGGCGCGCCGCATGGACGAGCTGCTGAGTCAGCCGCCGGCCGCGGCGGAGTTCCGCACGACGGTGCCGGACGATCTGCCCGAGCCCGCGGGCGAGGCCCGCTGGCGCTAGCTAGCCAGCGGATGAGCGCTGGCCTCAGCGGGCCAGCAACTGGTTCAGCTGCGCGCGCAAGCGCGTCACGGTGTTGCCGAAGTCGGCAATGCGCTGACGCTCCTGCTCCACCACGGCGGCCGGGGCGCGGGCCACAAAGCTCTCGTTGGAGAGCTTGGCCGTGGCCTTGGCCACCTCGCCCTCCAGGCGGGCGATCTCCTTGGACAGGCGGGCCTTCTCCGCCTCCACGTCGATCTCCACCTTGAGCGCCAGGCGGGCCGCCCCATGCACCAGCACGGGCGACATGGCGCTGGCCTCGGTGAAGGTGGCCTCGTCCTCGATCAGCTCCACCTTTTCCAGCTTGGCCAGCACCTTGAGCGCGGCCGCGGCTTCGCGGATGAAGCTCAGATCGCCGCCCACCAGCAGGGGCACGCGGTCCGAGGGGCTCAGGCCCATCTCGCTGCGCAGGCTGCGGCAGGTGCTGACCACGGCCTTGAGCTGCTCCACCCAGGCGATGGCGGCCGGGTCGATCTTCTCGGGCTGGGCCACGGGGTAAGCCGCCGTGACCAGATAGTCGCTGGTCTTGCGGCCGGCCACCGGGGCCACGGTCTGCCACAGCTCCTCGGTGATGAAGGGCGCCACCGGATGCAGCAGGCGCAGCACGGTTTCCAGCACGCGGATCAGGGTGCGGCGGGTGCCGCGGGCGGCGGCCTCGTGACCCTCGTCCTTGGCCACCTGCAGCTGCACCTTGGCGATTTCCAGGTACCAGTCGCAGTACTCGTTCCAGACGAAGTCGTAGATGGCGTTGGCGACGTTGTCCAGGCGGTAGTCGGCAAAGCCCTGTGCCACGGCGGCTTCCACCTTCTGCAGCTCGCTGGAGATCCAGCGGTCGGCCTGCGAGAAGTGGTTGTAGCCCGGCGGGCAGTGGCCCGGCTCATGGGCCAGGCCGCAATCCTGGCCCTCGGTGTTCATCAGCACGAAGCGGGTGGCGTTCCACAGCTTGTTGCAGAAGTTGCGATAGCCCTCGCAGCGCTTGCTGTCGAAATTCACCGAGCGGCCCAGGGTGGCCATGGCCGCGAAGGTGAAGCGCAGCGCGTCGGCGCCATAGCCGGGGATGCCCTCGGGGAATTCCTTCTCGGTGGCCTTGCGCACCTTGGGCGCGGTCTCGGGCTTGCGCAGGCCCTGGGTGCGCTTGTCCAGCAGGGGGGCGAGCTCGATGCCGTCGATCAGGTCCACCGGGTCCAGCACATTGCCCTCGGACTTGCTCATCTTCTTGCCCTGCGCATCCAGCACCAGGCCGTGGATGTACACATGCTTGAAGGGCACCTGGCCGGTGAAATGCTTGGTCATCATGATCATCCGGGCGACCCAGAAGAAGATGATGTCGTAGCCGGTCACCAGCACGGAGGAGGGCAGGAACAGGTCCTGCTCCAGGGTCTTGGCCGGCCAGCCCAGGGTGGAGAAGGGCACCAGGGCGGAGGAGTACCAAGTGTCCAGCACGTCCTCATCGCGGGTCAGGGTCTTGCCGGGAGCCTTGGCCTGCGCCTCGGCCTCGTTGCGGGCGACGTAGACCCGGCCGTCCTCGTCGTACCAGGCCGGGATCTGGTGGCCCCACCAGAGCTGGCGCGAGATGCACCAGTCCTGGATGTTCTTCATCCACTGGTTGTAGGTGTTGACCCAGTTCTCGGGCACGAACTTGACCTCGCCCGAGGACACGGCCTCGATGGCCTCCTCGGCGATGCTCTTGCCATTGGCGCCGGCCTTGCTCATGGCCACAAACCACTGGTCGGTCAGCATGGGCTCGATCACCTGGCCGGTGCGGGCGCAGCGCGGCACCATCAGCTTGTGCTTCTTGACCTCGACCAGGGCTCCTTCAGCCTCCAGCTGGGCCACGATCTTCTTGCGCGCGACGAAGCGGTCCAGGCCCACATACTCAGCCGGGATCTCTGCCACCTCGGCATTGCTGACCTTGGCTTCCAGATCGAAGATGGTCAGCATGGGCAGGCCATGGCGCTGGCCCACCTGGTAGTCATTGGTGTCGTGCGCGGGCGTGACCTTGACCACGCCGGTGCCGAAGTCCTTGTCCACATAGTCGTCGGCAATCACCGGCACCAGGCGGCCGGTGATGGGCAGCTTGACCTGCTGGCCGATCAGGTGGCGATAGCGCTCGTCCTCGGGGTGGACCATCACGGCCGTGTCGCCCAGCAGGGTTTCGGGGCGGGTGGTGGCCACCACCAGGGACTCCGCGCCCTCGGCCAGCGTATAGCGGATATGCCAGAGCGAACCGTCTTCTTCTTCGCTCTCCACCTCCAGGTCGGAGACGGCGGATTTCAGGATGGGGTCCCAGCTCACCAGGCGCTTGCCGCGGTAGATCAGGCCTTCTTCGTAGAGGCGCACAAAGGTCTCGGTCACCACGGTCGAGAGCTTCTCGTCCATGGTGAAGTACTCATGGTCCCAGGAGACCGAGTCGCCCATGCGGCGCATCTGCTGGGTGATGGTGTTGCCGCTCTGCTGCTTCCATTCCCAGACGCGGGCGACGAAGTTCTTGCGGCCCAGGTCGTGGCGGCTCTGGCCCTGGCCCTGCAGCTGGCGCTCCACCACGATCTGGGTGGCGATGCCGGCGTGGTCGGTGCCGGGCACCCACAGGGTGTTGCAGCCCTTCATGCGGTGGTAGCGCGTCAACGAGTCCATGATGGTCTGGTTGAAGGCATGGCCCATGTGCAGGGTGCCGGTCACATTGGGCGGCGGCAGCTGGATGCAGAAGGATTCGCGCGCCGGATCCAGGGTCGGCTTGTACAGACCCTTGGATTCCCACAGAGGGCCCCAATGAGCTTCCAGGGCGGCAGGTTCGAAGGACTTCGCGAGTTCGGTCATGGGCAGGGCAGGGCACCGGGAGGCGCCCATGGGCGTTTGCTGGACGGTATGGGAGAGGGGCGATTGTAGGCGGCCGCCCGATACAAAACGAAACCCGACGATACCGCGCCGAGATGCGCTGCCGGCCCGCTCCGGCCACCATGGGCACCAGCTTCCCCGGTCCTTCAGCCACAAAGGAATGCGGCTCGGCCGCCCGCCCCATCATGTTCTTCATCCACCGCTTGATAGCCCACTATGGGCGCCAGCACGCCCACCATGCTTCTCGCCACCACCATCGTCTTGCCTCCTACCACCCCGGCCATGCGCAGCGCCCTGATACGCTGGAGTCTCACCACCTTGCTGGCCCTGGCCGCGGCCCTGCTGAGGATCTGGGACCTGGCCGTCTGAGGGCGCCGTTGCAGGGCCTGCTGCTGCGCCTGAGTCGCCAGCTCGATCTGGACGCGGCCCAGCAGGAGCGGCTGGCCGGCCTGCTGTGTCAGCTGGCCGCCCAGCGCAGCGCGCTGCGGGCCTGGCTGCGCGATCCGGCGCGGCTGCGCGCCCTGGCCGGTGACAATCTGGACCGTGCCGCCCTGCTGGCCGACTACGAGGCCCATCTGGACGCCTTGCGCCGCGCTGGCCCGGCCCTGATCGACGCCTCAGGCGATTTCTTTGATCAGCTCGACTTCGAGCAGCAGCAGGTGCTGCGCTTCGCCTTGCGCCGCGGGGTGCGCGGTGCGCGCAGGTGTGGGCTGTGAGCGCCGTTCGCCCCGCGAGCGCGGAGCTGCCGCCCCTGCAGCCGCGCATCAACCGCAATCGCTGCGAGGGCCAGGGGGACTGCGCCCGGGTCTGCCCGCGCGGCGTCTTCGAGATCGGCGTGCTGCCGGTCGAGCAGCGCGCCGGGCTGAGCATCGTCGGCCTGATGAAGGGTTATGCCCATGGCTGGCGCCAGGCCCTGACGCCGGGCCTGGCCGATTGCAGCGCCTGCGGCCTGTGTGTGGCGGTCTGCCCCGAGCGGGCCATCAGCCTGGTACGCCCGCTTGGGCAGAATGCGAAGTCCCATGCACCGAATCCTGCTGCTTGACGACGACGAGGCCCTGGCCGCGCCCCTGGCCCAGTACCTGCTCCGCTTTGACTTCGAGCTGGTGGCCGAGCTGCGCCCCAGCGCGGCCCTGGCCCGCCTGGCCGAGGAGCGTTTCGACGCCCTGATCCTGGACGGCATGCTGCCGGAGATGGACGGCTTCGAGTTCTGCAAGCGCCTGCGCAGCGGTGGCGAGGCCTGGTGCGAGATGCCAGTGCTGATGCTCAGCGCCCGCGGCGACCTGACCGACCGGGTGGTGGGCCTGGAGCTGGGGGCGGATGACTATCTGCCCAAGCCCTTCGAGCCCCGTGAGCTGGCCGCACGGCTGCAGACGATTCTGCGCCGGGTGCGCGCGCCGGTTGCGGTTGCGGCATCGCCGGCACCGGCCTTGCTGCGCTTCGAGGGGCTGGAGATCGACACGCTGCGCCGACAGGCGCGCGGCGAGCAGGGCCTGCTGGAATTGACCAGCACCGAGTTCGAGCTGCTGAGCCTGCTGGCGCGCGAGCCCGGCCGGGTCTTCTCGCGCGATGAGATCCTCAACCGCCTGCGCGGTCAGGAGGCCGATCTCTACACCCGGGCGGTGGACATCCTGGTGAGCCGTCTGCGCAGGAAACTGGAGCCGCTGGAAGCGCTCAAGACCCTGCGCAATGCGGGCTACTGCTTTGCCCTGCCGCAGGCTTCGTCATGAGGGGACCACATCAGTGGCAAGCCCGCTTCAGGCCCGGCCACCACCGCCAGTTCCATCGCCGCCACTGGCATTGGCAGCTGCGGGCGCGGCACCGCTGGCACCAGCGCTGGCATCGGCATCACGCGCGCTTCAAGCACTCGCTGGGCGCGCGGCTGATCGCGGTCTTTGTGCTGCTGGCCCTGCTGGCGAGCCTGGTGGGCTATGGGGCGCTGCAGGCGGCCTACGCCCCCTGGGTGGCAGGTTTGCTGCTGCTGGCGACCACCGGCATGGCCTATGGGGCGATCCGCCATATGGTGCGACCGCTGCGCGCCCTGGCCGCCGGGGCCGAGGCCTTCGGCCGCGGCGACTTCAAGCACCGGGTGCTGGTGCGGCACCGCGACGAGATCGGAGATCTGGCCTACCGCTTCAACCAGATGGCCACCGATATCCAGGCCATGCTGGACGGCAAGCGGGCCTTGCTGCTGGCCATCAGCCACGAGCTGCGCAGCCCGCTCACCCGGGCGCGTCTGCATGCCGAGCTGGTGCCGGAAAGCGCCTCGCGCGACGCCTTGCTTGACGAGCTGGCCCAGATGCGCGATCTGATCAGCGCGCTGCTGGAGAGCGAGCGTCTGGGCGGTGGGCACAGCGCCTTGCAGCTCGCACCCTGCGATCTGGGGGCGCTGCTCGGCGAGCAGGATCAGGCGGGCCTGGCCTTGCAGATCGAGCCGGGGCTGCCCCTGCTGAGCCTGGACCGCCTGCGGGTGCAACTGCTGCTGCGCAATCTGGTGCACAACGCCCTGCGCCACAACGAGGCCGCGCGCGGCCCGGTGCTGCTCAGCCTGCGACGGGAGGGCGGCGGCGTGCGCCTGACCGTGCGCGATCAAGGCCCGGGCGTGCCGCCCGAATGCCTGGCTCAGCTGGGGCAGCCCTTCTACAGGCCCGATGCCGCCCGCACCCGCGGTGAGGGCGGCGTGGGCCTGGGTCTGGCCCTGTGCCGGCTGGTGGCCGAGGCCCACGGCAGCCGGCTGGAACTGCGCAATCTCCAGCCGGGCTTCGAAGCCTCGGTGCGCTTCACATGAAGAGATGCTCACCGGCGTTATGGCTGTGCCGAAACGCCGGGCGGGCCATCGGCTTTACATGAAAAGATGCTCACCGGCGTTTTCGCCGCCGAGGATCACGTAGTTCACTTTGCGCAGATCGGCCAGGCTGCGGCCGCCGGAGTAGGACACCGAGCTCTGCACGTCTTCCTGCATCTCCCGCAGGGTGTCGGCCAGGTGCCCCTTCACCGGCTCCAGGATGCGCTTGCCTTCCACATGCTTGTACTCGCCCTTGTTGAAGTCCGAGGCCGAGCCGTAGTACTCCTTGAAGCGCTTGCCATCCACCTCCGCGGTGTTGCCGGGCGACTCCTCGTGGCCGGCAAACAGCGAGCCGATCATCACCATGCTGGCGCCGAAGCGCACGCTCTTGGCGATGTCGCCGTGGTGACGGATGCCCCCGTCGGCAATGATGGGCTTGGTGGCCACGCGGGCACACCACTTCAGGGCCGAGAGCTGCCAGCCGCCGGTGCCGAAGCCGGTCTTCAGGCGCGTGATGCAGACCTTGCCGGGGCCGATGCCCACCTTGGTGGCGTCGGCGCCCCAGTTCTCCAGATCGATCACGCCCTCGGGCGTGCCCACATTGCCGGCGATCACAAAAGCCTCGGGCAGCTTGTGCTTGATGTGGGCGATCATGCGCTGCACGCTGTCGGCATGGCCGTGGGCGATGTCGATGGTGATGTAGTCGGCGCCCACGCCCTCCGCCGCCAGGCGGTCGATCACCGCATAGTCGGCTTCCTTGACGCCCGAGCTCAGCGAGACGATCAGGCCCTTGTCGCGCATGCTGCGCGCATAGGCCACATTGTCCAGATCGAAGCGGTGCATCACGTAGAAGTAGCCATTGGCGGCCAGCCACTCGGTGATGCGCTCGTCCACCACCGTCTTCATATTGGCCGGCACCACCGGCAGCTTGAAGCGGTGCTTGCCGAACTGGATGGAGGTGTCGCACTCGCTGCGGCTTTCCACGCGGCATTTGCGCGGCAGCAGCAGGATGTTGTCGTAGTCAAAGATTTCCATGATTCAAGTCGCATAGTCGGGGTGCGTTGCATGCAGTGCACCACCTGGGCTGCGAGCGCTTGACTTGCTTCGGCAAGAGGGCTGGCGCCCTCGATGGCCGGGGAGGCCATCGCGTCGGAGGTTGACTTCGTGAACGAAGTCAAGGCGCGACGCGCCGGGCCGAAGACAAAATTTGGGCCCGGTGATTGATTCTACGCGGAATTCGTGGCCTGGGGCAGCCGGCGGCCTGGGTAAGCCCTCTTTGCCCTGGCCGGCGGGCGCTGGCTACACTTGCGCCCCCGCCAGAGCAAAGCCAGTCATGAGCGCAGTCGTCATCAGCGGCACCGGTCTGTACCGCCCGCCCCACACCATCAGCAATGCCGAGCTGGTTGAAGCCTACAACCGCTATGCCGACCTGGAGAACGAGCGCCACGCGGCCGCCATCGCCGCCGGCGAGCGCGCGCCGCTCACGCATTCCAGCGTGGAGTTCATCGAGAAGGCCTCGGGCATCAAGCAGCGCTATGTGATCGAGAAGAGCGGGGTGCTGGACCCGCTGCGCATGTACCCGCGCTTTGCCGAGCGTGCGGACGAGCAGCTCTCCCTGATGGCCGAAATCGCGGTGGACGCCGCGCGCCAGGCCCTGGCCCAGGCCGGCAAGAGCGGCGCCGATGTGGATGCGGTGCTGTGCGCCTCGGCCAATATGCAGCGCGCCTACCCGGCCATGGCCATCGAGATCCAGCAGGCTCTGGGCGCGGGCGGCTACGGTTTCGACATGAATGTGGCCTGCTCCTCGGCCACCTTCGCCCTGGAGCAGGCGGTCAACGCCGTGCGCGCCGGCACGGCCCGCTGCGTGCTGGTGGTCAACCCCGAGATCACCTCGGCCCATCTGGAGTGGAAGGACCGCGACTGCCACTTCATCTTCGGTGATGTCTGCACCGCCCTGATCGTGGAGCGGGCTGAGACCGCCACCGCGGCCGAGACCTGGGAGGTGCTGGGCACCAAGCTGGCCACCCAGTTCTCCAACAATATCCGCAACAACTTCGGCTTCATGAACCGCGCCGAGGACAGCGATCCGCTGGCGCGCGACAAGACCTTCCGCCAGGAGGGCCGCAAGGTCTTCAAGGACGTGGTGCCCCTGGCCGCTGCCCATATCGAGCAGCACCTGGCCAGCCTGGGCCTGACGCCCGCGGGCGTGCGCCGCTTCTGGCTGCACCAGGCCAATCTGGGCATGAACCAGCTGGTGATCAAGAAGCTGCTGGGCCAGGACAGCGCCGAGCTGGATCCGGCCGTGGCGCCCCTGATCTTGGACGAGTACGCCAACACCGCCTCGGCCGGCTCCATCATCGCCTTCCACAGCCATCGCCAGGGCCTGGCGGCGGGCGAGCTGGGCGTGATCTGCTCCTTCGGCGCTGGCTACTCGGTGGGCAGCGTGGTGCTGAAGAAGCGTGGCGCCTAGAGCCTGAAGCGCGAGACCGCCGCGCCGAGTACCCCGGCCTGCTGGCGCAGGCTCTCGGCGGCGGCGCTGGCTTCCTCCACCATGGCGGCGTTCTGCTGGGTCATCTGGTCCAGCTGCGTGACGGCCGCCCCCAGCTGATTCATGCCCTCGCTCTGCTCGGCGCTGGCCGCGCTGATCTGCTGGATCAGGCTGGAGAGCCCCTGCACCTCGCCCACCAGGCCCTCGATGCTCTGGCCGGCCTCGCGCACCAGGCGGGCTCCGCCCTCGACCTCGGCGTTGCTGCGACCAATCAGGTCCTTGATCTCGCGCGCCGCGCCGGCCGAGCGCTGGGCCAGGGCTCGCACCTCGGTGGCCACCACGGCAAAGCCCTTGCCATGCTCCCCGGCGCGGGCCGCCTCCACGGCGGCATTCAGGGCCAGGATATTGGTCTGGAAAGCAATGCCGTCGATCACGCCGATGATGTCCGCAATGCGCGCGGCGCTGGCCGAGATGGCCTCCATGGAACTCACCACCTGGCGCACCCGCTCGCCGCCGGTGGCGGCCGTGCCCGCGGCACGGCCCGCGCGCTCGGCCGCCTCGCGGGCGATCTGGGCATTGGTCTGCACGGTGGAGCTCAGCTCCTCCATGGCCGCCGCGGTCTGCTCCAGATTGCTGGCCTGCTGCTCGGTGCGCAGGCTCAGGCTGGCGCTGGCCCCGGCGATTTCCTGAGAGCTGCCGCCGATGGAGTCGGCGCTGTCACGCACCTGGGCCACCAGGCCGCTCAGGGCCACGCTCATGGTCTGCAGCGAGCCCAGCAGCTGGGCCGTCTCGTCCTGGCCGCTGACCTGGATGCGGGTGCTCAGATCCCCTTCGGCCACGCGCCCGGTGAGCTGCACCGCCTTCAGCAAGGGGCCGGTGATGGCGCGGCTCACCCGCCAGCTCAGCAGCAGCAGGCTCAGGGCTGCCGTGACGGTGGCGCCCAGCATCAGGCCGCGGGCCCAGCGTGCATCCTGGGCGCCGGCCTGCTCCACCAGGGCGGCCTCGGCCTCGATGAGGCCGCTGATTTCCTCCATGCGGGTCTCCAGGGTCTTGAAGTCACGCGAGAAGCTCTCCAGCCCGGCGTGGGCGGCCGTGCTATCGCTCAAACCCAGAGGCACCAGGCGCTCGGCCTGCTGCAGATAGCGTTCCAGGGCCGGCGCGGTTTCCCGCACGGCGCGGCCCACCGCGTCGCCCAGGGCCAGGCCCTGCAGCTGCTTCATGGCCTCGCGGAACTCGACCTGGTGCTCGCGCAGATCGGCCTCGATCTCGGCGCGTTCGGCCTGCGCTCGCTGCGCCTGCTCGCCGGCCAGCACCGCGCGCAGCACATCGGCACGCAGCGCGTCGTGCATCATGTCGGCCTGCATCTGGGCCTTGAGTGCGGTGCCGGTCAGCATCAGGGCGGCGTTGCCGGCGGCCAGGCGCTCGGTGGCCAGCCAGCCGGCGCTGGCCAGGCCCAGCACGAAGAGCAGGCCCAGCGCGCTCAGGGTCATCAGGCGTTGACGGATGGTCAGGGGCAAAGCCATGGCGGGGCTCCCGTGGTGATGAGGGCAAGAGACCGGTGCGCCGCATCGGCACGCCGGACTCAGCGCTTGATCGACAGGCCCAGGGTCCAGCCCCAGTCGGGGCTTTGGCGGGTCAGGCCGCGGAACAGGGCCAGGTCCAGCTGCAACCAGGGCTGGAGCTGCCAGGCCAGGCCGGTGTCGGCCGTCCAGACCTGACCCCCGTGACGCTTGGGCGCCAGTTGCTGGCCGGCCAGCTCCACAAAGCCGCGCAGGCCTTCGCCCAGCTGCCGTCCCAGCACGCCGGCCAGGATGCCGCCCCAGTAGCGCCGTCCCTGCTCGTCGCGTTCACGGAACAGGCCTGGCATGACCCCGGCGCTCCAGCCGCCCGGCAGCTCCCACTCGGCCACCAGGCGCAGCGAGGGGCGCCAGCCCTGGCCGCGGAACTCGCGCGAGCCGGTGGGGCCGTCCAGATGCAGCAGCCAGGCCGTGCCGGGGCGGCCACTGGCCTCGTCACCGTCCTGCCAGTGCCATTTGAGGCCCAGGGCCGTGTCGGCCATGCCGCGGCGGCGCTGGGTACCTTCGGGCCCGTCCTCGTGCAGGTGCAGCCACCCGTCGGTCTCCAGGCGCAGCTCCAGCGTCTCGCCGACGCCCAGGCGCAGCAGGGTGGGGGTGGATCGCAGGCGGCTGCGCAGGCCGTTGCCGCGGCTGCGCTCCTGGGCGATGCTGGTTTCCAGCTGGAAGCGGCCGGCACCGACCACATCGCTGGATTCCACGAAGTCGGGCCGGTCGGTGACGATGGCTTCGTCTTCCTGGGCCAGGCCGGAGCCGCTCAGGACAAGCAGCGCGGTGGCCAGACAGAAGGGGGCGCATGAAGCGGCCCCCGGCACTCAAGGCATGCGGCATATCGGCTCCCTGATCCGATGATGGCCGGACCATCCTAGCGCCGCCGCGCGCTTTTGCCGAGATCAGTCGGGCCTGTTGCCCAGGCGCCGCAGGCTCAGGGGCGCGGGGCGCTGCCCGCGGCGGGCAGACCGGGCGGCGCGGCCGAGGCCGCAGCCGGCGCCGAGGCGGCGGTGTCGGCATCGCTGATCGCAGCCACGCCGGCACTGCCGGTGAATTCCTCGAAGCGCCAGTCGCCGTCCTGATGCACCACACCCTCCACCGGTGTGAGTTCGCGCACCGGCACGCCCTTGAGCGCCTCGGCCATCAGCTCCACCCAGGCGGGCAGGGCCAGGCCGCCGCCGGACTCGCGCTCGCCCAGGCTGCGCGGCTGGTCGTAGCCCATCCAGACCACGGCGGCCAGGGTGGGATGGAAGCCGGCGAACCATGCGTCCACGGCGTCGTTGGTGGTGCCGGTCTTGCCGTAGATGTCGCCGCGGCGCAGGGCGGCGCCGGCGCGGGCGGCGGTGCCGCTGCGCGTGACCTCCTGCAGCAGGCTGCTCATCACGAAGGCATTGCGGGCGGAGATGGCGCGCTTGTCCTCGTTGGGGCTTTCTGTCGGCGCCTCGTAGAGCAGCTGACCCTTGGCATCCACCACCTTGGCGATGACCGTGGGCTTGAGCAGGAAGCCGCCGTTTGCGAACACCGCGTAGGCGCTGGCCATCTGCATGGGCGTGACGGCGCCCGCACCCAGGGCCAGGGTCAGGTTGTCGGGCTGCTTCTCGGCCTCCAGGCCGAAGCGGGCCGCCCAGTCGCGCACCGGGCCGGGACCCAGCTGCTGCAGCACGCGGATGGTGACCATGTTCTTGGACTTGGCCAGGGCCTGGCGCACGCTCATGGGGCCGTCGAACTGGCCATCGGAGTTCTTGGGCGCCCAGTCCCCGATCACGATGGGCGCGTCCTCCACCACGGTAGCCGGGGTGATGCCTTGCTCGAGCGCGGCCGAGTAGACGAAGGGCTTGAAGCTGGAGCCGGGCTGACGCCAGGCCTGGGTGGCGTGGTTGAACTGATTCTTGGCGAAGTCAAAGCCGCCCACCAGGGCGCGCACCCGGCCGCTGCCGGGCTCCAGGGCCACCAGGGCGCCCTCGGCCTCGGGCGACTGGGTGATGGCCCAGGCGCCCTTGGGATCGGCCTTGCTGGGCGCGCCGCGCAGCACCCGGATGATGGCGCCGGGCGCCAGGCGCAGCTCGGCCTTGGCCTTGGGGCTCAGGGCGCTGGCGGCGGCGCGCAGGCCGTCGCCGGTGATGCTGATGTCCTCGCCGCTTTGCAGGCTGGCCAGCACCTTGGTGGGGGAGGCCTCGGTGATCACGGCGGCGCGCAGATCATCGTTGTCCGGGTGCTCGGCCAGGGCCTTGGCGATGGCGGCGTCGCGATCGGCCTCGTTGGCGGGCAGCTCGATGCGGCCTTCGGGGCCGCGGTAGGGCTTGCGGCGCTCGTGTTCCATCAGGCTGCGGCGCAGGCCGCGGTAGGCGGCAGCCTGCTCGCCCGACTCCAGGGTCGTGAAGACCTGCAGGCCCAGGGTGTAGGCCTCATCGCCATACTGGGCGTGGATCTGCTGACGCACCATCTCGGCCACGAACTCGGCGTGCAGGCGCGGGTCCTGGGCGCTGCGGATGTGCAGCTTCTCGGCCTTGGCGGCCTCGAGCTGGGCGTCGTCGATCAGGCCCAGCTCGTGCATGCGTCCCAGCACCACATGCTGGCGGCGCTGGGCCCGGGCGGGGTTGACCACCGGGTTGGCATAGATGGGGTTCTTGGGCAGGCCCGCCAGCATGGCGGTCTCGGCCAGGCTCAGCTCGGTGAGCGGCTTGCCGAAGTAGATGCGCGCGGCGGCCTCGAAACCATAGGCCTTCTGACCCAGATAGATCTGGTTCATATAGATCTCGAGGATCTGCTGCTTGCTGAGCATGGCCTCCATCTTGAAGGTCAGCAGCATCTCGATGAATTTGCGGCTGTAGAGCTTCTGCTTGGTCAGGTAGAAGTCGCGTGCCAGCTGCTGGGTGATGGTGGAGCCACCGCCCTTGCGGCTCATACTGGTGAGGTTGCCGGCCGCAGCGCGCAGGATGCCGGTGAGCGAGATGCCGCCATGCGTGTAGAACTCGTGGTCCTCGATGGCCAGCAGGGCGTCCTGCATGCTCTTGGGGATCTGGTCCAGGGGCAGGTAGCGGCGCCGCTCGGTGCCGAACTCGCCGATCTGCACGCCATCGGCCGTGTAGACGCGCAGCGGCTGCTTGGGCCGGTAGTCGGTCAGCTCGGAGAGATCGGGCAGGGTGGGGTAGATCAGCACCGCGGCCGTGGCCAGCAGCAGCACGAGGCCGGCGAAGCCGGCGCCGGCAATGATCAGCAGGCGGCGCACCAGGCCGCGGCGGTGCTCGGGCACCAGGGCCAGCAGGCGGGAAAAGGGGTTCAAGAGCAGCGTCGCTTGGGGCTATGGCGAAGCGGCCATTATGACCAGGGCGGCTGACGGGGCGGCAAAGCGGCCGCGGCTATCGGTTATCGTGCCGCCATGCGAGAGTTTTCCTTTTTCTGGCACGACTACGAGACCTTTGGCCGCGTGCCGCGCCGCGACCGCCCGGCCCAGTTTGCCGGCCTGCGCACCGATGCCGATCTCAATGAAATCGGCGAGCCCCTGATGGTCTACTGCCGCCCGGCCGATGACTATCTGCCGGATCCTGAGTCATGCCTGCTCACCGGCATCCTGCCCCAGACCTGTCTGGCCCAGGGCCTGCCCGAGCATGAGTTCGCCGCGGCCATCGAGCAGGCCCTGTCCCTGCCGGGCACGGTGGGCCTGGGCTACAACACCATACGCTTCGACGACGAGGTGACCCGCCACCTCTTCTGGCGCAATCTGATCGATCCTTATGCCCGCGAGTGGCAGAACGGCTGCGGCCGTTGGGATTTGCTGGACGTGGTGCGCTGTGCCTACGCCCTGCGCCCCGAGGGCATCCAGTGGCCCCGGCATGAAGACGGCCGCCCCAGCTTCAAGCTGGAGCACCTGACCGCCGCCAACGGCCTGAGCCATGAGGCGGCGCACGATGCGCTCTCGGACGTGCGCGCCACCATCGCCCTGGCCCGGCTGCTGCGCGAGAAGCAGCCCAAGCTCTTCGAGTTCTGCCTGAAGCTGCGCAAGAAGGAGGCGGTGCAGGCCGAGATGGGCGTGGGCAAGCCTTTTCTGCATGTCTCGGGCATGTACGGCCCGGAGCGCGGCTGCATCGCCCTGGTCTGGCCCCTGGCCCCGCACCCGACCAACAAGAACGAGCTGATCGTCTGGGACCTGTCGGTGGACCCGCAGGAACTGTTCGGCCTGGACGCGGCCAGCATCCGCCTGCGCATGTTCAGCAAGCAGGAGGCCCTGCCCGAGGGCGTGAGCCGGCTGCCCATCAAGACCATCCACATCAACAAGTCGCCGGTGGTGATCGGCAATCTCAAGACCCTTTCGCCGGCCATGGCCGAGCGCTGGGGGCTGGACATGGCCCAGGGCCTGGCCCATGCCCAGACCCTGGCCGAGCGCGGCCCCGCCCTGGTCGGGCTCTGGGCCGAGGTCTTCCAGCGCGAGCCTCTGCCGCCCCTGGATGTGGACGAAGACCTCTACGGCGGCTTCCTCAGCAATGACGATCGGCGTGCGCTGCAGCGCGTGCGCGAGCTGCCGCCGGAGCAACTGGGCCAGCGCGTGGCCCAGGGGCGGCTGGGCTTTGCCGATGCCCGCCTGGACGAGCTGGTCTTCCGCTGGCGCGCCCGCAACCACCCCGAGACCCTGAACGCGCAGGAGCGCGAGCGCTGGCAGGCGCACCGCGCCGCGCGCCTGCTGGACGGGGAGGGTGGCGCCCAGACCCTGAGCGCCTTCTTCGAGCGCATCGATGCCCTCAGCGAGAACCTGGCCGAGGACGACGAGCGCGGCCAGGACATCCTGGGCGCGCTCTACGAGTACGCCGAACAGATCGCGCCGGAGCGCTGAGCCACTGGCTTACAGCCAGCGGGCGCTGCGCTGCAACAGCCGGGCCAGCTCGCCGCTGGTCTGCAATTCGGCCAGGCCCTTGTTGAGCATGGGCAGATGCATGCTCGCCTGGCGCGATAGCGCCGTGTAAAGCGGCTGCTCGGCCAGGGCAGGCTCCAGCCAGACCAGGGCCGTGGCTGCCTCGCGCAGCTGGGTCTGCAGCAGATGGTGGGCCACACCTTGGTCCACCAGGGCCAGGTCCACCCGGCCCGCCAGCAGCTTGCGCAGATTGCCGAGGTCATCCACCGCCTCGTCCCGTTCGAGCCGCAGCCGCTCGAAGGCTGGCGGGTTGACATAGTCGCGCACCGTGCCCACGCGCAAGCCCGCCAGACGGCTGGGCTCCCGGACCGAGATGGCGCTGCCGGCTCGCGCCATGAAGCCGATGCGGTTGCTCAGGCCCAGGGGGCGGCCATAGCTCAGAAAGCGGTCCCGATCCGGGCTGTGCCACAGGCACACGGCCCCGTCCCAGGCGCCGCGCTGCAGCTCGGACAGGGCTCGCACCCAGGGGCGGAAATGCAGCTCCAGGCCCCAGCCCTGGCGGGCCAGGGCGGCGCGGGTGATCTGGACGGCAATGCCCCCGCCCTCCAGCCGGGCCGAGGTGTAGGGAGGGAATTCGGTGCTGACCAGGCGCAGCTGGCCCGGTTTGGCCGCGTCGGCGACCCGCAGGCTCAGCGCGGCGCCCAGGCCCAGCAGGGCTTGCAGGCTGCGGCGCCGGCCGGGCAGGTCGAGCTCGGCGGTCGGGGCGGGCAGGGTGGGGCGGAGCGGGGGCAGCACGGTGGACAAGGGGCGGGAGTGGCCGGCGGCCGGGGGAGCGGCACCGATTGTGAGGGGGCCGGGCGGCCCGAGCGTGACACGGCTGGCCTTGCGGTCCGGCGAATAAATGGGGGCAAGGCCGGTTTTCGGGGTTTTCGGCAGCGCACAAACGCGCTACACCTGCAATAGTGCAGGTGCACCCGGCCCAAGGAGATGTGGATGCAAACCCCCGCCCAGGCTTCCCCCGCGAACAGCCCCTCAGAATCTGGCGACATCGTCGCGGCCCGCATGCGCGCCCTGATGGTGCGCGCGCCGCTGGCCACCGGCTTCGTCCACGACGGGCGCTTCGAGGTGGTCAGCGAACATTTCAACCATCTTTTCGGCCATGGCGACGAGACCGATCTGAGCGGCCAGGACTGCCGCGTCGTTCATGTCTCCGAGGCCGCCTTCGCCGGTGTGCAGGAACGTGTGGGCGCAGCCTTCGCGGCCGGCCGTCCGCTGGATGAGGAGGTGGAGTATGTGCGGCGCGATGGCAGCCGCTTCTGGGGCCGCCTGCAGGCGACGCCGGTGCACTGGGATGCGCCGTCCGGCGAGGCCTTGTGGATCGTGCAGGACGTGACGGCCGCCCGCCTCTTGCGCATGCAGCCCACCTGGACCGCCAAGCACGACGCGCTGACCGAGCTGGCCAATCGCCGCGAGTTCGAGCGCCGCCTGGCCGAGCATGTGGGCAGCCGGCGGCACGAGCCGGTGTCCATGCTCTGGGTGGATGTGGACCGCTTCAAGGACGTGATCCAGGGCATGGGCCCCGAGGTGGCCGACCATTTCCTCTACGGGCTGGGCCAGATGCTGGTGACCAAGGTGCGGGCCTCCGATCTGGTAGCGCGCATCGAGAAGGACTGCTTCGCCGTGCTGCTGCCCGACTGCGACCAGCACTACGCCGCCATCGTGGCCGAGAAGATGCGTTCCTCCATCGCCGCCTACCGCCTGCGCTGGGGCCTGCACCGCACCCGCGTCAAGGCCTGTGTGGGCGTGGTCCAGCTGCAGCCGCAGCTGGAAAGCGTGGACTCGGTCATCGCCGCGGCCACCCTGGCTTGTGCCGAGGCCAAGGCCGCGGGCGGGGACAGCGTGCGCGTCTTCGTCTCGCAGGCCAGCATGGAGCAGCTGGCGGGCTGAGCCTTCGCGGCTATTACGGCACTTACGGCACTTACAGCCCGCTTTCCCGGCGCCACAGCGTCAGGAGGCGTTGCCAGCCCTGTGCCAGCAAGCTGCGGGTCTCGGCCTGCAGCCACACATGGCCCGCCTGCTCCTGGCTCAGGGGGCGGGCGTCGCAGCGCATGATGCGCGCGCGGTAGGTGGCGGCCAGGGGGCGCAACTCGGCGCCCTGCCGCACGCTGTTGATGGGGCCGCCGTAGACGCTGGCCAGAGCGGGCTGGGGCAGGCTGCGCAGATTCACGGCATCGAGCTGTGGCGCGCCGCAGTGCAGGCTGCCGAACTCGGGCAGATCGGCCACGAAGCGGGAACTGCTGGCCGGGCTCTGGCGCAGCGAGGCGAGCTGATCCTCGCTGAGGAAGGCTTCCACCTTGAGGCTGTCTGGGCTGCCGATGATCTGGAACAGCTTCTCGCCCCGGGTGAACCAGGCCTGGTCCGCCAGCATGGGGTGGGCGGCCACCACGGTGCCGGCAAAGGGCGCGCGCAGCTCCAGCTGCTCGCGCTGGCGCCGCAGCCCGGTGACCTCTTCCTCGGCGGCCTGCCAGCGCCTGAGCAAGGCCTGGCCCTCCTGCTGCAGGCCCTGGTCCAGCGGCTGCTGTTCCACCTGCCAGCGCAGCAGCGCGGCCTGATGCTGGGCCAGGCGCAGGCGCTGCTCCAGCTCCGGTGATGCCAGGCGCATCAGGACCTGCCCCTCGCTGACCCGGGCACCCTCGGCCACCGCAGGCCCCTGCTGCTGGGCGGTTTCCACGGCATACAGGGCCTGGTTCTCCCGGTGGCTGAGCAGGGCCGGCGCCAGAATCCCGCTGCGCCAGGGCAGGGCGAGGAAGAGCAGCAGGGCGGCCAGCAGGGCCGCGCTGCGGCGGGTGCTGGCATTCCAGCCGATCTCGCGGCGCCGCTGCCACCACAGGCGCAGCTCGCGCCAGATGGGCATGCCGATGAACCAGACCAGCTCCACCGCCATCAGCAGCAGGCCCAGGACCTTGAAGAACAGGTGGTAGACCAGCAGCGCAATGCCGAAGAAAAGCACGAGCCGGTAGAGCCAGGTGGCGAAGGCGAAGGCGATGAGAAAGCGCTGGCGTGCCGGCGCGAGCGGCTCCGGCACGGGGTCGCCGAAGCCGTAGAGCCGCTCGCGCAGCCACCAGCGGCCTTGCGCAAAGGCCCGCTCATGGAGATTGGGCATGTTCAGCGCATCCGCCAGCAGGAAGTAGCCGTCGAAACGCATGAAGGGGCTGGCATTGATGCCCAGGGTGATCAGCCAGCTGCTGGTGGCCAGCATGAAAGCACCGGCGCGCAGCGGCCCCTCGGGCAGGAAGCTCCAGGCCAGGGTGGCACAGGCGGCCAGGGCCAGTTCGGCCAGCATGCCGGCGGCGGCAATGCGCAGGCGCTGGTCCCGGCGGGTGAGCTTCCAGGCCTCGTTGGTGTCGGTGTAGAGCACCGGCCACATCACCAGGAAGGCCACGCCCATGGTGGGGACGCGGCAGCCATAGCGATAGGCGGTGATGGCATGTCCGAACTCGTGCAGCACTTTGGCCAGGCTCAGTGACAGCCCCAGACCCAGCAGGCCGGCCAGCGTGCTGTAGGCGGAGAAGGTGTGGGTGAACTCGTCCCAGCGCCGCGATACCAGGAAGAGGCCAAGCAGGGCCGTGCCCGCCAGCGCCCACCAGAACCCAGGCCGGAACAGCCACTGTGTGTAGGGCGTCATCGCCTGCAGCAGGCGCTCTGGCCGCAACAAGGGGACGCGGAAGAAGAGATAGTGCTTGAGCAGCCACATGGCGTGGCTGCTGCGCCCGGCCCGGGCCGCACGGGCGAGCCGGGCGCTGTGCTCGGCGCTGTGAGGCCGCAGCAGATGATGCTGGGCCAGGAAATTCAGCAGGCTCTCCAGCTCCTGGAGGGTGGGGCGCAGCGTGGTCTCGCGCGCCACGGCCTCCAACACCGCCTCGGCCGAGCCCAGGGGCCAGCGCGAGATCAGCTCGAAGGCGGGCCAGGAGATTTCGTAGAAGCGGTGCGCGGCCGGGTCATGCAGGATCCAGGTCGGCGCGCCGCCGGCGTCGGCCGGACCAGGATGCAGACTCAGGTCCTGACGCAGGGCGGGCAGCCCGCGATGCTCGCTCACCACCCCACCCACTGGCGCAGGCTTGCGATGGGGCGTCGCAAAGCGTAGTAGGCGAAGGGCACCCAGCGGCCCGAGAGTCTGGCCGTGCCGCGCAGGCCCAGACGGGGCAGGGGGCGGTCCGGGAGGAACTCGGCACGCACCCGGTAGGCCAGCACGCCCTGGTCCGTGGCCTCGGCGCTGTAGGAGATGCTGACGATGCGGGCCTCATAGGCGTCCGTGGGGCTGGCGTCGGGGTAGAGGGTCAGGGTCTGGCCGATCTCCAGCTGGATCTGCTCGGCGGCGGGCATGCGGGCCAGCAGCTCCACCTGGGCGGGATCGGCCAGCAGCAGCACCTTCTCGCCCACGGTCACGGCCTTGCCCTGCCAGTCGTTCACATCGCCGAAGACCGCCACGCCGGCACGCTCGGCCTTGACCTGCACCCGCTCCAGTTGCTGAGACAGATAGGCCAGCTCCAGCGCGCGCTGGTCCAGTTCACCGCGCGCCAGGCCCAGCTTGAGGCGCCCCTTGTCGTCGGTCACCGCGAGCTGGGCCGACTGGCGGTACTCCTCCTGCGCCGTGTCGTGGGCACGCTGGGCCACGGCGCGGCGGGTCTGCAGGGCTGCGGTGTCCAGATCGAAGAGCGGGCTGCCGGCTTCCACGGCCTGTTCCGGCTGCACATGGAAGCGGCCGATGACCCCGTCCAGCGGCGCCCGGACCAGGAAGGGCTGGCGCGGGCTGACCTCGGCCGGCGCCAGCACGCTCAGGCGCACCGGCACCAGGCTGAGCAGCAGCAGGGCCAGCAGCACGCGGCGCTGGGCACGGCCGGGCCTGAGCAGGGATGTGAGTCGGGACAGCGCATGCTCGCGCGGCCGGAAGGCCGCGAGCGCGTGGCCGTAGCTGCCGCCCAGCTCGCCGAGCAGGGCGCGTTCATGTTCGCTGAAGGGCTGATCGCGCGCGAGCAGCAGGCCGCCCTCCAGCCCGTCCTGGCGGGCCTGCAGCGGCAGCCACAGGGCATGGGCCGGCAGCCAGTCGGCCCACTCGGCCCGGCTGTCGGCCGGCGCGCTGGCCGCGTCCAACGGGGTGATGCCCGGCTGGGCGGCGAGGGCCCGGCAGAGCCGGTTCAGCCACTGCAGATAGGGCGCGTTGGGATCGACCTGGGGCAGGCCCGAAACCGCCGTGACCGAGCCCAGGCCGGCGGCGCTCCACAACGCGGCCTGCCGGTAGGGCAGGAGGTTCAGGGTCTCGTTGACGATGACGAAACCCAGGCCCTCCAGATCGGGCGCCTCGCGGGCGCGCTTGGCCTGCTGCAGCAGGCCCATCAAGGCCTGGACGGCGGGATCGACGACGCTCACTGGGGACCGGGGAAGCTCGCCCAGCCGCTCATGCCGGGCTGCAGGCCGGGATGGTTGCCGCTGATCTGCCCGGTGATGGAGACGGACTGGCTCACCGGGTCGATGCGCGCCCCCAGGCGTATGACCTTGGCTGGAAAGCTCTGGCCAAGCTCGTCCACGTTCACGGTGAAGCTGCTGCCCGGCTTGAGCTTTGCCAGCCAGCGCGAGGGGACGATCAGCTGCAGCTCGGGCGGTCCGCCATCCACGATCTCGAGCAGGGGGCGGCCCGGCGTGGCGAACTCGGAGCTGGCGGCCAGGCGCTTGGCCACCCGGCCCGCGAAGGGCGCGGCGATCACGCACTTGCTGACGGTGGCCCGCATATAGGCGGCCTCGGCCGCACTTTCCTTGACGCGGGCCTCGGCCTGCTCCACCTCCAGCCGGCTGGCCGAGTTGAGCTCGGCCAGGCGCTGGTTCACGGCCAGGGTCTTGCGGGCCGCCTCGTTGCTGGCTTCGGCCTTGTGCAGCTGCGCCTCGAACAGCGAGCAGTCAAAGGCCACCAGGGTCTGGCCGGCCTTGAAACTGTCGCCTTCCTTGAGGGGCAGGCGCGCGATCTTGGCGCTCAGCTCGCCCGCCACCACGGCGGTTTCGCGCGCGCTCAGCTGGGTGCGGATGCGGCCGTCGCGGTCGGGTTCGGCAAAGTTCTTGCTGTTGCCGGCCGGAGTCTGGGCGGCGCTCAGGCCGCTGCCCAGGGCCAGCAGCAGATGCAGGGTCAGGGGCAGGGTCTTGGGACGCAGGGTCATGCAGGGCATCAGGCTCAGGGCGTCTTTCGCGCGGTTTCCTGCAGCTCGCGCTCGCGCTGGGCGAAGGCGGCACGCAGGGTGGGCAGATCATGCGAGGGCAGGGCGTCGGGCAGGGGATCCAGACCCAGGGTGAGCAGCATCTGGCCATAGGCGTTCTGCAGCGCCCCGTAGCTCTGGTACAGACGCAGCTCGGACATCACGGCGCTGGCCTGGGCGCGGATTTCGGCCAGCTTGCCCTGGGCGTTGGCGCTGGTGGCGTTGCGGGTGTGGGTGAGGATGCGCTGGTCGACCTGGTTCATGTCCTCGGACAGCTCGAACTGACGCTGGCGCCCCTGCAGATCGCGGTAGGCCACGTGCACCTGGGTCAGCACGGCCATGCTCAGGGCCAGGCGCTGCTGGCGGGCGATGTCGTACTGGGCCTGGGCCGCATCACGGATCTCGCCGTAGCTGAGCAGGTTCATCAGGTTCCAGCTGACGCGCAGGCCCACATCGCCCCAGCTGTTGTTGACCAGATAGCTGTCGTTGTCGTACTTGGCGCCCAGGTCGATGCTCACACCGGGCAGCACGCGGGCGAGGGCTCGCTTGGTTTCCAGCAGGCCGATGCGCTCCTGGTAGCTGGCCTCGACCAGCTCGGGGCGCTGCAGCAGGGCGGCTTCTTCCATGGCGTCCACAGCGACGGGCAGGCGGGGCTGGCTCATCGACGCGGGTGCCGCGAGGCTGAAGTTCTGGCCGGGCGGCACATTCATCATGGCGGCCAGGCGCGGCTTGGCCTGGGCCAGTTCGTCGCGGATGGCTTCCAGCTGGCGCACCAGGTCCAGCAGCTGGCGCTGGTAGTTCAGGCTGTCCAGCGGGGGCTGGAGTTTTTCCTGCTCGATGCGGCGGGAGTCTGCCAGCGCGCTGCGGCTGAGTTCCAGCAGCGGCAGGATCTTGGCCTCCAGCTGCTGGGCGCCGACGGCTTGCCAGTAGGCCTGGCGCAGCTGCTGCATCAGCTGGTGGATCACCTTGCGGCGACGCTCCTGCATCACCAGCACGCGGTCGGCCTGCTGCTTGGCGCCGTAGTAGCTGACGCCGAAGTCGAGCACATTCCAGGACAGGGTCAGGCCGGCGGTGTCGTGCTCGCGCTCCGAGGAGATGGAGGGCACCAGGGACTGCTTGCCGGTGACCAGATCGCGCGAGGAGGCCGCACGCTCATTGCTGCGCCAGGAGTAGCCGGCATCCGCGACCAGCTTGGGCAGCAGGTCGAAGCGCGTGAGGCCCAGCTGCCGCTGCGACAGGGCTTCCTCCATCAGCTTGATGCGATGGTCCAGGTTGTACTTGAGGGTGCGGGCGGCCGCTTCTTCCAGGGTGAGCGGCGCCTCCAGCGCGGGTTGATCCGCGAAGATGCTGCTGCGCTGCTGGGCCAGATCGGCCTTGGCCTCATCGCGCGTGATGGGGACCGGCTGGATGGCGCAGCCAGCCAGCAGGCCGGTCAGGGTCAGGGTGGTGAGAGGGCGCAGGTGAAGGCGCGGGCGGCGGATTTTCAACGCGGTCTCCTAGGGTCGGATGATGTTCGGTGTTCTCAGGCCGGCTGGCCTTCTCGGACCTCGTGCTGCCGAGCCTGGGCTTGCAGGTGATGCAGCAGCTGGGCCGCTTCCTGCTGGCGGGCCTGGCGTCCGAACTGGTCGAACTGCGCGGTCAGCGAGGGCTTGCCGGGGGCGGCCAGCACGGCAGCGAGTGCGGAGGCGGGATCGCTCGCGGTTTCGGCCGTGAGCGAGGGCTCGAGCGGCAGGGACGAGCTGCGCTCGCCGATGGCCTTGACGTCCAGCTTCAGCCGGGTCGTGGCCTGATTGCCCTCGGCGTCACGAGCCTGCACCTCGATCACGAGATCACTGCTCATGCCGGGCGGCACCTGACCGCTGAAGCTGCCGGATACCGGGTCGAAGCTGAGCCAGGCGGGGAGGGGGCGGCCATTGGCTTGCCGGGCCGTCAGCGCCAGCGCGCCGCTGCCCTCGGGCACGCTGAAGGCATTGGCCGGCAGGGTGATGCTGACCCGTTGGCCCGCACCGATGGAGAAATCGCCCAGGCTGGGCAGGGCACTCAGGGACAGGGCAGACGGCGCCGTGTTGAGCAGGTTGACGCTGCTCTCGTAGAGCGGACGATCCCGCGCCACCCCCAAGCCCGTCTCCGCGCTGGCGCTGGGGCGCAGCAGCGCCGCGCTGCCTGCACCTCCCGGCACCTGGAGCTGGACCGGTGGGGAGGGAGGGGTGCTGATGATGAGTGGATTGCTTGGGGGCGGGCTGTAGGTGTAGATGCCTGAGGCCCCGGTGCTCATCTGGAAGCCGCTCTCGCCCCCGATGGTGTAGAGCGGTGCAATCGGCTGCACCGTCGGGCTGGCCGGCATGACCGGTGCAGGGGCCGGCAAGGCCTCGGGCGGCGTCACCGGTGCGGCCACCGCATTCACGATGATCTGGCGGGCATCGGTGGCCGGCAGGCTGGGCTGCAGCGCATTGCCCACGGCGTCCCGCAGCACGGCGCCGCGGGTCTCGAGGCCACCCAGGGCCAGGCCCTCGGGGGCCGCCTGGCCGCTCTGCACCACGTAACGGAAGTTCAAAGTGCTGGGGTCGCCGCCGGGCTGATAGTCCGCATACACCGTTTCGCCACCCTGCAGCACGAGGGCCAGGCGCGGTGTACCCAGGCTGGTGTCGATCTGGACGGGTTCGCTCAAGCGCAGGCTGAAGTCCAGCACCGTGTCCGCACCATAGGTGCCCGCGGCCGGCAGGCCGACGCTGCTGACGCTGGGTGGCAGGGTGTCGATGAGGTAGTTGCCGGAGTCGGTGCTGCCGGCGCCGGCATTGCCCGCCAGGTCCTTCACGCCGCTCGTATTCAGGCTGAGGACGTTGCTGGCCTGGCTGATATTGGCCCGCGGCGTGAGCGTGGCGGTCCAGGTGATGCCACCGTCGCTGCTGCTCAGGCCGCTGAGCGTGCCGTTGGCCACGCTGAAGTCGTCCACCGACAGCTCGGTCACCGCCTCGCTGAAGCGGATGGTGACGGTGCTGGTCTGGCCGGCCTTGAGCGTGCTGTCGGCCACCACGATGGTGGCGCTGGGGCGCTGCCCGTCGATGGCGTAGTTGTTGGAGCTGGTGCTGCCCGTACCGGCGTTGCCCGCCAGATCCCGCACACCCGTGTTGTTCAGGGTGATGAGGTTGGTGGCGTCGGTGATGTTGGCAGTGGGCGTGAGGGTGGCGGTCCAGGTGCGGCCCCCGTCGCTGCTGCTCAATCCGCTGAGCGTGCCGTTGGCCACGCTGAAGTCGTCCACCGCCAAGCCGGTGATGGCTTCGCTGAAGCTGATGGTGACCGTGCTGGTCTGGCCTATGCCCAGGGAGCTGCTGGCCACCACGATGCTGGCGCCGGGACGCAGGGTGTCAACGACGTAGTTGCCCGAGTTGGTGCTGCCGCTGCCGGCGTTGCCCGCCAGGTCGACCACGCCGCTATTGCTCAGCGTGATGCGGTTGCTGGCGTTGCTGATATTGGTGTTCGGGGTGAAGGTGGCGGTCCAGGTGATGCCACCGTCGCTGCTGCTCAGGCCGCTGAGCGCACCGTTGCTCACGCTGAAGTCGTCCACCGTCAGTCCGCTGACCGCTTCGCTGAAACTGATGGTCACCAGGCTGGTCTGGCCAATGGCCAGCTGCGGCGAGGCCACCACGATGCTGGCCGTGGGCCGCAAGCTGTCCAGGGAATAGCTGTTGGAGCTGGCCGAGCCGATGGCGGTATTGCCAGCCAGATCGGTGTAGCGACTGCCATCCAGGCTGATGAGATTGGCGGCGGACTCGATGCCGGCTGCAGGCGTCAGGGTGGCCGTCCAGGTGACGCCGCCATCGCTGCTGCTCAGCCCGCTGAGCGTGCCGTTGGCCACGTTGAAGTCGTCCACAGTCAGACCGGTGACGGCCTCGCTGAAGCTGATGGTGACGATGCTGGTCTGGCCTGCCTTCAGGGCGGTGTCAGCGACCACGATGCTGGCGGTCGGGCGCTGCCCGTCGATGACGTAGTTGTTAGAGTCGGTGCTACCCGTGCCGGCGTTGCCGGCGGTATCGGTGTAGCCGCTGTTGTCCAGGGTGATTACGTTGGTAGCGTCAGTGATATTGGCGGTCGGGGTCAGGGTGGCGGTCCAGGTGATGCCGCCGTCGTTGGAGCTGAGTCCGCTGACTGTGCCGTTGTCGACCAGGAAGTCGCCGATGCCCAAGCCGGTCACCGCCTCGTTGAAGGTGATGGTGACGGTGGTGGTCTGCCCGGCCTTGAGAACGCTGTCAGTGACCACGATGGTGGCGGTGGGGCGCTGCGTGTCGATGGCGTAGTTGGCCGAGTCGGTGGTGCCGGCGCCGGTGTTGCCGACCTGGTCCTGCACCCCGGTGTTGTCCAGGGTGACCAGGTTGGTGGCATCGCTGATATTGGCACTGGGCGTGAAGGTCGCCGTCCAGGTGATGTTGTTCGCGGTGCTCAGATTGCTCAGCACGCCATTGGCCGCGGTGAAATCGGCGAGCGTCAGCCCGGTCACGGCCTCGTTGAAGGTGATGGTGACGGTGGCGGTTTCGCCGATCCGCAGATTGGTGTCGCTGAGGGTGATGCTGGTAGCGGCCGGGCGCACGCCGTCCACCACCAGGGCCTTGTTGGCGCCCAGGGATCCCGCGGCGCCGGGCGTCGCGAGGGTGAGAATGGCGTTCTGGTTGGCGCCGTCCTTGATGGTGCCGCCATTGAGGCTCAGCGCCGAGGTGGAGGCGTAATCGAGATCAGCGGAGCTGTCCCCGGCCTGCACGGTGTAGCTGAAGCTCAGGGTGTCGGAGCCCGAGCCGGACACGTAGTTGAGCACCCGGTCGGTGGTGCCGGTTTCCAGGGTCAGGGTTGGGGTGCCGGTCACGTTCACCGCGCTGTCGAAGCGCACGGTGACGGTGATGACGTCACCGATCTTGTAGATGCCGTTGGCCGTGCTGGACGAGACGCTGGTGACGGTCGGGGCGATGGGCGCGGTGAGGGTCAGGTCGTTGCCGCTGCCACCGATGTAGCTGACGGTCAGCTCCGTGCCGTTGCCCGCGGCGTTGAACTTGTCACCTTCGTTGGCTCCGGAGAAGGTGCCGATCACGGCGTCGGCCGCATCGTTGACGATCACGGTGTAACTGTCACCGCTGCCGGCCGCATAGCCGTGGGTCACCACCAGATTGGCGGCGGAGACGTCGACCGTACCGTTCACCACCACCCGGTCGTAGCCGGTGCCAGCGGTGGCGCCGTTGATGTCCAGCGCCAGGGTGCTGGCCGAGGACATGAGCAGGTTGCCGTTGATGGTCAGGCTGCCAGCCCCCGAGCTGCCGGGGGACAGGGTGGCGCCGCTCTGAACGGTGACATCGCCACCCAGGGTGCCGGTACCGGCCAGGGTCGTTCCGCTAGCCACCACGGTGGAACTGCTGGTGCTGCCGTTGACCACCAGGGTGCCACCGTTGACGGTGGTGGCGCCGGTGTTGGTGTTGCTGCCGGACAGGGTCAGACTGCTGCTGCCGGTCTTGTTCAGGCTGCCGGTGCCGCTGATGACGCCGGACAAGGTCGAGGCCGCACTGGCGGTGACGGTGGCCGTGCCGGTGAGGGCCAGGGCGTTGTCGATGGTGGTGACGCCGGTGATCTGCAGCGTGGTGCCGTTGGCCAGGTTGAGGGTGCCGCTGCCCAGGTTGCTGTCGCTGGCGATGCTCAGGGTCCCGGCGCTGACGCTGGTGCTGCCGCTGTAGGTGTTGTTGCCGCTCAGGGTCAGGGTGCCGGCGCCGGACTTGGTCAGGCTGTTGCTGCCGCTGATCACCCCGGACAGGGTGGTGGCGGCGCCGGTGTTCACCGTGGCACTGCCGCTCAGGGCGATGGCGTTGTCGATGGTGGTCGCGCTGGTCACTGCCAGGGTTGTGCCGGCGCCCAGGGTCAGCGTGCCGCTGCCGAGGTTGCCATCGCTGGCCACGCTGAGGGTGCCGGCACTGACCGTGGTGGCACCGTAGCTGTTGCTGCCGGACAGGGTCAGGCTGCTGGCGCCGGCCTTGCTCAGGGTGAAGGCGCCACTGATCACGCCCGACAGGGTCGCGGCCGCCGAGCTGCTCACCGAGGCATCACCGCCGAGCACGATGGCGTTGTCGACGGTGTTGGCACCGGTGAGCGCCAGGGTCGTGCCGGCAGCCAGATTCACCGCGCCCGACCCCAGGTTGCCGTCGTTGGCGATCGACAGGGTGCCGGCGCTCACATAGGTGGCGCCGTAGCTGTTGCTGCCGGACAGGGTCAGGGTGCCGCTGCCGGTTTTCGTCAGGTCGAAAGCACCGCTGAGGGTGCCGCTGAGGGTGACGGCATTGCTGTTGCCGATGCTGCTGTTGCCGGACAGGACGATGGCGTTGTCGATGGTGGTGGCGCCCGTGACGTCGAGCACGGTGCCTCCCGCCAGGGTGAGGGCGCCGGTGCCTAGGTTGCCATCGCCGGCGATCGACAGGGTGCCGCCGGAGACGGTGGTGGTGCCGCCGTAGGTATTGCTGCCGGACAGGGTCAGGGTGCCGCTGCCCTGCTTGACCAGCGAGCCGGTGCCGGACACTACACCCGAAACCGAGGTGGATGTGTTGTCCCCCCCGGCAGTCAGGGTGTAGCTGCCCAGTTGGATGCTGGCGTTGGCGTTGTTGCTCGACAGGCTGCCAATGGTCTGGTTCGAGAGCAGCGTCAGGACACTGTTGCCATTGACCCGCACGGCGTTGGTGTCAGCCATGGAAGCGTCGCCATTGAGCTTCAGCCAGCCGTAGTTGGCCAGGATGGTGGACCCGGTGTAGGTGTTGGTGCCGGAAAGCGTGGTCGAGTAGGTGGCGGCCCCGACTTGGTTGAAGGTCAGCCCACCGGTGCCGCTGATGCCGCCGGAGAAGGTGGTGTCCGCCGTCTGGTTGCTGGTGAGGTTGAAGCTGCCCAGGGTCACCGTGCCGGCGCCGGAGAGGTTGCCGAGCGCTTCGTTGCCGGCCAGGGCCAGGGTGGCACCGGCCGCGACCGACACGCTGGTATTGGAGGCGAGCGCATCGCCCCCACTGACCGTCAGGGTGCCCGCGCTGATGGTGGTGGCACCACTGAAGGAGTTGCCGGCCCCAGACAGGGTCAGGTTGCCCGCCCCGACCTTGGTCAGAGCGCCGCTGCCGGCGATGACGCTGCTGATGGTCGCCGTATCGCCGCTGCCATGCGTGAAGGTCTGGGTGGTGCTACCGCCCAGGGTGAGGGTGCCGCCCGTGAGGATCAGACCGCTGGCCTGGTCCATGTCGAAGCTCAGGCTTTCGTTGATCGACACGGCGTTGAGTGTCATCGTCTGACCGGCCAGGCTGCTGGCGAAGACAATGGTCTGGCTGCCCGTGGCATCGGCCGCGGCGATGGCGATGGCCTCGCTGAAGCTTGTGCCGTTGCTGGCATCGATGGCGGCGGTGTCGCTGGTGTTGGTGATGTAGATGAAGTCCGAGGCCACGGTGACGTTGGCCGTGGCGCTGGCGCCGGCACCGTCATTGAGGGTCATCTTGACGTTGGCATCACCGGCCGGGGTGTCGTTGCGGTAGCTGATGCGCTGCGCCACATCGTTGACCAGGGCGGTGGTCGCCGTGGTGCCGCTGCTGGTGAAACTGATGGTCAGCACGCCGCCGGTGTTGGAGAAGGTGGCGAAGGTCTGCCCGCCGGACTGCAGATTGCTGCCGCTGACGGTGAACAGCGCACCGGAGGTGTCGAAACCCAGCACATCGCTGCTCACTGCCGTGCCGTTGCGCTGGATGACCAGGCTGGCGCCGGACCAGTTGCCATTGCCGCCATTCAGCGCGCCCAGCTCGGCATCGGCCAGGCTGGCGTTGCTGCCCACGTCCAGGCGCACGGTATTGCCCACGCCGCCCCAGGCGACGCTGTCGCCGTTCAGGTTGCCGAGGGTGGGCGCGGCGTTGGAGGTCCAGGTCGAGTCGGTCACGCCACCGCTGCCGGTGACGATGGACTCGTTGCCGGTGTTCGAACCGGCTCCGTTACCGCCGGGAGACTGGCCGTTCTGTCCCGCCCCGCCAGCGCCCCCACGGCCATAGTTGCTGGTGCTGGTGACGGTTCCGCTTTCGTAATACAGCACGCCTCGGTTGAAGATCCCGCCTACGCCCTGGCCGCCATCGGCGCCAGGGACGTTGTCGCTGCTGCCGCTGCCGCCACCGCCGGCGCCAAGGTTGTTGGTGATGCTGGTGGACGCCAGGTAAACCGTGGCCCCCGAGGCGATGTACATGCCCCCGGCAGCATTGCCGCCGCGGCCGCCCCCACTGCCGGCAGAGGCACCGGTGCCTGCGCCGCCGCCGCCGATGTAGCCCGTGCTGGCGCTGCCGGCCGTACCCCCGCTCCCCCCCGCAGCCAGGCCCGGCACGCCTGTGCCGCCCGCACCACCGGAGGTACTGCCGCCCTTGCCGGCCTGAGCGGGCGCACCACCGTTGCCCCCGATACCGCCGACCCCGTTGCCCCCGGTCCCTCCGTTGATGCCGGGGTTGTAGTTGCCGCCCCTGCCGCCACCGACAGAAGCAAATCCGCCGCCGCCGCCGCCGCCATAGCCATAGCCGGCACCACCGCCGTTGCCGCCGCCACCGGCGGCCTTGTTGGCGGTGATGCTGGAATTCTTCATGGTGAGGACACCCCCAGCCACGTAGATGCCGCCCCCCAGGGCGTCCTTGCCGTTGAGGCTGTTGAAGTCGCCGCCGGCGCCGGAAACCAGGCCCTTGGTGATCACCAGGCCGTCCAGTGTCACGGTGCCGCCCGTTATGGCGATGACCCGGCTGCTGTGGTTGGCATCGAGGATCACGTCGGCCACGCCGTCGTTGTTCAGGTCGCCGTCGATGATCAGGTTCTTGCTGATGACCAGTTCGCCGCTGGTCAGCGAGACCGTCATGTTCGACTGGAAGGTGATGGTGTCGCCTGACAGCGCTGTAAAAATGGCGTTCCGGAGGGTGCCCGCTCCCGAATCGCCGCCGCTGGTGACGGTGATGGTCGCCAGGTCATGGCCATAGGCGGCCGTGCTGGCGCTGCTGAGCGCCGAGCTGGCCTCGATGGTCCCGGTGGTGATTTCCAGGGTCCAGTCGCCGCGGCCACCCGTCCGGTCATCGGAGGCGGCCACATCACGCCCGGTCAGGGTGGCCAGGGACTGAACAAAGGTTTGCCCGACTTCGCCGCCGGCCGTGTTGCAGGCGTAAAGCAGGATGTCGCCACCGGCCCGGATGCCGGCACCCAGCTGGGCCAGTTCGCTGGCGTGGCTGGTCAGGGTGCTGCTCGACAGATAGGTGCTGCCCAGCCACAGATCACCCTGGTTGCCATGGACCAGGACCTGGATATTGTCGGCCGCGGCGCCTCGGGCCAGGTAGGCGGCCATCTGCGCAAGGCCATCCTCCCCGGCCTTGAGCATCACGACCTCGGCGCCGGGGTTCACGCCCTGGAGCAGCTGCTGTGCGTCGGCAATGCGCGAGTCCACGAAAACCACCGTCCGACCGGTGCTGGCGGCGGGCGCCGCGTGGGGGGCCTCATGTGCGCTGCTGTCGGCCGCCTGGTGCTCGGCGGCGAGCACCTCGTGGGCGGTGGCAGCCATGGCGGCATCGAACATGATCCGCGGTTCCAGGGCCCGCATGAGCGGGCTACTCGCCATAGGAGGGCGCGGCAGGGCAGGGGCCTGAGAAGCGGTGCCAGCCTGCTTGGAGTGCTTGTTCTTGGTCCACCACATGACGGATTACCTCAATGTGATACAGCCTTCATACGGCGTTCGATGCTGGCTGCTTGATGTTCACCCCTGTCCTGCCCCTAGGGCGCGGCACTGGGTGTGGTGCTGGGCCGGATCACGCTGGCCTCGCTATGGCTGGAGTTCTGCCAGAAGTTGAGGCTGGCGTACTGCTCGAAAAGGTCGGGCGGGAGGATGCTGCGGCGATTCTCCAGGCTGACACGTGGCCTCACCTTGTGCATGCCCTTGAGGCCCAGGGCCTCGTCGAATTCGGGTGCGTCGTAGTCGATATGCTCGAAGTCGTGCGCATACCAGGGCTCGCCGATGAAGTCATAGACCAGGCGCAGGACCTTCTCGGGCGCCTTGGCCAGCAGCTCGTACTCCACCAGCAGCAGGGACTTGGCATGCTCGCCGTAGTAGGCGTCCTTCAGGGCCGACCAGGCAAAGCCCACCAGGCGGTTGCGCTGGGCCAGGGTTTCGACACGGCTATAGACGGTGCTTCGCTCGGTGTCGTCGCTGAAGAGCTTGGTGTTCTCGTAGGGGTTGGCGCGGTAGAGTTTCTCGATGCTGTCCATCACCCAGGCCACATTGCGCACGCAGGCGATGACCTTGGCCTGGGGAAACAGATCCATCAACGCGGGCATCATGGCGCACCAGAGGCGGTTGGTGTCGAAGATCAGCTGCTTGTCAGCGGCGTCCGCGTAGTAGCTGCTGAACACGCCCCGCAGCAGGCGCTGGCGCTGTTCCTGGTTGATGACCGGCCCGAACTCGCTGCCAGCGCTGAACTGGTTGAGCATGCCCGTCACCAGGGCTCCAACCGGGCTGGTCATGCCGGCATGGAAGCGCGGGTTCTGCCGCAGCAAGGCCGCCAGCAGGGTAGTGCCCGAGCGTGGAAGGCCAGAGATGAAATGGAACTGCGGCACGCCTGCCAAGCTGAGTCTCCCTGAGGCCCAAGCAGGGCTGGGAGCTTCTGGATGAGGCGCCGCCCTGTTTTGGAATTATTCTCTACAAGTCTCGCAACGATCCTACCAGCCGACTTTCGAGGAGTTCGCAGTATTTGTTGCGGGCGTCCGACAGTTGAGACATGGATCACAAACCGAGGCCTGCTGCGCCGGGACGGGTGCAGCGCTTGCCGAGAAACAAGGAGGGCTGCAGCAGCGCCCGAAAAGCGCCGGTTTTGTCCCCATTTGCGGCTTCTGGAGTCCGAGAGCATGCATATGCGGCGTGAGACGCTGGCCGAGGCCAGGCACTTGATGGTTCCGCTTCCATGGAGCACAAGCAGCAAGAGGGAGATTTCTGAATGAGCGTGTCCGGTAGCCAAACGGCACCAACCCAGATGGACCTGGCGCCGCAGCGCGTGCTGCGGCTCCTCACCTGCGGCGGCGCGGACGATGGCAAGAGCACCCTGGTGCAGCGACTGCTTCACGAGCTCGATGCCGATCCCGAGGACCCGCCGTCATCGCCGCAGGCTGACAGCCGCCGCTGGGGTGGGCTGGGCTCGGGATTGGACTTTGTCCCGCCGCTGGATGGTTTGCGCGCCGAGCGTGAGCGGGGCATCACCATCGATGTGTCCTATCACCACTTCGCCACGCCGCAGCGCAAGTTCATCGTGGCGGACGCGCCTGGGCGCGAGCAGTACACCCCCCTTATGGTCACGGCGGCGTCCACGGCCCAGTTGGCCGTGCTGTTGATCGATGCACGCCAGGGCTTGGGGGTTCAAGCCCGCAGACACAGCCATCTGTTGCGCTTGATGGGCGTGCGCCGCGTTCTGCTGCTGGTCAACAAGATGGATCTGGTGGGCTGGGATGAGGCTGTGTTCCAGCGCATTGCTGCCGATTACCGCGATTTCGCGGACCGCATCGGGTTGACGGTGGCGCATTCGATACCGGTCAGCGCCTTGCACGGTGACAACTTGCTGCTGCCCCGCCGCAACATGGGCTGGTATCAGGGGCCGACCCTGATCGAAGCCCTGGACGCGGCCGGCGCCGTCGAGCCGGGCGACCCGATCTGCGCCGCTGCAGCGCCCGCGGCGCTCGCAGCGCTCGCGGACCGTTTTGAGTGCAGCCTGGTCTGCACGGCCGAGGAGGCGCTGCTGCCGGGCCGCTCCTATCTGCTCAAGATCGGCGCCCGCAGCGTGGGCGCCCAGCTGGCCGAGCTGCATCATCGCCTCGATCTGGAGACCGGGCAGCCCCTGGCCGCGCAGTCTCTAGGCCTCAGCGAGATCGGGGCCGGCACGCTGGTGCTGGACCAGATGCTGGCTTTCGACCCCGACGAGCAGAGCGGGGCCGCGCGAGGCTTCATGCTGGTGGACCGTCTGAATCAGTCCACCATGGGTGCCGGCCTGCTGCATCATGCCCTGCCCGCGGCCCGCAATCTGCATCCTCAAGCCCTCAGCGTTGATCGGGCGGGCCGTCAGCAGCTGATGCGTCATGGCAGCGCCCTGGTCTGGCTGACCGGCCTCTCCGGCGCCGGCAAGTCCACCATTGCCAATCTGCTGGAGCAGCGGCTGCACGCCCAGGGGCATCACACCTATCTGCTGGATGGCGACCATGTGCGACGGGGCCTGTGCAAGGACCTGGGCTTCAGTCCTGCCGATCGGGTGGAGAACATCCGCCGCCTGGCCGAGGTGGGCCGGCTGATGGTGGATGCGGGCCTGATCGTGCTGGTGGCCGCGATCTCGCCCTTTCGCGCGGATCGGCAGCAGGCGCGCGAGCTGCTGGGGTCGGGGTGCTTTCTCGAGATTCATGTGGACGTGCCCCTGGCGGTGGCCGAGGCGCGCGATCCCAAGGGCCTGTATCGCAAGGCCAGGCGCGGCGAATTGCCGCATTTCACCGGCATTGACTCACCCTACGAAGCGCCGGATCAGCCCGAGTTGCGAATCGACAGCAGCCTCACGAGTGCGCAGGCGGCGGCCCGGCAGATTCATGAGCTGCTTCAGCAGCGCGGCATCATCTGAATGCGGGCTGTCGCCCTGGCGCTGAGCTTGCAGCGCGTCGCCAGGCCCCGGTGATATCAGTGGCGCTTGTACTGCGTGGCGCCGAAGAGCATCTCGCGGGCCTTGTCGCCCAGCAGGGGTTTGCGCTGGTCGGCAAGCACGGCCACGCCGCGCTGCACGGCGGGGCGGGCGGCGATTTCATCGAACCAGCCCTTGAGGTGGGGGTAGTCGTTCAGCTCCACGCCCTGGTTCTTCCAGGAGCGCAGCCAGGGGAAGGTGGCGATGTCGGCGATCGAGTAGTCATGGCCTCCCAGATAGCGGCTGCCGGCCAGGCGCTTGTTGATCACGCCGTAGAGGCGCCGCGCTTCGTTGGTGTAGCGCTCGATGGCGTAGTCGATCTTCTCGGGCGCGTAGATGCGGAAGTGATGGGCCTGACCCAGCATGGGGCCCACGCCACCCATCTGGAACATCAGCCACTGCAGCACCTCGTACTTGCCGGCGGTGTCGGCGGGCAGAAAGCGCCCGGTCTTGCCCGCGAGATAGAGGAGAATCGCGCCCGATTCAAACAAAGAGATCGGCTGGCCGTCCGGCCCCTCGGGATCCACCAGGGCGGGGATCTTGTTGTTGGGGCTGATGGAGAGGAAGTGCGGATCGAATTGCGCACCCGCGCCGATGTCCACGGGGATCACCTTATACGGGAGGTCACATTCTTCCAACATGATGTGGACCTTGTGCCCGTTCGGCGTGGGCCATGAATAAACTTCGATCATCTTCTTGTCTCCAGGCTGCGCCGAGCCATTGTCCTAGCTCATGTTAATTAAGCAAGTCAAACGCTGGTTCGTGGCGCGCGCCAATGCCGCGCGCTGGAAGGCCATGGCCGACTGGGCCGACCAGCGTGGCGCCGCCTTCCGCCAGACCCGCGACGCCCGCGGCTTCCAGATCGAGCAGCCGCGCGGCACGGCCGGGGCGCTGCGCATTGAATGGGCGCCCTCGCAGCGCAGCTATATCGAGGGGCACGAGCTGCGCATGCGCTGCGAGCTGGGCCTGCATTCCGATCTGCAGATGATGGTGCTGGCCCGTGCCCTGATGGAGCGCCTGGAGCGCGCCGTCTTCGAGGCCTACACTGACACGCTCAAGACCCGGGTCGACACCGACACGCCCGAGGAGATGCGCTGGCTGGTGATGTTTGCCAAGCTCAAGAACTACCCGCACAAGCTGCTCAAGGAGCGCTATGGTGCCCTGGGTGTCAACCAGGAGGTGGTCTCGGCCTGGCTGGAGGGCGGGTTGGGCGAGGCCCTGATCCAGGCCAGCCAGGACCTGCTGCCCGAGGACCGGCCCTTTGTGCTGATGGCCTTGCGCGGCAATGTCTATCTGCGCGTGGCCATGGCCGAGCCCACCCTGGCGGAGATCCAGTCCCTGGTGCGCCTGCTGGAAACCGCCTGCCGTGCGGCCCAGCAGGTCAACACCCGGCTGTCGGACGGCGGGCCCTGGCCCACCACCACCTCGGTGGCCTGGCAGAGCCAGCCACCCCTGAGCGAACTGAATTGAGCGAGCTGAACTGAGCGGCCGGCCCGCTCAGCCGGCTTTCTCAACCGGCCTTCTGCGCGAAGGCCCAGCCCAGCTCGGCCATGGGCCGTGCGCCGGCCCCGGCCTCGCGGGCGCGCTCGCTGGCGGCCGTGCCGTCCTCCACCCGCTTGGCGATGCCCTGCAGGATGGCGGCGATGCGAAACAGGTTGTAGGCCAGGTAGAAGTTCCAGTCGCGCGTCACGGCCCCCACATCGGCGCGGCCGGTGCGCTCGCAGTAGCGCCGCACATAGTCCTGCTCGCCCGGTATGCCCAGGGCCGCCAGGTCCTGGCCACCCAGGCCGCGCGCGGCGCCCGAGGTCTGGATATGCCAGGACATGCAGTGGTAGCTGAAGTCCGCCAGCGGATGGCCCAGGGTGGAGAGCTCCCAGTCCAGCACGGCCAGCACGCGCGGCTCGCTGGGGTGGAACATCAGATTGTCCAGGCGGAAGTCGCCATGCACGATGGCCACCTCGGCCTCGTCGCGGGCCGAGTCCGGGATGTGGGTGGGCAGCCATTGGATCAGCCGGTCCATGGCCGGGATGGGCTGGGTGGCCGAGGCCAGATACTGCTTGCTCCAGCGAGCGATCTGGCGCTCGAAGTAGTTGCCGGGCTTGCCGTAGTCGGCCAGGCCCAGGGCGCGGAAATCCACGCGGTGCAGCGCGGCGATCACGCGGTTCATCTCCTCGTAGAGGGCGCCGCGTTCGACCGGGCTCATGCCGGGCAGGCTCTGGTCCCAGAGCACCCGGCCTTCCACGCACTCCATCACGTAGAAAGCGCGGCCGATCACGCTTTCGTCCTCGCACAGGGCCAGCATGCGCGGCACCGGCACGGCGCTGCCGGCCAGGGCTTGCATCACGCGGAACTCGCGCTCGATGGCATGGGCCGAGGGCAGCAGCTTGGCCTGCGGCCCAGGCTTGCTGCGCATCACATAGCGGGCCTGGGGCGTGCTCAGCCGGTAGGTGGGATTGGACTGTCCGCCCTTGAACTGCTCAAGGCTCAGCGGGCCGGCAAAACCCGGCACGCGCTCGGCCAGCCAGCCCTCCAGGGCCGCCAGGTCCAGGGCCTGGCTGGGGGCGCGGGTTCCGGTGAAGTCTTCCATGGGTCTCCTTGGTTCTCAAAACGGTGGGCGACCCAGGGCCCGGCAGGGGCTCAGCGCTGCGCGATGGCCAGCAGCTTCTCCTTGCTCAGGATCACGAGTCGGGTGGGCTCCACGCGCACGGCACCGTCGCGCTCGAAGCCCTTGAGTTCCTGGTTCACGCGCTGGCGCGAGGCGCCCAGCAGCTGGGCCAGGTCTTCCTGGGCCAGCTGCAGGCCGATGCGGATTTCTTCGCCCTGGGCCACGCCGTAGGAGCGGGCCAGCAGCAGGATCTGCTTGGCCAGACGGGCCGCCAGGGGCCGGGTGTTGAGGTCTTCCACCACATCGAACATCAGGCGCAGGCGCCGGCAGTTCAGGCGCAGCAGGGCCTCGTAGAGCTCGCTGTGGCGCGAGAGCAGGTCCTTGAAGTCGGGCTTGCGCACCACCAGCAGGGTGGTTTCGCCATGCGTGGTGGCGTCGTGGGTGCGGGGCAGGCCGTCGAACAGCGAGATATCGCCGAACCAGGTGCCGGGCTCCACATAGGTGAGGGTGATCTGCTTGCCCGAGAGCGAGACCGAGCTGACCCGCACTGCGCCCTTGGCCACACCCACCCATTCCTCGGCCGGTTCGCCGCGGCAGGACAACAGGGCGTCGTCGCTGAGTCGCCGCACAAAGGCGCGCGAGAGGATGTCGCTGCGCAGGGGCGCAGACAGTTTGGAGAACCACGACCCCGATTCGATAGTGTTGCGTTCGGAAAGTGTAAGAACCGTGCTGTTCATGCTGCGTCGCTGAGGTGACAGGCCCGGAACATCCGGGCCGGCCGATTGTCCACGAGCACTCGAAGCCCGCGGGCGGCCCGGTGTATGAACTAGGAAACACCATGAGTGCGCGCGATGTACGTCGGGCAGGTCGCGGGGCAGGGCCATGCTAGAGTGGCCCGCAAACAATCCGAAACAAAACGGCGCCTGCCGATGCCACGCACGCCCCGCGTACCCACCGCCCTCATCCTCGCCATGGCCTCCATGGGCCTGAGCAGTGCTCAGGCCATGGGCGTGGGGCGTCCGCAGACGCTGTCGGCCCTGGGCCAGCCCCTGAACCTGCTGTTTCCGGTGCAGCTCGCGCCCGGCGAGAACCTGACGCCCGACTGTGTGCGGGCCGAAGTCCAGGCCGGTGAAAGCCGCCTGCCGGCCACCCTGGTGCAGCTGCAGCTGGAAGGGGAGAGCGAGAATGCGGTGCGCGCGGTGCGCCTGCGCAGCGCGCTGCAGGTGGATGAGCCCCTGGTCACGATCCAGCTCAGCCTGGGCTGCCCGGCACGCCTGACCCGCCAGTACACCGCCTTCATCGACCCGCCCGGCAGCAATCTGGCGCCAGCGCCGGCCGCCCCGGTGTCGGATCTGGCGGTGGTGCAGACCTATTCGCCGGCCTTGCGTGCGGCCCTTGCCACCGCCGAGGCACGCCCCGCGGCTCTGCTCGCGGGTCGTGCAGCCTCCGCCCCCGAGCCCGCTGCGCAGCTGGCTGCCGTGGCGCCCGAGGCGTCCGCGTCCGCGGCCTCAGCCGCGCCTGCGCGCGTCAAGCGCTCCCGTCCCGCCGCCACCGCCACCGCCTCGGGCGAACCCGCGGCCGGCACGGCGGCCCCCGGCGCCAAGACCGAGGGACGCAGCCCGGTGGCCGCGCCGCGCCGCGCGGCGCCGCGCCTGCAGATGGAGCCGGCCGAGTTGCTGGAAACCCCGTCGCCCCAGCCTGCTTCGGCCGCCTCGGCAGCGCAGGATGAAGAGGCCCGCCAGCGCCTGGCCAAGCTGGAGCAGAGCCTGCAGCAGATGCAGGCCCAGCAGAAGGAGAGCGAGGCTCGCCTGGCTGTGCTGCAGGCCCGCCTGGCCCAGGCCGAGGCGCCGCCCTACGGCCATCCGCTGACCCTGGGCCTGGGCCTGCTGAGCCTGGCCTTGCTGGGTTTCAGTGCCTGGCTCTGGCGCGGCCGCCAGTCCGACCGGCGCCTGCACGAGTCCGCCTGGTGGGATGAACTCAAGCAGGAGCAGCGCGAGGCGCGCCGGCCCGATCCGGCGCCGCCCGTTGCGGCATCGCCCGCCCAGCCGGCGCCGGCGCCTGTATCCCCGGAGCCGGCGCTGGTGACGAGCCCGCCCGTGGCCGCGTCCCGGTCCGCGGCGGATGCCGACGCGCCCGCCCTGGTGGCCGATCCCCGCACCTGGCCCATGGCGGCGCTGCAGCCCGAGGTCGAGTTGGCCGACGCCGCCGCCGAGCCCATCAGTTTCCAGCTGGTCGAACCTTCGGCCCCTGCTCCGCTGGTCGCGGCCCCGGCCCAGCCGGGACTGACGGTGGAGGCCCTGATCGATCTGGATCAGCAGGTGGACTTCTTCCAGGTGCTGGGCCAGGACGAGGCGGCCATCGACCTGCTGAACAGCCATCTGGATGCCACCTCGCCGCTGCCGCATCTGCTGCTGCTGGCGCTGTACCGTCGGCGTGGCGAGACCGAGGCCCTGGCCGCACTGGAGGCCGACTATGCGCGGCGCTTCGGCGTGCCTGCGCCCCAGCCCGAGTTGCTGGGCGCCACCGAGCTGGGGCTGCGTGAGGGCCTGGAAAGCCGGCCCGAGCTCTTGAACCGTCTGCAGGCGCGCTGGTCCGACCATGGTGCCAGCATGAGCGAGCTGCAGGGCCTGCTCACGGGCGCGGCCGGTGAGGGGCTGGACCTGGCGGTCTGCCGCGATCTGCTGCTGCTCTACGGCGTGGCCCGTGACCTCTCGGAGCACGAGGTGCGCAGCAGCGATATCGACCTGTTCCTGCCCCTGGACACCCCGGCCGCCGACATGATGGCCACCATGGTGATCCAGGCGCCGGTGTCGGTGAACTCCCGCGGCATGCCGCTGGAGGTGGACATCCCGCTGGGCGAGGACGAGGGCGGCGAACTCCGACCCTCACAGGCGGGGCGCCTGGGGCCGTTCTGAGCGGCGCGGGCCCTCAGAGCCGGGCCAGCTTGTCCAGAGCCAGGGCCAGGGTCTCGTCCCGCTTGGCAAAGCAGAAGCGGATGATGGGCGCGCTGCTGCCCTCGGCGTAGAAGGCCGAGAGCGGGATGGCGGCCACGCCGATCTCGCGGGTCAGCCATTCGCAGAAGGCCGCGTCGCCCGTCTGGCCGCTGCGCGCCTGGTAGGCGCTGAAGTCCACGCACTGGAAGTAGCTGCCCTCGGAAGGCAGCAGGCGAAAGGCCGTGCGCGCCAGGCCGGCGCGAAAGAGATCGCGCTTGCGCTGGTAGAACTCACCCAGGCCCAGATAGGGGGCCGGGTCGGCCATATAGGCCGCCAGACCATGCTGGACCGGGGTGTTGACCGTGAACACATTGAACTGGTGCACCTTGCGGAACTCGGCGCTCAGCGCGGCCGGCGCGGCCACGAAGCCGACCTTCCAGCCGGTGACGTGGTAGGTCTTGCCGAAGCTGGAGACGATGAAGCTGCGCTCGGCGAGGCCAGGGAAGCGGGCCACGCTCTGGTGGGCCGCGCCGTCGAAGACCATGTGCTCATAGACCTCGTCGCTGATCAGCAGCACCTCGGTGGGGGCGAGCAGATCGGCCAGGGCCTGCATCTCGGCCGCGCTCCAGATGGTGGCGCTGGGGTTGTGCGGCGTGTTGATGATGAGGGCGCGGGTGCGCGGCGTGATGGCCGCGGCGATGCGCGCGAAGTCGGGCCGGTAGCTGCCCGGCGTGAGCGGCACGCGCACGATGCGGCCGCCGGCCAGCTCGATATTGGGCGCGTAGCTGTCGTAGCAGGGCTCCAGCACGATGACCTCGTCGCCCGGGTGCACGATGGCCAGCAGGGCGGTGAGGATGGCCTGGGTGGCGCCGGCGGTGATGGTGATCTCGCGATCCGCGTCATAGGCGCGGCCATAGAGGGTCTGTAGCTTGGCCGCGACGGCCTGGCGCAGGGCTGGCACGCCGGGCATGGGCGGGTACTGGTTGTGGCCCTGGCGCATGGCCTGGTGGACGGCCTCAACCAGGCGGGGATCGCAGTCGAAGTCCGGAAAACCCTGGCCCAGGTTCACCGCGCCATGGGCCTGGGCCAGGGCGGACATGGTGCTGAAGATGGTGGTGCCCACATGGGGCAGGCGGCTTTGCAGAAGCATGGTCGCGGGAACGGTCGGTGGTGGGGGACGGCTCAGAGCTTGTAGTCGCTGGCCTCGCCATTCATGGCGCGCTCCAGCAGGCCCTTGTCCAGGCGGTCGGAGAGCAGGCTGGCGAAGGCGTAGACATAGTTGCGCAGATAGGCGCCGCGCTTGAAGGCGATGCGGGCCACGTTCTGGCCGAAGAGATGGCCCAGGGGGCGCGAGACCAGCTCGCCGCCGGGCGGGTCCTCGCGCACCGCCATCTCGGCCACGATGCCCACGCCCATGCCCAGCTTCACATAGGTCTTGATCACGTCGGAGTCGATGGCCTCCAGCACGATATTGGGCTTGAGCTGGCGGGCGGCAAAGGCGCGATCGATGCGGGTGCGGCCGGTGAAGCTGGGGTGGTAGGAGACCAGGGGTTGCTCGGCCAACTGCTCCAGCGAGATGCGCTCCACCTGGGCCAGGGGATGGTCGGCCGGCGCCACCAGCACGTGCTGCCAGTCGTAGCAGGGCAGGGTGACCAGGTCCTCGTGCTCCGACAGGGACTCGGTGGCCAGGCCCACGTCGGCGCTCTCGTCCAGCAGCATGCGTGCCACCTGCTCGGGGTTGCCCTGGTGCAGGCTCACATGCACCTGGGGGAACTGGCGGCGCAGCTGGGCCACCGGCCCGGGCAGCACATAGCGGGCCTGGGTGTGGGTGGTGGCGATGGAGAGCGTGCCGGCGTCCTGCTTGGAATACTCCTCGCCGATGCGCTTGAGATTGCCCACCTCGCGCATGATGATCTCGATGGACTTGAGCACCTGCTGGCCGGGCTCGGTGATGCGGCGCAGGCGCTTGCCATGGCGGGAGAAGATGTCCACGCCCAGCTCTTCCTCCAGCTCCAGAATGGCCTTGGAGACCCCGGGCTGCGAGGTGAAGAGCGCCTTGGCGGTCTCGGTGAGATTCAGGTTGCGGCGCGCCGCTTCCTGGACAAAGCGGAACTGGTGCAGATTCATGGGGTGCTCGGGGTGATCAGGGCCAGACTGGCGGCGGCCATGGCGGCGCTCACCGCCTCCTGCTCGCCGATGGCGGGGTGCAGCAGCCATTCGCCGCCGTGGCGCGCGCGCAGGGCCTCCACCAGGGGCGGCACATCGCGCCGCACATGGCCCGAGGCACCCAGGAACATGGGTACGATGTGGATGCGGGTGCAGCCGCGCGCCAGCAGGCTGTCGGCGGCGCTGGCGATATCGGGCTGCATCAGCTCCAGATAGCCCAGGGCCAGGGGCAGTTCGGGCCGGGCCGCGGCGATGCGGGCCGCGATGGCCTCGAAGGGGCGGGCCCAGGCGGGATCGCGGGCGCCATGGGCGAAGAGCAGCAGGCCCTCGGTCGTCATCGTCATCCTCCTCGCGGCTTAGCGGAAGCGCACCAGCCAGCCAAACGCGGCCAGCGAGATGCCCAGGTAGATCAGGCTGGGTGTGGCGGCCACGGTCCAGGGCGTCCAGCCCTTGAGCAGGCCCAGATGGCCGGCCAGGTTGTTCAGCAGCACGAAGCTGATGCCCAGCATGATGCCGCCGAAGACCTTGAGGCTGATGCCGCCGTTGCGGGAGTGCAGATAGGCGAAGGGCAGGGCCAGGGCCACCATCACCAGGCAGGCAAAGGGGTAGAAGGCCTTGCGCCAGAACTGGATGTCGTGCTGCTGGGCCGACTGCTCCTGGGCCGAGAGGTGGCGCGTGTAGCGGTAGAGCTCCACCGTGGACATGGTGTTGGCCGGCAGCAGGGCGGCACTGATCACGCCCACATGCAGATTGCTTTGCCAGTCCAGCTCGGCCAGGCGCTCCTCGCGCACCTGGGGCGGCTGGGTGCTCATGTCCCAGCGCGTCTGCAGCACCTGGCTCAGACGCCACAGGCCCTCGCCATCCACCTGGGCCGAGGCGGCCTCCAGACGGCGCAGCAGGGCGCCCTGGGCGTCGAATTCGAAGATGCGCAGCTGCTCCAGCCGGCCGGCGCCGCGGGCCAGGCCCACATGGATGGAGTAGTTGTGCTCCACGCCCTCGATCATCTGGCGGTCCTTGAGCCAGGCGCCCGAGGCGCCGCGGGTCACGCTGCCGGTGAGGCGGCCACGCTCCTGCTCGCCGTAGCGCTCGAAGGCCGGCGCCACATAGTCCCCGACCACGAAGGTCAGGGCGGCAAAGCCCAGGGCCAGGCTGGTGAGCAGGGCCAGGGCCCGGCCCGGGCCCAGGCCGCCGGTGCGCAGGATGGTGAACTCGCTGGACTGGGCCATGCGGGCCAGGGAGTAGATGCTGCCGATCAACACCGCGATGGGGAAGAGCTCGTAGAAATGCCCGGGCTGCTCCAGCAGGGCCAGCCAGGCCGCCTTGCCGGCACTCAGGCCCTTGCGGCTGAGGTCGTCCAGGTTGTCGACGAAGTCGATGAAGTAGAAGAGCGAGAGAAAGGCCAGGGCCACGAAGAAGACCGAGCCCAGCAGGTCGCGATAGAGCAGGCGGCGGACGGTCCTCATGCGCGCGCTCCCCGCAGACGCAGACCCAGGCGGTTGCCCTGGTCGCGCAGGGTGAGCAGGGCCAGCGCAATCAGCAGGGCACTGCCGTGCACCGAGAGCAGGGCGCCGCCCAGGCTCATGCGGCCGGCCGCCACCCAGGACTGCGAGAGATTGATCATGTTGTAGTAGACGATGAAGCTCAGCAGGGCGAACAGCAGGTTCCAGTTATTGGGCCGGCGCGGGTTGGAGGCCGACATGCCAATGCCCAGCAGGGCTAGGTTGAAGCCGCCGATGGCCAGGCCCAGGCGCCAGGCCATCTCGCCCTGGTTGCGCGGCGTGGGGTTGCGCAGCAGGTCCAGGCTGTCCAGGGCTTTGGGCGGCAGGGCATCGACGGCGCGCATGGTCTGGGCATCGGTGAGCAGGCGGTAGCGCTCGAAGCGCGCCAGGGTCTTGGCACCGCTGGCCGGATCCATCTCGTTGCGCTGGCCCTTGTCCAGCACCAGGTAGCGGTCCTCGCCCTCCATCTCGATGCGGCCCTGGTGGGCGGTGGTGACGGACTCGCTCTTCTCGGTCTTGTTCAGGATGAAGACATTGCGGCCGGTGCGCCCGCCGTCCGATTCGGCCTCGCTGCCGCGGTCGATGAAGAAGACCTTGCTGCCGTCGCGCGAGCTCTGGAACTGGCCCGGCGCCACGCGCGAGAGGTCGGAGCGGCGCTCGTAGCGCTCCTTGAGCTGGGCGCTGTTGCGGTTGCCCCAGGGCCAGACGAAGATGGACAGCAGCACCACCAGCAGCAGCACGGGCCAGACCGCACGCAGCACCGGGCGCACGAAGCGCGAGAGGCCGATGCCACTGGCGAACCAGATGGTCATCTCGGATTCCCGGTACATGCGGCCCAGGGTGGCCACCACGGCCACGAAGAGCGAGAGGCTGAGCATGGTGGGCAGATGACCCAGGCCCGCATAGCCCATCAGCAGAATCACATCCTGCGGCGCCACCCGGCCGCCGGCCGCCTGACCCAGGGTACGGATCAACATCATGGTCAGCACGATGGTCAGGATGACCACCAGGGTCACGCCGAAGCTGCGGGCCAGCTCTTTGCGTACTGTGGAATCGAATAACATCCGAGCACTTTAATAATTTCGCGACATTATGGACTTCCGTACTCAGTCTGCGTCCCTGGACGCTCTGGCCGGCGTGAATGCCGACGCCCTGGTGCTGGTGCTGGCCGGCGACAGCCTGCCCGCAGGCCTGGACCCCGCGGTGGCCGCGGCGGTCAAGGACGCCGTCAAGCTGGGTGACTTCGAGCTCAAGGCCGGCAAGACCCTGGTGCTGCCGCGCGTGGCAGGCCTCAAGGCCCCGCGCCTGGTGCTGGCTGGTGCCGGCAAGGCCTCGCTGAAGTCGGCCCGCGCTGCCGTGCAGGCCGCCCTGGCCGCGCTCAAGAGCGGGGGCACGGCCCATGCCGCCCTGGCTTTTGCCGGCTTCGAGAGCCTGAGCGACAGCCTGATCGAGCAGGCCGTGCTGGCCGCGCTGGAAGTGAGCTATGTCTACCGCCACACCAAGCCCAGCGCCCCGGCGGCCCCCAAGCTGGCCAAGCTGAGCCTGCTGCTGGGCAAGGACGATGCCAAGCTGGCCAAGACCGGTCTGGCCCGCGGCCAGGCCATCGGCGCCGGCATCGAGCTGGCCCGCGAGGCTGCCAACCGTCCGCCCAACTACGCCACCCCCACCTACCTGGCCGAGCAGGTCAAGGCCCTGGGCAAGAGCCATGGCCTGAAGGTCGAGGTGCTGGACCAGAAGGCCGTGGAGAAGCTGGGCATGGGCAGCTTTGTGGCCGTGGCCAAGGGCTCGACCGAGCCGCTGCGCTTCATCGTGGCCCGTTACGAAGGCGCGGCCAAGACGGTGGCACCGGTGGTTCTGGTGGGCAAGGGCATCACCTTTGACTCGGGCGGCATCTCGCTCAAGCCGGGCGCCGGCATGGACGAGATGAAGTTCGACATGGGCGGCGCGGCCAGCGTGCTGGGCACCCTGCGTGCCGTGGCCGAGCTCAAGCCCAAGCTGAACCTGGTGGCCATCATCGCCGCCTGCGAGAACATGCCGGCCGGCAATGCCGTCAAGCCGGGCGATGTGGTGACCTCCATGTCGGGCCAGACCATCGAGATCCTGAACACCGACGCCGAAGGCCGCCTGATCCTGTGCGACGCCCTGAGCTACGCCGAGCGCTTCAAGCCCGCGGTGGTGGTGGACGTGGCCACCCTGACCGGTGCCTGCGTGATCGCCCTGGGCGGCGTGCGCAGCGGCATGTACGCCAGCGACGACGAGCTGGCCGGTGCCCTGCTGGCCGCAGGTGATGCGGCCCTGGACCCCTGCTGGCGCATGCCCCTGGACGATGAGTACGAGGAAGGCCTGAAGAGCAACTTCGCCGATGTGGCCAATGTGGCCGGTCGCGAGGGCGGCTCCATCACCGCCGCCAAGTTCCTGCAGCGCTTTGCCAGCAAGTACCGCTGGGCGCATCTGGACATCGCCGGCACCGCCTGGAAGGGCGGCGGCGCCAAGGGCAGCACCGGCCGCCCGGTCGGTCTGCTGACCCACTTCGTGCTGTCCCAGGCCCGCTGAGGCCGGCGAGGGCGCCCGCGCGCATGAGCGAGATCAGCTTCTACACCGGGGTGCCCGAGCGCCTGCCCTATGTGTGCCGCCTGCTGCGCAAGGCGCAGCTCAGCGGCGCGCGCCTGACGGTGCTGGGGCCGGCCACCCTGCTGGAGCGGCTGGACCGGGCGCTGTGGGAGTTCGAGCCCACAGAGTTCGTTCCGCACCTGCGCCTGCGCCCGGAGCAGGCCCATCCCTGGGCCGAGCGCACGCCCGTGCTGCTGGCCGAGCAGGTCGAGGATCAGCCGCACCGCGAGGTGCTGCTGAACCTGGGCATGGAACTGCCCCAGGGCTTCGAGGGCTTTCGCCGCGTGCTGGAGGTGGTGGCGCGCGAGCCGGAGCAGGTCGAGGCCGGGCGGCGCCGATTCAAGCAGTACAAGCAGCTGGGCCATGAGGTCCAGCACCATGTGGTGAGCCCATGAGTGCGCCGCCGCGCGTGGTGCCCACGCTGACCGAGGTGCTGGACGAGGCCAGGCTGCGGCCGCTGGAGCCCGCGCCCCAGCCGGTGCTCGAACCCCAGGCGCCTGCGTTGCCATCCTTGCCCGAGCTGGCATCGGCAACGGTATCGGCGCCGGCATCCGCTCCGGTCTTGCCTGCGCCCCCGCGCCTGCCGCGGGAGGAGTCGGCCCTGGTGCCTGAGCTGGGCCCAGGTGCTGCTTTCGCACCCTTTCCCGAACCGGCGCCGGCCCCTCTGGCGCTTGCGGACTTTGACCTGGATCTGAACCTGGGGGGCGATCCGCCGTCCAGCCCGCCGAGTCCGCCGAGCCCGGCCCCCTGGGCCGAGGTGCCGGTGCCGGCTGCACCCGCACCGGCCCCGGCTGCCCCGCGGGTGGATCAGGCCTTTTTGGACAGTCTCGAGGCCGGCTTGCGCCAGCGGGCCGGTCTGGCCCTGGAGCTGGCCCTGGACGAGTTGCTGGAGCAGCAACTGCGCCAGCGTATCGAGCAGGCCATGGCCCGCCAGGGCGAGCTGCTGCTGCAGGAACTGCGCGAGCTGCTGGCGCCCCGCCTGGAAAGCCTGGTCGAGCAGTCACTGGCCGAGGTGCTGCGCCAGGAACGCGAGCGCCTGGGGCGCTGAAGCACCCGGCTTCTCTTGCCGGGCCGTGTCAGGCTCCGGCGACACCCTGACCCTGGTACTTCCCCGGGGCCAAGCCCTGTCAACCCCTTGTCATGCCCCTCGTTGAGGCTGTGTCGCTGCGGCATGCCCGTATAGCTCCCGCTCATGCTTTCCCCTAAAGAGATGCGCGGGCTTTTGGGGTATGTTTGTGCGGTTGATACCTCAACAGTGATAGCTCTCCTTCTTCCAACTCGGAGGTTAATTTCATGCAAGTCAAGTTGAACGTGATCGTGGGCGCGGTCGCCGTGGTGCTGAGCGGCACCGCGATGGCTCAGGAGCTGGTGGTGAAGATCGGCCACGTGGGGCCGACCAGCGGTGCCATCGCTCACCTGGGCAAGGACAATGAGTTGGGCGCCCGTCTGGCCATCGAGGAGCTGAATGCCAAGGGCGTCAGCATCGGTGGCAAGAAGGCCAAGTTCGAGCTGCTGGCCGAAGACGACGCCGGCGATCCGAAGCAGGGTACGGCTGCGGCGCAGAAGCTGGTGGACTCCAAGGTCAACGGCGTGGTGGGCCACCTGAACTCCGGCACCTCGATCCCGGCTTCCAAGGTCTACAGCGATGCCGGCATTCCGCAAGTTTCGCCCTCGGCCACCAACCCCAAGTTCACCCGCAACGGTTACAAGACCACCTTCCGCGTGGTGGCCGATGACGTGCACCTGGGTGGCACCCTGGGCAAGTACGCCGTCAAGGAGCTCAAGGGCAAGAGCATCGCCGTGATCGACGATCGCACCGCCTACGGCCAGGGCGTGGCCGACGAGTTCGAGAAGGGCGTCAAGGGCGCGGGCGGCAAGGTCGTCGGCCGCGAGTTCACCAATGACAAGGCCACGGACTTCACTGCCATCCTGACCTCCATCAAGGCCAAGAAGCCCGATGTGGTCTTCTTCGGCGGCATGGATGCGGTGGCCGGCCCCATGCTTCGCCAGATGAAGCAGCTGGGTATCGAAGCCAAGTTCATGGGCGGCGACGGCATCTGCTCGGGTGAACTGCCCAAGCTGGCCGCGGGCACCATGGGCGACGGCCAGGTGGTTTGCGCCGAGGCCGGTGGCGTCGAGGGCGAGTCCAAGAAGTCCATGGACACCTTCAAGGCCAAGTTCAAGGAAAAGTACAAGGTGGACGTGCAGATCTACGCCCCCTATGTGTATGACGCCGTGAACGTGCTGGTGGCCGCCATGGTCAAGGCCGGTTCCGCCGAGCCGGCCAAGTACCTGCCGGTGCTGGCCAAGACCGAGGGCTACAAGGGTGTGACCGGCACCATCGCCTTTGACAACAAGGGCGACATCAAGAACGGCGCCCTGACCCTGTTCACCTACAAGGGCGGCAACCGCGAGCAGATCGCGGTGGTGCGCTAAGTCGTAGCCGCATTCCCCTCGGCGAGCTCCGGCTCGCCGGGCACCCCAGCGCCCACCTCGGTGGGCGTTATTCATGGCGGGTCCAGACCCTCCCCCTCATCCAGGTGCCTGGTCTGTGGGCTTGGCGCCGCAGTGCCTGCAGCCGCTCGGCCGGCTTGCCGTGTGATTTCGGTGGCGGCGTGGAAAACGCACGGGGGCCGCGCGGAAGCTCGCGTCACGCAACCGCGTCTTCGGCTCTACTGCGGTTTTCAGGCACTTGATTCCCGGCTTTGGCCGAGGCTGATTCCTTCGAATTAGGGGTGCGCTCCGAAGTCAAGAAAACGTCATGTTTGAAGGGCTTTTTCATGGGGCACAGCACCCTTTAAACGGGGGGCTTTCAAGACCCTGGCGCGCGGGCATGATGCGGCCGCACATCGGGTTTTCAGCATCGCAGAGTCTGCAGCGTTTGCTTCAGGCCTGAAGCCCGAATCGACACGGGGTACGGGTATCAGACCGGACCGTCAGATTCGGCAGCCGGGGTTTCAAGGCAGGCAGGAAATCCAGCTCGGAGGCAGTGGTCGCTTCCGGGCAATGCGACTGGGGATGAGCATGGTTCGGATATTCAATCATTATTTGCACAGGCGCACGCTGCTCCAGGTCTTCTTCGACGTGGGGCTGATCATCATGGCCTTGCTGGCCGTGGTCGTCAGCCAAGGTGGTGCCAATGCCGGACAGATCATTCCCTTTGCCGCTTCCCACGGCCTGTCGCTGGCGGGCTGCATGTTCGTCATCAACTCGGCGACCGGCTTCTACCAGCACGTGCACAACCGCTCGCTGACCGAGTCCTGCGCCCGCGGCCTGCTGGCCCTGCTGATTGCGCTGCCCCTGGCTTATGGCATCTTCAGCCTGCTGCCCAGCGACGCCGGGCATCGCGAGCTGCTGACCTTTGCCGCCATGGGCGCCGTGGCCGCCGTGCTGGCCCATCGCGTTTATGCCGCCCATTCGAGCATCCAGGCGCAGGCCAAGACCAAGGTGCTGATCTTCGGTTCCGGCGAAGCTGCCAAGACCGTGGGCATGACGCTCAAGGCTGCGGATCCCCATGTGCATATCGTGGGCTACTTTGCGGGCCCCAATGAATCCCAGATCGAAGTGGCTCGTGCCGAGCTGATCGAGCCGCAAGGCAGTCTGACCGAGACCGCCCTGAGCCTGGGCGTGGACGAGATCGTGGTGGCGCTTTCCGAGCGCCGCGGTGGCAGCATGCCCATGCGTCAGCTGCTCGACTGCAAGCTCTACGGCATCAAGGTGGTGGACATCGCCACCTATTTCGAGAAGACCCTGGCCCAGATCAAGATCAGCCACGTGAATGCCGGCTGGCTGATCTTCGGTGATGGTTTCAACCAGGGTGTGCTGCGCACGGCCGTCAAGCGCGTCTCCGACATCATTTCTTCCTCCCTGATCCTGCTGCTGACGCTGCCGCTGATGCTGATCACCGCCCTGGCCGTGAAGCTGGAGTCGCGCGGGCCGGTGTTCTACCGCCAGGAGCGTGTCGGCCTGAATGGCCGTCCCTTCCAGGTGATCAAGTTCCGCAGCATGCGCACCGACGCGGAAAAGGATGGCAAGCCGCGCTGGGCTAGCAAGAACGATGACCGCGTCACCCGGGTGGGTCGATTTATCCGCCGCGTGCGTATCGACGAGCTGCCGCAGCTGATCAATGTGCTCAAGGGCGAGATGAGCATGGTGGGTCCGCGTCCGGAGCGCCAGTACTTCGTCGATGAGCTGGTGGCCAAGATCCCGTACTTTGCCGTGCGCCATAGCGTGAAGCCGGGCGTGACCGGCTGGGCCCAGGTGCGCTACGAGTACGGTTCCACCGTCGAGGATTCGATCGAGAAGCTGCAGTACGACCTCTACTACGTCAAGAACCACACCCTGTTCCTTGATCTGCTGATCATGCTGGAAACGGTGGCGGTGGTGCTGACGGGCAAGGGCGCACGCTGAGTTTTCCCGCGAGAGACGCCGGCTCGGCGTTTGCGCCGATGGTCGGTGCTCGCTCGAGCATGGTGGAATGACACATGCTTGACCGGGAGATCGACATTGCTGCGGCCGCCTTCGCGCTGGCCATTGCGGCCCACGCGGCCCTCCTGCTGAGTCTGGCCTGGCGCCTGCTGAGGCGCCATCGTGAGGCCGCTTCGGCTGACTGGTTCTTTCTGCTGGCGCTGGGCCTGAGCCTGGGCTGGGCAGGGTTGGGTCTCTATGCCCAGGCTCCCGCCGGCCGCGACTACCAATCCCTGTGGCTGCCGCTGCTGGATGCCCTGCGCTACGGGGCCTGGTTCGCCTTTGTGCTGCGCCTTCTGAGACCGGATCCATCAGGGGCCGCTCCGGGTGACGGGCTGGGTGTGCGGGGGCTGAGGGCCGGGGCCTGGCTGGCCTGTCTGGCGACCGTCTCGCTGCAGCTCTTGCAGGAGTACAGCCCCTACGCCTACTCGCTCTGGGACCGTCCCCTGGCCTTCGCCGGGCTGGCCCAGGCCGTGCTTGGCCTGATGCTGGTCGAGCAATTGCTGCGCAACAGCCGGGGCGATGCCCGCTGGGGAGCCAAGCCCGTGTGCCTGGCCCTGGCCTCCATCTTCGTCTTCGATCTCTACACCTACTCGCTGGCCGCCCTGTTCAGCCAGTACGACGGGGATGCCTACGACATCCGGCCTGCCGTGCACAGCATGGCCGTTCCTCTGCTCTTCGTGGCGCTGCGCCGGCACAAGGACTGGCTGTCCAAGATGCATGTCTCGCGCGCGGCCGTCTACCAGTCGGCCACCCTGCTGATCGTGGGGGCCTATCTGCTGCTGGTGTCGGGCGTGGGCTACTACGTGCGCTACACCGGGGGCAACTGGGGTCGGGCCATGCAGATTGCGCTGATGTCCGTGGCCCTTGTGGCCCTGGTCAGCGTGCTGTTCTCGGGGGCGATGCGGGCCAAGCTGCGCGTCTACATCAACAAGAACTTCTTCAGCTACCGCTACGACTACCGCGAGGAGTGGCTCAAGTTCACGGCCATGCTGGCCTCGCAGAACTCTCCGCAGGAGCTGGGGGTCTCGGTCATCAAGGGCATCGCCAATCTGGTCGAAAGTCCTTCGGGCGGCCTGTGGCTGATGCGGCAGGGGCAGGGAGGCTTTCAGCAGGTGGCGGCCTGGAACACCTTGCCCAGTGCCGAGATCGAGCCGACCGAATCCGCCATGGCCGCGTTTTTGCGCAGCAGCGGCTGGATCGTCGATCTGGATGAGTATCGGCGCGCTCCCCAGCGCTACCGCGAGCTGCAACTGCCCGACTGGCTGCGGGAGGATGCCCGCTGCTGGCTGCTGGTGCCCCTGCTGGTCGGCACGGAGCTGACCGGCTTTGTGCTGCTGGGCCCGCCCCGCACCCGCATGGAGCTCAACTGGGAGGTGCGCGATCTGCTGCGCACCGTCAGCAGCCAGGCCTCGGGCTATCTGGCCCAGATGCAGGCCACCGAGGCCTTGCTGGAGGCGCGCAAATTCGATGCTTTCAACCGCATGTCGGCCTTTGTGGTGCACGATCTCAAGAACATCGTGACCCAGCTGTCCCTGATGATGAAGAATGCGCGCCGCCTGCGCGACAACCCGGAGTTCCAGGAGGACATGCTGGCCACCGTGGAGAACTCGCTGGAGAAGATGAGGCAGCTGATGTTGCAGCTGCGCGAAGGCAACACCCCGCATGGCAGCGGCCACGGCGTGGAGTTGGAGGCGATCGCGCGCCGCCTGGCCGGGGCCGCTCTCAGCAAGGGGCGGGAGCTGCATCTGGAGATTCGTGCCGCCGCGAGCACGCGCGGGCACGAGGAACGGGTGGAGCGGGTGATAGGCCATGTGGTGCAGAACGCCTTTGATGCCACCCCCGAGGAAGGCGAGGTTCGCCTGGCCCTGAGCGTGGAGGGCAGCTATGCGCAGGTCGAAGTCAGCGACACCGGCTGCGGCATGTCCGAAGAATTTGTGCGCACGCGTCTGTTCAAGCCCTTCCAGACCACCAAGAGCAGTGGCATGGGCATAGGCGCCTACGAGAGTTTTCAGTATCTGCAGGAATTGGGAGGCAAGATCAAAGTGCATAGCGAAGTCGACCGCGGGACGCGGATCACCATCCTTCTGCCCCTGTTCCACGCCTCCAAGCGCTCCGACCTGGGTATGCTGGGCGCCAAATGAGCACGCCGCGCCCGCAACCCCTGCTGATCGTCGAAGACGATCTGGCCCTGCAGAAGCAGATCAAATGGTCCCTGGATGGCTTTGAATCGGTGCTGGCCGACGACGGACCCTCGGCCGTGCTGCAGTTCCGCCGCCACGCGCCGGCCGTGGTCACCATGGATCTGGGGCTGCCCCCCGACCAGGACTCGGTGTCCGAGGGCTTCAAGCTGCTGGAGAAGCTGCTGGAGCTGGACCCCGGCGTGAAGGTGATCGTGCTGACCGGCCAGAACGACCAGAGCAATGCCCTGCGCGCCATCCGCATGGGGGCCTACGACTTCCTGGCCAAGCCGGTTGATCCCGATGTGCTCTCGCTGACGGTGGAGCGCGCCTACCGGCTCTACGAGCTGCAGCAGGAGAACCGGCGCCTGCAGGCGGCGCAGCACAGCGATGTGATGGGTGGGCTGATCACGCGGGACGAGCGCATGCTCAAGATCTGCCGCACGATCGAGAAGGTGGCGCCCAGCGATGCCACCGTGCTGCTGCTGGGCGAGAGCGGCACAGGCAAGGAGGTGCTGGCCCAGGGCCTGCACGATGCATCGCGTCGCAAGGGGCGCTTCGTGGCCATCAACTGCGCGGCCATTCCCGAGAACCTGCTGGAGAGCGAGCTCTTCGGCTACGAGAAGGGCGCCTTCACCGGGGCCAACAAGACCACGCCCGGCAAGATCGAGACGGCCCACGGCGGCACCTTGATGCTGGATGAGATCGGCGACCTGCCTCATGCCCTGCAGGCCAAGCTGCTGCGCTTTCTGCAGGAGCGTACGGTGGAGCGCCTGGGCGGCCGCCAGGAGATTCCCATCGATGTGCGGGTGGTCGGCGCCACCCACCAGGATCTGCGCCAGCTGATCGCCGAAGGCCGCTTCCGCGAGGACCTCTACTACCGCCTGGCCGAGATCGTGGTCGACATCCCGCCCCTGCGCGAACGCCAGGGCGATGCGGTGCTGCTCGCGCACGCCTTCGTGAAGCGCTTTGCCACGGAGCAGCGGCGGCCGCAGCTGGGTTTGAGCGAGGATGCCTTGCGGCAGATCGAGGTCTATCACTGGCCGGGCAATGTGCGCGAGCTGCAGAACCTGATGAAGCGCGCCGTCATCATGGCCGATGGTGATCGCTTGGGCGCCGAGGAGCTGGGGCTGCGCCTGCCCCAGCAGGCGCTGGAGGCCGAGGAGCCGGTGCTGGACCTGCGTACCGTGCGCGAGCGTGCCGAGCGCCAGGCCGTGGTGACGGCCCTGGCCCGCGCCGACGGCAATATCGTCAAGGCCTCCGAGCTGCTGGGGGTGAGCCGGCCCACGCTCTATGACCTGATGAATCGGCTGCAGATCAAATAGGACGCGACCCGACCATGGATCGCAAGCCATTAATCACGAGGGACAGGAAGTCGATCATGCAATCTCGCAATGCCAAGGCCTGGTGGGCCGGTCTGGGCCTGAGTGTGCTGCTGCTGGGCTGTGGCGGCGACTCGGCCGAGGATCTGCTGGCCTCAGCCAAGAGCCATATCGACAAGCAGGACAGCAAGGCCGCGGTGATCCAGCTCAAGAACGCCTTGCAGAAGAAGCCGGCCCTGGCCGAGGCACGCTTTCTGCTGGGGCGTTTGCTGGTCGAAGGGGGCGATTTCGTGGGCGGCGGTGTCGAGTTGGGCAAGGCCCGGGAGCTGGGCTTTCCGGATGAGCGCATTGCCCCTCTGATGGCCCGCAGCCTGCTGGGGCAGGGGCAGTACGGCAAGCTGCTCGCACAGTACGGGAACGTGCAGCTGAGTTCGCCCAGCGGCATGGCCGATCTCCAGGTCAGCCTCGGCACGGCCTATGCCGCGCAGGGCAAGAAGCAGGAGGCCGATGCCGCGGTTGCGGCCGCCTTGGAGGCCAAGCCCGGCCTGCCCGACGCCCTGCTGCTCAAGGCCCGGCTGGCCATGGGGGAGCGCGATCTGGAGCAGGCCCTCAAGCTCACCGAGACCGTGATCGCGGCCGAGCCCGGCAAGGCCGAGGCCTGGCGTCTCAAGGGCGATCTGCTGATGACCCAGCCGCAGCAGCGCGACGCGGCCCTGGCGGCCTATGGTGAGGCCATCAAGCACAACCGCAACGACATCGCCTCGCGCGGTGTGCTGATTTCAAGCCTGCTGGCCAAGAAGGATCTGGCGGGCGCCGAGAAGCAGCAGGAACAGCTGCGCAGCGTGGCCCCCAAGCACCCGCTGACGGCCTTCTATGCGGCCATGATCGCCCTTGAGAAGGGCGATCTCAAGGCGGCCCAGGAGCAAATAACGACCGCGCTGCGCCTGGTGCCGGATGATCCGCGCAGCCTCTATCTGGCAGGCGCCATCGAGTTCCGTCGCGGCAATCTGCCCCAGGCCGAAGGGCATCTGATCAAGGCCGTGAAGCTGGCCCCGGGCCAGCGCGGTCCGCGCCTGCTGCTGGCCCAGGTGCAGCTGCGCAGCGGCGAATTCAGCAAGGCACAGGGCGTGCTCCAGCCCCTGGTGGAGCAGCAGCCGCCCATGCCGGAGGCCCTGGGCCTGATGGCCGAGAGCCATCTGCAGCTGGGCGATATGGCCAAGGCCGAGGCCTTGTTCAATCAGGCGGCCAAGCTCAATCCAGAGGATGCACGCAGCCGCACCGCCCTGGCCCTGACCCAGGTGGTCAAGGGGCATACCGAGCAGGGCATGGACGAGCTGCGCAGCATTGCCGCCAGCGACAGCGGCGTGACGGCCGATCTGGCCTTGATCAGCGCCCATCTGCGCAAGCGCGAGTTCGATCCAGCGCTCAAGGCGCTGGAGGCCATGGAGCGCAAGCAGCCGGGCAAGGCCGCCACGGTCAATCTGCGAGCCCGCATCGAGCTGATGCGTGGCCAGCGCGAGGCGGCGCGCAAGGCCTTCGAGGCGGCCCTGGCGCTGGATGGCAACTACTACCCCGCGGCAGCGGGTCTGGCGGCCATGGACCTGCAGGACGGCAAGCCCGCCGAGGCCGAGGCACGCTTTGTCAAGCTGCTGGAGAAGGACCCCAAGAGTCTGCAGGCCCACATGGGTCTGGTGGCGCTGAAGTCCAGCACCGGCGCGCCCAAGGAGGAGATGGCCGAGCTGCTCAAGAAGGTGATCAAGGATCATCCTTCGGAGGTGTCGCCGCGCCTGGCGCTGATCCGGCTGGAACTCAACCGCGGCGAACCCAAGCAGGCGCAGAACTATGCGCGCGAGGCCGAGGCTGCGCTGCCCGACAGCACCGAGGTGCTGGACGCGGTGGGGCAGGTGGCGGTGGCCGCGGGCGACCTCAATCGCGCCGTCAGCATCTACAACCGGCTGGTCTCGCTGCAGCCGGACTCGCCCATGCCGCTGCTGCGACTGGCCGAAGTGCATATGCGACGGGACGACCGCACCGCCGCGGCGCAGAGCATCAAGAAGGCCCTGGCCATACGCCCGGACTTTGCGCTGGCGCGCCGTGCCCAGTTCGGACTGGAACTGGCTTCCGGGCGCTTCAATGAAGCCCGCTCGATTGCCAAGACCCTGCAGCGTGAGCGTGCGGCCGACCCCATGGGGTATGCGCTGGAGGGCGATATCGAGCAGGTGCAGAAGAATGTGCCCGCGGCGATTGCGGCCTATCGGAAATCCCTGGAGAAGGGTCCTGCAACCGAGGTGGCGATCAAGCTGCACGCGCTGTTGGCCAGTTCCGGTAAGGGCGCGGAGGCCGCGGCTCTGGAAGCCGACTGGCGCAAGCAGCACGCCAAGGACACCAACTTCCTGCTCTATCTGGGTGATCGTGCCCTGGGGCAGAAGGACTATGCGGCGGCCGAGCAGCGCTACGCGGATGTGCTGGTCCAGCAGCCCGACAACCCGCTGGCCCTGAACAACCTCGCCTGGCTCAAGAACCGTGCCGGCAAGCCTGAGGCCCTGGCCCTGGCGGAGAAAGCCAACAAGCTGGCGCCGGGGCGCGCACCCTTCATGGACACCCTGGCGGAGGTGCTGGCTACCCAGGGCAACCTGGCCAAGGCCATCGATGTTCAGAAGGCCGCGGTCGCACTCGATCCCGAACTTCATCTGCACCGATTGCATCTGGCGAAGTACTATGCCTCGGCAGGGCGCAAGAGCGATGCGCGCGAGGAACTCAAGCGCCTGGCGGCACTGGGGAGCAAGTTCGGCGGCCAGGCGGACGTGAAGCAACTGATGGACAGCCTCTGAACGCCGGGTCGGCGTGATCGGGGCTGGTACAGCACAGGCGAGGAGACGGACCATGACGCAGAAGATCCGACGTTCCAGCTTCCGCAAGAGCTTTCATCAGGGCTTGCGACGTTTCTTCAGCGTGCTGCCGCAGAGCCTGCGCTTCGCCATCTACCGCTCCATGGTGGATTGCGATCCTGAGCCGGACAAGCGTCTGGAGCTCAAGATCGCCGAGACCCGCGAGGAGCTGGAAGCCTGCTTCCGAATCCTGCACGACGCCTATGTGGCCAGCGGCTTCATGAAGCCCGATCCCTCGGGCATGCGGGTGACGATCTACCACGCCCTGCCTACCACCACCACCTTGTGCGCCAAGTATGACGGACGGGTCGTGGGCACCATCTCGATGATCCGCGAGGGGGTGTTCGGCTTCCCGCTGCAGTCGGTCTTCGACCTCAGCCACATCCGTGCGCTCGAAGGCAATATCGCGGAGATCTCGGCCCTGGCCGTGCATCCGGACTTCCGCAAGACCGGCGGGGCGATCCTGTTCCCGCTGATGAAGTTCATGTACGAGTACTGCACCGAGTTCTTCGATACCCGGCATCTGGTGATCGCGGTGAACCCGGACAAGATCGAGCTCTACGAGTCCCTGCTCTTTTTCCGGCGCCTGCAGGAAACGGTGGTGGACCGCTATGACTTCGCGAACGGGGCGCCGGCCGTGGGCGCCACGCTGGACCTCAAGGAAGCGCCGGACATCTTCAAGCGGGTCTATGGCCGTCGGCGCGATCGCAAGAATCTGTTCAAGTACTTCGTGGGCCTGCGCCTGCCCAATATCAAGCTGCCCAAGCGCCGCTACTTCACCACCAATGACCCGGTGATGACGCCGGCCCTGCTGGATCATTTCTTCAACCAGCGCAGCCCGGTGTTCCAGGAACTGGATGACCGGCGCAAGTCCTTGCTGTGGTCCATCTACGAGATCTATGAGTACCGGCGCGTGCTGCCCATGCTGGATTCGGCCAGCACCACGGTGCAGTCACACCCGCTGCGGCGCCACCAGCGCTTTTCCCTGCGCTGCCCCGCCCAGATCCGCTTCAGCCTGGACGATGGAGAGCACAACTTCGCCCTGACCGTGATCGAGCTCTCGCTCTCCGGCTTCCAGGCCATGAGCCGCCAGCCCTTGCCGCTTTCGCTCGCGGGTGAGGCTGTCGTGGAGCTGGGGGAGGGCGACCGCTCGGTGGTGAAGGCCACGGCCGTGCGTCAGCACGAGACCGGCGGCGAGACCTTCTACGGCTTCCGTCTGGAGGAACCGGACGCGAGCTGGCGTCGCTGCGTGGCGGCACTGGAGACCGGGATGGTGTCCAGCGATCTGGCGGCCTGAGCTGCCCGGTGGTCTGTCAGGGGCGCCGCTCCGGCAGTGGCCGAGCCGAGCTTCGAGGTCATGCCATCTCGGCAATCATCCAGCCCAGCCGGATCTGGCGGTACAGGGGGCGGACATGCCACTCGGGGCTGCACGCCCGCAGATCCTTGAGCCCCGCCATTTCCTCGGCAGCAAAAAACAAGGGCGCCATGGGCGCCCTTGTTCTTGAGAGACCCGGTCAAAGACCGGAATCTCATGGCTCACCTGAAGATCAGGCGGCCTTGCGGCGACGGCCGGCGAAGCCGACGGCGCTCAGGGCCAGACCGACCAGGGCCAGCGAGCCGGGTTCCGGAACCTGGAAGGCGCCGGAAGCGTCAGACTGGAAGTGGAAGTCGCAGCGGTTGCTGTTCACACCAGCCTCGGTCTGGCCGGTGAAGATGGGCTTCTGATCGCTGGTGAATCCCGACACGCAATCAGCGCCGTTCACCTTCTTGCCACCGTTCAGGCTGTACGAGGGCACCACACCCACGACGGAGTCGGAGGGGTTGGCCGAGATGAAGGGAGTGGCCAGGTTGGTGGTGTCGCCGTAGTTCAGCGTCAGCAGCAGCTTGGACACATCACCCAGGAAATACTTGTCATCCAGGAAGGTGATGTTGATGCCCAGGGTGTTGCTGCCATTGCCCACATGGGTGCGCACGCCGCTCTGGTTGTCGCTGCCGAACTTGTCCAGCAGGTCGTTCGGTGCACCCAGGCGGGTGAAGTCGGTGAAGCTGCCGGTCAGGGTGCTCAGCTTGCCTTCCAGGATCAGCTTGCCGTTGCCGTAGCCGCCGCCGGTGATGTCGTTGGAATCCTTGGCGGTGTCGGCGTACAGGCGGAAGAAGCTCTCGCCCGGGGCCAGACGGTTGGCCACGGTGGCGGTGCCGATACCGGAGGTGAAGGTGTAGAACGAAGCCTGGAAGGTGAACTCGCGGTTCTGCAGGTAGTTGCCCGGGGTGATTTCGGTACCCACTTGGCCGCCGCCGGACACGCCGAAGCTGTTCAGCTTGCCTTGGGCCACATTCTTGATGTAGCGCTCATCGGCTGCTTGGCCGGTGGCGGTCGGGCCACCTTGAGCCTTGGTCGGGGTCGAGAGCGCGCCGATGGCGATGGCGTTGTCGGGTTTCCAGTCCAGCGTGACGACGTCGTGAACAGCGGTCGAACCATTGTTCAGCAGGCCGGCGCCGCTGCCACCCACCATATCGATCATCACGGCGCTGGCTTGGCCGGCGCTGAGAGCCAGAGCCACGGTGACTGCCGTGGACAGAAGCGTTTTCTTCAACATGATTTCTCCTGATTGTTGCCACCAGTTGTTGGCGGTGACGTACAGCAACTAAGCAGGGGGCGTGCCAGGTATTTTTTTCTTTTTTAAATCAAAGACTTGCGTTTATTTTTCTGGCGAGAGTGGCTGGGCTGGATCGCCGGTGTAAAAAATGCCGACAAGTCTGCGACCAGGCTTCAGGCGGCCGGGCTTGGATGCGCCTGGAGCAATCCGGGCAGCATGGCTTCAAAGCGCGCACCGGCGGGGCCGGCATGGTGCAAGGCCTCGCGCAGCTTGTGTGCCGCCCGGCGGAAGCGTTCATCGCGCAGTATCTGCAGGCAGGCACTGGCGATCTTGGCCGGGTTGACCCGGTCAGCACGCAGCATCAGGCCGGCGCCCGCGGCCGTCAGGGCCGCCATGTTCAGGAACTGGTCGATATTGATCGCAATACCCAGCACGGGCACGCCCGAGGCCAGGGCCTGCTGACAGGAGAGGCTGCCGGCATTGCAGATCATCAGGGCCGAGCGCGCGGCGGCCTCGGTGCCCGGCAGATAGTCGGTCACCCGGGCATTGGCCGGAATCCGGGCCGGCATGGGCCCGCCCGCTGTGGAGGCGATGATCTGCACCGGCAGGTCGGCCAGGGCATCCAGCGCCATCTGAAGCAGGCTGGCCTGGCCGGAGCTGCCGAGCGTCAGGTAGACCACGGGAGGGTCTGGGCGTAGCTCATCCCACCAGGCTGGCACGGCGTCGTGCGGGCTCCACAGCACCGATCCGATGAAGCTGTGTGTTGGGGGCAGCGGCCGCATCGGGAAGAGCTCGGGCAGGTCGGGGTAGAGGTTGTAGTCGGCGTCGGTATAGGCGCGCGCCAGGTGGTTGCCGACCGACTCCAGCCCGTTCTCCCGCCGCAGGCGATTGATGCCGGCGCAGTGGCCGTTCATGGCCAGGGGGCCGAAGGTGCTGAACAGGGCTTGTGCAAGCGGAATGGGCAACCAGCGGGTCAGGGGCAGCACCGGCACCGGCAGCGCCGGGCCGGCATAGAAGGGGCTCCAGTAGGCATTTGAGATGGCGGCGTAGGGGACGCCGGCGACCCGGGCGCTCACGGCCAGAGAGAGGCGGAAGTCGCCGACGATCAGGTCGGGTTGGTAGTCCGTGATGACGCGTAGATCCTCGGCCATATAGGCCTTGAGCACTGCGTAGTCGTGATGGGGGCGCCCCGTGGCCAGTGCGCTCAGGAACTGCTGGCTGCTGATGGTGTGGATGGCAATATTGCGCCAGTGCCCTGTGTCGAGAAAGCGCGCATAGCGTGGGTCGCAGGCGATGGCGCATTCGTACTGCTGCGGCTTGAGCGCGCTGGCAAGGGCGATGGGCCGCGCCACATGGGCCAGCGTGACGGCTTCGGCGAAGAAAAGAATGCGCTTGCGGCGCGTCATGGATGTGTCCGGGCTCGGCGTTGTCAGGCGCCGATTGTGGATCCTTGGGCGCCGCCGGGCTAGCCGTGTTCCGGCTACAGCTGTTTGAGCAGCTGCTGCACTTCCTGCTCGGCGCCGAAGGCGTCGCCCAGATTGCGCAGCTTTTCCAGGTGCTGGCGGGCCTGGGTCTTGTCACCGCTCTTGATCAGGATGCGCGCCAGCGTGAGCTCGAAGACAGGGGTGTCCGGTGCCATCTCGTGAGCCTTGCGGGCCTGCTCCAGGGCCTTGGGCAGATTGTTCTCGGCGGCCAGGGCCGTGGCCCAGGTGTCGAGCACGGCCGGGCTGCTGGGGGAGAGTGCCGCCGCCTGTTCGGCCAGCTTGGCCGCACCCGGCTTGCCCTGGCGCAGCAGCACATTGGCCAGATTGTTCATGGCCAGCGAATCCTTGGGCTGCAGGGCCAGCACCTCCTTGTAGCGGGCCTCGGCCACGGCGTAGTTGCCGCCCAGCGCGGCTGCATCGCCCAGATAGGTCAGTATCGTGGTGTTCTTGGGGTGTTCGGCCAGCCAAGCTTCGATGAAGCGATCGGCCTCGGCCTTCTTGTCGGCCCGCAGCAAGGTGGTGTGCAGGCGGGTGACCAGCACATCGGAGCCGCCCCGCTTGATGCCTTCGCGATAGGCGTTCGCCGCCAGGTCCCAGCGCTTGAGCTCGAACTGGATGTCGCCTTCGTGGGCGAAGCCCAGCGGATCCTTGGGGTGGCGCTGCTGGTAGCTGCGTGTCAGATCCAGCGCCGCGCTGTGCTTCTTGGTCTGGCGCAACAGGGCGATCAGGTTCTTCTGGGCGATCAGCAGGTCCGGACTGACCTCCAGGGCCTTGCGCAGGCTCTGGATGGCGGCTTCCAGCTGGCGGTTCAGGATCTGGGCGTCGGCCATGCGGACCAGGGGCTGAGGCGACTTCGGCTGCAGCAGAGCCTGCTTGCTGAAGGTGTTGATGGCCTGGTTGTAATCGCCCGACTCCATCTGGGCGCGACCCAGCGCGTCCAGGATGTCGCCATTGCCGGGGATGGCGGCGTTGGCCGATTGGGCCGCGTCGATGGCCGCCTTCACATCCTTGTTGGCCAGCAGATGGGCCACCAGCAGCAGCCTGGGGCCGGGCTCGGCCGGATTGAGCTTGATGGCCTGGTCCAGCAGCTGGCGCACCAGCTCCTTGGGGGCGCCGGTCTGGGCGCGCAGCTCGGCCACGGCCAGCATGGCGCGCAGATTGCTGGGGTCGGCTTCCAGCAAACGTTCATAGCGCTTCAGGGCTGCGGGCAGCTCGCCGCGCTGCAGCTCCAGGCTGGCCAGGGCCGCCGCCGCCGGGAAGTACTTGGGGTCGCGCTCCAGCGCTCGCTCGAAACTCTTGCGTGCGGCGGCCTCGTCCTTGCGCAGCAGCTGGATGCGGCCTCGCATCTCCTCGGGCAGGGGCTTGTCGGGAATCTTCTTCTCGAGCGCATCGACCGAGCTCAGGGCCTGATCGAATTGCTGACGGGCCAGCTGGGCGCTGATCAGAGCCACGTCGGCCGAGGTGTCCTTGTCGGCGCTGGCGATATTGCGCAACTCGTCCAGGGCTTCGGCCGTCTCGCCCTTGGACAGGCGGCTCAGCGCCAGGGCCGTGCGCACCTTGGTGTCGCTGGGGTCGACGCGCGAAGCCTCCTTGAACAGCGCTTCCGAGGCCTTGCCGTCCCCGTTTTGGAGATGGGCTTGGGCGGCGAGGGAGAGCATGCCAGCGTCGGGCTTGCCGCCCTCCAGAACGGGCTTCAGCGTGGCCAGGGCCTTCTGGGGCTGGCCGGTGCGCAGCTGCACCTGAGCCAGCTGGCGCCGGCCTTCAATGAGGTCGGGGCCCAGCTGCAAGGCCTTGGTCAGATAGGTCTCGGCCTGCAGCAGCGAGCCGTTCTGGGCTTCGATAGCCCCGGCCAGCTGCAGCACCCGCGGGGTCTCGCCACCGCGGCTGAGCAACTGCAGTACGGTTTCCTTGGCGCTCTTGAGGTCGCCCTCCTGGTAGGCCAGCTGGGCCTGCAGAAAACGGGTCTGTGGATTGCCCGGGTGGCTCTTCTTGAGCTGCTCCACCTGCTCGCGGGCGGCCTTGTAGTCCTTCTGCAGCATGGCGATGGAGAACAGGGCCGAGCGCGCCAGCAGATGGTTGCTCTGGGCCGCCAGAGCCTGCTGATAGCCCTGAGTGGCACCGGGAATGTCGCGCAGGGTCAGCAGCTTGATGTCGGCCTTGAGCATCAGGGCCTCGATATTCCTGGGCTCGCGGCTCAGGACTTGCTCGATGGTGTCCAGGCTGGCCTGCGGGCTCTCGGGGCTGTTCATGCGCGCCTGCACCAGCAGGGCGGCCGAATGCTGGGGGTAGTCCTTGAGCACCGCCTGCAGCAGGGCCTGGGCCTTGTCCTTGTTGCCTTCGCGGGCCTGGGCGCGCGCCAGTGTGCTGTGCAGTGCGGCCATGGCTTCGGGCTGATCCAGGGACTTGTCGCCATAGATCTCGATCACGCGGCCGGGCGGCAGCACTTCGAGGCTGGCCCTTGCCTGCAGGGGAATCAGTTCGGCGGCCGGGTACTTGAGATCCTGGGCCTTTTGCAGCTCGATGATGGCGCCGGCGTACTCGCCCTTGTCGTAGAGCGCACGGCCCATCAGGAAGCGGGCTTCGGCCGAGGAGGGGTTCTTCTGCAGGGCGTTCTTGTATTCGATCAGGGCCGCGCTGAGGTCACCTTTGTCCGACAGGGCCTTGCCGGAAGCGATCAGATCCTGCTCGCTCTTGCTCCAGCAGCCTGCCAGCAGGGTCGCGCACAGCAGCAGGCTCACGGGGGCCCGGGAAATGTCTCTCATCGAATCGCTCCGCTCAACAGATGCCGGCCTGGGCCGGGTGGCGACTGCTCAGTGCCTCGGGGCGCTGGTCGCTTCAGGGAAGAATCGGGCGATTGTGCCCAGATGTGCGGGCCCTGAATCCCCCTATCGTCTGCACTCCCCCCGCGAATGGTGGGGGGAGCGGGTCTGAGGATAGGTCAAGGCTCGGCAGGCGGGCTGACGGTAGCATTGCCTTACGGCATGGTGCACACAGGGTGGGAAATGGTGGAACAAGACAATACCGGGAACGTGACGGCCTCGGCTCAGCCGGTGTCTCGCGTGCATCGTCCTCGCAGCGTGCGCGAGGTGGTGGAGCTGGTGCGCCAGGCGCGTGCCGAGGGTCGCAAGCTCTACCCGGTCTCCACCGGCATGAACTGGGGCTATGGTTCCCGCTCGCCCGTGCGGGTCGGCTGCGAGCTGGTGGATCTGTCGGGCATGGCGCGCATACGCAACGAGCCGGGCACGGCCCCGCAGGCGGACGAACCCGCGCTGCGGCCCTTCTCGGCGGCCAATCCGGTGGCGGTGGTGGAGCCCGGCGTGAGCCAGGGGCAGCTTTACGCGGCCTTGCAGCGCCACAGCCCCACGCTGAGCTTCAATGTCACGGGCTCGGCCGAGGCCAGCAGCCTGCTGGGCAATGCCCTGGATCGTGGCGTCGGCTACCTCGGCCCGCGGCGCGAGGATGTGTTCGGCCTGGAGGTGGTGACGGGGCAGGGCGAGGTCTTGCGAACGGGTTTTCGGCGCCTGGGGGATGACTCGGTGCTGGCCCATACCCATCCCTATGGACTGGGACCCTTGGTGGACGGACTGTTCTTCCAGGGTAATTTCGGCATTGTGACCAGCGCCTGCTTCCGCCTGGTGCCGCGTCCGCCCTGCCGGGTGGCCGTCTCGCTGGCCCTGCGCCGCAGCGAGGATCTGGCTGCGCTGATCGACACCTTGGCCGCGCTCAAGCGCGAGGGCGTGATGAGCTCGGTCACCCATATCGGCAACAAGGCCCGCACCCAGGCCAGCCTGATGAGTGGCATTGCGGGTTATCTGGCCGGGCATTGTGGTCTCGGCGGTGCGGCCCTGGATGCCCAGGCGGCCGAGGTGCTGCGGCGGGTGGCGCCCTATGAATGGGCCAGCCTGGGTGGAGTGGCGGGCACGCGGGCGCAGGTGCGTGCCGCACTGGCCGAGGTGCGGGCGCGTCTGGGGCGTCTGGCGCGCATCACGGTGGTGGATGATGCCAAGCTGGACCTGGGCTACCGGCTGCTTCACCCCCTGCGCTTCCTGCCTTTCGCCCGGGCCAACGCGGCGGCGATCGCGGCCATCCGGCCCCTGCATGGCCTGGCCTCGGGGGTGCCCACGGATGCGGCCATCGACAACCTCAGCTGGCGTTTTGGCGCGGCCGGGCGTCCCGCGGCGGAACTGGACCAGACGGACTGCGGGCTGATCTTTGTCAATCCGGCCCTGCCCATGGACGGCGCCTTTGCAGCGCGCGCCGTCGAGTCCATGCAGGCGGTGGCGGCCCGCTTTCAGCATGCGCTCTACCTGACTCTCAATATCGAGACGCCGACCTCCTTGGTGGCGGTGGCCAATCTGCTGTTCGACCGTCGCAGCGCCGAGGAAGTGGCGCGCGCCCAACGCTGTGCCCAGGCCCTGTACGACTGCATCAGGGCGCTGGGGCTGGAGGTCTACCGGGCTCGCGCCGACATGATGGAGACCGTGGTGCGGCCGGACGATCCCTTCTGGCAGCTGATCCGTTCGCTCAAGAGCAGTCTGGATCCGGACGATGTGATTGCCCCAGGTCGTTACAACCTGCCGTTGCACCCTGGGTGATCTCACCTACTCAAGGGATTCCCTGGGGGCTCATTTTTGGGGTGGAATGCCGCCCATTGATGTTTGGTGGGCCGGGTACTGGTCCGGGCATTGAAATCGTGTGAAAGTCCGCAGCGCCGCCGGGTCCAGCCCTCAGTGTCGCCCGGGGTTTCGCCGATACGCTATGGCATCATCCAAGCGGCTTGAGCTTTGCGCATGTCTTGTGATCGGGGTATGGCACAGACGGCGATGGTGGTCTGCGTGCATCCAAACGAATTTGTTGGAATCAACAGAGGACGAGCTTTGAATACCAGTATTGCCTTCATTCCCCGCGGTCTGCGTCTGGCCGCCCTGTGTCTGGTGGCCGGCGTTCTGGCCGGCTGCGCCGGTCTGACCGGCAACAAGCTGCCGCCCGCGCCGGTGTCGGCTTCCAGCCAGGACTACAGCTATATCGTGGGGCCTGGCGACAATCTGAACATCATCGTCTGGCGCAATCCCGAGCTGTCGACCTCGGTGCCGGTGCGCCCCGACGGCAAGATCTCCACCCCCCTGGTCGATGAAATCGTGGCCCAGGGCAAGAATTCGGTGGAAATCGCCCGCGATATTGAAAAGCAGCTCGGCAAATATGTGCGCGACCCCGTGGTGACGGTGATCGTGACCGCTTTTGTCGGCCCCTACAGCGAACAGATTCGTGTGGTGGGTGAGGCGGCCAAGCCCCAGTTCCTGCCTTACAAGCAAAAGATGACGCTGCTGGACGTGATGATTGCCGTGGGCGGCCTGACCGATTTCGCGGCCGGCAACCAGGCCACCATCCTGCGCACGGCCGAGGGCAACAAGCAATATTCCGTGCGCCTGTCCGACCTGCTCAAGCGCGGCGATATCGCGGCCAATGTGGAAATGCGCCCCGGCGACATCCTGATCATTCCGCAGAGCTTCTTCTAACAGAACAAGAGCCGGGCGCCGTTGGCGGCGCCGCTGTCGCACCCCGTGCCGCCAGGCATGCCGGGTGCTGTGTTCCCAAGGTGGGCCCCGAGGCCTGCCGAGCCTGAGCGTATCCCGATGGATTCTCTGATAGCCCAGTTCCTCACCATTGCGCGCAGCATGTGGAAGTACCGCTGGCCCGCGGTCCTGGTGTCCTGGGTGGCCGGCGCCATCGGCGCGGCCGTGGTCTTCATGATGCCCGACCGCTACGAGGCCAGCGCCCGCATCTTCGTGGACACCCAGTCCATCCTGAAGCCCCTGATGGCCGGCCTGACCGTGCAGCCCAATGTGGAGCAGCAGGTGGTGATGCTCAGCCGTACCCTGATCAGCCGGCCCAATGTGGAGAAGCTGGTGCGCATGGCCGACCTGGATCTGAAGAGCCAGTCCAAGGCCCAGCAGGAAGCCCTGATCGATACGGTGACCAAGTCCCTGTCCATCCAGAGCACGGCCCGGGACAATCTCTACACCCTGGCCTACCGCGACAACGATCCCGAGACCGCCAAGCGTGTGGTCCAGTCTCTGGTATCCATCTTTGTGGAATCCAGCCTGGGGGCGAGCCGCAAGGACTCGGCCACGGCGGCCACCTTCATCAACGAGCAGATCAAGAACTACGAGGCCAAGCTGGAAGAGGCGGAGGGGCGGCTCAAGGAGTTCCGGCTGCGCAATATCCAGAACATGTCCGGCGACGGCAAGGATTCGGCCGGCCGCCTGAGCGAGTTGAGTACCCAGCTTGAGAAAGCGCGCCTGGAGTTGCGCGAGGCCGAGAATGCCCGCGACGCTGCCAAGAAGCAGATCGATGCCGAGCGCAGCCGCGGTGGCGACAGCACCACCCAGAGCCTGATGCAGGAGTCTTCGCTGAGCGTGTCCACGCCCGAGATCGACTCGCGCCTGGATGCCCAGCGCCGCAATCTCGATGCCCTGCTGCAGCGCTACACGGAGCAGCATCCCGACATCATCAGCGCTCGCAAGCTGATCAAGGATCTGGAGGAGCAGAAGCGCAAGGAAGTGGCCGAGCTGCGCAAGAACGCCATGGCCGCGCCCCTGGCCAATGGCGGCAATCCGGTGCAGCAGGAGCTGGCCCGCATGCTGGCCGCGGCCGAGGTGCAGGTGGCGGCGCTGAAGGCGCGGGTGGGGGAGTACTCCAGCCGCTACGCGCAGGCGCTGGCCGCCGTCAAGACCTCGCCGCAGCTGGAGGCCGAGGCCGCCCAGCTCAACCGCGACTACGCGATTCACAAGAAGAACTACGAGGATCTGGTGGCCCGTCGCGAGTCGGCCACCATCTCCGGCGAACTGGATGTGGCCTCGGGTGTGGTGGACTTCCGCGTCATCGACCCGCCGCGGGCCTCGCCCAAGCCGGTGGCGCCCAACCGCCTGCTGCTGCTGGGCGGCGCGCTGGCGGCGGCCATCGTGACCGGCTTGTTCACCGCTTTCGCGGCCAGCCAGCTGCGTCCGGTGTTCCACGACAGCAACGAGCTGCGCACGCGCACCGAGCTGCCCATCCTGGGCGTGGTCTCGCGTCTGGTCACGGCGGCGGACCGCCGCCGCGAGCGCCTGGACCTGCTGCGTTTCAGTGCCGCTTCGGGTGGCCTGGTGGGGGTGTATGCCCTGGGTCTGGTGGTGATGGCAATTCTGATTAGCAGACAGGCGGGTTGAATGAGCAGCCTTATTGAACAAGCGGCACAGCGCCTCGAGCAGCTGCGCCAGGCCGGCGTCACGCTGCCCGAGGACACGGTGGCTGCGAGCGCCAAGCCGGTCTTCACGCCCGAGCCTCCCCAGCTGCGTGCGGAGCCCGAGCTGCCCGCACCCCAGTCCAAGCGCGTGGACCTGGACCTGCAGGCTCTGGCTGCTCAGGGCTTCCTGACCCCCAATGCGCCGCGCACCCAGATCGCCGACCAGTACCGCGTGATCAAGCGTCCGCTGATCAAGAACGCGATGGGCAAGGGCGCTTCCACCCTCAACCATGCCAATCTGATCATGGTGACCAGCGCGCTGGCGGGGGAGGGCAAGAGCTTCACCTCGCTGAACCTGGCCATGAGCATCGCGGCCGAGATGGACAACACCGTGATGCTGGTGGACGCCGATGTGGCCCGTCCCTCGGTGCTGCGCATGCTGGGCCTGCCTCAGGGGCCGGGCCTGCTGGATGTGCTGGAAGAGCAGGTCGACATGAGCGATGTGCTGCTGCGCACCAACGTCGACAAGCTGACCCTGCTGCCCAGCGGCACGCCGCACGCGCGCGCCACCGAGCTGCTGGCCAGCGACGCCATGAGCAATATGCTGGACGCGATGGCCAAGCGCTATCCGGACCGCATCATCATTTTCGATTCGCCCCCCCTGCTGCTGACCACCGAGTCGCGTGTGCTGGCCTCCCATATGGGTCAGATCGTGATCGTGGTGCATGCCGACAAGACGCCGCAGAGCGCGGTGCAGCAGGCCCTGTCCACCATCGAGTCCTGCCCGGTCAAGATGCTTTTGCTGAACCAGGCGCGCGCCGCCAGCGGGGGCAGCTACGGTTACGGCTATGGCTACGGTTATGGCTACGGCTATGGCTACGGCCAGGAGGGGGAGAAGGACCCCAGGGGCGCCAAGGACAGCGGCGAGGAAGGCAAGGAAGGCAAGAATGAAGCTGAGAAGGCCTGAGGGGCTGGCGCTGTGCCTGGCTGGCCTGCTGCCCCTTCTGGCGAACTCGGCGCTGGCCCAGGCCGAGTCAGAGCCCAGTTCGGGCGGGCGCAGCGGTCTCGTGATCGAGCCGCGCCTGAGCCTGCGTGAGACCCTGACCGACAACCTCAAGTTCAGCACCCAGAACAAGGATGCGGCCCTGGTGAGCACCCTGTCGCCCGGCATACGCCTGAGCAGCAATAGCGGCCGGGTGCGGGGCTCGCTGGACTACGCGCTCAACAGCGTCATGTACAGCCGTAGCCAGGAACCCAAGCAGACCCAGAACCAGCTGAGTGCGCGCGGTACCGTGGACCTGATCGAGGACTGGTTCACCGTGGACACCCGCGCCTCGATCAATCAGCAGAGCCGCTCGGCCTTCGGCACGGTGAGTGTCGACCCCTCCCTGCCCAATCCGAATCAGTCCGAGGTCTACAACCTGGGCATCTCCCCCATTCTGCGCGGCAGCCTGCCCAGCATCCTGCGCTACCAGCTGACAGCCGACATCAGCGAGACCCGGGCCAAGAACTCCAGCACCGGCGATCTCTCCAACCGGGGCCTCTCGCTGCAGCTGGGCAGCCTCAGTCCGCAGACGGTGCTGGGCTGGTCGGCCTTCCTGTCCAAGCAGCGCTGGAAGCCCGATGGCGGCAAGGCCACCGACAGCTCGTCTGTGACCGGCAGCCTGCTGTACCGACCCGACCCGGAGTGGAACTTCAGCCTCACGGCCGGCCGTGAACGCAACAGCTTCACCACGCTCTCGCAGCAAAGCGGCACGACCTATGGCGCCAGCGCGGGCTGGCAACCCTCGCCGCGTACCCGCCTGGCCCTGGACTGGTCCCGCCACGACTACGGCAACTCGCACACCCTGAGTTTCGAGCACCGCATGGCCCGCACGGTCTGGCGCATCTCGGACACCCAGCTGGCCAGCCCCGCCGGCCCTCAGGCCAACGGCGCGCGAGGACTCAGCAACTACGATGTGTTCTACAGCATGTTCGCCTCGCGCGAACCCGACCCGGCGAAGCGCGACATCCTGGTGCGCCAGTTCCTGAGCCTGCTGGGCATGGATCCGAACACGGTGGCCGTGGCCGGTTTCGCCAACTCCACCGCCACGCTGACCCGGCGCCAGGAGGCCTCCTTCGCGCTGCAGGGCCTGCGCACCACGCTGACCTTTCTGCTGAATCGCAACAGCAGCAGCCGTCTGGACCCGGTGAGCGCCGGGCAGGGCGACTTCGCTGATTCCAACCGCATCATGGTGCGCGGCTACACCCTGAACCTGGCCTACCGCCTCACGCCCACCGACAGCGCCACCGTCGTGCTGACCGACCAGCAGACCCGTGGCGATCTGGCCAGCCAGCGCAGCGATCTGAAGTCCCTCATCGCCAACTGGAATGCCCGGCTTGGCCCCTCGCGCAATATCACCCTGGGTCTGCGCCACAGTCGCTTCGACAGCCCCACCCAGCCCTACCGCGAGAACGCGGTCCTTGCCACCTTTGTCCAGCAGTTCTAGCCCATGTACGAAGCTTTCTACGGGCTGAACAGCAAGCCGTTCCAGCTCAGCCCCGATCCCAATTTCTACTTCGGCAGCAAGCAGCACCGCCGCGCCAAGGCCTATCTGGACTACGGCGTGCTGCGCAATGATGGCTTCATCGTCATCACCGGCGAGATCGGTGCGGGCAAGACCACCTTGCTGCGCGGCCTGCTCGACAGCCTGAACCGCAGCAATGTGGTGATCGGCAATCTGGTCACCACCCAGCTCGACGCCGAGGACACCCTGCGCATGGTGGGCGCGGCCTTTGGCGTGCGGGTCAAGGACCTACCCAAGTCGGAGCTGCTGATGACCTTGGAGGCCTTCTTCGTCAACCAGACCAGCCAGGGCAAGCGCTGCCTGCTGATCGTGGACGAGGCCCAGAACCTGAGCGCGCGCGCGGTGGAAGAGCTGCGCATGCTCTCCAACTTCCAGTTCAGCAACCAGTCCCTGCTGCAGACCTTTCTGGTCGGCCAGCCCGAGTTCCGCGGCATCCTGCAGCGGCCCGAGATGGAGCAGTTCCGCCAGCGCGTGGCGGCCACCTGCCATATCGGCCCGCTGGACGAGGATGAGACCCAGCGCTATATCGAGCACCGCCTCAAATGCGCCGGCAGCAATGGCAAGCCCAGCTTCGATCCCGAAGTCTTCCCGGTGATCCACCAGGCCAGCCAGGGCATTCCGCGCCGCATCAACTCCCTGTGTGACCGCCTGCTGCTGCTGGGTTTCATGGCCGGCAAGACGCATCTGGGCAAGGAAGACGTGGACGAGGTGCTGCGCGACATCGCCCAGGAAACCCAGACCCCGGCCAAGAGCGTGCATGGCGGCCTGGGGCCGACGCTCAACGGCCATACGCCGCTGGATCTGGATCTGGGCCGCCTCAGCCTGGGGGCCGAGCAGGCCGCCGCCCTGGGCCATGAGATTGCGTCCTTGAGCCAGGAGCAGCAGCTCGGCCAGTTGCAGCGCCTGGAAAGCGGCCTGGCCCGGCTGGAGCGCATCAATCTGCAGACCCTGGGCCTGCTGCAGAAGCTGGTGGAGGCAGTCAGCCAGCCCGCAGCCGCTGCGCCGCAGCCCGCGCCGGGAGCCGACAGCTCGACCGGGACCAGTCATTGATGAAAAAGAAGATGCTGCCGCACCGGAGCCCCATGCCATGCTGATGCCCACCCGCGAGACCCGCCCGCGCAATGCCATGACCATCGATGTGGAGGACTACTTCCAGGTCTCGGCCTTCGCGCCCTATATCGCCCGCGGCGACTGGGACAGCCGTGAATGCCGGGTGGAGCGCAATGTGGACCGCATCCTGGGCTTGCTGTCCGAGCAGGGCACCCAGGCCACCTTCTTCACCCTGGGCTGGGTGGCCGAGCGCTACCCGCAGCTGGTGCGCCGCATCGTGGAGGGCGGGCACGAGATTGCCAGCCATGGCTATGGTCACGAGCGCGCCAGCGACCTGAGCCCCGAGGCCTTCCGGGCCGATGTGGGCCGGGCCAAGGCCTTGCTGGAGGATCTGAGCGGCCGCGAGGTGCTGGGCTATCGTGCGCCCAGCTTCTCGATTGGTGAGCGCAATCTCTGGGCCTTCGATGTGCTGCGTGACTGCGGCTACCGCTACAGCTCTAGCGTCTACCCCATCCGCCACGACCATTACGGCATGCCCGATTCACCGCGCTTTGCCTATCCGGTGCGGGAGGGCCTGCTCGAAGTGCCGGTGACCACGCTGCGCCTGCGCGGCCGCAATCTGCCCTCCAGCGGCGGCGGCTATTTCCGCCTGCTGCCCTATGCGCTCTCGCGCTGGCTGATCGAGCAGGTCAACCGCAACGATCAGCAGTCGGCGGTCTTCTACTTCCACCCCTGGGAGATCGACCCGGGTCAGCCCCGCATCGCCGGCATCGATGCCAAGACGCGCTTCCGTCATTACGTAAACATCGGCCGCACCGAGGCCCGTATCGCCCAGCTGCTGCGCGACTTCTCCTGGGGGCGCATGGACCAGATCTTCCTCGGTCGAGGGCAGGGCGAGCGCCAGGCCGCGGCGGCCACGGCATGAGCGGCGCGGCTTTGCGCGTTCAGCGCCTGGCGCCGGGCGACCGCGCCACGGCCCAGCGCTGGGACGCTTTTGTGCTGGCCTGCCCGCAGGCCAGCTTCTTCCACCGCGCCGGCTGGATGCGCATGGTGGGCGGGATCTTCGGTCATGCCTGCTTCTTCCTCTACGCCGAGCGCGAGGGCCGCATCGAGGGCGTGCTGCCCCTGGCCCAGGTGAAGAGCCGGCTGTTCGGCCATTCCCTGGTGAGCCTGCCCTTTGCCGTCTACGGCGGCGTGGCGGCCGACACCGAGGACGCGGCCCAGGCCCTGGAGCTTGAGGCCCAGCGCCTGGCGCGCGAGCTGGGCGCCGAGCACCTGGAGCTGCGCCATGTGCAGCAGCGCCACGAGGACTGGCCGCAGCAGGACCTCTATGTGACCTTCCGCAAGGAGATCCTGCCCGAGGAAGAGGCCAATATGCTGGCCATCCCGCGCAAGCAGCGGGCCATGGTGCGCAAGGGCATCAAGAACGGCCTGATCGGGCATGTCGATGCCGACGCATCGCGCTTCTTCGCACTCTATGCCGACAATGTGCACCGCCACGGCACACCCGCCATGCCGCGCCGCTATTTCGAGGCCCTGCTGCAGGAGTTCGGACCCGACTGCGAGGTGCTCACCGTCACCGATTCAGAGGGCACCCCCCTCAGTTCGGTGCTCAGTTTCTACTTCCGTGATGAAGTGCTGCCCTACTATGCGGGCGACGCCGTCGCGGCGCGCGAACTGGCGGCCAATGACTTCAAATACTGGGAGCTGATGCGGCGCGCCTGTGCGCGCGGCCTCAAGGTGTTTGACTACGGCCGCAGCAAGCAGGGCACGGGCTCCTACGCGTTCAAGAAGAACTGGGGTTTCGAGCCGACGCCGCTGCACTACGAATACTGCCTCTACCGCCGCGATACCGTGCCTCAGAACAATCCCAGCAACGCCAAGTACCAGCTCTTGATCAAGACCTGGCGCCGCATGCCGCTGTCCTGGGCCAACTGGCTGGGTCCCTTCATCGTCCGCAACCTGGGTTGAGTCGGCGGCCATGGCCAAGCTGCTCTACCTGGTGCACCGCCTGCCCTATCCGCCCAACAAGGGCGACAAGGTGCGCTCCTACCACCTGCTCAAGCATCTGGCCGCGCGCCACGAGGTGCACCTCGGCACCTTCGTGGACGATCCGGATGATCTGCAGTACCTGGACACGGTGCGGGGCCTGTGCAAGAGCCTGCACGCCGCGCGCCTGCATCCGGGGCGCGCCAAGCTGGCCAGCCTGCGCGGCCTGCTCAGCGGCGAAGCCCTGAGCCTGCCTTACTACCGGGATGCGGGCCTGGCCCGCTGGGTGCGCGAGACCGTGCGCGAGCAGCAGCCCGAGGCGGTGGTGGTCTTCTCCTCCACCATGGCCCAATACGCGCCCGCGGCGCTTCCCCTGCTGCTGGACTTCGTGGACTTGGATTCGGCCAAGTGGACCGAGTACGGCGGCCAGCACAGCTGGCCCCTGTCCTGGCTCTACCGCCGCGAGGGCCGGCGCCTGCTGGACTACGAGACCCGCATGGCCGAGCGCGCGCGCTGCGCCTATTTCGTGACCGACAAGGAGGTGGCCCTGTTCCGCCGCCAGGCGCCGCACAGCCGCGCCCGCGTGGAGGCCTCGGGCAACGGGGTGGATGCCGAGTTCTTCGCGCCCGAGCCGCAGCGCGCCTCGCCCTTCGCGGCGGATGAGCAGGCCCTGGTCTTCACCGGGGCCATGGACTACTGGCCCAATGCCGATGCCGTGGTCTGGTTCGCGGGCGAGGTGCTGCCGCGCCTGCGCGCTCAGCATCCGGCGCTGCGTTTCTACATCGTGGGTCGTGCACCAGGGCCCGCCGTGCAGGCCCTGGCGAGCGCCGATGTGGTGGTGACCGGCACCGTGCCCGATGTGCGGCCCTATTTGCAGCATGCTGCGGTAGTGGTAGCGCCGCTGCGCCTGGCGCGCGGCATCCAGAACAAGATCCTGGAAGCCATGGCCATGGCGCGCCCGGTGGTGGCGGCCCGTGCCTGCGTGGAAGCCATCGAGGCCCGCGAAGGCCATGAGCTGCTGGCCGCCGAGAATGCCGAGGACTATGCCCAGGCCGTCTCGAACCTGCTGCAGCAAGCCGAGCATGCCGCCGCCGTTGGGGCCGCCGGTCGCCAGCGGGTGCTGGATGCCTACAGCTGGGACGCCCGTCTGGCCGGCATCGACCAGGTGCTGGAGGGTTTGCACGCGCCCCAGGCCGCCTCGAGCGATGTGACTTTGAGCGTAGGGGCCGCGGCATGAGTCGCGTGCTGCCTGCCCGCCCGGCCGAGCCCCTGAGCCCGGCGCCCTGGCGCTGGGCCCTGCTGCAGATGGTCCTGGCCCTGCTGGCGCTCTTGCTGCTCTATCGCGAGACGGCCCTGGCCATGGTGGGCATCTGGCAGCGATCCGACACCTTTGCCCATGCCTTCGTGGTGCCGCCCATCGCGCTGTGGCTGATCTGGCGTCGGCGCGATGTGCTCGCGGCCCTGCGCCCCGTGCCCGATGCCTGGTTCCTGCTCCCGCTGGCGCTGGCCGGTCTGGCCTGGCTGCTGGGCGAACTGGTGGCGGTGAATGCCCTGACCCAGCTGGCCCTGGTGGCCCAGATCGCGCTGCTGGTGCCCCTGCTCTGGGGCCGGGCCGTGGCGCGGCGCATCCGCTTTCCCCTGCTGTTCCTGTTCTTTGCCGTGCCCGTGGGCGAGTTCATGCTGCCCACCCTGATGGAGCTGACGGCCGACTTCACCGTGGTGGCCGTGCGCCTGAGCGGCGTGCCCGTCTACCGCGAAGGCCTGCAGTTCATCATTCCCTCGGGCAGCTGGTCGGTGGTGGAGGCCTGCAGCGGCCTGCGCTATCTGATGGCCTCCCTGATGGTGGGCACCCTGTTCGCCTATCTGAGCTACCACAGCCTGCGCCGGCGGCTGATCTTCGTGGCCGTTTCCCTGCTGATCCCCCTGCTGGGCAACTGGGTGCGGGCCTACTTGATCGTGATGCTGGGGCATGTCTCGGGCAATGAGCTGGCCACCGGCGCCGACCACCTGGTCTATGGCTGGGTCTTCTTCGGCATTCTGATGCTGGCGATGTTCATGATCGGTGCCCGCTGGACCGAAGACGAACTCCCGCCGGCCCCGCCGGCGGCCAGCGAGATCCGGAGTGCCTCCCCGGCCCAGCGCTGGCTGGTGGCGATCCTGGGCCTGACGGCCCTGGCCGTGCCGAGCTTGCTGCAGGCTCGCTTCGAGCGTGCCGGCCAGGCCGAGCTGACCCTGCATCTGGCGGCCCCCGAGCTGGGGGCATGGCAAAAGCGGGCCGAGCCCCTGGCCGACTGGCAGGCTCGCTTCGTGAATCCGCGTGCCGAGCTGCAGACCGTCTATGAGCGCGCCGACCAGCGCGTGGGTCTGCATCTGGCCTACTACCGTCAGCAGGGCTATGACAGCAAGCTGCTGGGCTCACACCACCAGTTGCTGGGGGCGGACGAGAAGCGTTGGGCCCAGCTGGACGGCCGGCCTCAGTCCCTGAGCCTGGCGGGGCAGGACCTCGAGCTGCACAGCGTGGAGCTGCGGGCCGGCTCCCTGAGCGGTGTGCGCGGCCAGCGTCTGCGGGTCTGGCAGTTTTTCTGGGTGCATGGCCGGCTCACGGCCAGCCCGGTCCGGGCCAAGGCCTGGAATGCCTGGCAGCGCCTGAGCGGGCAGGGCGACGATGCGGCATCCGTCATCGTTTACACCGAAGATCTTCAGGACAATGGCGAGGCGGCCGAGCAGCGGCTGCGCGACTTCCTGCAACAGAACTGGGGCGCCATTGCGGCCCAGCTGGACAAGACCGCCGCGCAGTGAACGCGGACGGCGCGATGATTACAAGGATCAAGCAATGAGCAGCACGGTAGCAGTGATCGGCCTGGGATACGTGGGCCTGCCCCTGGTGGTGGAGTTCGGCAAGCATATGCGCACCATCGGCTTCGACATTGCGGAGTCCAAGGTCCAGGCCTGCCAGCGCGGCACAGACCCCTCGCGCGAGCTCAGCGACGCGCAGATGGCCGCCGCCCCGCACGCCGTCTACACCGCCGACCCGGCCCTGCTGGCCGAGGCCGACATCATCGTGGTGGCCGTGCCCACCCCGGTGGACGAGGCCCACATCCCCGACTTCCGCCCCCTGATCGGCTCCTCCACCAGCGTGGGCCGCCACATGAAGAAGGGCGCCATCGTGGTCTACGAGAGCACGGTCTACCCCGGCGCCACCGAGGAGGTCTGCATCCCGGTGC
>Ga0233424_10000046_pt1 | contig 176032 bp, 156 predicted proteins | sample Watercolumn_Towu_FD_181011 | JGI IMG/M metagenome (GOLD analysis project Ga0233424, IMG submission 181011) | Freshwater microbial communities from Lake Towuti, South Sulawesi, Indonesia - Watercolumn_Towuti2014_125_MG | ecosystem: Environmental > Aquatic > Freshwater > Lake | place...
GGCATTGCCACCGTCAACGAGCTGGCCGCCCCGGTGGACCGCCCGATCCAGTTCAAGCTCACCTCCTCCACGGTGATGAACGCCTTCTACGTGCCCGCCCTGGCCGGCATGATCTACGCGATGCCCGGCATGGAAACCAAGCTGCACGCGGTGATCAACAAGGCCGGCGTCTATGACGGCTTCTCCTCGAACTTCAGCGGCGATGGCTTCTCGCACATGCGCTTCAAGTTCCACGGCCTGTCCAACGCCGACTTCGAGGCCTGGGTGGCTCGCAACAAGGCCGAGGGCAGCGAGCTGACCCGCGAAGGCTATCTGACCCTGGAAAAGCCCAGCGGCAAGGAGCCGGTGCGCCGCTACGCCAGCGTCAGCGAGGGCCTGTACGACGCCATCGTCAACCGTTGCGTGGACGGCAGCAAGATGTGCATGGCCCAGATGATGGCCATCGACGCCGCAGGCGGCGGCGGCAAGGGCGCCATCGACGGCCTGGCTCGCAAACCCTGGGGCAATGACGAGCAGGAGCGCAGCTATGTGGCCGCTCTGTGCACGCCCGAGAACGCCGGCGACTACGCCCCCCGCTCCACGGCCCAGCCCCAGCTGCAACGCTGATACGGCCCACCCCGAGATTCCGAGTAATTGCTATGCAAGACCTGAACCATCTCGTGTTCGGCCGACTAGGCTGGGACGCGATTCCCCACGATCCCATCATCTGGGCCACCTTCGCCATGGTGGTGCTGGGCGGCACCGTGGTGCTGGCCCTGATGACCAAGTACCGGGTCTGGGGCCCGCTGTGGCGTGACTGGCTGACCAGCATCGACCACAAGAAGATCGGCATCATGTACATCGTGCTGGGTCTGGTGATGCTGCTGCGCGGCTTCGCCGATGCGGTCATGATGCGCGCCCAGCAGGCCATCGCCTTCGGCGACCAGGCCGGCTTCCTGCCGCCGCACCACTACGACCAGATCTTCACCGCCCACGGCGTGATCATGATCTTCTTCGTGGCCATGCCCCTGGTGACCGGCTTCATGAACTATGTCGTGCCGCTGCAGATCGGCGCGCGCGACGTGGCCTTCCCCTTCCTGAACAACTTCAGCTTCTGGATGACGGCCGGCGGCGCCGTGCTGATCATGGCCTCGCTGTTCGTGGGTGAATTCGCCCGCACCGGCTGGCTGGCCTTCCCGCCGCTGTCGGGCATCCTGGCGAGTCCGGGCGTGGGGGTGGACTACTACATCTGGGCGCTGCAGGTGGCCGGCGTCGGCACGACGCTATCGGGTATCAACCTGATCGTGACCATCATCAAGATGCGCGCGCCCGGCATGACCATGATGAAGATGCCCGTCTTCACCTGGACCTCGCTGTGCACCAACGTGCTGATCGTGGTGAGCTTCCCCATCCTGACGGTCACCCTGCTGCTGCTGTCCCTGGACCGCTACCTGGGCACCAACTTCTTCACGACGGACCTGGGCGGCAACGCCATGCTGTACGTGAACCTGATCTGGATCTGGGGCCACCCTGAGGTCTACATCCTGATCCTGCCCTGCTTCGGCATCTTCTCGGAAGTGGTCTCCACCTTCTGCCGCAAGCGCCTGTTCGGCTACGCCTCCATGGTGTACGCCACGGTGGTGATCACCATCCTGTCCTACCTGGTGTGGCTGCATCACTTCTTCACCATGGGCTCGGGCGCCAGCGTGAACTCGTTCTTCGGGATCACGACCATGATCATCTCCATCCCGACTGGGGCGAAGATCTTCAACTGGCTGTTCACCATGTACCGCGGCCGCATCCAGTTCGAGCTGCCCATGATGTGGACCATCGCCTTCATGGTCACCTTCGTGATCGGCGGCATGACCGGCGTGCTGCTGGCCGTGCCCCCGGCCGACTTCGTGCTGCACAACTCGCTGTTCCTGATCGCCCACTTCCACAACGTGATCATCGGCGGCGTGCTGTTCGGCCTGTTCGCCGGCATCTACTTCTGGTTCCCCAAGGCCTTCGGTTTCCGCCTCGACCCGTTCTGGGGCAAGGTCTCCTTCTGGTTCTGGGTGATCGGCTTCTACTTCGCCTTCATGCCCCTGTATGTGCTGGGTCTGATGGGCGTGACCCGTCGCATGAGCCACTTCGAAGATCCTTCGCTGCAGATCTGGTTCCAGGTCGCCGCCTTCGGCGCTGCGCTGATCGCCGTGGGCATCGCCGCGATGCTGTTCCAGTTCTTCATCAGCTTCATCCGCCGCGAGCAGCTGCGTGATGTCAGCGGTGATCCCTGGAACGGCCGCACCCTGGAGTGGTCCACCTCCTCGCCCCCGCCCGCCTACAACTTTGCCTTCACCCCGGTGGTGCATGACCTGGATGCCTGGACGGACATGAAAAAGCGCGGCGCCAAGCGCCCCACCAGCGGCTTCGTGGACATCCACATGCCCAAGAACACCGCCGCCGGCGTCGTGCTGTCCGCCCTGGCCACGCTGTTCGGCTTCGCGATGATCTGGCATATGTGGCTGGTGGCCGGCATCACCTTCGCGGTGCTGGTGATCTCCGCCATCGTTCACACCTTCAACTACCACCGCGACTACTACATCAAGGCCGATGAAGTGACGCGCACCGAAGACGAACGCACCCGGCAACTGGCGGCCCTGCCAGCCCAGGCCTGAGGAGCGAGCAAGACCATGCAAGCAACGCAAACCCTGAACGCGGACGGCAGCGTCCGCTTCTACGACGACGGTAGCCATCACCCTCAGCAGGGCACCCTGCTGGGTTTCTGGATCTACCTGATGAGCGACTTGCTCATCTTCGCGGGCCTGTTCGCCACCTTCGCGGTGCTGGGCCGCAGCTACGCGGCCGGCCCCTCGGGCGCCGACCTGTTCGACCTGAAGCTGGTGGCCATCAACACCGCCATGCTGCTGTTCTCGTCGATCACCTACGGCTTCGCGCTGATCGGCGCCCAGCAGGGCAGCAAGAAGCTGGTGCTGTCCTGGCTGGCCATCACCGGCCTGTTCGGTCTGGCCTTCGTGGGCATCGAACTCTATGAGTTCGCCCACCTGATCCACGAAGGGGCCAACTGGCAGCGCAGCGCCTTCCTGTCGTCCTTCTTCGCCCTGGTCTCCACCCACGGTCTGCACGTGAGCTTCGGCATCATCTGGCTGGTGGTGCTGATGGTGCAGGTCAACAAGCTGGGCCTGACCGTTGCGAACAAGCGCCGCCTGATGTGCCTCTCGATGTTCTGGCACTTCCTGGACCTGGTCTGGATCGGCGTCTTCACCTTTGTTTATCTGATGGGGGTGCTGTGATGGGCGCTCAACAACACGACAAGCACGATCACCACGGCCATGACGACCATGGCCACCACGACGATCCCCTGGCCGAGTACCACGTCTCGTACAAGGGCTACTTCGTTGGCTTCCTGCTCTCCGTCATCCTGACGGTCATCCCCTTCTGGCTGGTGATGGCCAAGGTGCTGCCGGCGGACATGACCAAGCTGATCATCCTGGCCTTCGCGGCGGTGCAGATCGTCGTGCAGATGGTCTATTTCCTGCACATGAACGGCAAGGTGGAAAGCGGCTGGTCCATGCTGTCGCTGATCTTCACCGTGGTGTTCGTGGCCATCATCCTGGCCGGCACGGTCTGGGTCATGTACCACATGAACACCAACATGATGCCCGTGCACGATATGCGCAATATGGTGTCGTGAGCGAGCTCAACGCCTCCACCGGGCCGCGTACTCGCGGTCCCGCCCGCCGGGCGGGGCTGCTGGGCGCGGCCCTTCTGCTTGTGGCGGCCCTGGGCTTCGTGGCCCTGGGCAGTTGGCAGTTGCAGCGCCTGGCCTGGAAGCAGGACCTGATCGCCCGCATCACCCAGCGCCTGGCCGCCGCGCCTGAGGCCGCTCCCGGCCCGGCCGACTGGGCCGCCGCAGCACCGACCGGCCAGGAGTACCGCCGCGTGCGCCTGAGCGGCGAGTTCGACCACGCCCATGAAGCCCTGGTCGGCGCCAGCACGGTGCTGGGCAGCGGCTACTGGCTGATGACGCCGTTGCGCAGCGCCGACGGCCGCTGGACCTGGATCAACCGCGGCTTCGTGCCGCGCCGCGACACGCCGCGCCAGCAGCCCGCCGGCCTCCAGCAGGTCGAGGGTCTGCTGCGCCTGGCCGAGCCCGGCGGCAGCCTGCTGCAGCGCAACGATCCCCAGGCCCAGCGCTGGTACTCGCGCGATGTGCAGGCGCTCTCCGCCCAGGCCGGTCTGCCGGCCGGGTCGGTGCAGCCCTACTTCATCGACGTCTGGCCCGAACCGCCCGGCGCCAACTTCGCGGCCACGGTGGCCAGCGGCAACGGCGAGGCCATCGCCACCTTGCCCGAGGTCTGGCCCCATCCCGGCCTCACGGTGCTGCGCTTCAGCAACAATCACCGCAGCTATGCCCTGACCTGGTTCGCCCTGGCGGCCATGGCCCTGGCGGCCAGCGTCTTCCTGTTCCGTCTGCAGGGCCGGAAATCCCGGGGCGGCTGAGCCCTCAAGCACCGGATGCCGACCCTCAGTCCCGACACCACCCAGACGCCCGACCGCCAGGCCGGGCGCAGCAATCTGCAGCAGCTGGTGCAGCTGCGCTGGCTGGCCGCCGCCGGCCAGGCCGCCACCATCGCCACGGTGCATGGCGCCCTGGGCATCCAGCTGCCGCTGCGCGAGATGCTGGGCCTGCTGGCCGCCCTGCTGCTCTTCAATCTGATGTGCTGGCTGCGCAGCCGCAATCTGCGCGGCAAGCTGGTGGGCAATGCCGAGCTCTTTGCCGGCCTGATGGTGGACGTGGGCCTGCTGGCCGGCCAGCTCTACTACGCGGGCGGCATCACCAACCCCTTCATCTTCCTCTTCCTGCTGCAGGTGGCGGTGGGCGCCGTGCTGCTGCACCCGCGCTATATCTGGGCCACGGTGGCCGTCACCGGCATGGCCTTCATCGCGCTGACGCAGTGGCACCGCCCCCTGGTGTTTCCGGATCAGATCAGCGCGCAGCTGCCCACCCACTACATCGGCGGCCTGCTGATCTGCTTTGCACTCAATGCCGGCCTGCTGGTGATCTTCATCCAGCGCATCGTGCTCAATCTGCGCCAGCGCGACGCCCGCCTGGCCAGCCTGCGCCAGCGCGCGGCCGAGGAGGAGCACATCGTGCGCATGGGCCTGCTGGCCTCGGGCGCAGCGCATGAGCTGGGCACGCCCCTGGCCACGCTCTCGGTGATCCTGGGCGACTGGTCCCATATGGCGCCCTTCGCCGGCGACCCCGAGCTGCGCGAGGAGATCGAGGAGATGCAGCTGCAGCTGCGGCGGTGCAAGAACATCGTCAGCGGCATCCTGATGTCGGCTGGCGAAACCCGCGCCGAAGCGCCGGAGCTCACCCGTCTACATGCCTTCCTGGACGGCCTGGTGGCCGACTGGCGCCGCACCCGGCCGGTGGAAGCTTTCCACTACGAGCGCCAGGCCCTGGCCGACCGCATCATCTTCTCGGACACCGCGCTCAAGCAGATGGTCGACAACGTGCTGGACAACGCCCTGGAAGCCGCCCCCCGCGGCGCCCTCACCCTGATCGCCAGCTGCGATGAGGAAAGCGGCTGGCTGGAGATTGCCGTGCGCGACGAGGGCCCGGGCTTCAGCGAGGAAATGCTGGAGCGCTTCGGCACGCCCTACCAGTCCAGCAAGGGCAAGCCCGGCGGCGGCCTGGGCCTCTTCCTCTCGGTCAATGTGGCGCGCACCCTGGGCGGCCGCATCCTGGCGCGCAACCGCGCCGAAGGCGGGGCCGAGGTCATCATGCAACTACCGCTGGTGGCGCTGAGCCCCGCCAGCGATGTGGAAGATCCTCATGGAGATTGACGATTCCGACAACGACCGCCTGCTGCTGGTCGTGGAGGACGACGAGGCCTTTGCCCGCACCCTCACCCGCTCCTTCGAGCGGCGCGGCTACCAGGTGCTGCGTGCCAGCCAGCTGGCCGAGGTGCAGCTGCTGCTGGAAACCCACAGCCCCAGCCACGCGGTGGTGGACCTGAAGCTGGCCGGCGGCGCCTCGGGCCTGAGCTGTGTGCAGGCCTTGCACACCTTCGACGACGAAATGCAGATCGTGGTGCTCACCGGCTATGCCAGCATCGCCACCGCGGTGGAGGCCATCAAGCTGGGCGCCCGCCACTACCTGGCCAAGCCCGCCAATACCGACGATATCGAGGCCGCCTTCGCCCGCGGCCAGGGCGACGCCGAGGTGGAGGTCACCGAGCGCGCCACCACCTCGATCAAGACCCTGGAGTGGGAGCACATCCACGAGACCCTGGCGGCCGTGGACTTCAATATCTCCGAGGCCGCGCGCCGCCTGGGCATGCACCGCCGCACCCTGGCGCGCAAGCTGGAAAAGCAGCGGGTGAAGTAAGCGCCTCAGGCCGGCGCGTCGGCCACGGCCAGCACGCGCTCCATCCAGCGCGCCTCATCCCCGAAGCTGGCCAGCTTCCTGGCCAGCGCCTCGGCCAGCACCGCCGGCTCGGCAAAGCCCTGGGCCTGCCAGTAGGGCACCGAGCCCTGCACCGCCACCAGGCCCAGTCGCGCCAGGCCCAGGGCCCGCGCGCTCTCCAGCACCTGGGCCACGAGACGCCGCCCCAGCCCCAGCGAACGCCCGGCCGGCGCCACCGCCAGATCGTGCAGATAGAGCAGGCGCGGCACAGCGGGCAGGCTCAGACTGGGCGCATCCAGGGCCGGCAGGCTCTGCTCGCACACCGGCAGGCTCACCAGATAGGCCAGGGGCTGCTCGTCGCGCCAGGCCATCCAGCTGCAGCGATGCGGGGCCGCGGCCTCCAGCTTGGCCCTGAAGGCCTGGGCGCTTTCCAGGAACTCGGGACCGTAGCACTGGGCCTGCAGGGCCAGCACGGCGGGCACATCCTCGGGGGTCAGGGGCCGCAGCTGAGCGGCGCTTTTCATCTCAGAGCACATAGGCATGGAGCAGCTTGCTGCCCAGCGGGGTGAAGATCAGCACAAAGCCCAGCACATTGAGCATCACGCTGAGCCAGAACAGGCGGCGAAACGAGGCCTTGGCGCTCTTGTGGCGCAGCAGCTGCTGGGCCAGCAGGGCGCCGGGCCAGCCGCAGGCCAGGGCCAGGCCGTGCAGCGTCGCCTCGGACACGCGCCACTGCTGCAGGCGCGCGGCGCGCTTGTCGCCGGCATAGACGATGAAGGTGGCCAGGCTCATGGCCAGGTAGCCGCCCCAGAGCCAGTGCGGCAGGCCAAAGCCCAGATGCACCACCAGCACCAGCAGGGCAAAGCCCGGGATCAGCCAGAGGCTGCTGCCGCGCAGCGCCTCCTGGCGCCGCGCCCGGCGCTGCACCGCGGGCGGCGGCTCGGCCGGGCGGCGCGGCTCCAGGCTGCGCACGGCCTGGGCGCGGGGCTTGCCCTGGGCGTCCTGCCCGGCCTCATAGCTCAGGCGCTCGCCCACGAAGGGGCGGCGCGGCCGCAGGCCAAAGGCCTTGGCGTGCACAAAGAGCTTGGGGCCGCCGGCCTCGGGCGCTATGAAGCCATAGCCCTTGGCATCGTCCCACTGGATCAGGGTTCCTTGCTGTCGCGTCGTCATCGCGGGCCGCACTGTGCCACAGGAAAAAGAAAAGGCCCGCTTGCGCGGGCCTTGCGGGGCTCAGACCCGGTGCTGCGGGTTCAGGGCCGATCAGCGGCCGAAGCCACCGCGGCGCGGGCCGCCGGCCGGGGGACCGTTGCGCTTGGCACCGGGACCGCCGGGGCCGCGGCGCTCGCCGCCACCAAAGCCACGGCCTTCACCGCCGCCGAAGTTGCCGCCTTCACGGTTGCCATGGAAGGAGGGCTTGCCACCGAAGGACGGCTTGCCGCCAAAACCGGGCTTGCCGCCGAAGCTGGGCTTGCCTTCGCCGAACGCGGGGCGGTCGCCACGCGGGGCGAAACCACGGTTTTCGAAGCCGCGGTTCTCGAAGCCACGCTCGCCACCGGCGCTGCGGTCAAAAGGCTTGCGATCATTGAAACCCTGCTGGCGCGGCTCGAAGCCACGGCCTTCGCCGCGCGGAGCGAAGTCGCGCGGAGCGCCTTCACCGGCGGGACGGCCGAAGGGCTTGCCACCGCCATGGAAGGGCTTGCCGCCACCGTAGCCGCCGTTGCCGCCTTCGCGTTGGAAGGGCTTGCTGCCGAAGCGCTTGTCGCCCTTGAAGGCGAAGCCGGGCTGGCGATCACCGAAGCGGTCGCCGAAACGGCCACCGCGCTCGCCCTCGGGACGGGGCGGGAAGATGCGCGGCTCTTGCGTCTTGGGCTCCAGGCCCTCGATGCGCGAGACCGGGATCTGCTGGGTGGTGAACTGCTGGATGCGGCGGATCATGGACACATCGTCACGCACGGCGATGGTCACGGCCAGGCCGGAGCGGCCGGCGCGACCGGTACGACCGATGCGGTGCACATAGTCCTCGGCCTTCATGGGCAGGCCGTAGTTGATCACGTGGCTGATGGTGGGCACGTCGATGCCGCGGGCCGCCACATCGGTGGCCACCAGCACGCGCAGCTCGCGACGGCGCAGGGCCATCAGGGTGCGGTTGCGACGGCCTTGGGGCATGCCGCCATGCAGCGGGGCCACGGCATGGCCGAGCTCGGAAAGGCGCTCGGCCAGCCAGTCGGCATCGCGCTGGGTGGAGGTGAAGACCACGGCCTGGTCCAGATCGCGCTCGGCCAGGATGTGCTCCAGCAGCTGGTCGCGGTGGTTGTTGTTGTCGGCCCAGTGCAGGCGCTGCTCGATGTTCTCGTGGGTCTCGGTATGCGAGGCCACGTCCACGCGCTCCGGCTCGTTGAGCAGGTCATGCGCCAGACGGCCCACATGGCCGGCGAAGGTGGCACTGAACATCACGGTCTGGCGCGCGGCCGGCGTGGCCTCGGCCACCACCTTGATGTCGTCGATGAAGCCCATGTCCAGCATGCGGTCGGCCTCGTCCAGCACCAGCATCTCGACGTTTTCCAGCACGCACTTGCCCGACGACAGATGGTCCAGCAGGCGGCCGGGGGTGGCGATCAGGATGTCCAGAGGACCGGTCAGCTGACGGATCTGCAGGGCATAGGGCATGCCGCCCAGCACGGTGGCGACCTTCAGGCCCTGGATGTGGCGGCCGTAGGTCTGCGCGGCCTTGGAGACCTGCATCGCCAGCTCGCGGGTGGGCGCCAGCACCAGCACGCGCGGGCCGTAGATCTTGCCCTTCTCGCGCTTGGGGAAGCCCTGGCCATTCTCGCCGCGGGCATCCAGCACCTTCTGCAGGGCCGGCAGGATGAAGGAGGCGGTCTTGCCCGAGCCGGTGCGCGAGCTGACCATCAGGTCCTTGCCCGCCAGGGCACGCGGGATGGCCTCGGCTTGCACCTCGGTCGCGTTCTCGTAGCCGGAGTCCTTGACGGCGCGCAGCAGAGACTCGTGCAGGCCCAGATTCTCGAAACTCATATCACTTCTTTCGTCAACAAAGCCCTGCCCCGCCGGACACAGCCGGACATAGGAGGGCGCTGGTCGGGCCACAAATCAAAGGCCGACCAGTGGGGTCAAGTCGCTGGGAGAAAGCTCGCGTCGCACACCAGATCTCAGCTGCGTGAGTGCGCTTGGTGCGGCGCCGGGGAACAGTCATAGCGACGGCATCGCCGCCGACCGAACCCGGGGGTCTTCAGTGCTGAGCGCTGCGGCCCGCCAAAACTGATCTCGGCGGGTGCGTCGGCCTGAACGTGGTCAGAGGAGACGTACGAATTGCTCCGATCTCTATCGAAGCAAGCCACGCATTGTAGCACGCTAGGGTTTTTACTAGCAAGCCCCGCTGGCTATACTTCGCATCGGTCGGCAGTTCACCCAGGCCTTGCCGCGCGGCCCACCGCGAGCTAAACCTGCCCCGAGATGGATTCAGCCTGTCATGTGGCGCCCTGTGCCCCTGGCTGCAAGATGGCAAGCCCAGCCCCTGTTGTGACGACAGGACTTTGCGCACCGGGCGATGGAGTGACATCGCATGAGCCGTGAACTGATCCCCTGTCCGATTCCGGACCTCTCGAGCTTCGCCAAGACCCTGCGTCGCCAGCTGGCCGAAGCCACCCCCGCCGAGCATCTGCCCAGCCATCTGAGCCTGATGAATATGCTGGCGCGCGCCGCCGGTCATCGCAATCTGCAGACCCTGAAGGCGTCAAAGGCTACCGGGCCGGCGGCGAATGCCGCGCCGGCAGCCCCGCCCAACCCCGGCCGCCTGCCCGAGCGCCTGCGCCTGGCACCCCAGCGCGGACCGCGCAATCCGGCGCTGAGCGAGACGGCAGACCGCGCCCTGCGCCAGTTCGACGAGCACGGCCGGCTGATGCGTTGGCCCACCAAGTACAGCGTGCAGCGCCTGGCGATCTGGGGCCTGTGGCTGCACTTCGATGCCAAGCGCCCCTACAGCGAGGCCGAGGTCAACACCATCCTGCGCGCGCGCCACGCCTTCGGCGATCACTGCACCCTGCGCCGCGAGCTGGTGAACATGAAGCTGCTCACCCGCACGCCGGATGGCGCGGTTTACCGCAAGTGCCCGGCCCGGCCGGACGCCGAGACCACCGCCCTGCTGCGCGCGCTGCGCGAGCGCAGCCAGCCGGTGTAAGCCTCAGAGCGTCGCCAGCAAGGCCTGCAGCGGCGGCATCAGGGATGCCAGCTGGGCCTCGTCCAGCCAGGTCGGCATCTGCTGGTCCAGCCAGTCCGGGAAGGCCGTGCCGCTGCGCTGCAGGGCCAGCAGGGCGCGGTCCACCGGCCCCTCCACCAGCAGCAGGGCCACCGGCACACCGCGCGGCTCGGCGCCGCAGGCCAGGGCCAGGCGCTGCTGCAGCAGGCCCGTCCCCCAGGGCAGATCGGCATGGACCAGGCCCAGACGGGCCTCACCCAGGCCGTCGCCCGAGGCCAGGGCGGCCAGGGCCGCATCGCTGGCCAGCAGCACGGCGGCCGGTTCGGCGCGCCAGGCTTGCAGGCTGGCGGCCTGCTCTTCCGGGCTCTGGCCCTGGCGCAGACGCTGCACCAGCAGCTTGCGCACCTTCAGGGCCTGGGCCAGGCTGTCCAGCAGGGTCTCGGACTGGGCGCAGACCAGCAGGCGGGCCGCCGCGGCGCCCTGCCCTTCCAGCCATTCCTGCTTGAGGGCCAGCAAGGCCTCGACCTTGGCGCTGAGCACATGGCGCGAGCCGGCCGGCAGCAGGCTCAGGGCCTGCAGCAGCTGGCGCTGCTCCTCGGCGCCCAGATAGTTCAGCTGCTGCCAGCGCGTCGCCAGGGCGCGCAGCTGGGGCAGCGGGCCGCCGGCCTGGGGCGCGCCAGCGGGCTGCAGCCAGCGCTGCTGCACCAGGGCGGCCGGCAGCTGGTGGGCCTGCAGCTCGCGCTTGCGGCGCGAGAGCAGCACGCTTTCCAGGGCCTCGCGCTGGGCGCGCTTGCCGGCCTCGGGCGCCAGGGCGCGCAGGGCGGCCAGCGGGCCGCGGCGGGCCTCGTCCAGCCAGTCCACCCAGGCCGTCAGGCGCTCGTCGCCCAGGGGCTCGCGCGCCGCAATCAGCAGCAGATGGGGCAGGCTCAGCGCGCGCAGCGCGGCCAGCTGATCGGCGTCCAGCTGGTCCACGCCGTCCACGATCAGCAGCTCGGGGCGCTGGCGGCCGTTCAGGGCCTGGGCCGGCACGTTCTCGGCCAGCACCAGGCCGGCCGGGGCCTCGCCCAGCAGGCGCTCCAGATCGCGGCGCCAGGCCGCATGGCTGGCGGCCGGGGCGATCAGCAGGGCGCGCTCCAGGCCGAAGCGCTGCTGCCACAGGCGCAGAGCCGCCAGCGCGGCCTCGCGCTGGCCCAGGCCCAGGTCATCGGCCAGCATGGCGCGGCCGGCGCAGACGGCGAACAGGGCCGCCTCCCACTGGTAGGCGGGAATGGCTTCCTTGAGCAGACCGCTCAGGCCCGCAGGTTCGGCCAGCAGAGGCTCCAGGCGGGCCACGCGGCCCTGGGCGTCGCGCGCCCAGGCCAGCTGGGGCCAGACCGCCGGCTCCACCCGAAGCGGCAGGCCCTGGGCCCGCGCGGCGTCCAGCACCGCCTGCAGCCAGGCATGCGCGCGCTCGGCGGGCAGGCGCAGCAGCTCGTTGAGGCCCTGGCGGGCCAGCTCGCTCACGGCCGCGGGCACGCCCTGGCCGGCCACCCATTGCAGCCAGCGCTGGCCGTCCTGCTCCACCAGCCAGACCTCGGCCTCGCGGGCCGGCCAGCCGGCATCCAGCTGGGCCACGCGCTCCAGGGGCAGCAGGCTCAGCAAGGCCTCGCCATGCTCGCAGTCGGCCTGCAGGCGGTGGGCGGCGCAGTCGCAGCGCCAGGCCAGCGGGCCCATCAGGCTCAGGCGCATCATGGCGCCGGTCTCGCGGTCCAGCAGCTCATAGTCGCCGAACACGCTGCTGTCGTCCTCGCGCGGGGCCAGGCTGTAGCGCGGCGGCTCGGCCGGCACCTCGGGCTGGACCTCGGCGGCCTTGGGCTTGCCGGGCTTCTTGCGGGCGGGCTTCTTGGGCGCTTCGGCCGGCGCTTCGACAGGAGTCTCAACCGGGGTATCGGCCGGGGTATCAGCGGGCGCTTCGGCTTGCTCGACGACCAGCACTTCGGCGACCGGCTCGGCTGCCTTCTTGCGGCGGGCGCTGCTGGCACGCTTGGCGGGCGCGGGCGCGGGTTCGAGCTCGGGTGCGACTTCCGGCGCGGGCTCGATCACGGCCTCGGCCACCGGCTCAGCCGGCTTGCTGCTGCGCTTGCGAGCCGGGGCCTTCTTCCTGCTTTCGGCCGCCGGCGTCGGGGTCGGCTCGGCCACGGGCTCGACCGGGGTCTCGATCTGGACTTCCGCCACGATCTCGACGACGGGCTCGACCGGCTTGCGGCTGCGCTTGGCGGCGGCCGTCTTGCCGGCCGGGCTCTTGCTCGCCGCCTTCTTGGCGGGCTGTTTCTCGGCGGACGCGGTCTTGACCGGCGTCTTGGGGGCAGTCTTCTTGCTGGTGGTGCTCATGATGTGTCGGGGTGGGCGGCGCCGGCCGGAGCTGGCGCCGCTGGAAATGGGGTGTCTTGTGCGCGGCCTCAGCGGGGCAGGAGTTCGGCGTCCAGCCAGCCGCGCAGGCTGTTGAAGAAGGCGAGCCGGCTGGCGCGGGCCAGGTCCTCGCGGCTCAGGCGGGCTTCGCGGATGCGGCCCTCGGCCAGCAGCTGCTCGCGCATCACGCCGGGCAGCAGGCCGGCCTGGGCGTGCGGCGTGAGCCACTGGCCCTCGATTTCAAGGGCGATATTGCCGAAGCTGCCCTCGGTCAGCTCACCAGCCTCGTTCCAGAGAATGAGATCGAAGGCTTGCGCCGGCTTGTCCGCGGCCAGGGCCTCGTAGAGCTCGCGCCGGGTGGTCTTGTGCTGGATGAATTCGGCCGCCGCGCCCTGGCTGGCGATGGACCGCGGCGCCAGGGCCAGGCGCACCGGCTCGGGCGTGGCGGCCAGGGGCAGAACCTGACTGTCCAGCTTGCCGGCGCGCGCGAGGGTCAGGCGCACGCGCCAGAGCCCCTCGCCTTGCTCGCGGGCCAGTTTGTCCAGATAGGCCCGCACGCAGTCGCCGCACCAGCGCAGGCCGAAGTGGCGGGCGCAGCGCTGCAGGCGCGCCAGGTGCAGCTCCAGGCGGGCATAGGCGCCCTGCTCCAGGCGCAGGGTTTCGAGCGCCGCCACCGGGGCCGCGGCGCGGCTCAGGAAGCGGCGCTTGGCCTGCCACTCGGCCAGCTCGGGCGCGGGCTCGGCATCGAGCGTGATGCCGGAGCCGATGCCGCAGCGCAGCGCGCCGTCCGGCCCCTGCTCCACGGTGCGTATGGGCACATTGAAAGTGGCCGTGCCGCCGGGCTGCAGCAGGCCCAGGGCGCCGCAGTACCAGCCGCGCGGCGCGGGCGCCTCCAGCTCGCGGATGATCTGCATGGCACGGCGCTTGGGCGCGCCGGTGACCGAGCCGCAGGGGAAGAGCGCCGCAAAGAGCTGGGCCAGGCTGAGCCCCGGCCGGCTCACCGCGGTGACGGTGGAGGTCATCTGCCAGACGGTGGACAGGGCATGCAGCTCGAAGAGCCGCGGCACCCGCACCGAGCCGGTCAGGGCCACGCGCGAGAGGTCGTTGCGCAGCAGGTCCACGATCATCAGGTTCTCGGCGCGCTCCTTCTCGCTGGTGCGCAGATGGGCCTGGGCGGCCTCGTCGCCCGCGCGGTCGGCGCCGCGCGGGGCCGTGCCCTTCATGGGCTGGGCGGCCAGCAGCCAGGTGCCGGGCTCGCCGCGGCCAGTGTGCTCGTTCTGCGGCAGCGGGCGCCAGTCGAAGAAGAGCTCGGGCGAGACGCTGGCCACGCCGCCACGCCCGCCCTCCCCGCGCATGAAGAGCGCAAAGCCGCCGGGCTGGGCCTCGTGCAGGGCCAGGAAGTAGGCGGCCAGCGCGAAGCCGGGCCCAGCCTCGGCCTGCAGCCGGGTGGTGAGGTTGACCTGGTAGCAGTCGCCCGCGCGTATCCACTCCCGCACCCGCTCAATGGCGGCCGTCTGGGCCATCGGCTCGCCCCGATCGCGCCAGTCCGAGAGGGGCTGAACCACCGGCTCGGCCTCGGGCCAGGCCTCGGGCTCGGTCTGCCAGATCTGGAACTCGGCCAGCGGACCTTCAGGCGCCTCGGTCTCCAGACTCGGGTCCAGGGACGCGGCGGCCTCGTAGCGCAGGCCGCCCAGCACCCAGGCGCCGGCCCGCGCGGCCGCATGGGCGGCCGCGATCACCGCCGGCAGCTCGGCCGCGGTGTGCGCCAGCAGGCGCTGCGCGGGCGGCTCGTAGAAAGCGCCGCGCAGGCGCTCACCGTCCTCGCGGGACAGCGGGTGCCGGGGAAAGTCGAAAGCCGCCCAGAGCGCTGCAGGGCGGCGGGTACTGCTCATCGCCAGGACAGCGGGCCGTGAGGGGTCAGAGGCTCAGGAAGTGCTCGCGGTAGTAGGCGAGCTCATCGATGGACTCGTGGATATCGGCCAGGGCGGTGTGCTTCTGGGCCTTCTTGAAGCCGTCGATGATGCCGGGCTTCCAGCGCCGTGCCAGCTCCTTGAGCGTGGAGACGTCAAGGTTGCGGTAGTGGAAGAAGTCTTCCAGCTTGGGCATGTAGTTGGCCAGGAAGCGGCGGTCCTGGCAGATGCTGTTGCCGCACATGGGCGACTTGCCCTTGGGCACATAGGCCTTGAGGAACTCGATGACCTGGGCGCTGGCCTGCTCCTCCGTGATGGTGGAGGCCTTGACGCGGTCGATCAGGCCGCTCTTGCCGTGCGTGCCCTTGTTCCAGTTGTCCATGGCGTCCAGCGTGGCATCGCTCTGGTGGATGGCGAACACCGGGCCCTCGACGCGCACGGTCAGATGCGGGTCGGTCACCACCACGGCCACCTCGATGATGCGGTCGCGATCGGGGAACAGGCCGGTCATCTCCAGGTCGATCCAGATCAGGTTCTGGTCGCTGCTGGCCAGCAGGGGGTTCTCGCTCATGGCTTGACTCTCTTTTGAATCCTTGTCTTCAGACGGCGCATTGTCGCAGCCCTACACTCCCGTCCATGCCGTCCGCGAATTTTCTTGTGCTGAATCCCACCGTCCTGAGCTATGTCTTCGCCGCGGCCCTGCTGCTGAGCCTTCTGACCAAGTTCTGGCTCAACGCCCGCCAGGTGCGCCATGTGATGCGCCATCGTGACACGGTGCCCGCCGCCTTCGCCGCTACCGTGCCGCTGGCGGCCCACCAGAAGGCGGCCGACTACACCGTGGCCCGCGCCCGCTTCGGCCTGCTGAGCCTGGCCTTCAATGCTGCCGTGCTGCTGGGCTGGACCCTGCTGGGCGGCCTGGATCTGCTCAACAGCGCCCTGCACGGCCTGGGCTGGTCGCCCATGGCCTATCAGCTGAGCCTGCTGGCGGCCTTTGCCCTGATCGGCGGCCTGCTGGACCTGCCCTTCGAGCTCTACAGCACCTTCCGCATCGAGCAGCGCTTCGGCTTCAATCGCATGACGTGGAAGCTCTACCTGGCCGACAGCCTCAAGGGCCTGGCCGTGGGCGCCCTGATCGGCCTGCCCATCGCCGCCCTGATCCTGTGGCTGATGGGCGCGGCCGGCCCCTACTGGTGGGCCTGGGCCTGGGGCGCCTGGATGGGCTTCAATCTGCTGATCCTGGTGCTCTACCCCACGGTGATCGCCCCCCTGTTCAACAAGTTCGAGCCCCTGGCCGACGAGAACTTGCGGCAGCGGGTGCAAGGCCTGATGGCGCGCTGCGGCTTTGCGGCCAAGGGCCTGTTCGTGATGGACGGCAGCCGCCGCTCGGCCCATGGCAATGCCTACTTCACCGGCATCGGCGCGGCCAAGCGCGTGGTCTTCTTCGACACCCTGCTGGCGCGCCTGAACGGCGCCGAGGTGGAGGCGGTGCTGGCCCATGAGCTGGGCCACTTCAAGCACAAGCATGTGCTCAAGCGCATGCTCACCATGTTCGCCCTGAGCCTGGCGGCCTTTGCCCTGCTGGGCTGGCTCTCGACCCAGCCGGGCTTCTACCTGGCTTTTGGCGTGCAGCCCAATCTGGACGGCCGCCTGCCCAACGACGCGCTGGCCCTGCTGCTCTTCCTGCTGGTGCTGCCGGTCTTCGGCTTCTTCTTCACGCCCCTGGGCAGCCTGCTCTCGCGCCGCGACGAGTTCCAGGCCGACGCCTATGCCTGCGCCCAGGCCAGCGGCGCCGACCTGGCCTCGGCCCTGCTCAAGCTGCACGAGGACAATGCCGGCACCCTGACGCCGGACCCGGTGTATGCGCGCTTCTATTACTCGCATCCGCCGGCCAGCGAACGCCTGGCCGCCATTGCCGCCCACTGAACACGCCGAACGAGCCCCGCCATGAATCTTCTGCTTGCCCAATGCACGCCCCAGCGTGAGCCCATCGCCGCCGAACAGCTGTCCACCTGGCTGGGTCAGGTGCCCGGCTGGCTGCCGGACGCCGAGAACAAGCTGATCGCCCGCGCCTTCCGCTTCGAGAACTTCTACCAGACCATGGCCTTCGTGAACGCCGTGGCCGAGCTGGCCCATGCCCAGGACCATCACCCCGAGCTGATGGTGAGCTATGGCGCCTGCACCGTGAGCTTCAGCACCCACAGCGCCAAGGGGCTGACCAGCAATGACTTCATCTGCGCGGCCCAGGTCTCGGCCCTGCCGGAAGCCGAAGCCGCTCAATGAGCAGCAAGCACGCCCACCTGGATCTGGGCCTGGTGGTGCGCGGCCATGGCCGCCACTACATCGTGGAAGACGCGCAGGGGCAGCGCCATGTCTGCCACCCGCGCGGCAAGAAGAGTGACTGCGTGGTGGGCGACCAGGTGCGCTGGGCCCCCAGCGGCGATGAGGGCGTGATCGAGGCCGTGGAGCCGCGCCGCAATCTGCTGTTCCGCCAGGACGAGTGGAAGACCAAGAGCTTTGCCGCCAATCTGGACCAGCTGCTGGTGCTGGTGGCGGTGGAGCCGGTGTTCAGCGAAAGCCAGCTGGCCCGCGCCCTGATCGCCGCGGAGAGCGCCGGCATCAGCGCCCGCATCGCCCTCAACAAGACCGACCTGCCCGGCGCGGCCGCGGCGCGCGAGCGCCTGCAGCCCTACCGCGACATGGGCATGGAAGTGATGGAGGTGGCGCTCAAGGCCGACCCCACGGGCTCGCGCGCCCTGCTCACACCCTGGCTGCAGGGCAAGCGCACCTTTGTGCTGGGCCCCAGCGGCACGGGCAAGAGCACTCTGATCAATCTGCTGGTGCCCGATGCCCAGGCCCAGGTGGGCGATATCTCCCAGGCCCTGAACTCGGGCCGCCACACCACCACCACCACGCAGTGGTACTGGATGGACGAGGCCCAGCCCCGCACGGCCCTGATCGATTCACCGGGCTTTCAGGAGTTCGGCCTCAAGCAGATCGAGCCGGCCCAGCTGCCCCTGCTGATGCCGGACCTGCGCGCCCATGCGGGCGACTGCCGCTTCTACAACTGCACGCATCAGCACGAGCCGGGCTGCGGCGTGATCGCTGCCCAGCAGGCGGGGCAGATCAGCGCCTCGCGCTACCGCATCTACGGCGAGATCCTGGAAGAGCTGAGCCGCCAGCGCTGGTGAGCTGGTGAGGCCCGGCTCGGTCCGGGCCCCGGGTTCAGGGCTCCAGCCGGGCCTGCTCGGGCTTGACCTCGCGCACTTCCACATCCACCACCTCGCCGGCGGGCGCACGGCGGCCGAAAGCGCCACCAGCCCCCATGCCCGCGCCGGCCCGGAACTGACGCGCCCGGGCAAAGCCCGAGAGGTCCAGCACCGGCTTGCGGCCGCGGATCAGGCTCCAGATCGTGAGGCCCAGCAGGGTCAGCAGGGCCACGCCCATCAGCGCCAGCACCAGCACCACGGTGGCGACCGCCAGCAGCAGGCGCAGGGCAAACGAAACGAGGGCAGAGAGCATCGGTGGTTTCTTCCTTGGCCGCTCAACCGCGGCCGACAAAAGGCATAGATGTGGCCATCACCGTCATATTCAAGACATTGGCCGAGAGCGGCAGGGACGCCATATGCAGCAGGGCCTCGGCCACATGCTGGACCTCCATGGTGGGCTCCACCGCGATCTGGCCATTGGCCTGGCGCACGCCCTGGGTCATGGGGCGGGCCATCTCGGTCAGGGCATTGCCGATATCGAGCTGGCCCACGGCGATGTCGAAGGCCCGGCCGTCCAGGGCCAGGGCCTTGGTCAGGCCGCTGATGGCATGCTTGGTGGCCGTGTAGGGGGCGGAGTTGGGGCGCGGCGCATAGGCCGAGATCGAGCCGTTGTTGATGATGCGGCCGCCGCGCGGGCTCTGGCGCTTCATCAGGGCGAAGGCGGCCTGGGCGCAGAGAAAGCTGCCGCTGAGGTTCACATCCACCACGGCCTGCCATTGCTCGAAGCTCAGCTCGTCCACCGGCACGGCCGGGGCCGAGAGCCCGGCGTTGTTGAAGAGCAGATCCAGGCGGCCGAAGCGCTGCGCTACGGCCGCGAAGATCTCGCGCACCGCCTCGGGCCGGCTCACATCAGCGGCCAGCACCAGGGCCTGCTCGGGCGCCACGGCGGCCGTCTCGGCCAGGGCCGCTTCGCGGCGGCCCACCAGGGCCACGGTCCAGCCCGCGTGCATCAGGGCCTGGGCGCAGGCCCGGCCGATGCCACTGCCGGCGCCGGTGACCAGGGCGTAGCGGGGCGAAGACGACGCAGGAGACGACGCAGGAGAACTTGGGGCGGCAGCGCTCATGGTGTGCTGAAGCAATGAAGGTGGGTCAGCGGCGCCGCCGGGGCGCCGGAGCCCGCATCATGCACCAACTCACTCGGCGAGCGTGGCGGTGGTTTGGCTGCGGCCCTCGATCAGCACGCGCGGCAGCTGGTGCACGGTCTGACTCTTGCCAACGATCAGCACCGCAGGCAGCTGCTGCACGCCCTGGGGCTGCGGGCGAGGCTGGGCCGAGACCTGCAGGGCCGCGCCCAGGCCGGCCACCACCACGGTGGCCAGGCCCAGGGAAGCCAGGCCGCGCAGACTGGCGCGGCGGTCGTAGCCGGCCAGGGCGCGCGCGGCGCTGGAAGTGGTGGTGATCAGCGGGTTCTTGCGGTTCATGACGGGCTCCTTGGGGCTGGGTGACCGCGTCTGGGCGGCCTGCGATGGACGCAGTGTCGCGAGCCCCCTCCCCCGCCTCAACAGGGCTGCGACGAAGTGCAGGCCGGCCCGATGAAACGTCGCCCACGGCGACGAATGCGCGGGTTAACCCCGAGTGAGGATCGCCCCCAGCCCCTGGGCGGTACGCACCAGCTCATGGCCGGGCGGCACCAGGCGGGGCTGGCCCACCACATCCGCCAGGGGCCGGAACGCGCAACCCTGGCCCTGCCAGCTCAGCAGCAGGCCAAAGCGTCGCGCCACCACGGCCTCGGCCCCCATCACGCCCAGGCGGCTGCCCAGCACCCGGTCAAAGGGCGTGGGCTCGCCGCCGCGCTGCAGATGCCCCAGCACCAGGGTGCGCAGCTCCACGGCCTCGCCCAGGCCGGCCTGCAGGCGCGGGCGCAGGGCGTCCACCGAGGCCGCCCCCTCGGCCACGCAGACCACCGCATGACCCTGGCGGGCCACCAAGGCCTGGCAGCGCTGGAGCAGCTCGACCTCGTCAAAGCCCAGCTCGGGCAGCAGGATCAGATCCGCCCCGCCGGCCAGACCGCCCTCCAGGGCCAGCCAGCCGGCGGTGCGGCCCATGGCCTCCAGCAACAGCACCCGGCCATGGCTGGCGGCCGTGGTCTTGAGCCGGCGCAGGGCCTGGGACACCACCTCGACCGCGCTGTCAAAGCCCAGGCTGCGCTCGTTGTGCATCAAATCGTTGTCGATGGTCTTGGGCAGCCCCAGCACCGGCAGGCCCAGGCGGTGGATGCGCTCGGCAATGCCCATGGTGCCGTCGCCGCCCACCACCACCAGGGCGTCCAGACCGTGGCGCTGCGCACAGGCCAGCACACGGTCCGAGCAGTCCGCACCATTGGCGCCGAAGTAGGCAAAGGGATTGGCCTTGTTATGGCAGCCCAGCAGGCTGCCGCCCTCCAGCAGCTGGCCGCGCACGCGCTCGGGGCTCAGGGGCTCGACCCGGTCTTCCAGCAGACCCAGAAAACCCTGGCGCACGCCGCTGACCCGCAGGCCATGGCCCTCCACCAGATTCAACACCAGGCCACGCAAGAGCGCATTCAGGCCCGAACAATCCCCGCCGCCGGTCAAGACACCGATGTGCATGCCCTGTCTTCCTTGATTGATGTTTGAGAGGCGGCCATGCTGCCACGGGATGGTGGTCCGCCCAAGCCACGCTACAGTCCGGGGCATGAGCAGTAGTGCCCCGCCCCAGATCCTCTACATCGAAGACAACCCGGTCAACCAGCTGGTGGTGGAGGAACTGGTGGCCCAGCGCCCCCATCTGCGCCTGAGCTGCGCGGCCGACGGCGCCAGCGGCCTGAGCGCCGCGCGCCGCCTGCAACCCCAGCTCATCCTGCTGGACATGCAGCTGCCCGATATGGACGGCTACGAGGTGCTGCGCCTGCTGCGCGCCGACGCCAGCACCGCCGCACTGCCCTGCATCGCGCTCTCGGCCAATGCCATGCCCGAAGACATACGCCGGGCCCTGGCCGCGGGCTTTGCCGCCTACTGGACCAAGCCCATCGACTTCAAGGCCTTTCTGGCCGGCCTGGACGCGCGCTTTCCGACCGGCGCCTGAGGCGCCGGTCCCACCGGCTCAGACCAGCAGGCCGCGCCCTCGCAGCATGGGCTGCACCTGCGCATCGCGCCCGCGGAAGGCGCGGTAGGTGGCACGCGGCTCGCGGCTGTTGCCCGCCGCGTAGATATGGGTCAGCAGGCGCTGGGCCACCTGGGCATCGAAGGGGCTGCCGGCCTCCTTGAAGGCCTCGTAGCCGTCGGCATCCAGCACCTCGGCCCACATATAGACGTAGTAGCCGGCGGCATAGCTGCTGCCGCTGAACAGATGCTGGAAGTGGGCCAGGCGGTGGTTCATGCCGATGGCCGCGGGCAGGCCGTAGTCGGCCATGGTCTGGGCCTCGAAGGCCGTGATGTCTGGCCCCTGGGCCTCGGTGCGCGAGTGCACGGCCAGGTCCACCAGGGCGCTGGCGGTGTAGCGCACCGTCTCATAGCCCTGGTTGAAGAGCTCGGCGGCCTTGATCTTGGCCAGCAGGGCGTCGGGGATGGGCTCGCCGGTCTTGTAGTGACGGGCGTGCTGCTTGAGCACCTCGGGCTCGTTGATCCAGTGCTCGAAGATCTGCGAGGGCAGTTCCACGAAGTCGCGCAGCACCTGGGTGCCGGAGAGGCGCTCGTACTCCACGTCCGAGAGCAGGCCGTGCAGGCCATGGCCGAATTCGTGGAACAGGGTGCGCGCGTCGTCGAAGGACAGCAGGGTGGGCTCGCCCGGCGCGCCCTTGGCGAAATTGTTGTTGTTCAGGATGATGGGCAGGGCATCGATGCCGTTGCGGGCCTGCCAGCGCAGCGCGTTCATCCAGGCGCCGCTGCGCTTGGTGGGACGGGCGAAGTTGTCCTGCACAAAGATGCCGCGCAGGCGGCCATCGGCGCCCTGCACCTCGTAGACCTTGACGTCGGGGTGGTAGCCAGCCACCTCGGGCTGGGCCAGGAACTTCAGGCCGAAGAGGCGGCCCGCGCAGTCGAACAGGGCCTGCACCATGGCGTCCAGCGAGAAGAAGGGCTTGACCTCGGCATCGTCCAGCTCGTAGCGGGCCTTGCGCACCTTCTCGGCATAGAAGCGCCAGTCCCAGGCTTCCAGCGGGAAGCGGTGATCCAGCGAGGCCATCATGCCCTCGAGCTGCTCGCGCTCGGCGGCGGCGGCCTGCTTGGCCGGCTCCCAGACCTGGTTCAGCAGACCCAGCACCGCCTCGCGCGAGCCGGCCATGGTGTCCGCCAGGGCGTAGTCGGCGTAGCAGGCATGGCCATGCAGGCGGGCCTGCTCGTTGCGCAGCGTGAGGATCTCCTGGGCCACGGCGCGGTTGTCGGTGGCGCCGTCCTTCTCGCCCCGGCCGATCCAGGCGCGCCAGGCCTGCTCGCGCAGATCGCGGCGCTCGCTGAAGCTCAGGAAGGGCACGATCAGGGAGCGCGAGAGCGTGATCACATGGGCGCCGGCATCCTCGCCCAGGCCGCGGTCCACGGCGGCCTGGCGGGCGGCAGCGCGCACGAAGTCCGGCAGGCCGGCCAGCTCGTCCTCGCCGCGCAGCAGCAGCTGGTAGCTGCTCTCATCGGCCAGCACGTTCTGGCCGAACACCGTGTGCAGCTCGGCCAGGCGCTCCACCACCTGGGCGTAGCGGGCCTGGGCCTCGCCCTGCAGCTTGGCGCCGGCTCGCACGAAGTCCAGATGGATGCGCTCCAGCAGGCGCAACTGCTCGGCGCTCAGCCCCAGGGCCTGGCGCTCGGCGTACAGCGCGTCCACGCGCTTGAACAGCGCAGCATGCATGTAGACGGCATTGCCATGGGCAGCCAGCGGCGCAGCCAGGGCGCGCTGGGCGGCCTGCAGCTCAGGCGAGGTGGCAGAGGCACCCAGGGTGTAGAAAAGATGTTCCAGGCGCGCCAGCAGGCGGCCGCTGCGGTCGAAGGCCGCAATGGTGTTCTCGAAGCTGGGCGGCTCGGCCTGGCTCGCGATGCGGTCCAGCTCGGCGCGGTGCTCGGCCAGGGCGGCCTCGAAGGCCGGCGCGAAATGCGCGGCCTCGATGCGGGCGAAAGGCGGCAGGCCGTAGGGCTGATCGTTCCAGTCTTGCAGCAGGGGATTGGAGGCGGCTTGGCTCATGCTTGTCTCGGCTGTGGCGCGCCCTCGTGGGACGGCCTGTTTGTGAAAACGGCGCCGCTCCGGGTCGGGAGAGGCGCCGTGTGCAGGCCACATTTTGCATGAGCCGGACCGCCGCTGCAGGGCGGCCCGTGCGATGGGCTTACTTCTTGTTCAGGCCCAGCTCCTTGCGCACCGCGATCTCGTCGGCCTCGTCATAGGGCTTGTTGCTGCACTCGGCCTTCCAGTCGTCCACCGTGTCCAGATGGGCTTCGGTGCGGGTCTGCAGCTCCTTGCTGCTCTTGTTGTGAGTCTCGACCTTGGCGTCGAAGCTCTTGGCGTCCTCGGCGTACTTGGCCTTGGCCTTGTTGTAGGCGTCAATGCGTTCGTCGTGGGCCGCGGCCTTGGCCTTGTAGTCGGCCAGCACCTTCTCGGCCTCGGCGCGCTCCAGCTTGGCGATCTGTTCCTTGATGCCTTCCTGGCTCTTGATCAGGGCCTCGCGCTCGGCCTTGAGCTCGGTGGCGGTGGTGTTGATGGTCTGGCCGGCCAGGGTCAGCTCATCCTTGAGCTTGATCATGTCGGCGCGCTCCTGGGCATTGGCAGCCTGGGCGGCCTTGATGTCCTTGGCCTCGGTCTCGTTCTTGTCGAAACGCACCAGGCAGGCGCGCAGCTCCTCGCGCGTCATCAGCTTCTGCTTGGGCTTCTCCACCACCGGACGGCTGACCTTGTTGTTCTTGGGGTCGACCTTGGCATTGGGATTGGCGCTGACTTGGGCCAGGGCCGGCAGGGCGGCGACGATCAGGGTGCAGAGCAGGATGCGTTTCATGGACGGGTCTCGCAGAAATTCGGGGCGCCCGGCCCGCGCCGGTCGCACAAACAGGCCGGCATCATGCCATGAGCCCGATAATGCGCGGTTTCGCCCTGTAAGCAGACCGACCGCCATGGCGCTCAAAGCCACCATCCACAAAGCCCAGCTGCAGATCGCCGACATGGACCGCCATGTCTACGGCGAGCACAACCTCACCATCGCCCGCCACCCCTCGGAAACCGACGAGCGCATGATGGTGCGCATCCTGGCCTATGCCCTGCACATCCCGGCCGACGAGCTGCGCGGCCGCCTGGAGTTCACCAAGGGCTTGTCCGAGGTGGACGATCCCGACCTCTGGCAGCTGGACCTCACGGGCGAGGTGGTGCATTGGATCGATCTGGGCCAGCCCGACGAGCGCCGCATGATGAAGGCCCATGGCCGCGCCGAGCAGGTCACCGTGATCAGCTATGCCAGCAGCACCCCGGTGTGGTGGAGCCAGGTCGAGAACAAGCTCACCCGCGCGCCCAAGCTGGCGGTCTGGCAGATTCCGGCCGAGCAGTCCCAGGCCCTGGCGGCCCTGGCCGAGCGCAGCATGCAGCTGCAGGTGATGGTGCAGGACGGCATCATCCAGATGTCCACCCCCAATGCGTCGGTGGAGATCACGCCGCAAGCGCTTAAGCTGCGGGCTGACTGAAGACCGGCGGGCGGATGGCGTCCTCCGGTCGCGCTGAACCGGAGCCCCGATGCCGCAAGACCTGCCCCCCAAGACCGCCGACACTGACCTCCACGCGGCCGATCCCTACCTCTGGCTGGAGGAAGTGGACAGCGAGCGCGCCCTGGCCTGGGTGCGCGAGCGCAATGCCCAGAGTCTGGCGCGGCTGCAGGACGGCCAGCGCTACCCCGCCCTGCGCCGCGAGCTGCTGGAGGTGCTGAACGCGCGCGACCGTATCCCGCAGATCACCCGCCGCGGCGCCTTCTTCTACAACCTCTGGCAGGACGAGCAGCACAAGCGCGGCCTGTGGCGGCGCTGCACCCTGGACGAATACCGCCGCCCCGAGCCCGCCTGGGAAACCGTGCTGGACCTGGACGCCCTGGGCGCGGCCGAGGGCGAGAGCTGGGTCTTCGCCGGCGCCGATGCCCTGGGGCCCGACTACCGGCGCTGCCTGGTCTCGCTCTCGCGCGGCGGGGCCGATGCCCATGTGGTGCGCGAGTTCGATCTGGTGGACAAGCGCTTCATCCCGGCCACCGAGGGCGGTTTCGAGCTGCCTGAGGCCAAGAGCCAGCTGGCCTGGATCGATGCCGACACCGTCTATGTGGGCACGGATTTCGGCCCCGGCTCGCTCACCGACTCGGGCTATGTGCGCGTGCTCAAGCGCTGGCAGCGCGGCACGCCGCTGGACCAGGCTCAGACGGTGTTTGAAGGCGAGACCCAGGACGTGGCGGTCTCGGTGCAGGTGGACCGCCGTCCGGGTTATGAGCGCACGCTCTTCGTGCGCGCGCTCGACTTCTACCGCCAGGCCAGTTTCCTGCTGCAGGCCGATGGCTCGCTGGCCCGGCTGGAGCTGCCGGACGATGCCCAGCCGCATTTCTGGGGCCCGCATCTGCTGATCTCCCTGCGCAGCGACTGGGTGCTGGCGGGCCAGACTCAGGCCAGCGGCAGCCTGCTGCTGGTCGATGCCGCCGCCTACCTGGCCGGCGAGCGCCGCTTCCAGGCCCTGTTCACCCCCAGCCCCACCCGCTCCCTGGCGGACTACACGCTCACCCGCGAGCATCTGCTGCTCAATATCTCGGAAAACGTGGCCAGCCGCCTGGAGGAATGGGACTTCCGCAGCCTGCCGCCGCGCCACCGCGCCGTGCCCGCACCCTTCCCCGGCACCCTGGGTCTGGCCGGCCTGCACGACGACGAGCTGGCCGAGGACCCGCTGGCCGAGCACTATCTGCTGAGCTACACCGATTTCCTCACGCCCGACACCCTGGCCCTGGCCCGCGCAGGGGAAGACGCCCGCGAGCCGCTCAAGGCGCGCCAGCCGCAGTTCGAGGCCGCGGGCATGCGCGCCGAGCAGTTCTTCGCCCGCAGCGCCGACGGCACGGCCGTGCCCTATTTCGTGATCTGGCCGGCCGGCGCCCAGGCCGACGGCCGCAACCCCACCCTGCTCTACGGCTATGGCGGTTTCGAGGTCAGCCTGCAGCCCTGGTACTCGGGCGGTTTCGGCCGCGCCTGGTACCAACGCGGCGGCGTGCTGGTGCTGGCCAATATCCGCGGCGGCGGCGAGTTCGGCCCCGCCTGGCACCAGGCGGCCATCCTCGAACACAAGCAGAAGAGCTACGAGGACTTCATCGCCGTGGCCGAAGACCTGATCGCCCGCGGCATCAGCCGCCCGGCCCAGCTGGGCATCATGGGCGGCAGCAATGGCGGGCTGCTGGTGGGCGCGGTCAGCATGCAGCGCCCCGAGCTCTTCAATGCCGTGGTCTGCCAGGTGCCCCTGCTGGACATGCGCCGCTACCACCAGCTGCTGGCCGGCGCCTCCTGGATGGCCGAGTACGGCAACCCCGACGAGCCCGCGGACTGGGCCACGATCTCGCGCTACAGCCCCTACCAGAATGTGCGGGCCGACCGGCAGTACCCGCGCATCTTCTTCACCACCTCCACGCGCGATGACCGCGTCCACCCCGGCCACGCCCGCAAGATGGCGGCGCGCATGCTGGAACAGGGCCACGAGATCCTCTACTACGAGAACATCGAGGGCGGCCACGGCGGCGCGGCCGACAACGAGCAGCGCGCCACCCTGCAGGCCCTGGAGTACAGCTACCTCTGGCAGCAGCTGGGCGGGGAGACGGCATGAAAGACAGCGCCACACCGAGCACCTCGACCGCCCTGCCGGATGGCGCCCGCGCCGTGCTGGACTTCTGGTTCGGCGCGCCGGGCAGCGCCGAGGCCGGCCAGTACCGCAAGGCCTGGTTCATCAAGGACGCCGCCTTCGACGCCCAGATCCTGGGCCGTTTTGCGCCCCTGCTGGAAGCGGCCCTGGCCGGCGGTCTGGCGGGCTGGAGCGCGGCCGGCCCCGAGGGGGCGCTGGCGCGCATCCTGCTGCTGGACCAGTTCACCCGCAACAGCTACCGCGGCACGGCCCGCGCATTTGCAGGCGACCCGCAGGCCCTGGCGCAAGCCCTGAGCCTGGTGGACAGCGGCGCGGACCGGCTGCTCACGCCCCTGCAGCGCCTCTTCGTCTACCTGCCGCTGGAGCATGCCGAGGATCTGGCCCTGCAGCAGCGCTGCGTGGCCCTGTTCGAGACTCTGGCTGCCGAGGATGCACGCCTGGACGGGGCCCTGGACTACGCCCGGCGCCACCACGCGGTCATTGCCCGGTTCGGCCGCTTCCCGCATCGCAACGCCGCCCTGGGCCGCGCCAGCAGCGAGGCCGAGCGGGCCTATCTGGCCCAACCGGGCTCGGGCTTCTAGGCGCGGCCCGCTCAGGCCGCGTCCAGGGCCAGGACCAGAGCGGGCTGGGGCTGGCTGAGCAGGGCCGCCATGCGGCGACGGAAGGCCGCAAAGTCCAGCGGCTTGGTCCAGTAGTCCAGCATGCCGGCCTCGCGGGCCGCCTGCTCGGCGCCGGCGCCGGCCTCGGCCGAGAGCGCCACCACCGGCAGGCCCGCCGTGCGGGCCTCGGCACGCAGGCCGGCCAGCACCTGGTGGCCGTCCATATCGGGCAGGTGCATGTCCAGCAAGACCAGGTCGGGGCAGTGCTCGCGCGCCAGGCGCAGAGCCGTGGCGCCGTCCGGCGCCTTGAGCAGCTGCACCGCCGGCCAGATGGCCAGCAGCTGCTCCACCAGCAGCATATTCACCTCGTTGTCCTCCACGCAGAGCACGCGGCCGCAAGGCTGACCGTCGCCCGCCAGCGGCGCCGTGACCGCCTTGGGCTGGGACTGAGGCTGGAGCTGAGCCGGCGCAGACGCTGCGACCGAACCCGCTTCCAGCGGCAGACGCAGGCGCACCGTGGTGCCCTGGCCCGGCTCGCTGTGCACCTCCAGCTCGCCCTGCATCAGGCGCATCAGCTGGCGCGAGAGCACCAGGCCGATGCCCGTGCCCTGGATGCCGCTGTGCTCGCGGCCCAGGCGGTTGAAGGGCTCGAAGAGATGGGCCAGCTGCTGGGCACTCATGCCCAGGCCCGTGTCGGCAATCTCCACCACGGCCTGCCCGCCCTCGGCGCGCAGATCCAGGCTCAGGCTGCCGCCGGGCCGGTTGTACTTGGTGGCATTGGAGAGCAGGTTCAGCAGCACCTGGCGCAGGCGCACCGGATCAGCCTGCAGGCGCAGCGGGGGCGCGGCCCGGAAGCCGGCCCGGGCCTGCAGACCACGCTGCTGCATGGCCGGCAGGCTGAGCTGCAGCGCGGCCTCCAGCGCCTCCTGGGCCGAGACCGGAGACAGGCTCACCGCCAGATGGCCGGCCTCGATGCGGGAGACGTCCAGCACATCGTCGATCAGCTCGGCCAGATGCCAGCCGGCCATCTCGATCTGGGCCAGCTGGTCCTGCTGCTCGGCATCCAGGCAGGAGGCGCCGGCGCGCAGCAGCTGGGCGAAGCCCAGCACCGCATTGAGCGGGGTGCGCAGCTCATGGCTCATGCGCGAGAGGAAGTCGGTCTTGGCACGGTTGGCCGCCTCGGCCAGCTCGCGGGCGCGCCGTGCCGCCTCCATGGCCTGCACCTCGCTGAGATCGCGCAGCACCAGGGTCCAGAGCAGCTGCTCGCCCTCGCCGAAGCGCGAGACCGAGGCCTCCAGCGCAAAGGCCTCGCCGTCAGCGCGCAGGCCCTGCAGCATATGGCGGCTGGCTGCGCCCTCCTCCTCGGCCGCCAGCAGCCCGTCCACCGGATTCGCAGCGCCAGCCTGCGTGGCCAGAAAACGCTCCAGGCGCTGGCCCAGGGCGCGGCGCGGGGCGATGCGCAGCATCTCGCCGGCGGCGCGGTTGAACTGCACGATGCGCTGGCGCCGGTCCAGGGTGATGACGGCGTCGCGTGCCGCCTCCACCATGCCGCGCAGCTGCTGCTGGCGCTGCTGCAGGCGGCGCTCGCCCTCGCGCTGGCGGGTGATGTCCTCCACGATGCCGGCACGGCCTATGGCCACACCCGTGGCATCGCGCAGATCGGCGGCGCGGTCGCGCACCCAGCGCCAGCTGCCGTCGCGGTGCCGGATGCGGTATTCCAGGCGCCGCGTGGCGCCGGGCTGCAGCTGCCAGCTGACGCGCACGCGCTCGCGGTCCTCGGGATGCACCAGGTCCAGCCAGGCCTGGGGCTGATGCTGCAAGGCACCGGCCGCCTGGCCGCAGATGCGCTCCACCGCCGAGCTCAGCAGGGTCAGGCCGCTCTGCCCCGGGCGGGAGAACCAGACCATCTGCTCCAGTTGATCGGCCAGCAGATGCCAGTGGCGCTCGGCGCGCTGCAGGCAGCGGGCCTGGCGGCGCCAGTAGGCCTGGGCCAGCAGGCTGCAGATCAGGGCCAGCATCAGGGCCAGGGGCAGGCCCACCCAGGCCGGCGGCGCGCCCGGCACCAGCTCGGGCACGGCCAGGACCAGCAGGGGCGCCAGCAGGGCCGGCAGGCTCAGCAGGAACATCCGGCCCGCTCCTCGGGCACTCAGGGCGGCCCGCTCGGGGCCCAGCAAGACTGGCATGGCGTACGGCAGGAAGCAAAAACCGGGCGGATTGGAGCCCAGTCACCCGCCGCCGGACTTAACCCAGATCAAGACGAGCCGGCCTGATGTTCACGATCCTGCAACAAGCGCCACATCACCTTGCCCGAGCCGGACTTGGGCAGGCTGTCCACGAACTCCACCAGGCGCGGCGCCTTGTAGGCCGCCATATGCTCGCGCGACCAGGCCATGATGTCCTCGGCCGTGGTGGCCTCGGCGCCGCGGCGCCGCACCACCAGAGCCTTGACCGTCTCGCCACGGTAGGCGTCGCGGGCCGAGATCACGCAGGCCTCCTGCACCGCGGGGTGCTTGTAGAGCAGCATCTCCACCTCGGAGGGCCAGACCTTGTAGCCGCTGGCATTGATCATGCGCTTGAGCCGGTCGGTGATGAAGAAGAAGCCCTCCTCGTCCATGCGGCCCAGATCGCCGGTGCGGAAGAAGCGCTTGCCCTCGATCTCCACAAAGGCCGCCGCCGTGGCCTCGGGCTGGCGCCAGTAGCCCTTGAAGACCATGGGACCGTGGCTCACGATCTCGCCCACCTCGCCCACCGGCAGGGTCTGCAGGGTCTCGGGGTCCACCACGCGCGAGTCCACGCCGAAGATGGGAATGCCCAGGCATTGCAGCTTGGCATGCTCGGGCGGGTTGGCGTGGGTGGGCGCGGCCGTCTCGGTCAGACCGTAGCCCTCGGCAAAGGTGAGGCCGAACTCCTCACGCAGGCGCTCGGCCACGGCCTGGGGCATGGCGGCGCCGCCGCCCGAGAGGTAGCGCAGGCTGGAGAGGTCGAAGTGCCGGTAGTTGGGGCTGCCGAAGAGGTCAATGATCATGGTCGGGATGCAGGTCCAGTGCGTGACCCGGTAGCGCGAGATCAGGGCCCCGGCCAGCTCGCGGTCCCAGCGCGGCATCACGACCAGGCTCATGCCCTGGTAGACCGGGCCCAGCACGCCGTAGAGCAGGCCCGTGATGTGGAACATCGGCACCACGGCCAGGCCCACGCTCTCGGGCGAGGCGTAGCCCCACTGCCCGCCGCCGCAGGCATTGGCCATCAGGGTGGCATGGGTGTGCATGCAGCCCTTGGGCAGGCCGGTGGTGCCCGAGGTGTAGGGCAGCAGGGCCAGATCATCCGGCCCGGCGGTGTGGGGCCCGGGCCGGTGCCCCGCCGCCAGGGCCTCGGCCCAGGGCACGGCGCCCGGCGGCAGGGGCTGCGCCGCATGCAGCCACTCCTGCATGGCGGCAGGCACGCCCAGGGCCGGGTCCAGTTGCGCGGGCAGGGCCTCGGCATAGCGGGTGACCAGCAGGCAGCGCGCGCGCTGCGCGGGCGGCAGGGCCTGGTTGGCCGTCTCGGCGATGGCGGCCAGCTCGGCGCTGCAGATCAGCACCCGGGTCTCGGGGTCGCGAATGTAATGGCCGAACTCCTCGGCCTTGTTCATGGGATTCACCGGCACGGCCACGGCGTCGGCCCGGATGATGGCGTAGAAGGCCACCAGATACTGCGGGCAGTTCTGCATGAAGAGCGCCACCCGATCACCCTTGACCACGCCCTGGGCCTGCAGCCAGCCGGCCAGGGCCTCGGCCTGGCGTGCCAGCTCGGCATAGCTCAGCGCCTGGCCCAGGTAGACGGTGGCCGGCTTGTCGGGCCAGCGTCGGGCCGCCACCTCGAGGTTGAACCACAGCGAGGTCTGCGGCAGGCTCAGCTGCCGCGGCAGGCGCGCCGGCCAGTAGGGGCGAACAGGCGTGCGGGGCGCGGCGGCATCCGTCATGAGCAGTCTCCATCCTGGTGTTTTGTGGCCATCTTGCGCCGGCCGGGACAAGGCGAAATGTCACGGCAGCGACAGGCAAGACCCCAGGGATCAACCGATGGGCGAGCTGCGCAACGGCCCCTAGAATCGGCGCGGCCCTCCCCCAGGAGGCCTCCCGATCCCCATGCGCCCGACCCCATGCCCGGACCGATTCCCCGCCGTACCCTGCTCAGCCTGCTGGGCCTTGCCCCCTGGATTGCCCATGCGCTGGAGGCCCCCAGCGGGCCGGTGGTGCTGAGCCTGAGCGGCCGCATCGGCAAGCCCAACCGCGACGGCCAGGCCCTGTTCGACATGCCCATGCTGGCCGCCCTGCCGCAACACAGCCTGGTGCAGAAAACCCCCTGGTATCCCAGCCCGCGCAAGTTCACCGGCCCGCTGCTGCGCGATGTGCTGGCGGCGGCCGGCGCCCAGGGCCAGCAGATCGAGGCCCGCGCCATCAATGACTACAAGGTCAGCATCCCCATGGAGGATGCGCAGGAGCATGGGGTGATCCTGGCGCGCCTGCTGGACGACCAACCCATGCCGCTGCGCGACAAGGGGCCGCTCTTCATCATGTACCCCTTCGACGGCCAGACCAAGCTGCGCAGCAGCATCTACTACAGCCGCTCCATCTGGCAGCTCAAGAGCCTGGACATCCGGTGAGCGAGCTGCCGCCCTCCTCACCACCGCCCTTGCCGCCGCTGCCGCGACAGCCCCGCCGCCTGCGCCGTCTGCTGCCCGTGCTGGGCCTGCTGCTGCTCCTGGTCTTCGGCGCCGTGGGCCTGCTACAGACCCGCCAGCTGGAGCTGCTCAACAGCACCCGCCAGTACCAGGACGACTACCTGGTCTGGAGCCTGTTCCAGTACGAGACCGAGTACCTCAAGCTGCGCAGCCATCTGAGCGAGGCCATGATCAAGCGCAGCGGCGCCGCGGCCCAGGCCGCGGCCGAACGCTACGAGATCTTCGTCAGCCGCCTGGACCTGATCGAGGGCGACCATGCCGCCAAGGTGCTGAGCAGCGACACCGACTACCGCCGCACCGTGGAACGCAGCCGCGCCTTCGTGCGCTGGGCCGACGGCCTGCCCCTGAATGCGCCCCTGATCGAACGCCGCCCCGAGCTGGTGGCCGAGGCCCTGGAGCGTCTGGCACCACTGGCCGCCCCCATCCACGATCTGTCCCTGACCGCCTCCCACCATGTGGCGGCCCAGATCAGCGCCCGCAACGAGCTGGTGCGCCAGCAGAGCCGCCTCAGCCTGGGCCTGACCCTGCTGCAATGCGCCCTGCTGCTGGGCCTGGCCTGGGTGGTGATGCGCCAGCTGCGCGCCCTGGCCCGGCACGGCCAGGCCCAGGAGGCCCTGGCCGAGAATCTGCGCGAGGCGCGCCAGGCCGCCGAGGCGGGCAGCCGCGCCAAGAGCATCTTCCTGGCCAATATGAGCCATGAGCTGCGCACCCCGCTGCATGGCCTGCTGGGCATGCTGGGCCTGCTCAAGGACACGCCGCTGCGCGGCGACCAGCGCCTGCAGCTGCAGGCCGCCAGCGACTCGGCCCGGCATCTGCTGGCCATCCTGAATGACATCCTGGATGTGTCCAAGATGGAGGCCGGCGCCATCACCATCAAGGCCGAGCCCCTGCAGCCCGCGCGCCTGCTGCGCGAGCTCGACGAGGTCTGCCAGCCCCAGGCCCGGGCCAAGGGGCTGCAGCTGCGCCTGAGCCAGGACGCCGAGCTGCCCACCTGGATCAGCGCCGACCCCACCCGCCTGCGCCAGATCCTGCTCAATCTGCTGAGCAATGCGATCAAGTTCACCGAGCAGGGCCGGGTGAGCCTGCACCTGGCTCGGAGCCTGGATGAGCGCGGCGGCGCCCGTCTGCGCTGCCGGGTGGAGGACAGCGGCATCGGCATGGACGAGGCCCTGCTGGCCCGGCTTTTCCAGCGCTTCAGCCAGGGCGACAGCACCAGCTCGCGCCGCTATGGCGGCACCGGTCTGGGCCTGGAGATCTCACGCAATCTGGCACGCGCCATGGGCGGCGATATCGTGGTGAGCAGCCAGCCGGGACAGGGCTCCTGCTTCGAGGTGGACCTGCCCCTGCTGCCCTGCGAGGCGCCCGAGCCGCGGCTGGAAAGCCACGCCCCCCTGCCGCCGGCGCGCGCCCTGCGCATTCTGGTGGCCGAGGACCATGCCACCAACCGCCAGTACCTGGAGGCCGTGCTGGAACGACTGGGGCACCGCGCGGTCTTCTGCGAGAACGGCTTCGAGGCCTTGCAGCGCCTGTCGCTGCAGGACTTCGACCTGGTGCTGATGGACCTGCACATGCCGGTAATGGACGGCTACGAGGCCTGCCGCGCCATGCGCGCCCTGCCCGGCCCCAAGGCCAGCGTGCCCATCGTGGCGCTCTCGGCCGATGCCTTCGAGGAGTCGCGCGAGCGTGCCCTGCAGGCCGGCATGGCCGACTTCCTGGCCAAGCCCGTGGACATCGAGACCCTGGCCGCCCTGCTCGCCCGCCAGGCCCAGGCTGGCGGCGCGGCCACCCCGGCCGCCCCGGCCGCCCCGGCACCAGCCCCCGCCGGCGATTTCGATGACGAGGTGCTGCAGGTGCTGCGCCGCACCCTGCCGCCGGCCCGGGTGCCGGGTCTGTACAAGAGCTTTGTGCGCGAGCTGCCGCAAAGCCTGGAGCGCCTGGAGCGCGCCCTGCAGCCGCCCGATGCCGAGGCGCTGCGCTCGGCCGCCCACGCGGTCAAGGGCGCCAGCGCCAGCCTGGGTCTGAGCGGGGTGGCGCGCGCCGCCCGCGATCTGGAGCGCGCTGCCAAGCAGGGCGCGGACGCCGCCACGCTCAGCGAAAACGGGGCACAGCTGCGCCAGGCCCTGGAGCACAGCAGCGCGCTGTGCGCCGAGCGCGGCCTGATCTAGGTTGCGCTCAGCTTCAGAGCAGCAGGGGTTCGGGCTCCAGGCGGATGCCGAAGCGGCCGTACACGCTTTCCTGGATGGCCCGGGCCAGGGTCACGACCTCGGCGCCGCGGGCCTCGCCGCGGTTCACCAGCACCAGGGCCTGGCGCTCGTAGACCGCCGCGCCGCCCACGGTCTTGCCCTTCCAGCCGCAGGCATCGATCAGCCAGCCCGCGGCCAGCTTCACCGTGCCGTCCGGCATGGGGTAGTGCACGATACCGGGATCGCGGCCGATGATGTCGCGGCACTGCTCCTCGCTCACCACCGGGTTCTTGAAGAAGCTGCCGGCATTGCCGATCTGGGCCGGGTCGGGCAGCTTGGCGCGGCGGATCTCGCAGACCCAGTCGTAGATCTGGCGCGCGTCCGGCGCGGTGATGCCGGTCTCGGCCATCTTGCGCTGCAGGTCCAGATAGTCCAGCTGGGGCTGCCAGGGCCGCGGCAGGCGAAAGCGCACCCGGGTGATCACGCTCTTGCCCGCCAGGCCGCCGAAGATGGCCTCGCCGTCCTGCTTGAACACGCTGTCGCGATAGCCGAAGCGGCAGACCGCGGCCGGCAGCAAGGCGGTGCGGCCGGTGACCAGGTCCACCGCATCCAGGCTCTCGAAGCGGTCCTTGAGCTCGATGCCGTAGGCGCCGATGTTCTGCACCGGCGCGGCGCCCACGGTGCCAGGAATCAGGGCCAGGTTCTCGAGCCCGGGATAACCCTGTTCGATGGTCCAGCTCACCAGATCGTGCCAGCGCACACCCGCGCCAGCCTCCACGATCCAGGCGTCCTGCCGGGTTTCCAGCAGGCGGATGCCGGGAATCTCCATCTTCAGCACCACGGCCTGCACATCGCGGGTCAGCACGATATTGCTGCCGCCGCCCAGCACGAACTTGGGCGCGCGGCCCAGTTCGGGGTGGTCCACCACGCGGCGCACATCGGCCTCCTCACGGATGCGCACCAGGCATTCGGCCTGGGCCGGCAGGCCGAAACTGTTGTACGGCTTGAGGTTGACACCCCGTTCGAGGGTCGCCAGGGACGGGGTCGGGGGATTTACAGCGTGGTCGGGCATGGCAGAATTTTCGCCGATCAAGGGCAAGCCGCCCGGAATGAAATATTGATATGCCTAGTTTTGACACCGTTCTCGAGCCCGATATGGTCAAGGTCCGCAATAGCGTGGACGCCAGCGCCAAGGAAATCTCCACCCGCTTCGACTTCAAGGGCACCAGTGCCGCCATCGAATTCAAGGACAAGGAGAAGGAGATCCACGCCACCGGCGATGCCGAGTTCCAGCTCGAGCAGATCGAGGGCGTGCTCTACGCCAAGCTGACCAAGCAGGGCGTGGTGCTGGGCTTTGTGGACAAGCAGGAAAAGATCGAGAAGCTGGGCGGCGACCGCGTCAAGCAGGTCTACAAGATCAAGGCCGGTCTGGAGGCCGCCGAGGCCAAGAAGGTGGTGGCCGCCATCAAGAACAGCAAGCTCAAGGTGCAGGCCGCCATCGAGGGCGACATCGTCCGCATCACCGGCAAGAGCCTGGATGATCTGCAGGCCGCCCAGGGCGTGCTGAAGAAGGATCTGGCGGATCTGCCGCTGAGCTTCGACAACTACCGAAAGTAAGCCCATGACCCGCGCCCTCGCCCTGCTGCTCAGCACACTGGCCCTGGCCGGTGCTGCGGGGGCGCAATCGGTCAGCTTCAATGGCAGCCTGGGACAGAAGGCGGCCCTGCTGCTGATCGATGGCCAGCCGGCCACCGTCCCGCTCGGACAAAGGGTGCGCGGCGTCAAGCTGCTGGGCCTGGAGGGCGACCAGGCCACCGTGGAGCTCGAAGGCGGCCGGCGCCAGACCCTGATGCTGGGGGCCACGCCGGGCCGGGTGGGCTCGGGCGAGGCGGCGGGCAGTGCGCGTCGCATCGTGCTGTCCTCCGGGCCGGGTGGGCATTTCATCAGCCAGGGCAGCATCAACGGCCAGGTCACGCAGTTCCTGGTGGACACCGGGGCCACCACCGTGTCCCTGGCCCAGGTCGAGGCCGAACGCCTGGGCCTGAAGTACCGCGAGGGTCGCCGCGTGATGACCCAGACCGCCAACGGCGTGGTCCCCGCCCATGTGCTCCAGCTCTCCAGCGTGCGGGTGGGCGAGGTGGAGGTCCACAATGTGGACGCCATCGTCGTGCCCGGCCAGATGAGTCATGTGCTGCTGGGCAACAGCTTCCTCAACCGCTTCCAGATGCAGCGGGATAACGACACCCTCACCCTGCAGCTGCGCTACTGAGCGTAGCCTCGCCGCTGCGTCTGACCCTATTGCGGCGAGTTGCCGCCCGCCCTCCAACCGGCCCCGACCATGACACGATTCTCGATGCCGCAGCGCGGCGCCCGTCTCGCCCTGAGCACCCTGGCCCTGGCCACCAGCCTGGCCTGGGGCGCCAACGCCGGCCGCTACTACGACGACGCGCTCAACCGCTACGCCAAGGAAGACCTGAGCGGCGCCATCGTGCAGCTCAAGAACGCGATCCAGGAAGACCCCAAGATGCTGGCGGCCCATCTGCTGCTGGGCAAGGCCTTGCTGCGCACCGGGGACATCAAGGCCGCCGAGGGCGCGCTGGAGCAGGCCCAGGCGCTGGGCGTGGCGCGCAGCGAGGTGGTCGTGCCCCTGGGCCAGGTCTACCTGATCCTGGGCGAGAACCGCAAGATCATCGACAACCTGGGCACCGAGGGCCTGAGTGGCCACACCCTGGCCGAGGTGCTGACCCTGCGCGGCAGCGCCTTTGCCATGCAGGGCAACCGGGCGCTGGCGGCCCAGAGCTTCGAGCAGGCGCGCCGCGCCGCGCCGGAAGCCGCCGCGCCGCTGCTGGCCGAGTCGCGACTCAAGCTGCGCTCGGGGGATATCGCCGCGGCCAAGGCGGGCGCCACGCGCGCCACCGAGCTGGAGCCCAAGTCCGCCACGGCCTGGAACAATCTGGGCGCCGTGCTGCGGGCCGCGGGCGATGCACCGGGCGCGCTGGCCGCCTTTGACCGCGCCCTGGCCCTGGACAAAGGCCATGTGGATGCCATCGTCTCCAAGGCCGGCCTGCTGGCGCTGACGGGCCGCGATGCCGAGGCCGTCAAGACCCTGGACATCCTCAAGGAAGGCGGCCTGCTGGACCCACGGGCCAGCTATCTGCGGGCCAGCCTGGCCGCGCGCAAGGGCGACAGCAAGGCGGCGCAGCAGGCATTCAACGACGTGATCGAGCAGGCCGACATCCTGCCGGTGGGCGTGGTCAACGGCGACGAAGCCATTCTGATTGCCACCGCGCTCTCGCAACAGGCCCTGGGTAATGCCGAGAAGGCACGCGAGCGCGTCAAGAGCCTGCTCACGCTGGCGCCCAAGCATTTCGCCGGCCAGCTGCTGATGGCCTCGCTGCTGATCGATGCGCGCGAGTACAGCCAGGCTCAGCCCATCCTGGACGGTCTGCTGCGCGACAGCCCCAATGATTCGTCGGTGCTCAACGCCCTGGGGCGCCTCTACCTGGGGCGCAAGAACTACCAGCAGGCCAGCGAGTACTTCGAGAAGTCCCTGAGCAAGAACGCCAGCCCCCTGGCCCTGCGCGATCTGGGCCTGAGCCAGCTGGGCCTGGGCAATGACAAGCGTGGCATCGAGCTGCTGGAAAACGCTCTCACCCAGAACCCCAAGGACGTGGGCACCATGATGCGCCTGTCCATGCTCTACGCCCAGCAGGGCCAGAACGACAAGGCGCGCAAGATGGCCGAGGCCGCCGTGCAGGCCGATCCCGGCAACTTCACCCTGCACAGCTTTCTGGGCAATATCCGCGGCCGCCTGGGCGACAAGAAGGGTGCCCGGGAGTCCTTCGAGGGCGTGCTCAAGCTGGAACCCAAGTTCCTGCCCGCAGCCATCAATCTGAACTGGCTGGACATCGAGGAGGGCCGCTTCGCCGCCGCGCGGACTCGCCTGGGCGAATTGCTCAAGGAGAACAACCGCGATGCCGGCCTGCTGTTCCAGCTGGGCGTGCTGGAGTTCCGGGCTGGCCGCGCGAACGAGGCGCTGGAGCAGTGGGAGCAGTCCATGAACCTGGCGCCCACTGACACCCGGGCCGGCCTGGCCATGATCGACGCCCTGCAAAAGCAGGGCGAGAACGCCCGCGCCCTGACGGTGGCCAAGTCCCTGGCGGCCAAGAACAACGGCGATGTGCCCGTGCTGGTGGCTCTCGGCCAGGCCAGCCTGGCCAATGGCGATGCCCAGCGCGCCCGCGGCACCTTCCGTGACGCCTCGCGACTGGTGGACCTGGACGCCGACCGTCTGGTGCTGCTGGGCCGTCTGCTGCTGGCCGCCAACGGCGTGGAAGACGCCAGCTACAACGCCCAGAAGGCCTTGCAGGCCAAACCCAATGACCTGGGCGCCCTGGCCCTGCAGGTGGAGATCGAGTTCAAGCGCGGGGACAAGACCCGGGCCGAGGCCGCACTGAAGAACCTCAACGCCAAGCACCCCGACAATCTGCTCACCCACACGGTCAACGGCCATGCCGCGATGGGCCGCGGCCAGTTCGCCGCGGCGGCCGAGAGTTACCGCACGGTCTTCAACCGCGCGCCCAGCACGCCCAACGCCATCCTGCTGGCTCATGCCCAGCTGGCCAGCGGCCAGGCCGCGACCGCCGTGGCCGGCCTCGCGGACTGGAGCAGGAAGCAGCCCCAGGACCGCAATGCCCTGCTGGCCCTGGCCGAGGTGCAGTCGGAAGCGGGCATGGCTGCGGAGAGCAAGCAGAGCTTTGCCCGCCTGGCCCAGGCCGAACCCAATAACGCCTCGCTCTGGACCAAGTACGCCGACGCCCTGCTCAAGACCCGGGACCCCGCCGCCAAGCAGGCCGCCGAGAAGGCCGTGCAACTCGCCCCCAGCAATCCGGAGGCCCTGGCCACGTTGGGCACCATCCTGGTGCAACAAGGGCAGATCGAAGCCGGCGTCAATCATCTGCGCGAAGCGCGCCTGCGCGCCCCTTCTGCGCCGGAGTTCCGTCTGCGCCTGGCCGCCGGCCTAAGCCGCCTGGACCGCAAGGCCGAGGCCAGGGAAGAGCTCAAGGCCGCCCTGGGCCTGGCACCGGGCCTGGCCGGTCGCCCCGACGTACAGGCCCTGCGCCAGCATCTTGGCCAGTGAGCCGGCCTGGGGCGGACTTACCCGCATGTCCCTGCAAAAACCGGCAACTTCCCCTGCAAACGAGGGGGCTGGGGGTAGAGGATTTGCCCCCCTGCCCTGCTAGCATTCCCCCAAGCTCAGCAAAAAGCGAAGCTCCGCAACATCTAGGGACGCCAACCATGACCAGCACCGTGACTGCCTTCAAGCGATTCGTGAGCCCTCTGCTCCTCGCCGCCATGGCTGGCTTGACCCTGCCCGCAGCCGCCCAGACCCTGAAATGGGGCTCCGGCAACAAGACCGAGTCGGAAACCCTGCAGTTCGGCACCAAGACCGCCTCGAGCGTCACGCTCGGCGCGCTGAGCGTGACGACCTCGACCACGGCCAACTCCTTCTGGGTCTACTGCCTGGATCCGCTGAACACGGCCAGCCTGCCCAGCGCCTACACCACGGTCTCGCTGCAGAACTTCATCACGAACACCGCCGCGGGTTCCGCCTCCTACACCACGCTGTTCGGCGCCACCCCTTACACCAACAGCAATATCCAGACGAGCTCGGCCGACACCGGCTACCGCATGCGCAACACCACCCAGGTGTACAGCAATCTGGTCGAGCTCTATTCGCACGCTTATGCCGATTCCCTGCTGAGCGTCAAGAAGTCCGCTGCCTTCCAATATGCCGTCTGGACCATCCTGGGCGAAGACGAGCTGCGCTATTCCAGCAGCACCGGTGGCCTGAAGGATACCGATACCGACACCGCTTTCCGCACCCAGGCCGACGCCTATCTGACCGCCATCACCAGCAATAACTGGGGTTCGGTCAACGGTGCCAATCTGTCTGCGATGACCAGCTATTCCTACCAGGTGTTCGCCGCCAGCCCCCTGGGCGGCTCGCAGACCTTCCTGGCTGTCACCAAGACCTCGGGCGGCACGGTGGCCGAACCCGGCTCCCTGGCCCTGGCCAGTCTGGCGGCTGCGGGCGTGCTGATCACCCGCCGCCGCAAGGACAAGGGCAGCAAGGCCGAGGCAGCGGCCTGAGCCCCTGCGCCTGGGCGGCATGACCGCCCATGCCTGAAAAGCGACCTCCGGGTCGCTTTTTGCTTTTCCGCCGTCCCGCTTGTCGGTCGCCCGAGTCGCGGCAGTCGCCGATATGACACCGGAAAAAAGCACGAACGTGCTAAAAACCGGGCTATCACGAGGAGACAAGCATGGACCTGAACTTCACGCCGGAAGAGCTCGCCTTCCGGGCCGAGATCCGGCAGTGGGTGGCCGACAACCTGCCGCAGGACATCAGCCAGAAGGTGCACAAGGCCCTGCGCCTGAGCAAGGACGATCTGCAGCGCTGGGCCCGTATCCTGGGCAAGCAGGGCTGGCATGGCTGGGCCTGGCCCAAGCAGTTTGGCGGCCCGGGCTGGAATGCAGTACAGCGCCATCTCTTCGAAGAAGAATGCGCTCTGGCCGGTGCGCCGCGCGTGGTGCCCTTCGGACCCGTGATGGTGGCCCCGGTCATCATGGCCTTCGGCTCGCCCGAGCAGCAGCAGCGCCACCTGCCCGGCATCATGAGCGGCGAGGTCTGGTGGAGTCAGGGCTACAGCGAGCCGGGCTCGGGCTCGGATCTGGCCTCGGTCAAGACCCGCGCCGAGCGCAAAGGTGACAAGTACATCGTCAATGGCCAGAAGACCTGGACCACCCTGGGCCAGTACGGCGACTGGATCTTCTGCCTGGTGCGTACCGACCCCACGGTCAAGCCCCAGGCCGGCATCAGCTTCCTGCTGATCGACATGAAGTCCCCCGGCGTCACCGTGCGCCCCATCATCATGCTGGACGGCGAGCACGAGGTGAACGAGGTCTTCTTCGACAATGTCGAGGTACCGGCGGAGAACCTGGTGGGCGAGGAAAACAAGGGCTGGACCTATGCCAAGTACCTGCTGGCCCATGAGCGCACCAATATTGCCGATGTGAACCGGGCCAAGCGCGAGCTGGAGCGGCTCAAGCGCATCGCCAAGGCCGAGGGCGTCTACGAGGACACGCGCTTTCGCGATCAGATCGCCCTGCTGGAGGTGGACATCGTGGCCCTGGAGATGATGGTGCTGCGCGTGCTCTCGGCCGAGAAGAGCGGTAAGCAGTCGCTGGACGTGGCCGGCCTGCTCAAGATCCGCGGCAGCGAGATCCAGCAGCGCTACACCGAGCTGATGATGCTGGCCGGCGGCCCTTTCTCCACACCCTACATCCACGAGGCCATGGAGGCCGGCTGGCAGGGCGACCAGGCCCTGGGCGGGCTCTGGCCCGGGGCGGCGGCGCATTGTGCGCCCCTGGCCGGCACCTACTTCAACTACCGCAAGACCACCATCTACGGTGGCTCCAACGAGGTCCAGCGCAATATCGTGGCGCAGACCGTGCTCGGCTGAACCGGAGGGAACAGATCATGGATTTCGATTTCAGCGAAGACCAGCAATCCCTGCGCGACGCCGTGCGCCGCTGGGTGGACAAGGACTATGACTTCGAGCGCCGCCGCGCCATCGTGCGGGCCGGCGGCTTCGACCGCGCCGCCTGGGAAGGCCTGGCCGGCCTGGGCCTGAGCGCCCTGCTGGTGCCCGAGGACCAGGGCGGCCTGGGCCAGGGCTCCGTGGACGCCATGGTGGTGATGGAGGAGCTGGGGCGCGGCATCGTGCTCGAGCCCTACGCCCAGGCCGCCCTCATCGCCCCCACCGTGCTGGCCCGTGCGCCGGCCGAGGTCCAGGCCCGCTGGCTGCCGCGCATCGCCGGCGGCGAGGCCATCGTCGTGCTGGCCCACCAGGAGCGCGGCGCGCGCTACCGGCTCGACCGGGTCAGCACCCAGGCGGACGCCCTGGGCCACCTGAGCGGCAGCAAGAGTCTGGTGCCCGCCGGCGATGTGGCCGAGGCCTTCATCGTGCCCGCGCAAACACCTCAGGGCCTGGCGCTCTACCTGGTGGAGCGTGAGGCCGCGGGCCTGAGCAGCCGGGGCTACAGCCTGCAGGACGGCTCGCGTGCCGCCGAGCTGCACCTGGACAAGAGCCCCGCCACCCTGCTGGTGGGCCCGGAGCAGGGCCAGGCCGTGCTGGAGCTGGCCGTGGGTGTGGGCATTGCCGCCCTGTGCGCCGAGGCCGTGGGCGCCATGGACAAGTTCGTGGCCCTGACCGCCGACTATCTCAACACCCGCAAGCAGTTCGGCGTGACCATCGCCAGCTTCCAGGCCCTGCGCCACCGCATGGCCGATGTGAAGATGCAGCTGGAGCTGGCCCGCTCCATGAGCTACTACGCCACCCTCAAGCTGGGCGAGCCGCCCGAGGCGCGTCGCCGTGCCCTCTCCCAGGCCAAGCTGCAGCTGGGCCAGTCCATGCGCTTCGTGGGCCAGCAATGCACCCAGCTGCACGGCGGCATCGGCGTGACGGACGAGTATGTGGGCAGCCATTACTTCAAGCGCCTCACGGTGATGGAAATGCAGTTCGGCGACAGCCTGCACCATCTGGCCGAGGTCAGCGCCCGCATGCAGGACCAGGCCGGTGTCTTTGCCTGAGGCTTGCGGGCAGCCGCCCCGGCGGCGCTAGCTGCAGGGCGGCGGGATAATCGCGGCATGATGCGTTTGTCCCAGATCCTGTTTTCCCAAGGCTTCGGCACCCGGCGCCTGTGCGCCGGCCTGATCCAGCACGGCGAGGTGCGCGTCCATGGCGAGCTCGTCGAAGACCCCGAGGCCGAGTTCGAGCCCGAGGGCCTGCAGTTCGAGGTCGGCGGCAAGACCTGGCCCTATTACGAGAAGGCCCTGATCCTGCTGAACAAGCCGGCCGGCTATGAGTGCTCGCAAAAACCCAAGCACCATCCCAGCGTGATGAGCCTGCTGCCCGCGCCGCTGCGCGAGCGTGGCGTGCAGCCGGTCGGCCGCCTGGACGAGGACACCACGGGCCTGCTGCTGCTCACCGACGACGGCAGCCTGATCCACAAGCTGACCAGCCCCAAGCACCATGTGCCCAAGGTCTACGAGGCCCGCTGCAAGCACGAGCTGAGCCCCGAACAAGTGGCCCAGCTGCTGGCCGGTGTGGAGCTGCGCGAGCCCGAGCCCGTGGCACGCCCCGGCCGCCCGGCACGTCCCGCACCGCCGCCCGAATTCACCCGCGCCGAGGCAGCCGAGGCCTATGACAGCCACGGCCTGCGCTTGACACTCACCGAGGGCAAGTACCACCAGGTCAAGCGCATGGTGGCCGCCGTGGGCAACCGGGTGGAGGCCCTGCACCGGCCGCGCTTTGGCGCACTGAGCCTGCCCGAGGATCTGCCGCCCGGCGGCTGGACCTGGGTGAGCAGCCCCGAGCTGATCTGGCCCTGAACCGGCGCGCTCTTGTGCGCATCCGGCCCTGGGGCTTGCCCTAGGGCCTGCAGCCCCCGCGCCACGCTCCAGGGTTGCCCCTAGGCGTCTTGTCATCTGAAGCCGGTAGAAACCGGACCTGTGGAAACCTTCGAGACAGAAGGTTCCGTCGTTGGTTGAATGACAAATATGAGCGCCGAATCCAAAGAGGATGGAGGGAATACGGCGCACGCGGATCGGATCGCCCAGCTGGTGCGCGCCGAACGCCTCGCCGTCCTTTACGACATGACCCTGGCCCCCACGGCCATGGGTGCCCTTTTCTGCGGCGTTGCCGCCTGGTGGCTATGGCCCTATCTGCCCCAGGCCCTGCTGCTGGGCTGGCTGGGAGCACGGCTGCTGATCAGCGTCCTGCGTTGCCTGGACGTGCTGCACTACCGCCGTCGCCGCCCGGCTCCGGGTGCGGACGCGCCCTGGATGCAGCGCTACCTGCTGCTGCTGGCCCTGGACGCGCTGAGCTGGGGCGTGATGGGCTGGACCTTCCGCAGCCCGGATCTGCCCGAACTGGACGGCATCATCCTGGCCAGCATGGTGGGCCTGGGTGCCATCAGCCTCTTCTCCCTGGGTTTCATCTGGCGGGCACATCTGCTCTTTGCCTCCCTGGCTTTTGCCCCCCTGCTGCTGCACCACCTGGCCTCGAACCATCGACACGGCCTCTTCATAGCCACCGGCCTGCTGATCTTTCTGGGCGTCTCGGTCTTCGAAGCGCGCCGCATGCAGGCCCGCCATGTCGAGCTGCTGCGCCTGCGCTTCGAGCACGCCTGGATTGCCGAGCAGCGTGAGGCCGCCCTGCAATCCGCCGAGCGCGACAGCCACAGCAAGAGCCGCTTCGTGGCCATGATGAGCCACGAGATCCGCACCCCGCTCAACGGCATCCTGGGCATCACCCAGCTGCTGGAGCGCTCGGCGCTGGACGCGCAGCAGCGCGAGCAGGTGCATATCGTGCGCCGCTCGGGCCGGCATCTGCTGACCCTGATCAACGACATCCTGGATCTGGCCCGCATCGAATCCGGCAAGCTGGTGATCGAGCCCGCGCCCCTGCCCCTGCGCGAGGCCGTGGACGATGTCTGCCAGCTGCTCGCCGCCGGCGCCCGCGAGAAGGGGCTGGACTTCCAGCTGCAGTGCAGCCCTCAGTTGCCCGAATGCGTGGTGGGCGACGGCGCCCGCATCAAGCAGGTGCTGCACAACCTGGTGGGCAATGCCATCAAGTTCACCGAGCGCGGCAGCGTGACCGTGGAGGTGGGCACGGTGCTGGACATGCGCGCCGGCACCCTGCTGCGCTTTGCGGTGCGCGACACCGGCGAGGGCATCCCGGCCGACCAGATGGAGCGCGTCTTCGCCCCCTTCGAGCAGGCCGAGCGCAGCTACCGCCTGCAGTCGCCGCGCCCCGAAGGCACGGGCCTGGGCCTGAGCATCTCGCGCGAGCTGGCCCGGGCCATGGGCGGCGATCTGCGCTGCAGCTCCGCGCCCGGCGAGGGCTCGGTCTTTGAATTCACCCTGCCCCTGCAGGCCTGCAGCGCGCCGCGCGGCCTGGCCACCGGCACCGCCGAGCTCCAGGCCCTGCCCCAGTTGCAGGGCCGGGTGCTGCTGGTGGACGACAGCCCCGTCAATCTGCTGGTGGCCGCCAGCATGCTGGAGCGCTGCGGCCTGGCCGTGGACCAGGCCGAGGACGGGCGCCAGGCCCTTGAGCGCCTGCAGAGCCAGCCCTACGACCTGGTGCTGATGGACTGCCAGATGCCCGAGCTGGACGGCTTCGAAGCTACGCAGAGCTGGCGCGCCCATGAGCGTCGCCAGGGCCGCTCGCCCCTGCCCATCGTGGCCCTGACGGCCAGCGCCGTGAACAGCGACCGCGAACGCTGCCTGCAGTCCGGCATGGACGACTACCTGGTCAAGCCCTTCGAGATGGGCGATCTGCTGGCCATGGTGCAGCGTCATCTGCGCCCGCCGCAGGCGGCCTGAGCCGCCGCCCCGGCGCGCGGCTCGCTCCGCCGTGCCCCGGGGATGGTGATAATCGGCGCCCATGCAGGTTTTCCGCGGCTTCCACCATCCCGGCATCGCGCCCGCGTGCGCGCTGACCATCGGCAATTTCGACGGCGTGCACCGCGGCCACCAGGCCATGCTGGCGCTCTTGCGCTCCGAAGCCCAGCACCGCAGCCTGCCCAGCTGCCTGCTGACCTTCGAGCCGCACCCGCGCGACTTCTTTGCCCAGCGTCTGGGCAAGCCCGAGCTGGCCCCGGCCCGCATCGCGCCGCTGCGCGACAAGCTCAGCGAGCTGCAGCGCTGCGGCATCGACCAGGTGGTGGTGCTGCGCTTCGACGAGGCCCTGGCCGCGCTGAGCGCCCAGGACTTCATCCGCCAGGTGCTCGTGGAAGGCCTGGGAGCGCGCTATGTGCTGGTGGGCGACGATTTCCGCTTCGGTGCCAAGCGCCAGGGCGACTACGCCACGCTGGACGCCGCCGGGGCCCGCGAGGGCTTCGACGTGGCCCGCATGATGAGCTACGAGGTGCACGGCCTGCGCGTTTCCAGCTCCGCCGTGCGCGAGGCCCTGGGCGCGGGCGATATGGAGGCGGCCAACCGGCTGCTGGGCCGGCCCTATTCCATCTCGGGCCATGTGGTGCATGGCCAGAAGCTGGGCCGCCAGCTCAATGAATCCAGCGCGGGTGCCGGTGACGGCTTCCGCACCCTGAATCTGCGCTTTCCGCACCGCAAGTCGGCCGCCCACGGCATCTACGCGGTGCGTGTGCACGGCCTGGCCGACGAGCCTCTGGGCGGTGTGGCCTCCCTGGGCGTGCGACCCACGGTGGAAGAAGCCGGACGCATCCTGCTGGAGGTGCATTGCCTGGACTGGCCGGCCGCGCTGGGTCGGGATGGGGCCTACGGTAAAATCGTGCGCGTGGAACTCCTGCACAAACTGCGAGACGAGGCCCGTTACGACGGGCTCCCAGCCCTGAGTGCGGCCATTGCCCGCGACGTGGACCAGGCGCGCGCCTACCTGGCGGCGCACAGCGCCTCGTATGTGAAGGTCAGCCGCCAGACCACGCGCGACCGAATTTGAAGCGCTGCGCGCGCCCTCCCCTCCGCCCTCCGCTTCAACGCAGACCCCTGCGGTCTGCCTCTTCATTGCTGCCGCCATGACCGACGCCGCCAAAGACTACCGCTCCACCCTGAACCTGCCCGACACCGCCTTCCCCATGCGCGGCGACCTGCCCAAGCGTGAGCCGGGCTGGGTGCAGGAATGGGAGGCGCAAGGCATCTACAAGCGCCTGCGCGAATCGCGCTGCGGCGCCCCGAAGTTCGTGCTGCACGACGGTCCGCCCTATGCCAACGGCCAGATCCATATGGGCCATGCGGTCAACAAGATCCTCAAGGACATGATCGTCAAGGCGCGCCAGCTGCAAGGCTTTGACGCCGCCTACATCCCGGGCTGGGACTGCCACGGCCTGCCCATCGAGAACCAGATCGAGAAGACCTTCGGCCGCGGCCTGCCGCGTGACGAGGTGCAGGCCAAGAGCCGCGCGTATGCCGGCGAGCAGATCGAGCAGCAGCGCGCCGACTTCAAGCGCCTGGGCGTGCTGGGCGACTGGGACCATCCCTATCGCACCATGGACTTCAAGAACGAGGCCGGCGAGATCCGCGTGCTCAAGCGCCTGTTCGAGCGCGGCTTCGTCTACCGCGGTCTGAAGCCCGTGTACTGGTGCTTCGACTGCGGCTCATCCCTGGCCGAGTTCGAGATCGAGTACGCCGACAAGCAGAGCCCGGCCGTGGATGTGGCCTTCCTCTGCGCCGAGCCGGCCAAGCTGGCCGCCGCCTTTGGCCTGGCCGCGCTGGATGCCGAGGCCTTCACGGTGATCTGGACCACCACGCCCTGGACCATCCCGGCCAACCAGGCGCTCAACCTCAACCCCGAGCTGCCCTACGCCCTGGTCAAGACCGCGCGCGGCTACTTCGTCGTGGCCGAGGCCCTGGTCGAGAAATGCCTGGCCCGCTGGCAGCTGGAAGGCGAAACCGTCGCCGTCACCCAGGGCCGCCAGCTGGAGCTGCTCAAGTTCAAGCACCCCCTGGCCCATGTGGACGCAGGCTATGACCGCGAAAGCCCGGTCTACCTCGCCGACTACGCCACCGCCGACGACGGCACCGGCGTGGTCCACTCCGCCCCGGCCTACGGCCTGGACGACTTCAACAGCTGCGTGGCCCATGGCCTGGCCTTCAAGGACATCCTGAACCCGGTGCAGGGCAACGGCACCTACGAGGCCAGCCTGCCCCTGTTCGGTGGCCTGCACATCTGGAAGGCCAACCCCATCATCACCGAGGCCCTGCAGAACGCCGGCCGCCTGCTGGCCCACAGCAAGATCACCCACAGTTACCCGCATTGCTGGCGCCACAAGAGCCCGGTGATCTACCGCGCCGCCGCCCAGTGGTTCGTGCGCATGGACGAGGGCGAGGGCGTGTTCACCGTGGACAAGGCCGAGAAGACCCTGCGCCAGACCGCGCTGGAAGCCATCGAGCAGACCAGCTTCTACCCCGAGAACGGCCAGGCCCGCCTGCGCGACATGATCGCCGGCCGCCCCGACTGGTGCATCTCGCGCCAGCGCAGCTGGGGCGTGCCCCTGCCCATCTTCCTGCACAAGGACACGGGCCAGCCGCACCCGAACACGCTGGAGTTCATCGAGCGAGCCGCGCAGCTGGTGGAGGCTGGCGGCATCGAGGCCTGGTCCAAGCTGGACCCGGCCGAGTGGCTGGGCGCCGAGGCCGAGGCCTACAGCAAGGGCCAGGACATCCTGGACGTCTGGTTCGACTCCGGCTCCACCTTCCAGCATGTGCTCAAGGGCAGCCATGCCGGCGCGGCGCACGAGAGCGGCCCCGAGGCCGATCTGTACCTGGAAGGCCATGACCAGCACCGCGGCTGGTTCCATAGCTCCCTGCTGATCTCCTGCGCCCTCAACGGCCGCGCGCCCTACAAGGGCCTGCTGACCCACGGCTTCACCGTGGACAGCAAGGGCCACAAGATGAGCAAGTCCAAGGGCAATGGCGTGGACCCGCAGGACACCAGCAAGAAGCTGGGCGCCGAGATCATCCGCCTGTGGGTGGCGGCCTCCGACTACTCGGGCGATATCGCCGGCGACGACAAGATCCTGGCCCGCGTGGTGGACGGCTACCGCCGCATCCGCAACACCCTGCGCTTCCTGCTGGCCAACACCTCGGACTTCGACGCCGCCACCGAAGCGGTGCCGCTGGACCAGCTGCTGGAGGCCGACCGCTACGCCCTGGCCCGCGCCGCCCAGTTCCAGGCCGAGATCCTGGCCCACTACGAGCGCTACGAGTTCCACCCGGTGGTGGCCAAGCTGCAGGTCTACTGCTCCGAAGACCTGGGCGCCTTCTACCTGGACGTGCTCAAGGACCGCCTCTACACCACGGCCTCCAAGAGCCTGGCCCGCCGCTCGGCCCAGACCGCGCTCTGGCACATCACCCACGCCATGCTGCGCTGGATGGCCCCCTTCCTGAGCTTCACGGCCGAGGAAGCCTGGAAGGTCTTTGCCCACAAGGGCGTGGGCGACACCATCTTCACCGAGACCTACTGGAACTTCGGCGAAACCGAGGCCGCCCTGACCGCCAAGTGGAACCGCATCCACGAGATCCGCGACGCGGTGAACAAGGCCATCGAGGCCGTGCGCACCACCGGCGCCATCGGCTCCTCGCTGCAGGCCGAGGTGACCCTGGGCGTGAATGAGCAAGACCTGGCCCTGCTGCAAAGCCTGGGCGATGACCTGAAGTTCGTGCTCATCACCTCGGCCGCCCGCCTGGTGGCCGCCGCCGAACTCAGCGTCGAGGTCACGCCCTCCACCCATCAGAAGTGCGAGCGCTGCTGGCACTACCGCGAGGACGTGGGCGCCAACCCGGCCCATCCCACGATCTGCGGCCGCTGCGACAGCAATCTGCATGGCGACGGGGAAACCCGCCGCGTGGCCTGAGGAGCGGTGCCCGCCATGGCCAAGTCTTCCTCGGCGGCCTCGCCGCGCCTGCTGCTCTGGCTGGGCATCGCCCTGCTGATCATCCTGCTGGACCAGTTCAGCAAGACCCTGATCCTGGGCAATTTCCAGCTGGGCGACAGCCGCTATGTGACCAGCTTCTTCAATGTGGTGCGGGTCCACAACACGGGCGCCGCCTTCAGCTTCCTGGCTGGGGCCTCGGGCTGGCAGCGCTGGTTTTTCGTGGGCCTGGGCGCGGTGGCCACCATCTTCATCACCTGGATGCTGCGTCGCCACGGCCAGCAGACCCTGTTCGCCAGTGCCCTGACCCTGATCCTGGGCGGGGCCATCGGCAATGTGGTGGACCGCCTGCTGCACGGCTATGTGGTGGACTTCATCCAGGTCCACTGGGGCGGCTGGTACTTCCCCTCCTTCAATATTGCGGACTGTGCCATCACCCTGGGCGCCATCCTGCTGATCTGGGACGAGCTGCGCCGCGTGCGGCGCGGAGGCTGACCCCGGACCATCCCGCAGGCCCGGGCTTACCCGCTGGCACGAGCCCCGGCGAGCCGCTTACCCTGGGGCATGGCCCCCACCGACGAGCAGCAGGCCGAGCCCGGCGAGAGCGGGATCTCGGCCTTCGACATCCCCCTGCGCCCCCTGGGCTGGCGCGATCCCCTGCGCTGGCTGGCCGCGGGCTGGCGCGATCTGCGCCGTGCGCCGGGCATCGCGCTCTTCTACGGCCTGTGCTTTGTGGGCATGGGCTGGGCCCTGCTCACGGTCTTCCGCCACGCGCCGGCCTACACCCTGGCGCTCTCGGCCGGCTTTCTGTTGATGGGCCCCTTTCTCTGCCTGGGCCTCTACCAGGTGAGCCAGCGTCTGGAGCGTGGCGAAGTGCCCGATCTGGGCGACTCCCTGCTGGCCTTCGAGAGCCGCCTGGGTCAGCTGGCCCTGTTCGGCGGTGTGCTCCTGGTGCTGGAGATGCTCTGGGGCCGCGCCGCCCTGGTGGTCTTCGCGGTGAGTTTTGACGGCATGCCCGACTTCGCCGGCTCCTTGTGGAAGCTGCTGGACCCGGAGAACCTGGGCTTCATCTGTGCCTACCTGGGCGTGGGCGCGGTCTTTGCCGGCCTGATCTACGCCATCAGCGTGATCGCCATGCCCATGCTGCTGGACCGCCCCACCGACGCCGTCACCGCCGGCCTCACCAGCCTGCGCCTGGTGCTCACCCAGACCGGGGTCATGCTCTTCTGGGGCCTGCTGATCACGCTGCTGGTGGTGCTGGCCATGCTGCCGGGCTTTGCCGGCCTGCTCATCGTCGGCCCCTGGCTGGGCCATGCCAGCTGGCATGCCTACCGAGCCGCCGTGATGGACTGACCACGCTCCGACAAAAAACCTGAGCGACCGGCGCGCCGCTGCGGCGACAATGCGGCGCGTAAAAACGCTGCCGCCCATGCTCGACTTTTCCAGCTTGACGCATTACGACTGGCTCGATGTGCCCATGTGGGTCTTCGACCAGGAGCGCCAGCGCAATCTCTGGGCCAATGCGGCCGCCCTCTCCTTCTGGCGGGCCGAGAGCGCGGAGGAGTTCCTCTCGCGCGATTTCGCCGACACCAGCCCCATGGTCAAGGAGCGCCTGGCCGTCACGGCCGCCGACCATGCCCAGGGCAAGATCGTGCGCGAGCAGTGGACCCTCTACCCGCGTGGCCAGGCCGCCACGGTGCTGCTGGTCTCGCGCGGCATCCGCACGCCGGATCGCCGCCAGGTCATGCTCTTTGCCGCCGACGCCCTGCCCGCCGGGGTGGACAAGAGCATGCTGCGCGGCGTGGAGGCCCTGCAGCACACCTCGGTGCGCATCGCCATGTTCAGCCTGCGCGATGGCTCGGTGCTGATGCGCAACCCCGCCGCCGCCACTGCCTTCGGCCTGGCCGAGGCGCGCGGCAACAAGGCCTTTCTGGCCATGTTCCCCGACCCCGACCTGGCGCGGCGCGTCTTTGGCCAGGTGCAGCGCGGCCAGAGCTTCGCCGCCGATCTGGAGCTGGTCACCACGGCCGGCAAGCGCTGGCACGGCGTGGACGCCCGCCCCATGCGCGACCCGGTCACCGGCGAACTGGTGATGCAGTTCAACGCCCGCGACATCGCCGATCTCAAGGCCAGCCAGGCGGCGCTGGAGGCCGCCCGCCTGGCCGCCGAGGCCGCCAGCCAGGCCAAGAGCAGCTTCCTGGCGAACATGAGCCACGAGATCCGTACACCCATGAACGGCGTGCTGGGCCTGACCGAGCTGGTGCTGCAGACCGAGCTCACGGAGCGCCAGCGCAAGTTCATCGAACTGGCCCACAACTCGGCCAAGGGCCTGATGGTCATCATCAACGACCTGCTGGACGTGGCCAAGATCGAGGCCGGCCGGGTGCATATCGAGCAGCAGCCCTTCTCCCTGCACGACTGCCTGCGCGAGGCCCTGCAGCCCCTGCTGCTGCATGCGCACGAGAAAGGCATCACCCTGCACGCCCGCGTGCAGCCCGGTGTGCCCCTGCATGTGCTGGGCGACGCGCTGCGCCTGCGCCAGGTGCTGGTGAACCTGGTGGGCAATGCGCTCAAGTTCACCGAGAAGGGCGAGGTGCGCCTGGAGGTGCTGCGCCTGGACGAGGGCGGCGGCGAAGGGCCGGTCCGCCTGCGCTTTTCGGTGCAGGACACCGGCATCGGCATGACGCGCGAGCAGATCGCCCAGATCTTCGACCCCTTCACCCAGGCCGACGGCAGCATCACGCGCCGCTACGGCGGCACCGGCCTGGGCCTGACCATCGTGCAACGCCTGGTGGGTCTGATGGGCGGTCAGGTCATGGTGGAAAGCCAGCCCGGCACCGGCTCCTGCTTCAGCTTCGAGCTGGGCCTGGAACGCGGCAGCGCGGCGCCTGCGCCCGGCGGCAGCGCCGAGGCACAGCCCGCTGCAGCGGCGACCGCGGCGGACTGCGAAAACGCCTCAGACCAGCAGCACGCCTGAGCCCACGGTCCGGCGGGCTTCCAGATCGCGGTGGGCCTGCTGGACCTGGTCCAGGGCGTAGCGCTGCTCCACGCGGATCTTGATGTCGCCGGCCAGCACCCGGGCGAACAGATCATCGGCCATGGCCTGGGTAGCTTCGCGCGTGGCCAGATGGGTGAAGAGCGTGGGCCGGGTAACATAGAGCGAGCCCTTGGCCGCCAGCTGGCCCAGCTGCACCGGGGGCGCAAAGCCCGAGGCATTGCCAAAGCTCACCAGCAGGCCGAAGGGCGCCAGGCTGTTGAGCGAGCCCTCGAAGGTGTCCAGGCCCACCGAGTCGTACACCACCTTCACGCCCTGGCCGCCGGTGATCTCGCGCACGCGGGCCGCGAAGTCCTCGCGGCGGTAGTTGAAGGCATGCGCCGCCCCGGCCTCCAGGGCCAGCGCGCATTTCTCGTCCGAGCCCGCGGTGGCGATCAGGCGCAGGCCCAGGGCGCGCGCCCACTGGCAGGCGATCAGGCCCACGCCGCCGGCCGCGGCATGAAAGAGCACGAAGTCGCCCGCCGCCAGGCCGCCCTGGGGCAGGGTCTTGCGCAGCAGATACTGGGCAGTGAGCCCCTTGAGCATCATGGCCGCGCCGGTCTCGAAGGCGATGCCCTCCGGCAATCGCACAACGCAGCGCGCCGGCATCACGCGGGCCGTGGCATAGGCGCCGGGCGGCTGGCTGGCATAGGCCACGCGGTCGCCCACGGCCAGATGCGTCACGCCCTCGCCCACCGCCTCCACCACGCCGGCCGCCTCCATGCCCAGGCGGGCGGGCAGCGGCAGGGGATAGGCGCCGCTGCGGTGATAGACATCGATGTAGTTCAGGCCGATGGCGTGATGGCGCAGGCGCAACTCGCCGGGGCCGGGCTCGCCGACCTCCACATCAAGCCACTGCAGGACCTCGGGTCCGCCATGGGACTGGATCAGGATGGCTTGCTCGCCTTGGCTCATCGACTTGCTCCTGGTGGGCTATTGAAGTTCCGCTATCGTGCCAGCCTTTGCCGCAACGTGCCGACCGCCATGCTGACGCCCCGACTCGCCACCCTGCTGACCCTGCCCCCCCTGCTCTGGGCCGGCAATGCCGTGGTCGGGCGCCTGGTCTCGGCCAGCGTGCCGCCCCTGCTGCTCAATGCCCTGCGCTGGGGTCTGGTGTTTGTGCTGCTACTGCCCCTGACCTGGCGGCTGCTGCGCCAGCCGGGCCCGCTGCTGCGGCGCTGGCCCTATCTGACCCTGATCGGCGTGCTGGGCATGGGCTGCTACAACGCCCTGCAGTACCAGGCCCTGCGCAGCTCCACCGCGTTGAACGTGACCCTGATCACCGCCAGCATGCCGGTGTGGATGATGGCCATCGGCGCCCTGGTCTACGGCGTGAAGCCCACCCGGCCCCAGCTGCTAGGCGCCCTGCTCTCCCTGGTGGGCGTGGCCTTCGTGATCACGCATGGCGAGCTGGGCCGCCTGGCCGAGCTGCACTTCCTGCCCGGCGATCTGCTGATGCTGCTGGCCATCTTCTCCTGGGCGCTCTACAGCTGGCTGCTGGCGCGCCCGCCGGCCCATATGCGGGGCGAGGAGAAGCCGGCCTGGAACTGGGCCGAGACCATGATGAGCCAGCTGGTCTTCGGCCTGATCTTCGCGGCCGGCTGCGCCGGCGCCGAACAGCTCTGGACCGAGCAGCCCATCCGCTGGGGCCCGGCCCTGGTCCTGGCCCTGGTCTATGTGGCCATCGGTCCCTCCCTGATCGCCTACCGCTGCTGGGGCCAGGGCGTGGCCGAAGCCGGCCCGGCCCTGGCCGCCTTCTTCGTGAACCTGACCCCGGTGTTTGCCGCCCTGATGTCGGCCGCCCTGCTGGGCGAGTCGCCGGCCTGGTACCACGGGGCGGCCTTCGCCCTGATCGTGGGCGGCATCGTGGTCTCGACGCGACGCCCCGCAGCCAGTTCGTGAGCGAGTCCGCAAGAAGCTGATTCTTGGGGTGTGAGCCGCCGGGGGTGACTGCCAGAATCCGCGTTTTCGCTTGTCATCCAAGAAACGGGAGTTCACACATGGCATCCAAAGCCCGCGCCTGGCGCACCCCTGCTGTCTGCGGCCTGTTGGCCCTGATCCCCCTCGTCGCCGCGGCCCAGGAGCTGGGCAAGGGCGGCTCGGTGGCCACCGGCAGCGCCGGCCCGGACGGCGCGCAGAACGCCAACAGCCAGCTGGAGCGCTGCGACGCCCCCAAGGGCACGATCGCCGTGCATGAGCCGCAGGACGATCTGCTGGTGCGCCTGCGCGGCTATGGCCTGGCCTCGCCCAACGGCCTGATCCGCATGATCATCCAGCAGTCCAACTGCTTCCAGGTCATCGAGCGCGGCGTGGCCATGCAGAACATGATGCAGGAACGCCAGCTGGCCCAGTCCGGCATGCTGCAGCAGGGCTCGAACATGGGCCAGGGCCAGATGGTCACGGCCGACTTCCTGGTCACGCCCAATGTGGTGTTCTCCGAGAACAATGCCGGCGGCGTGGGCGCGGGCGTGCTGGGCCTGTTCGGTGGTGCCGGTCGGGCCCTGGGCGCCATTGCCGGCGGCCTCAAGTTCAAGCAGGCCCAGACCAGCATGCTGCTGGTGGACGCCCGCTCGGGCATCCAGGTGGCGGCGGCCGAGGGCAGCGCCGAGAAGGCCGACTTCTCCCTGGGCGGCGCCCTCTTCGGCGGCGGCGTGGGTATCGGCGCCGGCGGCTACTCCAACACCAACGAGGGCAAGGTGATCACCGCCTCCTTCGTGGACAACTGGAACAACATCGTCCGCGCGGTCAAGAACAACCCCTCCCTGATCCAGCCCAAGGCCGGTGCCGCGGCCCAGGCCAATGCGGCCAGGAGCGTGCAGGCCAATGCCGCGGCTGAAGGCGATGTGATGGTGCCCAAGATCGGCGGCGCCAAGGTGCTGCGCCTGCCGCGCGAGGGCGCACCCGAGCTGCAGACCCTGGCCCGCACTGACGAGGTGCTCTACCTCGGCGAGGAGAAGGACGGCTTCCTGAAGGTGCAGTCGCCCAAGGGCGAGGGCTGGGTCAAGAAGGTGCTGCTGCGCAAGCAGTAATCGACCCCAGCCTCGGCTGATTGGAGAAGCCCGACGTGGCCGCGAGCGGCCGGTCGGGCTTTTTCTTTGCAGGCTCAGAAGGTGCCGGGGTAGGCACCGCCGTCCAGCAGGATGTTCTGGCCGGTGAGATAGCCCATCTGCTGGCTGCAGAGCATGGCGCAGACGGCGCCAAACTCGGCCGCCGTGCCAAAGCGCTGGGCCGGGATGCCGGCGCGGCGCTTGGCCGCCACCTCCTCGGCCGCCTGCCCGCTCTTGGCCGCACCGGCCGCCAGGGTCTTTTGCAGGCGCTCGGTGTCGAAGGCGCCGGGCAGCAGATTGTTGAGCGTCACGTTGCGGCCGGCCAGGCGGGCCTGGCGCGAGAGTCCGGCCACGAAACCGGTCAGGCCCGAGCGGGCGCCGTTGGAGAGACCCAGCACATCGATGGGCGCCTTGACCGCGCCCGAGGTGATGTTCACCACGCGGCCGAAGCCGCGCTCGGCCATGCCGTCCACCGTGGCCTTGATCAGTTCGATGGGCGTGAGCATGTTCGCCTCCAGCGCCGCCAGCCACTGCTCGCGGCCCCAGTCGCGGAAGTCACCGGGTGGCGGGCCGCCGGCATTGTTCACCAGGATGTCCACCTGCGGGCAGGCGGCCAGGGCCGCGGCCCGGCCCTCGGCCGTGGCGATATCGCCGGCCACGGTGCGCAGCTCCACACCCGGATGCGCCGCGCGAATGGCGGCCGCCGTGGCTTCCAGCGCCTCGACGCCGCGCGCCGTGATCACCACATTCACGCCCTCGGCCGCCAGCGCCTCGGCGCAGCCCCGCCCCAGGCCCTTGCTGGCCGCACACACCAGGGCCCAGCGGCCCTTCAGTCCCAGATCCATCGTTTCATCTCCAACGCGTTAACAACCAGACGCCGCCCATCACCAGCACCGTGCCCACGGCCACCAGGGATGTGAAGGGCTCGCCCAGGATCCACACCCCCATCAGGATGGTGGACATGGGGCCGATCATGCCCGTCTGCGCGGCCAGGGTGGCCCCGATGCGCTCGATGGCCATCATCACCGCCAGCACCGGCAAGAAGGTGCAGGCCGTGGCGTTCAGCAGGGACAGCCACCAGACCTGGGGCGCCAGCGCCGCCAGGCCCGCCACCGGGCGCAGCAGCAGGAACTGCGCAATGCACAGGATGCAGGCCACCGTGGTGGCCAGGCCGGTCAGGCGCATGGCACCCAGGCGCTTGACCTCCTCGCCGCTGTAGACCAGGTAGAGCGCATAGCTCACCGCGCTGCCGAAGACCAGGGCCGCGCCCAGCACCACATGGCTGCCCTGCAGATGCAGCTCCTGCCCGAAGACCAGGAGCACGCCCGCATAGCTCACCGAGAGCGCCAGCAACTGCCGACCCGTGACCCGGCGCTTGAAGAGAAACCAGCCCAGGAAGAGCACCAGGGTGGGGTTGAGGTAGAGGATCAGGCGCTCGAAGCTGGCCGAGACATAGGCCAGACCGGCAAAGTCCAGAAAGCTGGCCAGGTAGTAGCCCGAGAAGCCCAGGCCCAGCACCGCGATCCAGTCGCGTCGGGTCAGGGCCGGCCGGCCGTGCCCGGCCCACCAGGCCAGCAGCAGGAACAGGGGCAGCGCAAACAGCATGCGCAGCATGATCAGGGTGACGGCATCCACCCCATGGCGATAGGCCAGTTTCACGATGATGGCCTTGCCCGAGAACGCCACCGCGCCCAGGGAGGCCAGGGCCAGACCGGGCCAGGGCGTCTTGGTGTCTGAGGACATCGGCCGGATTGTAGGAAGCCGGCCGCGGCCCCGCCTTCGTCAGCCCGCAAGCCCTGCTTGCCGCCGGGCCAGCCGCCGTGCCATGGCGGCGGCGAGCGCGCACAAATGCACGCAGCCCCCGCCTACATTCGGCAACAAACAAGATACCAGTTCTAAAATTGGTATCAGATCGTGGCTTAAATCAATACCAATAAACGAATTTGGTCTTATAACAATCGGGTAGGAGGGCGAGAATTCCCATGCGAACAACGCACAAGCGCCGCGCCGCAGGCGCGGCCGGCTTCACCCTGATCGAACTGATGATTGCCGTGGTCGTGGCCGGCATTCTGGCCGCCGTGGCCCTGCCGTCCTACAGCAGCTTCGTCAACCGCAGCCGGGCCAAGGACGCCGCCGCCGATCTCTCGGCCCTGGCCCTGAACCTGGAAAACAGCTACCAGCTGCAGCTGGCCTACCCGGTCAACACCAGCGAGACCGCGGCCACCAGCACCACCTTCAAGGCCTGGTCGCCGACCCAGGCTGCCCACTTCCGCTACACCCTGGTCAGCACGGCCAGCAGCTACACCCTCTACGCCAAGGGCACGGGCAAGCTCTCCGGCTGCGAGCTGAGCCTCAGCCACGACAACCGACGCGTGGCCAGCGCCAGCTGCGGCTTCAGCACATGGTGAGGCGCACGCGGCGCCGCCAGCGCGGCCTGAGCCTGGTGGAGCTGATGGTGGTGCTGGTCATCGGCCTGATGCTGGCCATGGTGGGTACGGCGCTGAATGCCGCCTGGGTGGACCAGGCCGCGGTGCGCCAGTCCCAGGCCCAGCTGCGCCAGGGCATGGCCGAACTCAAGGCTCAGGCCCTGCGCAATCCGCAAGGTCAGCCCATGGGCGAGGTGGCCGCGGTCCTGCTCAGCCTGCCCGGCCGGCTGTGCGTGCACATCGGTCGCCCGGCCGAAGCCGTCTGCGAAGGCGCGCGCTGGCAGGCCGGCCCCCAGGCCGCCATCCAGCTCGCCCAGCAGGAGCGCAGCTGCCTGGCCATGGACAGCAGCGGCCGCGTGATCGACAGCCAGATCGGCGCCACCGCCTGCGGCAGCGCCCTGAACTACCGCATCCAGCGCAACAAGGAAACCCTCGATGACAGCCTCGACTAAGACACGCCGGCACCAGCGCGGCGTCTCCATGGTGGAGGCCCTGGTGTCCATGGTGCTGCTGGGCGTGATCGGCCTGGGCCTGGCCCATGCGCTGGGTCGCACCCTGGTGGCCAGCAAGTTCCACAAGGCCCAGAGCCTGGCCGTGCAGGGCCTGCGCGCCGAGCTGCAGGGCGCCGGCATGGCCCAGGGCTGCCCCGCCAGCGGCAGCGGGCGCCGCAGCGCCAGCCTGAGCCTGGGCCCCGAGCTGAGCATCGACAAGGTGGACAAGCACTGCCATGTGCAAGCCGTGACCGTGCGCGCCGCGGGTGGCCCCAGCAGCGCCACCACCGTGGTGCAGCTGCGCTACGAGCTCAGCGCCGACACCTTGCTGGGCCCCGGCACCCTGAGGCTGGAGAACTGATGCCCCGTCTGCAGCGTCCACGGCAGCGCCCCCAGCGCGGCGCCGGCCTGATCGCCCTGATGGTGGGCATGGTCATCTCCCTGCTGGCCGTGGTGGCCGGCCTGGCCCTCTACAAAAGCGCGGTGCAGCAGACCAGCGGCCCCGGCGGGGTGGTGAGCGCCAGCCGCCAGGACGGCCAGCTGGCCACCGGCCTGCTCAGCGCCCAGATCGCGCTGCAGGAGGCGGGCTTCGGCATCGCCAAGGCCAGCGCCGCCGAGCATCTGCTCCTGCTGCGCGACGCGCGCCTGGACGGCGGACGCCTGGCCGGACAGCCCCAGGCGCTGGGCCCGGCCAGCAGCGCCGGCAATGCCCTGCTGTGGACCAGCAATCCCGAGCTCTCCGCCGACCCGGCCCGCCAGGTCTGCCAGGGTCTCTACGCCGATCCGGTCAGCCGCGCCCTGCTGCTGCTGCGGGTGCAGGGCAATTGCCAGCCCCTGGCGGCGCGCTGGCAGCAGCTGGACTGGCAGCGCCGCCATCTGGTGGCGGCCGAGCTGCTGGCCGAGCCCGTGGCCCTGGATGCACGCCGCAACGCCGGCTGCTGGCCCTATGGCGCCCTGCCCGAGGCCATGACCGGCCGCCCCGCGCCCAGCGCCCCGGTGGAGGTGGGCCTGGCCTATGGCGGCAGCGTGGCCGGCAGCCACAACCGCTACACCTCCTGCCTGTCCAACCTCAGCGAATGAGCGCGCGCCGCATGACCTCTCCCCTGCCCGCCGGGCACCGCCGCCAGCATGGCGTGTCCTCGGTGCTCTTCATGATGCTGCTGGGCCTGGGCCTGGCCGCCCTGGTGCTGGGCGCGGCCGCCCATGTGCGGGCCTCGCAGTCGCAGTCGCTCACAGTGCATGCCCAGACCCAGGCCCAGCTCAAGGCCTGGAGCGGGGCCGAGGCCCTGCGCCAGTACCTCTACCCCCTGGGCGCGGCCACGGCCGCCAAGCTGGAAGCCGGCGCGGTGAACTTCCAGGGTCTGGACGGCGTGAGCGCGCGCCTGAGCAGCGTGCAGGCCGGTCATGCCGACTGCGAGGGCGGCACCCGCATCGCGGCCGAACTCGGCGGCGCCAGCGGCGGGGCCCAGGCCCTGCTGGGCCTGGTCTACTGCGCCAGCGGCGAGGCCGGCGGCGGCGGCCAGGGCGGCAAGCAGGCCATCAATATCAAGGGCAATCTGGATCTCTCCGGCGACCTCAAGCTGCTGGGCGACGACAAGGCCCGCATGGTGGTGGACGGCCGTGTCAGCGGCGCGGGCAGCCTTTCGGGCATTCACGAGCTCTATGCCAGCGGCAGCGTCAATCTGGGCGGTTCCACCAGCATCAATACCGTCTTCTCCGAGGGCAGCATCACGCTGAGCGGCAGCGGCAGCTACAGCAAGCTCAGCGCCATGCGCGATATCGCGCTCAGCGGCGGCGTCAGTGCCGGCAGCCTGATGGCCAATGGCGGGGTCAGCCTGCAGAGCAATGAGGTGATCTCGCTCTCGGCCCTCGGCGATGTGCAGCTGGGCTCGGGCAAGGTGGGCCAGCTCAAGACCCGTGGCAGCGCCAGCGGCAGCAATGCCCGCATCAGCGGCCAGGCCCTGGTGGAGCGCAGCTACACCGAGGGCAGCAACGGCGCGGTGGCCAGCGGCTTCTATGGCCAGAGCCTGAACGTGCCGGCCTGGAACCGCCAGGTGCAGATGCTGCCGCAAAGCGGCATGCAGGTGGAACTGACGCCCCTCACCCCCCAGACCATCAGCCTGCCACGCATCGACGCCTACGAATACCGCGCCGCGGCCAACTACCGCTTCGAGCGCGATGCCCAGGGCCGCACCGTGGTGGAGGTCAGCCAGGTGGAGGGCCTGCGCGATGGCCGCTACTTCCTGGTGGGTCAGGCCGACAAGCAGGACTGGCTGTGCACCAGCACCAGCTACAGCGCTGCCGACTGCCTGGCCAAGATCTGCGCCGGCTACTCGGCCTACAACAGCTGCCTGAGCTACCAGGCCGACACCCAGACCTGGCAGCTGGCGGGCGTCTCCATGGCGCCGGGCGTGGTCTGGTTCAAGGGCAACTTCAGCGCCGGCCAGGGAGAGTACGCCAACAGCTTCATCGCCACCGGCGACATCAAGACCGCGGGCAACAACACGACCGAGGCTGTCAACTACGCCGGCTACGTCAAGGTCTGCAACAACAGCCTCTTTCCGGGCCTGCGTCCGCGCGCCTACTGCCCCGCCGGCAGCGCCGAGATCAAGCCCCAGCCCGCGGGCAATATCGCCTTCGCCGCCGGTGGCAGCGCTGGCGGGGTCTACAGCGGCGGCCGCATCGACCTGAGCGCCGCCAACCATGTCTACGGCGATGTGCTGGCCGGCGACCTCCTGATCACCGGCGGCAGCACCGTGGTGCATGGCCATGTGGTCGCGGCCCGCCTGGGCACGCATACCGGAACCAATGCCTTTGGCGCCAGCACCACCATCGATCTGCGCAATCTGCCCGGCAGCTTCAAGCCCGGCGAGAACCCCAGCCAGGGCGGGGTCCCCGCCAGCAGCCGACTGCTCTGGGCGCGCTATAGGTGACCGGCCTGGCCCCGCTGCGGCCGGTCCTTGCAGCACGGCCGTACTCCCCGCCCACCGCCCACCGCGCGAGGTCCGAGGCTCCGGCTACGCCGGGCCTACGGACCTGCCCCCTCGAGGGGGCCGGCGCAGCCGGTAGGGGGGGGATCGATCAGCGCCAGAACTTGCCGTCGGGGCCGATGATGGACACGTCGGCATAGTCCAGGCCCGTATGGTCGCCGGGGCCGAAATTCAGCTCCAGGCCGCCCAGGTCCACCTTGCCCAGCCCGTCCAGGGCGCGCAGCAGGCCGGCGCGGCTCAGGTCCTTGTCCTTGGCGGCCTTCTTCAGCCCCTCCACCAGCACCTTGGCGGCGGTGAAGCCTTCCAGATTGGCGGGCGTCAGCTCCAGCTTCTGGGCCTTGGCCAGGGCCTGGGCTTCGCGCACCAGGGGCAGGTTCAGGGAGCGCTCCGAGGGGAAGACCTGGCTCACCACCACGCCGCGGGCCTGGCCCTTGAGCAGCTTGATGAAGCCGGCCGAGGCATTGTTGGACAGGGTCACCAGCTGGGCATTGGAGCCGGCGGCACGCAGCGCCTCCACGCCCTCGGACACCGCCTCGGCCGCGCCGATGAAGATCAGGGCCTGGGCATCGGCCTGGGCCATCTGCTTCATCAGCGGGGCCAGGCCGGGGTTGGCACGCGGGTATTTCACATGCGCCACGGGCTTGAGCTTGGAAGTCTCCAGGCCGCGCAGGGCGCCGGCCGCGCCGTCCTCGCCAAAGCTGTCATCCACCTGCACCAGGGCGATGCGCTTCACGCCCATGCCGGCCAGATGCAGCACGGCACGCTCGGCCTCACGCTGGTAAGTGGCCCGCACATTGAACACATACGGGTTCACCGGCTTGTGCAGCAGCATCGCACCGGTGGACGGCGCCACCAGGGCCAGCTTGTGCTCGGCCAGCAGGGGCAGGATGGCCTGGCTCTGCGGTGTGCCGCGGGTCAGGAACAGGGCGAGCACGCCCTGGTCGATCAGCTGCTTGGCATTGGGCGCGCTGAGCTTGGGGTCGAACTTGTCGTCCAGCGAGATCAGCTCGATCTTCTGCCCGCCCACGCCGCCCTGGGCGTTCACCGCATCCAGGTACAGGCGCGCGCCCTCGGTAATCTCCTTCACCCCCGCGGCCACCGGGCCGCTGAAGCCGGCCGTCTGGCCGATCTTGATCTGGGCCCAGGCGGGCAGGCTCAGCGCCAGCGCGGCCGCGAGCAGGGTCTGCTTGATCATGGTTTGCATCGTGGTGTCACCTCCGGCGCGGATTGTGGCCGTGCGCCAGCATGAGGCCCTTGATGCAGGCCGGCAAGTTGTGAGCAATTGCCCGTTCTGCGGCCCCCGCGATCTGCAGCGCTGGTGTGCCGCCGCCCCGCCCCGCGGCTCAGCGCAGGAACTTGCCGTCGGGACCGATGATGGACATATCGGCATAGTCCAGCCCCGTGTGGTCGGCGGGGCTGTAGCCCAGCTCCATGCCACCCAGGTCCAGCTTGCCCAGGCTGTCGAGCGCGCGAACCAGGCCGGCGCGGTCCAGGGCCTTGTCCTTGGCCGCCTTCTTCAGGCCTTCCACCAGCACCTTGGCGGCGGTGAAGCCTTCCAGCATGCCGGGCGAGAGCTCCTGCTTGCGGGCCTTGGCCAGGGCCTGGGCCTCGCGCACCAGGGCCAGGTTGATGGCGCGCTCGGCCGGGAAGGCCTGGCTCACGATCACGCCGCGGGCCTGAGGGCCCATCAGGCGGATGAAGCCGGCCGTGGCATTGTTGGACAGGGTCAGCAGCTGGGCCGTGGACCCCGCGGCGCGCAGCGCCTTGGCCCCCTCGGCCACCGGTTCGGCCGCGCCGATCAGGATCAGGGCCTGGGCATCCGCCTGAGCCACCTGCTTCATCAGCGGAGCCATCTGCGGCTGGGTGCGGGCGTACTTGAGATGCACGCTGGGCTTGAGCCGCGCGGCCTGCAGGCCGCGCAGCACGCCGGCCGCGGCATCATCGCCAAAGCTGTCATCCACCTGCACCAGGGCCACGCGCTGCACGCCCCGGCTCACCAGGTGCTGAACCGCGCTCTCGGCCTCGCGCTGATAGGTGGCCCGCACATTGAACACATACGGATTCACCGGCTTGTGCAGCAGCATGGCGCCGCTGGACGGCGCCACCAGGGCCAGCTTGTGCTGGGCCAGCAAGGGGAACAGGGCCTCGGTCTGGGGCGTGCCGCGGCTCAGAAAGAGCGCCAGCACGCCGCGCTGCTCGATCAGCTGCTTGGCATTGACCGCGCTCAGCTTGGGATCGAACTTGTCGTCCAGGGTGATCAGCTCGATCTTCTGCCCGCCCACGCCGCCCTGGGCATTGACGGCATCCAGGTAGAGGCGCGCGCCCTCGCTGGTCTCCTTCACCCCGGCGGCCACCGGGCCGCTGAAGCCGGCCGTCTGGCCGATCTTGATCTGGGCCTGGGCCGGCAGGGTCCAGGCGCCCAGCGCCAGCACGGCGCCCAGCAGTTTGATCGACAAAGAGGGCATGGGTTTCGGGCTCATGGGAGGTCTACCTTGGCGGGCATTGTGGCAAAGGCCGGTCCCGCGCAGGGCCTGCCCGTGGCCCGGGATGTGAGCAAATGCCCGATGCGCGGCCAGGGCATGGATGCCTGGGCCTTTCAGGCCGGGGGCCAGTGGCGGGCAAGCAACGCTGCCAGCTCGGGCCGGGCTTCCAGCGCCTGGAGCTGGGCATGGAAGGCGGGCCGGGTCTGGGCCAGATGCTGGCGGCTGCCCGACCAGCGGGACACGACCAGGGCCATGAAGTCCAGGGCACCGGGCTGCGCGCCGTTCAGGCAGGGCCCACCGCCAAAGCCACCAAAGAGATCGGCAAAGAGCTCCCACTGGCGGTGCAGCTGGGCGCGCGTGCCGCGCAGCAGCGCCTCGCGCTGCGGCGCCTCCAGCGGCTCGCAAAAGCGCTCCGGGTAGTCCAGCAGGGTGATGGCGCTGTAGCAGTTGGCCGCGATGAAGACCAGGCCGCGCATCACGCGAGCACGGCCGGCCGGGTCCTCGGGCAGCAGGCGCGACTCGGGGTGCACCAGGCCCAGATGGATCAGGATGGCCGCGCTCTCGCTCATCACCGTGCCGTCCGGCAGCAGCAGGGTGGGCACCTGCAGCAAGGGGTTGTGGCGACGCAGCTCATCCTGGGCCGAGTCGGGCTCCCAGGCCGAGGCGCGCAGCAGGCGGTAGGGCTGGGCGGCCCGCTCCAGGGCCAGCTCGATGATGGCGGAGCCCGAACCCCGCGTGCCGAAGAGGGTGTACATGGGGGTCGAGCTTAGCCCCAGCCCGCCGCGCCGGGCAATGCGCCAGCGCTCGGGCCCTCAGGAGCCGGACCTGCCCGCGCCGGTGGCGCCCGGCGGCGGCAGGCCCTGACTGTTCTGCAGGCTCAGGGTGGTGATGTAGCGCGCCACATCCCAGGTCTGGCCCTGGCGCTGCCCGCCCTCGCGGTCGACCTGCTGCAGCTCCACCACATAGACACCACGCCAGGGCAGACTCAGCTGAACCAGGCCCTGCTTGTCGGCCCGCAGGGGCCGGACCCAGCCAAAACTGCTGAGCAGCTGCAGCCTGGCCTCGGGCAGGGGTTGACCCTTGTAGAAGGCCTGCAACTGACCGGGACGTCCGGTGGGCACGAGGTCGAGGGTCAGACGCGGCGCGCGCGCAGCGAAGTCGCTGATCCAGCGCGCCGCGGGCAGCAGCACATGGCGCTCAAGCTTGTCACCTTGGCGCTGTTCCCAGCCCGGATAGGCAAGTTCCTGGGCGACCAGGGATTCACCCGGGATGGCCCGCGCCCCCAGCGCCAGGAAATTGCCCTGGCGGCTCAGCCCCGCCTCCTGCTCGCCCTTTGACATCAGGAGCTGTGCCGAGGTCTGGGTCAGCTTGTCCAGCCCGCCGGGAGAGCTCTCACGCTGGTTCTCGGAAAACTCGCCCAGATACAGGCGCGCCCCATTCAGATCCTGCTCGATCCAGAGCTGTTGGGCCTGGGCCTGGGCCTGGGCCTGGGCCGCCAGCAGCAGGGCCAGGGGCAAGATCATCTTCTTCATCAGCATGACAGGGCTTCCTCCTTCAACATGGTCTGCGAGGACCTGAACCAGGCCCGTCCCGGACGCAAGCATACGGACAAACGGCGCCCGACCATGAAGCATGGCCCGCGGCCGGTCTCAGGCGAGCTGAGGCGCCGGCCCCGCCTCCAGCAGGCGCTGCATCAGCTCCCGCACCGTGCGGATCTCGCGTCCGAAGGGCAGCGCGCCCGCGCCGCGGAAGAACAGGCCCTTGCTCACATCGCCGCGCAGGGCCGCGCCCAGCTGGTTGTCGATGCAGAACTGGCCCCAGCCCTTGAGCCCGTCGCGCAGGCCGCATTGGGCCAGGCAGTCGAAGGCCTTGGTGCAGCGCGCCTTGACCTGGGCCACGGCCTGCAGCCGGGCCTCGGCCTTGAGGTAGTTGCGCAGCCAGGGCGTGGCCACGGCCCGTGCGGGCAGGCCGGCCACGCTGGTGAACTCCACCAGCTGCGATGCCTCGGCCTCGGCCAGCACGCGCTTGAACTCGGGGTGGGCATCGCCCTCCGCGGTCACGGCAAAGGGCGTGCCCAGCTGCACCGCAGCCGCGCCCAGACTCTGTAGGTGGCGGATCTCGGCATGGCTGCGTATGCCCCCGGCGGCGATCAGGGGGATGCGACCGGCCAGACCGGCCTTCTCGAAGAACTCCAGGCTCTCGGGGATCACACGCTCGAAGTCGAAGCGTGGATCGTTCAGATCGGCGACCTTGGCCGCCCCCAGATGGCCGCCGGCCAGGCGCGGATGTTCGATCACGATGGCGTCGGGCAGGCGCTGCTTGCGCTCCCATTTCTTGACGATGAGCTGCACCCCGCGCGCGTCGCTGAGGATGGGGATCAGCAAGGTGTTGGGGTGGTCCTGGGCCAGGTCCGGCAGATCCAGAGGCAGGCCCGCGCCCACCACCAGGGCATCGATGCCCTCGCGCAGCGCGGTCTTCACCGAGGCGGCGTAGTCGCTGAGCGCGCGCATCACATTCAGGGCCAGCAGGCCGCGGCCGTCGCTGCGCGCGCGGGCGCCGGCAATCTCGCGCGCCAGGGCCTCCTGGTTGGCCGCCTCGATCAGGCGCTTGGCCGCATCGCCCGCGTGCTGGCCCTCGCAGCGCGCCATCAGGTCCGGATGCAGGCGGCGCAGGTCCACCGAGCTCAGCGTGCCCATGGCGCCGGCCGCGGCCACAGCGCCGGCCAGGCGCTGCGCGCTCACGCCCACGCCCATGCCGCCCTGCACGATGGGCAGCAGGCGGCGCCCCCCGCGCAACTCCAGCGGCGCCAGGCCCGAACGGGCCATCCAGGGCTGCAGCTGCGGATCGATCTGTGAGGTCTGGTGCATGGCATGACTCGGCGCTCGGGCCCTGGGAAAGCCCGCACCCTAAGCCCCGGCCCGGCCCCGAAAGTTGACAAAAGTCACAGCCCTCCCAGATCGCTGCGGGTCTGCGGGCCAGTTCCCATCAAGCCCGGCGCACAGCAGCCGATAGAGGCGGCGAGATCAAAAAGGTCGGAGAGCGAGCCACCACCCGGGGTGAGCGCGCGGCGGTACCGGCCCCCGGCATGCGACAGGAGGGAAGCGAATGCGATACCCGGACAGCATGGCCCGCAGCGCTGAGTATCTGCGGCTGGCCCTGCCCCTGATGACCAAGCAGCGCGCGGCGCTGCATCCGATCAGCTATGCGGTGTGGTACGAGTTCGTCAGCGGGCGCAATCTGCCCCTGATCAAGGCCGTGCAGGAACGCACCCGCGGCGGGGCCCTGCTGGACGAGGACGACACCGCCAGCCTCTACCGTCAGCATGTGGCCGAGCCGGTGCTGGACCGCGAGGACGCCCGCCGCGTCAGCGAGGGCCTGAGCCGCGTGCTGGACAATATGGCCAGCACCGCCGCTGAGGCGGGTGACCGCACCGCGCGCTTTGACCAGTCCCTGCTGGAATGGAGCCGCCAGCTGCTGGACGAAAGCGCCCTCAACGCTCAGGCCCGCGAGCAGCTGCAGACCCTGCTGGGCGACACCCGCGAGATGCGCCAGGCCATGACGGCTTTGCAGCAGCGCCTGGATGCCAGCCAGAGCGAGATCGCGGCCCTGCGTGAGGAGGTGAGCCAGGCCCGCAGCGAGGCCCTGGTGGACGCCCTCACCGGCCTGGCCAACCGCCGCGCTTTCGAGCGCCGCCTGGCCAGCTGCCTGGCCGAGCCCCTGGCCCAGCCCGAACAAGGCCCCTGCCTGGTGCTGGGCGATATCGACTTCTTCAAGCGCGTCAACGACAGCTACGGCCACTCCTTCGGCGACCAGGTGCTGCGCGCCGTGGCCCAGAGCATCAAGCGCCTGGCCGGCGAGCCGCGCCTGGCCGCGCGGGTGGGTGGCGAGGAGTTCGCGCTGCTGCTCCCCAGCGCGGACCTCGGCGAAGCCCAGGCCCTGGCCGAGCAGCTGCGCGGCGCCATTGCCGCCAGCCGCATCCGCCGTGGCGACAAGGAGCAGAGCCTGGAGCGCGTGACCCTCTCCCTGGGCGTGACCCAGCTGGCGTGCGGCGAGAGCGCCAACGATTTCTTTGAGCGTGCCGACCGGGCGCTCTACGCCTCCAAGCGCAGCGGGCGCAACTGCGTGACCGTGCTGGCGGCCCGCGCCGCCTGAACCCGCCGCCTGAACCCGCTGTCTGAACCCGCTGTCTGAGCCCGCCGTCTAAGCGCGCCGTCCGAGCCTCCCGCTTGCGCCAGCGCAAGCCGCCGGGGCTGGCCAGGGGCCAGCATGCAGGCGCCGGCATGGTTCGCCGGCGGGAGATCACGCATGCCCTATCACCACATCCTGGTGCCGCTGGACGGCAGCCTCACGGCCAAGGCCGGCCTGCAGGAGGCCCTCAAGCTGGCCCACAGCCAGGCCACCACCCTGCACCTGCTGCACGTCATGGACGACAGTCCCCTGATGGCCGAGATGAGCGCGGCCAGCGCTTACGAGCAGTGGCATCAGCGCAGCCTGGAGTTCGCCGACGCCCTGCTGGCCCGCGCCCAGGCCCAGGTGCGCGAGGCCGGTCTCGAGGCACGGCTTTTGCGCCTGGAGGCGGGCGGCCGCCGCGTGGCCGATGTGGTGGTGGACGAAGCCCTGCGCGCCCGCTGCGACCTGATCGTGATGGGCTCGCATGGCCGGCGCGGTGTGAGCCGGGCCCTGCTGGGCAGCGAGGCCGAGGCCGTGGCCCGTCTGGCGCCCATGCCGGTGCTGCTGGTCAAGGGCGAGACCCATCCCCGCCCTGCTTGATCCCCGGCAAGGTCCGGCGCAGCGCCTCGCCTTAGAGTCAGGTCCAGACCGGGAGCCGCGCCGCAGCAGGCCTCCCGGCCCCAGGATCCCGCCAGGAGACCGAGATGAGCCTCAACTCACACCGCAGCGAGCCCCGCGTCGAACAGCTGCTGCCCGATCTGCTGCGCCAGATCGCCCCTGCCCTGCGCTCCGCCAGCGCCCAGGCCCTGGGTGACGGCATACGCCTGGACATCAGCGAGACCGCCGAGGACTACCGGGTGCGCGCCGAGCTGCCCGGCGCGCGCAAGGACAGCGTGCGCGTGACCATCGATCGCAACTTCGTCAATATCGCCGCCGAGATTCCCGATCTCGAGCCTCAGGCCGAGGCCGCCCGGGTGCTGCTGCGCGAGGGCCGCGAAGGCGCGGTCACGCGTGGTTTCTCCCTGGCCCACGACATCGATGCCGGCCGGGTTCAGGCCCGTTACGACAACGGCCTGCTGCGCCTGGTGCTGCCCAAGCGCGAGAGCACGGGCAGCCGCACCATCGCGGTTCTCTAGGCCCGGCGCGCTTGCGCTGGGTCAAGCCGGCGCCGCGCCGGGCGGCCCAAGATGGGCGCCCCCGCCCCGCAGGAGTTCCTCATGAGCTATCGCAGCCTTCTGGTCCATCTGGACAGCTCACCCGCCTGCCCCGCCCGCGTGCAGCAGGCCATCGCCCTGGCTCGCGCCATGGAGGCGCATCTGGTGGGACTGGCCCCCACGGGCCTGCTGACCTTGCCCATCGCCCCCGAGGCCGCGGCCACGCTGGGGGAGTTCAACACCCTGGCCTGGGAGCTGCTGCTGGAGCAGGCCGAGGATGCAGCGGCCCGCTTCCGAGCCGCCTGCGCCGAGGCCGGCCTGCGTTCCTGCGAGGCCCTGGTGGACAGCGCGGACACCGCCCAGTCCCTGGTGCATCACGCCCATTGCTCCGACCTGCTGATCCTGGGCCAGCCCGACCCCGCCCAGGCCGGCAACGCCCTGCAGCGCGCCAGCATCGAGCAGACCCTGCTGCAAAGCGCCCGCCCCTGCCTGCTGCTGCCCTACACCGGCGCGGACGGCGGGCCGGCCCGCCGCGCCCTGGTGGCCTGGGACGACAGCCGCGAAGCCGCCCGCGCCCTGGCCGACGCCCTGCCCCTGCTGCGCCGTGCCGAACAGGTGCAGGTGCTGAGCTGGCGCGAGAGCCCGCTGGACGAGCCCCTGGGCGCACGCCTGAGTGCGCTGCAGCAGTGGCTGAGCTGGCAGGGGGTGAGCGCCGAGGTGCTGGAAGAGCCGGGCGGGTCGCTGCCCGTGGCCGAAGCCCTGCTCTCGCGCGCTGCCGATCTGGACGCAGGCCTGATCGTGATGGGGGCCTACGGCCATGCGCGCTGGACCGAGCGGGTGCTGGGCGGCGCCACCCGCGGCATGCTGGATGCGATGACGGTGCCGGTGCTGATGTCCCACTGAAGACCCTGCGCCCGGCTGGGCCCTGCCTTGCCTCAAGTCTTATATAAGACATAAGATTTAAAGCCCGAGCGGAGACTGGCATGACGCAAGACTGGAACCCGGCGCTGTACCGGCGCTATGAGGATGAACGCACCCGCCCCGCCGCCGAGCTGCTGGCGCGGGTCGGCCTGGAGGCGCCGCAGCGTGTGATCGACCTGGGCTGCGGCCCCGGCAATTCCACCGAGCTGCTGGCGCGCCGCTACCCGGCGGCGCAGGTCATCGGCCTGGACCATTCCCCCGCCATGCTGGAGGCTGCCCGCGAACGCCTGCCGGGCCTGGCGTTCCTGCAGGCCGACCTGGCGCAATGGTCCAGCCCCGAGCCCGTGGACCTGCTCTTCGCCAATGCCGTGCTGCAGTGGCTGCCCGGCCACCAGGCCCTGCTGCCGCATCTGCTGGCCCAGCTGGCCCCGGGTGGCGTGCTGGCCCTGCAGATGCCGGACAACCTGGAGGAAGCCAGCCACCGCCTGATGCGCGAGACGGCGGCGCTGCCGCCCTATGTCGCCCATATCGGCCCGGCCGCCGCAAGGCGCGAGCGCCTGCTCGGGGCCGCGGCCTACTACGACCTGCTGGCCCCTGAGGCCGAGGTCGATCTCTGGCGCACCCATTACTACCACCGCATGGACGATGCCGCCGCCATCGTGGACTGGGTGCGCGCCACCGGCCTGCGGCCTTTTCTGGACGCCCTGCCCGACGCGAGCCTGCGCGCGCAATTCCTGGCCGACTACCAGGCCCGCCTGGAGACCGCCTACCCGGCGCGGCGCGACGGCAGCCGGCTGCTGGGCTTTCCGCGCCTCTTCATCGTGGCACGCCGCCGCGGCTGAGCCCGGGCCTCAGCGCCACAGGCCGGACAGCTGCCACAGCGCGAAACCCGCCAGCACCCCGGCGCTGGCGCGCTGCACGCGCCGCTGCCAGCGCGCGTCGAAGCGCCCGCGCAGCCGCCCCACCCCGCTGCTCAGCGCCCACCACCACAGGGCCGAGCCCAGGAAGACGCCCAGCACCAGCAGGCCCGGTGAAGCCGCGGCCCCACCGCGCGCGGCCAGCACGCCGAACACCGCCATGAAGGACACGATGGTGGCCGGGTTGGACAGGGTCAGCACAAAAGTGCCGGCAAAACAGGCCCACAGGCTGGGCCCGCTGCGCTCCTGCGGCCCCGCCGCCACCCGCACCGGCATGCGCCACAGGCCCCAGGCCATCCAGAGCAGAAAGGCCGCGCCCCCCAGGGCCAGGGGCAGGCGGGCGGCCTCCAGGGTGCTGATCACCGCATGCACGCCGTAGGCGCCCAGGGCGCCATAGCAGGCATCGGCCGCGGCCGCTCCCAGGCCGGTGGCCAGACCGGCGCGCGCGCCCTGGTTCAGGCTGCGCTGGATGGTGAGCAGGCCGATAGGGCCGACCGGGGCGGCGATCGACAGGCCGATGAGCAGGGCCTGGGCGAAGACGAGCAGGCTGGAGGCGCTGAGGTTTTGCATGCCCTCACTCTAGAATCGGCGCTCGCCTCGACCAAGAAGCAATTTCAGGCACGGACCCGTTTCCCCCTGTCATTTTTTAGGCCAACCCAGCTCAGCACATGCAACTGGACGAGAAAGCCTGGCAGCTGCTCCAGGCCCTGCAGGCCGATGGACGCGCGCCGCTGAAAAGCCTGGCTGCGGCGGCCGGGCTGTCGATCCCGGCCACGGCCGAGCGCCTGCGGCGTCTTCAGGAGGCGGGTGTCATACGCGGCATTCACGCCGAGCTGGACGCCCAGGCCCTGGGCTACGGGGTGCGCGCCATCATCGGCATCACCGCGGCCCAGCCCGCCAAGCCGCAGCTGCTGGCCACCCTGGCCGAGCTGCCCCAGGTGCTGGAATGTCAGCATGTGACCGGGGCCGATTCCTATGTGCTGAACGTGGTGGCGCCCGATCTGGCCGGGCTGGAGGCCCTGATCGCTCGCATCAGCCTCTTCGGAGAAACCCGCACCTCCATCGTGCTCAGCAGTCCCATACCGCGACGCGGCCTGCGGCCCGCCTGAAACGGGCGCGCGAACCGCCTCGCAAGACCTGACACCTAAAGAACTGGCCCAAGCACTTCGCTATGCAGATAATCGCCGCCATGTCTTCATCCACCACCGCGCGTCGCCGGCCCCTGCTGCCATGAGTCGCCTGGCCGGATCCTCGCTGCGCAACGCGGTCGTGCTGGCCCTGGTGGTGGGCCTGCTGGTGCCCACCGGCGCAGTGCTGATGTACGACCTGCAGACCCAGCGCCGCGAGGCCATGGACGATCTGCGGCGCGACCTGGCCCGGGTGGTGGAGATCCTGGCGCTCTCGCTGTCCGAGCCCATCTGGCAGGTCTCGCCCGATCTGGCCGAGCCCATGATCAAGGCCCAGGTGGATGACCCGCGCTTCGTCTCGGTGCTGGTGATCGAGCCCTCCTCGCCCAAGCCCTTTCTGGAGTTCCAGCGCGACACGCGCCAGCCCGAGCTGACCCTGAGCCAGACCCGCGCCGTGCTGCGCGACGGCCGCGAGATTGCCCAGATCACCGTGACCATGAGCGCCGCGCCCCTGCTGGAGCGCCGCCGCGAGGACATGCTGCGCACCCTGTGGCGCAGCGCCGTCACCCTGACCCTGTCCCTGGGCCTGATCCTGCTGGTGATGCAGCGCCGCGTGCTGCAGCCCATGGACCGGCTCAGCCAGGCCGCTGCCAAGCTGGCCGCCGGCCGCCTGGACCAGCCCCTGGATCACACCCTGGACATGAGCGGCGGCGACGAGATCGCCCGCGTGGGCCAGGCCATGGAGCGCATGCGCCAGGCCCTGCTCGCCGCCTTCGATGAGCTGCGCCAGCACGCCAACACCCTGGAGTCCCAGGTGGCCGAGCGCACCGCCGAGCTGACCGCCGCCAACACCGAACTGACCGAGGCTCTGGCCACGCTCAAGACCGCGCAGCGCGAGCTGGTGGAGTCCGAGAAGCTGGCGTCCCTGGGCCGCCTGGTGGCCGGCGTGGCGCATGAGCTCAACACGCCTTTAGGCAATGCCCTGACCGTGGTCTCGGCCCTGGAAGACCGCTGGGGCAAGCTGGAGACCATGCTCAGCGGCCAGCTGCCCATGCGGCGCAGCCTGCTGGAGGAGCTGGCCCGCGACACCCGGCGCGGCCAGGACATCCTGCAGCGCAATGTGCAGAAGGCGGCCGATCTGGTGCGCGACTTCAAGCAGGTGGCCATCGACCAGACCACCGACTCGCGCCGCAGCTTCGACCTGGCTCAGGTGATCGAGGATGTGCTGGTGATGGTGGAGCCCAGCTTCAAGCACACGCCCTTCAAGATCCAGACTGAGCTGGCTCCGGGCATCGCGATGAACTCATACCCCGGCGCCCTGGGTCAGGTGCTGACCAATCTGCTGATGAACGCCCTGGTGCACGGCTTCGAGCACCGCGAGGCCGGCCAGGTGACGGTGCGCTGCGCGCCGGTCAGCGTGGAGGGCGAGGAGATGGTGGAGTTGCAGGTGCGCGACGACGGCCGCGGCATGGACGAGTCGGTGCGGCGCCGCATCTTCGACCCCTTCTTCACCACCAAGCTGGGTACCGGCGGCTCGGGCCTGGGCATGCACATCGTGCACAACATCGTCACCAATGTGCTGGGCGGGCAGATCGAGGTTCTCTCCAGCCCCGGCCAGGGCACGCGCACCCTGATCCGCCTGCCGCGCGTAGCGCCGCAGCGCGCGCCCAGCGAAACGCTGGTCGCCTGAACCCGCCCCTTGCGGGACCCGCTGAGAAAAGCACAAGGCCGGCAATGCCGGCCTGGTTGAGTTCAGAAGCGGCTGCGACCCTGACCGTGGCCCGGGTCGCAACAATCCAAAGCGTTCAGTTGGAGGCTGCCGATGCAGCCGGCTCCGCGGCGCTGGCAGCCGGCATCACGGCGCTGGCACTGGCCGAGGCGGCTTCGGGCGCGTGGTCGATGCCGTGCTTCTCGCCGCTCATATCGATATCACCTCCCTTGCTCAGCAGGAACAAGGCCAGGGCGGCAAAGACGGCGAAGCCGACCAGAATCTTCCACATACCGGGGTCTCCTTTGCATTGTCGATGCGCCGATTCTGGGGCGCCTAGCTGACAGCTGGCTGAGTGCGGGCGGGGCGGCGGGATGAAGAAGGGCGAGCCAAGCTGCAGCATGAGAAAGGGCGGCCTAAGCCGCCCTTGCCGAGATCGGCCGCCCGCGCGGGGCCGCCGAAGATCGGGAGTGCTGTCAGTCGTTAGCGTAGATGTCCACGTCCTTGGTTTCCTTGACGAACAGCATGCCGACCACGAAGGTGATGGCGGCGATGATGATCGGATACCAGAGGCCGTTGTACATATTGCCGGTCTGGGCCACGATGGCGAAGGCCGTGGTGGGCAGCAGGCCGCCGAACCAGCCATTGCCGATGTGGTACGGCAGGCTCATTGAGGTGTAGCGGATGCGGGTGGGGAACATCTCCACCAGCATGGCGGCGATCGGGCCGTAGACCATGGTCACGTAGATCACCAGCACCACCAGGATGGCGATCACCAGGGGCTTGTTGATCTTGGCGGGGTCGGCCTTGGCGGGATAGCCGGCGGCCTTCAGGGCGGCGCTGACTTCCTTCTTGAACTCGGCGTCCTTCTTCTTGGCTTCGTCGGCGGGCAGGCCCTTGGAGCTGTAGCCGTTGATCACGGTGTCGCCCACCTTGATGGTGGCCGGCGTGCCGGCCGGGGCGGCCACGTTTTCATAGCTCACCGAACCGGCGGCCAGCACCTGCTTGGCGATGTCGCAGGAGCTGGTGAACTTCACGGTGCCGGTCGGGTTGAACTGGAAGGAGCACTCGGCCGGGTCGGCATTGACGGTCACCTTGGCCTTGGCCTGGGCGGCGGCCAGGTCGGGGTTGGCGGCGTTGGTCAGGGCCTGGAACAGCGGGAAGTAGGTCAGCACCGCCAGCAGGCAGCCGGCCATGATGATGGGCTTGCGGCCGATCTTGTCCGACAGCGAGCCGAAGATCACGAAGAAGGGCGTGCCGATGATCAGCGAGATCGCGATCATGATGTTGGCCGTGGCACCGTCCACCTTCAGCGACTGCGTCAGGAAGAACAGGGCGTAGAACTGGCCGGTGTACCAGACCACGGCCTGGCCGGCGGTCAGGCCGATCAGGGCCAGGATCACGATCTTCAGGTTCTTCCACTGGCCAAAGGACTCGGACAGCGGGGCCTTGGAGGTCTTGCCCTCGGCCTTCATCTTCTTGAAGGCGGGCGACTCGTTCATGGACAGGCGGATCCACACGCTGATGCCCAGCAGCAGGATGGACACCAGGAAAGGCACGCGCCAGCCCCAGTCGGCAAAGGCTTCCTCGCCCACCCAGGTGCGGGTGCCCAGGATCACCATCAGCGACAGGAACAGGCCCAGAGTCGCGGTGGTCTGGATCCAGGAGGTGAAGGCGCCGCGACGGCCCTGCGGCGCGTGCTCGGCCACATAGGTGGCAGCACCGCCGTACTCGCCGCCCAGGGCCAGGCCCTGCAGCAGACGCAGGGCGATCAGGATCACCGGAGCGGCCACGCCGATCGAGTTGTAGGTGGGCAGGATGCCGACGATGAAGGTCGACAGGCCCATGATCAGGATGGTCACCAGGAAGGTGTACTTGCGACCGATCATGTCGCCCAGACGGCCGAACACCAGGGCGCCGAAGGGGCGCACGATGAAGCCCGCGGCAAAGGCCAGCAGGGCAAAGATGAAGGCCGAGCCGGCATCAAGGCCAGCGAAGAACTGCTTGGCGATGATGGCCGCCAAGGAGCCGTAGAGGTAAAAGTCGTACCACTCGAACACCGTGCCGAGCGAGGAGGCGAAGATGACCTTCTTTTCCTCGGCCGTCATCGGCGCGTTGGTGGACACCGCGGATGCAGTCGCCATGGTGTTGTCTCCGTTGCTTGTGTGCCAGAACCACCGACCGGTGATCCTTGCTGCGCACTATCGGAGCCGCCTCTGACCTCTCTCTGACGCGAGGCTGAACGCTGGCTGACAAAACCGGTGGCAACCCTAGGCCCGCGTTCCTCGATGTGAGATGGCGAGCCCGCTGCGGGAAAGCCCCAGGGGGCATGGCCGGGCGCTCGGCGGCGCACGGCGGCCGCAGGGTCTCAGTGCTTGCGCACCACGCCCGGCCGCGGCGCGGCGGCGGCTTCCCAGGCGCCGCTGGCGAACCAGGGGTCGCCCTTGAGATAGGCCGCCAGCATGGGCAGGGCGTCCTGCCCCCAGAAGAGGCGGCCGTCCACCTCGATGGTGGGCACGCCAAAGACGCCGCGCTGGATGGCCAGCTCGGTCGCGTCGCGCAGGCGCTGCTTCACCGGCTCGCTGTCCGGGTCCTGGGCCGGGGCCAGGTCTTGCCTGAGCGTGGCCAGGCGGGCCGCATCATTGGCATCGGCGCCCGCGGCGCGCCAGACATGGTGGAAGAGTTTCTCCACGACCCGGCGGTTGGGCGTGCCGCTGGCGCCCGAACCGCTGGCCCAGGCCAGACGCAGCAGGGGCAGCGGATTGAAGGGATGCTGGGCCGGCGTGTCCAGCGCGATGCCCTGCTGGTGCGCCAGCCAGCTCACCTGGCGGAAGGTCCAGTGGCGCTTGCTCTCGATCTCGGCCGGGCCCTTCTGGCCCAGGGCGTGCAGGATGGCGGCGAACAGCACCGGGCGGTATTCCACCTCATAGCTGCAACCGGCCAGGGCCTCGGGCAGGCGCTCGAAGGCCAGGGCCGCGTAGGGCGAGATGGGGTCGAAGTAAAAGTTCAGGGTTTTCATAGGGATCCGGAGGTGTGAGGGGTCCGCTCAGGGCGAGCTGGGTTCGGCGGCGCTGAACACGCCCTGCTCCACCAGCAGGACGCGGCGCTCGGGCAGACGCGCCAGGATGGCCAGGCGGGTGGCGTCGTCGGCGCGCGACCAGGCCGTGATCTCCTCGATGGTGCGGGCGCAGCCTTCGCACCAACCCGTAGGCGCGTGCATGCGGCAGATATTGATGCAGGGCGACTTGACCAGGCTGACCGGCCCCGGCGGCGGGCAGGTGACGCTCATGCCTGCCCCTCCGCGCTGGCCTCGCTCGGCGCCTGCACCACATCGATCACCGGCGCGCCGGTCAGCGCCACCAACTGCTGCGGCGTCATGGGAAAGACGCCGTTGGGGTGGCCGGCCGCGGCCCAGATGATGTCGAAGCGGAAGAGCTCGCGGTCGATGAAGAGCAGGGGCGCGGGCGCGCCGTCGGCCGGCGCAAAGCCCAGGGGCGAGACCCCGCCGATGGAGAAGCCGGTGCGCGCCTTCACATAGTCGGCATCGGCGCGCCCCAGCGGGCCGGTGTGGAACTTGAGCAGCTTCTCGTCAATGCGGCGGTCGCCCGAGGCGATCACCAGCACGGCCTGCTCATCGGCCTTGCGGCGGAACACCACCGACTTGGCAATCTGCCCCAGGCTCACGCCCAGGGCCTCGGCCGCCTCCAGCGAGGTGCGCGCGGCCACCTCCAGCCAACGTGGCGGGTGGGCATGCTGACGGGCCTGCAGGGCGGCGCTGACGCGCTGGAATCCCTCGGAACGGACGGAGTCTTCAGGGGCTTGCATGCCCCGATTGTCTCGCAGCCGGGACGGCACCCGCCGGCTCCAGCACGGCGCGCGCCCGGGCCAGGGCCTGCAGGCGATCGCCCAGGTAGTCGGCCAGGCGCGGATGCTGGCCGAAGACCACATTGAAGCGCAGATGCCGGTCGGTGCCGCCGGCGGGTACCGCCGGTCGGAAGGTGGCTTCGCGCACCAGCAGGATCTTGTTGCGATAGGCGTCCTGGGCCAGCAGGGCAGCGTCCACCCCCTCGGGCACCCGGCCCCAGAGGAAGAGACCGCCCTCGCCCGGGCTGTCGAAGGCGATGCCGGCGGCCGTGAGCTGGCGGATGGTGGTGTTGCGCGCCGTCAGCAGCTTGCGCTGCAGGCGCTCCACATGCTTGCGCCAGCGCCCGGCGGCCAGCAGTTCCAGCAGCACCAGCTCGTTGAGCGCGGCCGTGGTCAGCACGCTGACGATCTTCTCGCGCAGCAGGGGCTTGAGCAGGGCCGGCGAGGCGGCCAGATAGCCCAGGCGCAGCGAGGGGCTCAGGGCCTTGCAGAAGCTGGAGTAGTAGATCACCCCCTCCAGGCCCGCCAGCGCCGCCAGGCGGGTGGGATGGCCGGGGTGGAAATGGCCCTGCACATCGTCCTCGGCAATCAAGAGGCCATGGACCTGGGCCAGCACCAGCACCCGGTGCAGATTGGCCGGGCTGCTGCCCCAGCCCGTGGGGTTGTGCAGGGTGGCCTGGATGAAGAGCAGGCGCGGTCGGTGTTCGCGGCAGGCCTGCTCCAGCTGCTCCAGATCCAGGCCATCGGCGCGCCGCGCGATCGGCAGCAGGCGCACACCGGCCTGGCGCAGGCGGTCGAACATCAGAAAGTAGCCCGGATCCTCCACCAGCACGGTGTCGCCGGGCTGCAGAAAGGCGCGGCAGATCAGGTCGATGGCATGGCTGCCGCCATAAGTAGTCATGACCCGGCCCGCATCGGCCGCCACACCCTGGGCGCGCAGCAGCATGGCCAGGCGCTCGCGCAGCTCGGGAAGGCCCTGGGGCGGGCAGCGCGTGGCCATGCCGGCCGGGCTGCGCGCCAGCGCGCGCTGCACCGTGACGGCGGGCACGGCATCGGCCAACCAGGAGGCCGGCAGCGCCCCGCTGCTCACCAGCAGCACGCCCTCGCGCTGCTCATGCGCCTGCTGGGCCAGCCAGAGCGCGTCCTGCTCCTGGCCTGCTTCCAGCAGGACCGCCTCCTCCGAGCCCAGGCCCGGACCCAGGCCGCCGCGGGGCTCGGCCACGAAGAAGCCGGCCGTGCCGCGCGCATCGATCAGGCCGGCCGCCACCAGGCGGTCGTAGGCGCTGATCACGGTCTGGGGGCTGACGGCCAGCTGCTGGGCCAGTTGGCGGATGGACATCAGGCGCGCGCCGGGCGGCAGCTGGCGCGCCGCCATCATCTCGCGCAGCCGGGCCTCCACCTGGTCGGCCAGGGGCACAGCGGAGTCGCGGTCTATCGTGAACATGGCGCAAGCCTAACGCAGCACTCGCTAGCGCAGCAGGCTCAGGGCCAGTAGCGCCAAGCTCAGGGCAATCAGGGCATTGAAGGCGCGGCGGCGGCGCACATCGCCCAGAAAGCCGCGTATGGCCACGCCGAACAGGGCCCACAGCGAGTTGCAGGGAAAGCCGATGGCCCAGCCGATCAGACCCACCAGCAAGGCCCCGGCCCAGGGCGAGAGCCCGGCAGGCATGAAGACCGAGCCCAGGGTCACGGCCTTGATCCAGCTCTTGGGGTTCACCGCCTGGAAGGCCACCGCCTGCCAGAAGCGCAGCGGCGGCGCGGGCCGCCCGTCCAGGGCCGTGCTGCCGCCCAGCTGCCAGGCCAGATAGAGCAGGTAGAGCACGCCCACGATACGCAGCAGCTGCTGGGCCAGGGGGTAGAGCTGGAACAGGCCGGCCAGGCCCAGGCAGGCCAGAAAGGTCTGGGCGAAGACGCCCAGATTGATGCCCAGGATGGGCGCCAGGCTGGCGCGGTAGCCATGGTTGGCGCCTACGCTGGTGAGCATCAGATTGTTGGGGCCTGGCGTGACCGACATCAGCAGGCAGTAGCTCATCAGGGGCAGCAGCTCGTTCATGGGGGCAAGCCTAGAAGCCCACCAGTCCGGCGGCCAGTCACACCGGGCGGGGCCTGCGGCGACGCTGTACCGCCGGCGGCAGCGGTACAGCGGCAGGGGCGGCCTGCCGCTGGGCGCCCCGAATCGACCGTCGGCCACGAAAGTACTGGCGGCAGGGCTGCGCCGGGCGCGATGCTGGGGCCGTCCCACTCCACAAGGAATACCCATGCCAAGACATCGCCTGCCCCGCCACCCTGGCCCAGTTCTGGCCAGAACCCTGGCCATGGCCTGCGCCGCCCTGCTGACCCTGCTGCCTGGCCCGGGGCGAGCCCAAGAGGCCCAGCCCGCTGCTCAGGCGCTGCGCCCGGCGCTCTGGCGCATCCAGCTTCCCGGCGGAGGCAGTGCCTGGCTCTTCGGCGCTATGGCCTACGGACGCAAAGGCGACGCGCCGCTGCCGGGCTATGTGCAAAAGGCCCTGGCCGACAGCGAGAGCCTGGCCAGCGAGCTGCGCCTGCCTCCCGACCGGGTGGCAGCTGCCGAGGCCATCGCCGGAATGCGCCAGCCGGGCGCCTCCTTCAGGGCTGGCCTGGGGCCGGAGCAGAGCAGCCGCTACGACGCCCTGTGCCGCGAACGCCAGCTGCCTTGTGAGCAGCTGGACGGGCTGCCTCCTTTCTTCCTGCTGGGCACCCTGGCCAAGGTGCTGGCGGCCCAGCAAGGCCTGGCCCCGGCGCTGGGCAGCGCCGGCGCCGTGCACGAAATCTGGCGCGACAAGCCCTTCATCGAGCTGGAAGGCCAGGACGCCGGCCTGGCCCTGCTCCGCGAGCTGCCAGCCCCCGACCAGCATCAGTTGCTGGAGCAGCTTCTGAGCCAACGCGGAGCCGACAGCCTGACCGCCTACGAGGCCTGGCGGCGCGGTGATGTGGCAGGTCTGCAGGCCCAACTCAGCGAAACCAGCTTCAGCGCGCCAACCCGGGCCCGCCTGCTGACGAGCCGGCATGGACAATGGCGCGACAAGCTGATGGCCTACTTGCGTGCGGGGCGCCGCGTCTTCGTGAGCGTGGGCGCCGGACACCTGGGCGGCAGCGAGGGACTGGATGCCCTGTTGAGGGCGGAGGGATTCAAGATTGAACGAGTGGATGGCTGAAGTCCGCCGGCAGCGGGCCGGCTGGCGGCTGGCCCTGCTGCTACTGGCCCTGTGCGCGGCCCAGGCCCTGGCCGTCATGGGCGTGGAGCGCTGGCTGCTGAGCCCCTTGGCCCAGGGGAGCAGCCGTGGCCTGGGCATGCTCATCCATACCGGCCTGCGTGCCGCCCTGCTGTGGCTGCTGCTGGATGGGCTGAGCCGGCATGAGGGCTGGGGCTGGTCGCGCCGCCTGCTGGCCGTGCTCGCGGCCACGCTGGCCGATGTGGCCCTGCAGTTCGGCGTGATGCAGCTGCTGGGGCGCACGATTGCCCTGGCCCCCGCGCAGCTGGGCCTGAGCCGCACCCAGATGACGCTCATCGCCGTGGGCGGCTCCCTGGTGCTCTGCGGCCTGCAGTACCTGGCGGCCGCCCTGCTCTACCTGCTGGTCTGGCAGCGACGCCAGCAGGCGCGCTGGCGCCGTCTGGCAGAGCACAGCCAGCTGCAGATGCTGCAGAGCCAGCTGCAGCCGCACTTTCTCTTCAACGCCCTCAACAGCGTGCGAGCCATGATCTTCGAGGACCATGCACGGGCGGCCGCCATGCTCACCGCGCTCTCCTGCCTGCTGCGCAGCAGCCTGGAACGCGGCGAGGGCCTGGTGACCCTGGACGAAGACTGGGCGCTGAGCCGGCATTACCTGGCCCTGGAGGGTCTGCGCCTGGATCAGCGCCTGCGCGTGCAGGCCCGGCTGCCCGAGGCCTTGCTGGCCCAGCGCCTGCCCCGCTTTGCGCTGCTCACGCTGACGGAGAACGCGGTCAAGCACGGGATCGCGGCACGCCTGGACGGCGGCGAGCTGCTGATCGAGGCCCGCATCACGGGGGCGCATCAATGGCAGCTGCGCGTCAGCAATCCGCTTGCCGCCAGCGCGGCGCAGCCGGGTCTGGGCAGCGGCCTCAGCAGCCTGGCTCAGCGGCTGAGGCTGCAGTCCGGCGGCCGGCTGGAAGCCGCCAGCGAAGCCGGTCACTTCCAGGTAACGCTGACCCTGCCTCTGGCGGTGCCTCTGGCGGTGCCAGCATGAGGCAGCTCAGGCCCGACTTGCGCTTGCTGATCGTCGACGACGAGCGCCTCGCGCGCCAGGAGCTGCGCCGCCTGCTGGCCGAGCACGCCGGGGTCGAGATCGTCGGTGAAGCCGCGCACGGCGAGCAGGCCCTGGCCCTGCATGACGAGCTGCATCCCGATGCCCTGCTGCTGGACGTGCAGATGCCGGGCATGGACGGTCTGGCGGTGGCCCGCGCCCTGGGCGCTGAGGCCCGCATCCTCTTCTGCACGGCGCACAGCCAGTTTGCGCTGGAAGCCTTCGCTCTCAACGCCCTGGACTATCTGCTCAAGCCCGTGGAGCCGGCACGCCTGGCCCAGGCCCTGGAGCGCCTGCGCCAGGCCCTGCCCCATGGCATGCTGCTGCCCGACGAACATCGCGTGCTGCTCAGACGGGGCGAGCGCCTGGCCCTGGTGCGCCTGGGCGATATCGGCCTGATTGAAAGCCGCGACAACTATCTGAGCCTGCATACCCGCGACGGTGAATACCTGCTGGCAGGTAGCCTGAGCCGCCTGCTGCCGCGGCTGGACCCGCAGCGCTGGCTGCAGCTGAGCCGCCAGGCCATCGTCCGCCTGGATGCCATCGCCAGCTTGCAGGCGCGAGATGGCGTGCTGCACGCCCGCCTGCTCGACGGACGCGAGGTCACCGTGTCGCGCCGTCAGGCGCAGCTGCTGCGTCAACGCTTCAGCCTGGTCTGAGCCTGGGGCCCCTCAGCCCAGCCTCAGGGCCGCCAGCACCTGGTGGGTGATGGACGCCCGGGCCGCCTCGAAATCGCTTTCCTCCAGCAGGCTCTTGCCCAGCAGGATGGCGAACTGCGGTGCCAGATCGGCATAGGCCTGGGTGCTGGCCCAGATGGTGAACATGAGGTGGCGATAGTCCAGGCGGGCAATGCGTTTCTCGCGCGCCCAGCGCTCGAAGGTCTTCACATCGGCATTCAGGGCCGGCAGCACCTGGGCCTCGATGGCATCGCGAAAGCGCGGCGCGCCGGCCATGACCTCGCGCGTGAAGACCTGGGAGCCCGCGGGGCGCTCGCGCGAGAAGCGCAGCTTGGCGGCGATGTACTCGCGCATGGCGGCCTCGGGGTCGGTACCCGAGACGATGCCCGCCATGCGTGCCAGCCACTCGGCCAGCACCCCGTCCAGCACGGTGCGGTAGAGCAGTTCCTTGCTGGGGTAGTAGTACAGCAGGTTGTGGCGGCTGAGCCCCACGGCCGCGGCGATGTTTTCCAGCGACGCCCCCTCGAAGCCGTATTGCGCGAACTGGCGTTCCGCTTCGGCACAGATGGCGGCCTCCTTGCGCAGGCGGGCCGCACGGGGCTGGGGCATGGCGGGCGCGCTCGGTGCGGGCTGCACCGCTGCGGTCTTGGCAGGCGCCGCCCTGGTGCGTGCGCCGCGGTTCTGGCTCGTCGGGAACATGGGGAAATTATCGCGAGGGCGTCCCCGCTTGCAGCCCCGGGTTGACCAGCCCCGGGAATTTACCGACTGGTGATTTTTTACTGATAAGTAAATTATTCACACACCAGCCACCCAGCGAACCGGAGCCCCTTCGATGGACATCCACACGCCAGGCATCGCGGCCGGCCGACTTGCGGTCGCCGACTACGCGCAGAACTTCAGCGACGCGCACCCGCCGCTGAACCGCACCCAGGCCCTGATCGAGGCCGAGCGCTGCTACTACTGCTACGACGCGCCCTGCACCACGGCTTGCCCCACGGGCATCGACATCCCCACCTTCATCCAGCGCATAGCGCAGGACAACACGCGCGGCGCGGCCCAGACCATTCTTGAAGCCAATCCCCTGGGTGGCATGTGCGCCCGGGTCTGCCCCACCGAGATGCTGTGCGAGCAGGGCTGCGTGCGCCACAGCAACGAGAGCAAGCCGGTGGAGATCGGCCTGCTGCAGCGCTACGCGACCGACGCCTTCTTCGCCAAGCCGGACGCCCAGCCGCTGTTCACGCGCGCCCCGGCCACCGGCAAGAAGGTCGCCGTGGTGGGCGCGGGGCCGGCGGGCCTGGCCGCGGCCCATGGCCTGGCGCGGCGCGGGCATGAGGTCGTGCTGCTCGAAGCTCGCCCCAAGCTGGGCGGCCTCAATGAGTACGGCCTGGCCAGCTACAAGACCACCGACGATTTCGCGCAGCGCGAGGTGCAGTGGCTGCTGTCCATTGGCGGCATCACGGCCAAGACCGGCATGCAGCTGGGCCGGGACATCACGCTGAATCAGCTCACGGCCGAGTACGACGCGGTCTTCCTGGGCCTGGGCCTGGGGGGCGTGAACGCGCTGGGCGTGGCCGAGCCGCAGTGCGAAGGGCTTCGCTCCGCCGTGGACTTCATCGCCGAGCTGCGTCAGGCGCCCTCCCCAGCCAAGGTGCCGGTGGGCCGCCGGGTGCTGGTGATCGGCGGCGGCATGACGGCGGTGGACGCCGCGGTGCAGAGCCGGAAGCTGGGCGCACGCGAGGTCACCATCGCCTACCGCCGCGGTCTTGAAGCCATGAGCGCCTCACCCTATGAGCAGGACTGGGCGCAGAAGAACGGCGTGAGCCTGCGCACCTGGGCCGCGCCCAGGCAGATCCTGGCCGAGGGCGGCCGGGTCACGGGCGTGGAGTTCGCCGTGACCCGCGAGCAGGACGGGCAGCTGGTGGAGACCGGCGAGCGCTTTGAGATCGAGGCCGACCTGGTGCTCAAGGCCATTGGCCAGAGCTTCATCGCCAAGCCCGTGCCCGAGATCGCGCTCAAGAACGGCCGCATTGCCACCGATGAGGCCGGGCGCAGCAGCCATCCCAAGGTCTGGGCCGGCGGGGACTGCCGCTTCGGCGGACGCGACCTCACGGTCGAGGCGGTCGAGCATGGCAAGCAGGCCGCGCTCTCCATCGACGCATTCCTGACGAAGGGCTGAGACACACCATGGCCGACATCAGCAGCAATTTCCTGGGCATCAAGAGTCCCAATCCCTTCTGGCTGGCCTCGGCGCCGCCCACCGACAAGGAAGTGAATGTGGTGCGCGCCTTCGAGGCGGGCTGGGGCGGCGTGGTCTGGAAGACCCTGGGCGAGGACCCGCCGGTGGTCAACGTCAGCGGCCCGCGCTACAGCACCCTGATGAGCCAGGACCGGCGCGTGATCGGCCTGAACAATATCGAGCTCATCACCGACCGGCCGCTGCGCACCAATCTGGAGGAGATTGCAAGAGTCAAGCGCGCCTGGCCGGACCGCGCCATGATCGTCTCGCTGATGGTGCCTTGCACCGAGCAGAGCTGGAAGGCCATCCTGCCCATGGTCGAGGACACGGGGGCCGACGGCATTGAGCTGAACTTCGGCTGCCCGCATGGCATGAGCGAGCGCGGCATGGGCTCGGCCGTGGGCCAGGTGCCCGAGTACATCCAGATGGTCACGGCCTGGTGCAAGCAGTACAGCCGCCTGCCGGTGATCGTGAAGCTCACGCCGAACATCACCGATGTGCGCCAGCCGGCGCGCGCGGCCAAGGCCGGCGGGGCCGATGCGGTGAGCCTGATCAACACCATCAACTCCATCATGGGCGTGGACCTGGACCGCATGGTCATGCACCCCAGCACCGATGGCTGGGGCTCCCACGGCGGCTACTGCGGGCCTGCCGTCAAGCCCATTGCGCAGAACATGGTGGCCGAGATCGCCCGCGACCCGCAGACGGCCGGCTTGCCCATCTCGGGCATAGGCGGGGTCACGACCTGGCGCGATGCGGCCGAGTACATCGCCCTGGGCTGCGGCACGGTGCAGGTCTGCACCGCGGCCATGGTCTATGGCTTCAAGATCGTGCAGGACCTCTGCAACGGCCTGTCCAACTACATGGACGAGAAGGGCTACGCCACCATCGACGCCATGCGCGGCCTGGCCGTGCCCACGGTCAAGAACTGGAACCAGCTGAACCTGAACTATGTGGAGAAGGCGCTCATCAATCAGGACTCCTGCATCCAGTGCGGGCGCTGCCACATCGTCTGCGAGGACACCTCACACCAGGCCATCTTTGCGACGAAAGATGGCCAGCGTCACTTCGAGGTCAACGAGGCCGAATGCGTGGGCTGCAATCTCTGCGTCTCCATCTGCCCCGTGCCCGACACCATCACCATGCGCCGTGTGATGCCCGGCGAGATCGATGCGCGCACCGGCCTGCCCGTCAGCGCCGAGTACGCGAACTGGACCACGCATCCCAACAACCCCATGCGCGCCGCCAGCAGCGCCTGAGTGCTGCCGCACCTGTCGGGTCGGGCCGGGCCATCCCCCTGGCGGGCCCGGCGCTCCGGCACAAAGATTGCTCGCTTCCGGTTGTTGTTGTTGACGTGTTCCCGATCTCAACTCAAGGAGAAACCGCATGAGCATCAGCGCAAGCGCCCAGACCGAGGCGCAGCCCGCCGGCCACACCAGCAATCCGCTGGCCAATGAAGACCTGCTGCCTACCACCGCCGCCCAGCGCCACTGGGGCTGGAAGGACTATGCCGCGCTCTGGGTGGGCATGGTGGTGTGCGTGCCGACCTACACCATGGCCAGCTCCATGCTGGACCAGGGCTTCAGCTGGCAGATGGCCGTCTGGCTGGTCTTTCTGGCCAATCTGATCGTGCTGCTGCCCATGGTGCTGATCGGCCGCGTGGGGCCCAAGCACGGCATCCCCTTCCCGGTGCTGGCCCGCGCCTCCTTCGGCGTTAAGGGGGCGAACTTGCCGGCCGTGCTGCGCGGCCTGGTGGCCTGCGGCTGGTTCTCCATCAACTGCTATTTCGGCGCCCTGGCCTTGCACGGTTTCCTGAACGTGCTGGGCTTGGGGCTGGCGGGCCCCGCCGAGGGCGAGACCATCAGCAACTCGCAGTTCCTGTGCTTCCTGGCCTTCTGGGCCCTGCACATCGGGTTCATCTGGCGCGGCCTGGAGTCCATCCGCCTGCTGGAGGTGATTGCCGCGCCGCTGATGATCGCGGCCTCGCTGCTGCTGGTGGTGGTGCTGGTGATGCAGGTGCCCGCGGGCCAGCTCTTCAATCTGCCGGCCAAGGTGGTGGAAGGCGGCCCCAAGACCTGGGCCGCGCTCACCGGCCTGGTGGGCTTCTGGGCCACCTTGGCCCTGAACATCCCGGACTTCACCCGCTTCGCCAAGAGCCAGAAGGACCAGGTGCTGGGCCAGGCCGTGGGCCTGCCCATTCCCATGGCCCTGTTCTCCATGGTGGGCATCATCGGCTTCTCGGCCTCGGCCATCCTCTACGGCAAGGCCCAGCTCTTCCCCGACGGCCTGCTGACCCAGATGGGCCCGGTGGCCGCGGGCCTGGGCCTGCTGGTGATCCTGCTGGCCAACCTCACCACCAATGTGGCGGCCAATCTGGTCTCGCCCTCTTATGACTTCAGCCAGTGCGCCCCCAGCAAGATCAGCTTCCGCATGGGCGGCCTGATTGCGGCCCTGATCGGCCTGGTCTTCATGCCCTGGAAGCTGCTGGCCACCTCGGGCGGCTATCTCTTCACCTGGCTGGGCGGCTACGGAACTCTGCTGGGCGCCATCGCCGGCATCCTGCTGGTGGACTACTACCTGGTGCGCAAGACCGAGCTCAAGCTGGACGATCTCTACCGCCGCGGCGGCGAGTACGAGTACCGCGGCGGCTGGAACCCGCAGGCTGTGATCGCCTTCGTGCTGGGCGTGCTGCCCTGCCTGCCCGGCTATCTGGCCGTCTCGGGCCTGATCGCCAAGAGCGCCGTGCCGCCCCTGCTGCTGGGCCTCTACGACTTCGGCTGGTTCTTCAGCCTGGCCGTGGCCGGCCTCTACTACTACCTGACCGCCCCCAAGAAGCCCTAGGAGACCCACCATGAGCAGCTCCCCCGCCCTCCTGATCCGCGGTGGCACCGTGGTCAATGCCGACCGCGAGTTCGCGGCCGATGTGCTGTGCCTCGACGGCCGGATCGCCGCCGTCGGACCACGCGCGGTGAGCGAGGCGCCGGCGGGCTGCCAGACCCTCGATGCCTCGGGCCAGTACCTGCTGCCCGGCGGCATCGACCCCCACACCCATATGCAGCTGCCCTTCATGGGCACGGTAACGATGGATGACTTCTTCACCGGCACGGCCGCGGGCCTGGCCGGGGGCACGACCTCCATCATCGACTTCGTCATCCCCAACCCGCAACAGCCGCTGATGGAGGCCTACCAGACCTGGCGCGGCTGGGCCGAGAAGTCGGCGGCGGACTACGGCTTCCATGTAGCCGTGACCTGGTGGAGCGAGGCTGTGCATGCCGATATGGGCCGACTGGTGCAGGAGGAAGGCATCAACAGCTTCAAGCACTTCATGGCCTACAAGAACGCCATCATGTGCGATGACGAGACCCTGGTGAACAGCTTCCGCCGCGCGCTGGAGCTGGGCGCCATGCCCACCGTCCATGCCGAGAACGGCGAGCTGGTCTATCTGCTGCAGCAGGAGGTGGCCAAGATGGGCATCACCGGGCCGGAGGGGCACCCGCTCTCGCGCCCGCCCATGGTGGAGGGCGAGGCGGCCAACCGCGCCATCGCCATTGCCGAAGTGCTGGGCGTGCCCATCTACATCGTCCATGTGAGCTGCATCGAGGCGGCCGAGGCCATTGCCCGCGCCCGCGCCCGCGGCCAGCGCGTCTATGGCGAGGTGCTGGCCGGGCACCTCTTGATTGACGACAGCGTCTACCGCCACCCCGATTTCGCCACGGCCGCGGCTCATGTGATGAGCCCGCCCTTCCGCCCCAAGATCCACCAGGACTTTCTCTGGCGCGGCCTGCAGAGCGGCCAGCTCCACACCACCGCCACCGACCACTGCACCTTCTGCGCCCAGCAGAAGGCCGCGGGCCTGGAGAACTTCGCCAAGATCCCCAACGGCTGCGGCGGCATCGAGGAGCGCATGACCGTGATCTGGGACGCCGGCGTCAACAGCGGCCGGCTCACGCCCAGCGAGTTCGTGGCCATCACCTCGGCCAATGCGGCCAAGCTCTTCAACCTCTACCCGCGCAAGGGCCTCATCAGCGAGGGCTCCGATGCGGATCTGGTGCTGTGGGACCCACAGGGGACCAAGACCATCTCGGCCAAGACTCAGCACAGCAAGGGCGACTTCAACATCTTCGAGGGCCGCCAGGTGCGCGGCATCCCCAGCCACACGATCAGCCAGGGCGCCGTCGTCTACGCCAATGGTGACCTGCGAGCTCAGCCGGGCAAGGGCCGCTATCTCAAGCGTCCGGCCTTCGGCCCCAATTTCGCGGCCGCCCAGGCCCGCGCTCAAGACCTGGCCCCCACGGCCGTGGCCCGCTAAGGAGCACCCAGACATGAACACCCCACGCCCCGCACTTCGCGTCAACGGCCAGCGTCTCTGGGACTCGCTGATGGAGCTGGCCCGCATCGGTGCCACCGAGAAGGGCGGCGTCTGCCGCCTGGCCCTCACCACTCTGGATCAGCAAGGCCGCGACCTCGTCACCCGCTGGGCGCGCGAGGCCGGCATGACGGTCACGGTGGACAAGATCGGCAATGTCTTCATGCGCCGCGCGGGCCGCAACAGCGCCCTGCCCCCGGTGATGACCGGCAGCCATATCGACACCCAGCCCACCGGCGGCAAGTTCGATGGCAACTACGGCGTGCTGGCCGGCCTGGAGGTGGTGCGCACGCTCAACGATCAGGGTATCGAGACCGAGGCGCCCCTCGAGGTGGCTTTCTGGACCAATGAGGAGGGTTCGCGCTTCGTGCCGGTGATGATGGGCTCGGGCGTTTTCGCCAAGGCCTTCACGCTGGAGCATGCCTATGCCGCCACCGATACCGAGGGCAAGTCGGTGCAGCAGGAGTTGGCACGCATCGGCTATATCGGTGAGGAGGAGCCGGGCGAGCATCCCATCGGCAGCTATTTCGAGACCCATATCGAGCAGGGCCCGGTGCTGGAAGACAATGGCAAGACCATCGGCGTGGTGACCGGGGTGCTGGGCATACGCTGGTACGACTGCACCGTTACCGGCATGGAGGCCCATGCCGGCCCCACCCCCATGGCCCTGCGCCGCGATGCGCTGCAGGTGGCTTCACGGCTGATGCAGGAGGTGGTGGCCTGCGCCCACCGGCACCCGCCCCATGGTCGCGGCACCGTGGGCATGGTGCAGGTCCACCCCAACAGCCGCAATGTGATCCCGGGCCGGGTCAAGTTCAGCATCGATCTGCGCAATGCCAGCGATGCGCTCTGCGAGGCCATGGATGCGGACATCCGCGCCGTGGCCAGCCGCCTGGCGGTGGAGACCGGCCTGGCCATCGAGATCCAGCCGGTGAGCGCCTACCCGGCCCAGCCCTTCCACCCCGATTGCGTGGCCGCGGTGGCCCAGGCGGCCGAGGCCCTGGGCTACTCCAGCATGCCCGTGGTCTCGGGCGCCGGGCACGACGCCGTCTATATGGCGCGCCTGGCGCCGGCCGGCATGATCTTCATCCCCTGCAAGGACGGCATCAGCCACAACGAGATCGAGGACGCCCAGCCCGAACACATCACGGCTGGCTGCAATGTGCTGCTGCATGCCATGCTGGAGCGGGCGGGCGTGGTGGCAGGCTAGCGCGGATAGGCGGGCGGCGTCGCCTCAATCGTGGCGATGGCCGCGGCCGTGATCGCGGCCGTGCCCATGACCGGGGCCACGATCGTCGCCCCGATCGTCCCAGCGCCCGTCCCCGTGCCAATCCCCGCGGCCGCGGCGATCATCCCAGTCGCGGCGCTCGCCATGCTCGCGGCGGTACTGCGGCGCATAGACATCGCGATACCAACTGTCGCGCACAAAGTAGACCGGCCGGCCGCAGGCGCCGTAGCGGGCGCAATGCTTGCTCCAGTGGCGCTCATGGCCGGGCGGCACGCGCAGATAGATGGGCTCGTACACCACCCGGGGCTGGCGCTGCACATAGACCGGCTCGGCGTAGATGAGCTGGGGGCGCGGCATATTGCCGATGTCGATGCGGCCGTAGAAGCCCGGCTCGCCCACGCGGATGGACACCCCCACATCGGCCGCGCCGGCGGCCTGGGCGAACAGCGCCCCGGCCAGCAAGCCCAGGACGGCGGTGGCGCGCTTGGTGCTTGTGGACATGATTCTTCTCCTTCTGATCAGGCTCTTTCAACGTGTCACGACGCGGCGGGCTGACGCCCGATACCATTCCTTACGAGCTCGGCCCCGCTTGAGGCGCTTGGAAGCCGCGTTGCTGCGCCACACAATCGGGGCCGGACATTGCGCCCGTGTTTCCCCTTCACCATTGCTCACCCTTCTTACGCCAGGAGAAGCTTCATGCCCAGCCCGCAGCACGCCTTTGCCGAGACCCTCAGCGAGTTCAGCACCGCCTCGGGCCGCAGCGGCGCCTTCTACTCCCTGCCCCGCCTGGCCCAGCGCTACCCCAATGTGAAGCGCCTGCCGGTCTCGCTGCGCATCGTGCTGGAGTCGGTGCTGCGCAACTGCGACGGCCAGAAGGTCGCGCCCGAGCATGTGGCCCAGCTGGCCAACTGGGCGCCCAATGCCGCGCGCAACGAGGAGATCCCCTTTGTCGTGGCCCGCGTGGTGCTGCAGGACTTCACCGGCGTGCCCCTGCTGGCCGATCTGGCGGCCATGCGCAATGTGGCGGCGGCCCAGGGCAAGAACCCCAAGGCCATCGAACCCCTGGTGCCCGTGGACCTGGTGGTGGACCACTCGGTCATGATCGACCATTACGGAAGCAAGAAGGCCCTGGACCTGAACATGAAGCTGGAGTTCGAGCGCAACCGCGAGCGCTACGAGTTCATGAAGTGGGGCATGCAGGCCTTTGACACCTTTGGCGTCGTGCCTCCGGGCTTCGGCATCGTGCACCAGGTGAATCTGGAGTATCTGGCCCGCGGCGTGCACAAGACCGGCAAGAAGGCCGGCCAGATCTACTACCCCGACAGCCTGGTGGGCACGGACAGCCACACCACCATGATCAACGGCATCGGCGTGGTGGGCTGGGGCGTGGGCGGCATCGAGGCCGAGGCCGGCATGCTGGGCCAGCCGGTCTACTTCCTGACGCCCGATGTGGTGGGCTTCGAGCTCAGCGGCCGCCTGCGCGAGGGCGTCACCGCCACCGACCTGGTGCTCACCGTCACCGAGATCCTGCGCCAGGCCAAGGTGGTGGGCAAGTTCGTGGAGTTCTTCGGCGAGGGCACGGAAAGCCTCTCGGTGCCCGACCGCGCCACCATCGCGAACATGGCCCCCGAGTACGGCGCCACCATGGGCTTCTTCCCGGTGGACGACAAGACCCTGGACTACTTCCGCGGCACCGGCCGCACGGGCAAGGAGATCGAGGCCTTCGAGGCCTACTTCAAGGCGCAGGAGCTCTTCGGCGTTCCCAAGGCCGGTGAGATCGACTACAGCGCCGTGATCAAGCTGGACCTGGGCACGGTGGCGCCCTCCCTGGCCGGCCCCAAGCGCCCGCAGGACCGCATCGAGATCGGCCATCTATCGGCCAAGTTCAGTGAGCTCTTCAGCAAGCCGGTGGCCGAGAATGGCTTCAACCAGCCCGCCGAGAAGCTGGACCAGGTCTTCAAGACCACGGGCGGCCTGGACATCCGCAACGGCGATGTGCTGATCGCCGCCATCACCTCCTGCACCAACACCTCCAACCCCGGCGTGCTGCTGGCCGCGGGCCTGCTGGCCAAGAAGGCGGTGGAGGCCGGGCTCCGGGTGCAGCCGCACATCAAGACCTCGCTGGCCCCGGGCTCGCGCATCGTGACCGAGTACCTGGAGAAGGCCGGCCTGCTGCCCTATCTGGAGAAGCTGGGCTTCAACCTCGCAGCCTACGGCTGCACCACCTGCATCGGCAATGCCGGCGATCTGGCCCCCGAGCTCAACGAGGTGATCACGTCCAACGACCTGGTCTGCGCCGCCGTGCTCTCGGGCAACCGCAACTTCGAGGCCCGCATCCACCCGAATCTCAAGGCCAACTTCCTGGCCTCGCCGCCCCTGGTGGTGGCCTATGCCATCGCCGGCAATGTGACGGTGGACCTGATGACGCAGCCGGTGGGCCTGGGCAAGAAGGGCAAGCCCATCTACCTGGGCGATATCTGGCCCACCAGCGAGGAGGTCTACGCGCTGATGAAGTACGCGATGAACCCCAAGGCCTTCAAGCAGAACTACGAGCAGGTGGACAAGAAGCCGGGCAAGCTCTGGCAGGCCATCAAGGGCGTGGAGGGTCAGGTCTACAACTGGCCCCAGAGCACGTACATCGCGCAGCCGCCCTTCTTCCAGGGCTTCACGCAGGAGCCGGTGTTCACGGCCGCCGGCGTGCAGGGCGCGCGCATCATGGCCCTGTTTGGCGACTCCATCACCACCGACCACATCTCGCCGGCCGGCTCCATCAAGGACAGCTCGCCCGCCGGCCAGTACCTGCTGGCCCAGGGCGTGAGCAAACCCGACTTCAACAGCTACGGCTCACGCCGCGGCAACCATGAGGTGATGATGCGCGGCACTTTTGCCAATGTGCGCATCAAGAATCTGATGATCCCGCCCAAGGCCGACGGCAGCCGCGAGGAAGGCGGCTGGACGCTGTATCAACCCTCGGGCGAGAAGCGCTATATCTACGACGCGGCCATGGACTACATCGCCGCGGGCGTGCCCACCGTGATCTTCGGCGGCGAGGAATACGGCACCGGCTCCAGCCGCGACTGGGCCGCCAAGGGCACCCAGCTGCTGGGCATCAAGGCCGTGGTGGCCAAGAGCTTCGAGCGCATCCACCGCTCCAACCTGGTAGGCATGGGCGTGCTACCCCTGCAGTTCAAGGCCGGCGACAGCTGGGAGAGCCTGGGGCTCAAGGGCGACGAGCTGGTCGACATCCGCCTCGAGGGCGAACTCAAGCCCCAGCGCGAAGCCACCCTGGTGGTCACCCGCGCCGACGGCAGCCGCTTCGAACGGGCCCTGATCCTGCGCATCGACACCCCCATCGAGGTGGAGTACTACCGCCATGGCGGCATCCTCCCCTTCGTGCTGCGCCAGCTGCTCGCGGCCTGATCAGGACCGGCCGGGCAGCTTGACCGGCTCGGCCAGGGCGTCCAGGCTCTGGCCGCTGGCGGCCAGCAGCTTCTCCAGCACCGGCAGCAGGGGGCCCAGGCGCTCGTCGATGGCGTCGCGCACCGTGTCCACAAAGACCTGGGTGGAGCGCTCGATCTCGATATTGAGCGCATCACCCGGCTGCTTCTCGCCGAAGCTGGTCATGCGCAGAGTCTCGGGAATCAGCCAGACCTCGAACCAGCCCGAGCCGCCGCTCTCGCGCCCAGCCTCGGCCACCGTGAGGCTGGCGCCGTTGATGGCGATATAGCCCTTGGCGAAGATGTAGCGCATCCAGGGCGCGGGCACGCGGATGCGCATCACATGGTTGTTCTCGGGCTTGCGTAAGCTCTCCAGCGTGGCCATGAAGTCCACATGGCCGGAGAGCGGGTGGCCGCCGATCTCGGCGCCTTCCTTGGCGGCCCGCTCCACATTGAGCGCGCTGCCCTGCTTCAGCCCCGCCAGCGTGGTGAGCTTGAGGCTCTGCTGCATCACGTCGAAATCGGCCGCGTTCGGGCCCTTGAGCGCGGTGACGGTCAGGCAGACGCCGTCGCAGGCCACGCTGGCGCCGATCTCCAGGCCCTCGCAGAAGCCCTCGGGAAAGGCCAGGGTGAAGCTGGTCAGGCCGGGCTTCTCGGTGATGGCAGCCACCTGGGCCAGCCCTTGGACGATGCCGGTGAACATCAGGCATGCTCCTTGAACAGTTCGGGCGTGAAGCCCAGGCTCAGGCGGCCGTCCGCCCATTTCACCAGGGGACGCTTGATCACGCTGGGCTGGGCCTGGGCCAGGGCGGCGGCGCTGGCCGCGTCGCTCACGCCGGCCTTGGTGGCCTCGTCCAGCTTGCGCCAGGTGGTGCCGGCGCGGTTGATCACCTTGTCCCAGCCCAGCTCGGCCATCCAGCGCGGCAGCTGGTCCGCGGGCACGCCGGCTTTCTTGTAGTCGTGGAACTGGTAGGCCAGCCCCTGCTCGTCCAGCCAGGCGCGGGCGCGCTTGACCGTGTCGCAATTCGGAATCCCGTAAACGGTGATGCTGTTCTTCATGGGCGACACGCTACCATGAAGCCGATGATCGACTGGCTGCAAGAGTCTTCCCTGGAGTTCCCGCCGCCGGAGCAGGCCCTGGGGCCCGCCTCCGAGGCGCCGGGCCTGCTGGCCGCCGGCGGCGACCTGGGTCCCGCCCGGCTGGAGGCCGCCTACCGCCGCGGCATCTTTCCCTGGTACGGCCCCGGCCAGCCCATTCTGTGGTGGTCGCCCGAGCCGCGCATGGTGCTGCAGACCCGGCACTTCAAGCTCAGCCGCTCGCTGCGCAAGACCATCGCGAAGTTCCGTGCCACGCCCGGCTGCGAGATCCGGGTGGACAGCGCTCTGCCCCGGGTGCTGCAGGCCTGCGCCGAGACGCCGCGCGAGGGCCAGAACGGCACCTGGATCCTGCCCGAGATGCAGGCCGCCTACCAGCGCTGGGCGCGCGAGCGCGGCGCGGTGCACAGCGTGGAGACCTGGGTGGACGGCGAGCTGGCGGGCGGACTCTATGGCGTGAACCTGGGCCGCATGTTCTTTGGCGAATCCATGTTCATGCGCCGCACCGATGCCTCCAAGATCGCACTGGCGGCCCTGGTCTGCCTGTGCCGGCGCAATCGCATCCCCTGGATAGACTGCCAGCAGAACACCCGCCACCTGGCCTCGCTCGGCGCGGCCGAGGTGCCACGCAGCGCCTTCCAGGCCCATCTGCAGCAGGCGATCGGCGAGGCCGGTCCCCTGCCCGCCGCGGCCTGGCGTTTCGAGCCGGCCCTCTGGGACGAGCTGGGCGCCTTTGACGCAGAATCCGCAGCTGCCAGCCTGAGGGAGCCCCCACCGTGACCCATCCCAAGGAACTACCGCTGTCCCAGCTGCAGTTCTATGCGACCGCGCCCTACCCCTGCAGCTATCTGCCGGACCGACAGGCGCGCTCGCAGGTGGCCACGCCCAGCCATCTGATCCATGCCGACGCCTACTCGGGCCTGGTGGAAGCCGGCTTTCGCCGCAGCGGCCTCTTCACCTACCGGCCCTATTGCGACGGCTGCAAGGCCTGCGTGCCCATGCGCATCCCGGTGGCGGACTTCCAGCCCTCGCGCAGCCAGCGCCGCGCCTGGCGCCAGCACGAGGCCTTGCAGACCCGGGTGATGCGCCTGACCTACAGCGACGAGCATTACCAGCTCTATCTGCGCTACCAGGCCGGGCGCCACAGCGGCGGCGGCATGGACCATGACAGCGTGGACCAGTACACCCAGTTCCTGCTGCAAAGCCGCATCAACTCGCGCCTGGTGGAGTTCCGCGAACCCACCGGCCCCGAGGCCGAGGAAGGCGAAGGCCGGCTGCGCATGGTCTCCATCCTGGACGTGCTGAGCGACGGGCTCTCGGCCGTCTACACCTTCTACGAGCCCGAGGGCCGCAACAGCTATGGCAGCTACAACGTGCTGTGGCAGATCGAGCAGACCCGGCGCCTAGGCCTGAGCCATCTCTACCTGGGCTACTGGATCGCCGAGAGCCAGAAGATGGCCTACAAGGCCCGCTTCGGCCCGCACGAGTTGCTGATCGACGGGCAGTGGCAGCGCCGCGAAGGCGCCGGCGACTGAAGGATTGACTGACTGACGGGGGCTCAGGCCGCCAGCCGGCCCATCACCTCGTCCGCAATCGCCAGGCTGCTGGTCAGCCCGGGCGACTCGATGCCCAGCAGGTTCACCAGGCCCGGCACGCCGTGCTGGGCCGGCCCGTCGATGCGGAAGTCCGGCGCCGGCTCGCCCGGGCCGTGGATCTTGGGGCGCACGCCGCTATAGGCCGGCTGCAGCGCGCCATCCGGCAGGGCCGGCCAGTAGCGGCGCACATCGGCATAGAAGCCTTCGGCCCGCGCCGGGTCCACCTGGTAGTCCAGGGCCTCGGGGTTGGCCACATTCTCCAGCCACTGGGCATCGGGGCCGAAGCGGGCCTGGCCGCCCAGGTCCAGGGTCAGGTGCACGCCCAGCCAGGCGTCCTGGGGCAGCGGATAGACCAGGCGGCCAAAGGGTGCGCGCCCGGCCAGCGAGAAGTAGCAGCCCTTGCTGTAATGCGCCCGCGGCACATGGGCCGCATCCAGGCCCTCGCTGCGCGCGGCCAGCCAGGGCGCCCACAGGCCGGCGGCATTGACCACCAGACCGGCCAGCAGTTCCATCTCCTCGCCTCCGGCCCGCACCCGCAAGACCTGGCCCTCGGGCGTGGCGCGCAGGCCCAGCACCTCGGAGCCCAAGCCCACGGCGCCGCCGGCCGCTTCCAGATCGCCCTGCAGCGCAAGCATCAGGCCATGACTGTCCACGATGCCGGTGGAGGGCGAGAGCAGCGCCGCCTCGCAGCGCAGGGCCGGCTCCAGGGCCTGGGCCTCCTCGCGCCTGAGCCAGCGCAGATCGTGCACGCCGTTGGCGGCCGCCTTGGCCTGCAGAGCCTGCAGGCCCGGCAGTTGCGCGGCGTCGGTGGCCACCACCAGCTTGCCGCAGCGGTTGTGGGCCACGCCATGGCTGGCGCAGAAGGCGTAGAGCATTTCCTTGCCCTGCACGCACAGCCGCGCCTTGAGCGAGCCGGCCGGGTAGTACAGGCCGGCGTGGATGACCTCGCTATTGCGCGAGCTCACGCCCTGACCGATGGCAGTCTCGCGCTCCAGCACCAGGGTTTCGCGCCCGCTGCGCGCAAGGGCCCGCCCCACGGCCAGGCCCACCACGCCCGCCCCCACCACCACGGCATCGACTTTGTCCATGCGAACCATTGTGCCCAGGGCCGCGGGGCGGCCCGTTGCGGTGTTTACTAATTCACGCCCTGCGCACGGCCGGCGGCATCCACGGGCTTTCCCCAGGACGCGACAGCGCGGGCGCAGGCACACTGCCGGCCAGCACGCCCCATGAGGGCGGCAGGCGCACAAGACGCCATCACGCCGCGCCGCGGGAGGCCGGCTACCGAGGGATCGCCATCATGTACAGCCCACCGTTGCCGCCGCAGCCCGCGCTGCGGCCGCGCCGCGTCCTGATCGTCGACGACAGTCGCGCGATCCAGGCCATCATGCGCCGCGCGCTGGAGCAGGCGCCCGAGCTGGCGCCGCTGTCCGTACACACGGCCGGCGATGGCGCCGAGGCCCAGGCCCTGGTGCTGGACGATCCGCCCGATGCGCTGCTGGCCGACTGGCATATGCCCGGCATGGACGGGGCCGAGCTGCTGCGCTGGCTGCGTCATGGCGGCCATGCCCAGCTGCCGGTGGGTGTGGTGACCACCGAGACCCGCGCCGATCAGCTGGGCCGGGCCCGCGAGCTGGGCGCGCGCTTTGTGCTGAACAAGCCTTTCGACGATGCGGCCCTGTGCCGCGCCGTGGCCCAGCTGCTGGACCCGCAGGCCGAGGCCGCGCCGCACTTCGCGGCCGTGCCCGAGCTGCCACGCGGCGCCGCCTTGGAATCTCTGGCCCAGCTGCAGCAGCAGATCTATATGAACATCGGCACGCGCGGCTTCGAGCTCACGCGGGCCGAGCCCGATGCCCGCCTGGCCGAGCGCGAGCAGCAGCTGGTGGCGCTCTATGGCAGCGCGCAGCGCGGCGGGCTCTATGCCCTGGGCCTGCTCGACACCGCGGCCTGCTGGCTGATCGGCGGGCTCAGCGCCGGCCTGCCCCAGGCCGAGGTCCAGGCCGCCATTGCCGCCGGGGCCGAGCCCGGGCCGCGGGTGGTGGACCAGGCCGGCCGCCTGCTCCAGGTCTGCGCGCCCCTGCTGCGCAAGCGCAGCCCCACCGACCAGCCCTCGCTCAGCGCCGCGCGCTTGGCGCGCCAGCGCTTCGAGCGCTTGCCCGAGCTGCTGCAGCAGCATCTGGGCCGCAGCGAGTTCACCCTGCGCCTCAAGACCCTGGGCCAGGGCCGTCTGAGCTTTCTGCTGGTATGAGTTTCTTCAGCCTGAGCCTGGAACAGATCGCCGCCCTGGGCGTGCTGATCGCCAACGGCATCTTCGTGATCGTGGCCGTGGCGGCCTATCTGCGCATGAACGGTCAGGAGGACCGGCGCCAGCGCTTCCTCAGCCATGCCCTGGGCGACAACCGCGAGGCCGGCATCGCCCTGCGCTCCCTCATGCGCGATCTGCAGCGCCTGCTGGAGCGGGTGGAGCGCGCCGCCCTGGGCCGCGGCAGCGCCGGGGCGGAGGGCAGCCGCAGCGCGGCCAGCGCCCCCCAACTGCCCGAGGACAGCCGCCTGGGTGGCGAGGAGGAGCAGATGGACTTTGCCCGCCTGAGCCCGCCCGAGCACTGCCCCAGCATCGGTGACTATGCCGAGTGGCGCCGCCAGCAGCAGGTGGAGACCGCGCGCCTGCTGCAGCAGCGCCGGCAACTGCTGCAGGCCCTGGACCAGGCCCGCGCCGCCGCCGCGCGGCGCACGCCGGGCGAGTCGCGCAGCGCCCAGCGCGCCGAGGGCCTGGAGCTGCAACGCATGCGCCAGCGCGTGAGCGATCTGCAGGCCGAGCTGGAGCGCGGTCAGGTGGAACGGGCCTTTGTGGAGGAGCGCCTGCTGAGCCTGGACGAGCAGCTCAGCGCGGAGCGGGCTCGCAGCGCCGCGCTGCAGGCCCGGGTGCAGGCCCTGGAGCAAGCCGCCGCCGAAGACGCCTTGGCCTGAGCCCTCGGCGTCTCAGGCCGCGCCGCCCTCCCCGGCACGCTCAGCCAGGCCGCGCCGCGCCACCAGGGTGGCGTCCGGGCTGAACTCCTGCGCGTCCAGGCGCGCGGCCAACTCGGCCGGGTCCAGCGCCAGGAACTCGGCCACCTCGCCGTCGCGGTTGTGCGGCCTGAAATCGACCGGCAGCAGCAGGCGGTAGAGGTGCAGGACCTCGTCATGCAGACCTTCGCCCGGCACCGGGCGGCAGCTGCGCAGCGCGCCCGCGGGCTGCAGGGCCGCGCTCAGGGTGGCGGGCACGCCGGCTTCTTCCCAGAGCTCACGCCGGGCGCAGTCCATCAGGGCCTCGCCCGCGCCCAGGCCGCCGGCGGCCAGATTGTCCAGCTTGCCCGGATCGGTGGCCTTGCTCAGGGCGCGGCGGCCGCAGAGCATGCGCCCGTCGGGCCACCAGCCGTTGATATGCACCGCCCGGCTCATCAGGCCCAGAAAGCGAAAGGCCGCACGCTCCAGGCGAAAGAGCTCGGCGCCGCGCTCGCTGCAGGGATCATCCACCGGCGTCTCACAGGCATAGGCCTCGCTGCGCCAGCCGCGAATCAGCCCGCGCTCGCGCAACGTCTCGGCCGCGGCCTGGATACGGGCCGAGCGCTCGGCGGCGGGCGGCTGCCAGAGCAGATCGCCATCGCGCAGGCGGGCATGCGGGGCCAGCAGGGGCAGCAGCAACTCGCGGTGGCCGGGCGCCAGGCGGCCGATGGGCCAGGCGTCCAGCCACAGGCGCGGCCAGGCCGCCAGCTCGGGCGCAGGCTCAGGCATTGCCCAGCTCTTCCGAGCCCGAGGCGCGCAGCCGGGTCTGGGCCAGCACGCCGGCCGAGTCCAGGATGGGATAGGCGATGGAGCAGATATGGCCGTTGATGCGCTTGAGATCGCTGATCAGGTCCAGGTGCAGGGAGCTGGTGCCGATGCTCTGGGCCGTGTTGTCCTGCAGGCGCGCGATGTGCGAGGCCGCGTACTCCAGCTCCAGATCGCGGAAACGCGCCTTCTCCTCCAGCAGCTTCTGCGCGTCGCGCACATGGCCGTCCAGGAAGACGCTCATGCCCAGGCGCAGATTGGCCATCAGGCGCTCGTGCAGATGGGTGATCTCGCCCATGCCGGCCTCGGAGAAGTTGCGGCCCTTGCGGATCTTCTTGTCCTCGATGTCCTCGAGGATGCGCTCGATGGTGTCGCCGATCTGCTCCATATTGATGGTGAAGCTGACGATATCGGTCCAGCGCCGCGCCTCGCGCTCCGACAGGGCCTCGCGCGAGATCTGGGTCAGGTAGAACTTGATGGCCGAGTAGAGCTCGTCCACCGTGTCGTCGAGCTTGCGCAGCTCGGAGGACAGCTGGGCGTCGTTGTTCTTGATCACCGGCAGGATGCCGCGCAGCATGGTCTCCACCACATCCGCCTGGTGCAGGGCCTCGCGGGCCGCGCAGGAGATGGCCAGCGAGGGCGTGGCCAGGGCCATGGGATCCAGATGGCGCGGGCGGGTGGCCGGCGGCGCGGGCGGCGCCACCATCCAGCGCTCCAGCAGCTTGGCCGTGGGCGAGACCAGGGTCACGAAGAGCAGGGTCTTGAGCAGATTGAAGCCCAGGTGCAGGGCAATCACCTGCTCGTGCACCGTGGGCAGCCATTCCTGCAGCTCCACATGGATCAGGGGCAGGAAGGGCATGACCACCGCGCAGGTCGCCACCTTGAAGAGCAGATTGCCCACCGGCAGGCGGCGCCCGGCCAGGGTGGTCTTGGCGCTGGACGGCAGGGCCAGCAGGCCGTTGCCCACATTGGCGCCCAGCACCAGGCCCATGGCCATCATGGCGGGCACCATGCCCGACTCGGCCAGGGTGGCGGTCAGCAGCACGATGGCCAAGCTGGAGTAGGACATCACGGTGAGCACCGCGCCCACGATGATGTCCAGCAGCAGATCATTGGGCAGGGCCACGATGATGGCCCGCACCGCCGGGCTCTGGATCAGGGGCTCGGTGGTCTCCATGATCAGGCGCAGGGCCAGGGTGATCAGGCCCAGGCCGATGGCCACCCGACCCAAGCGCCCCGCCGTGGTCTTCTCGCGCGAGATGAAGAGCACCACGCCGGTGAAGATCAGGGCCGGCGAGAGCCAGGACAGGTCAAAGGAGAAGACCACCGTCATCAGCGCGGTGCCGATGTCCGCCCCCAGCATCACCGCCAGGCCGCCGGCCGTGGACATCAGGCCCTGGCCGACGAAGGAGGTGATCAGCAGGCAGGTGGCCGTGCTGGACTGCACCAGACAGGTCACGCCCAGGCCCGAACAGATGGCGTAGAAGCGGTTGCTGACGCTGCGCGCCAGCACATCGCGCAGATTGGCCCCGAAGATGCGCAGCACCCCGGTGCGGACGATGTAGGTGCCCCAGACCAGCAGCGCGATGGCCGCCAGCAAATTCAGCAGATGCAACATAGGCGATTGATTCTGCGCCAAGCCCGATGAGCAGCCTGGGCCATTGATCCGACAATCGCACAAACTGTCATAAAAAGCCCCTCCTGCCTCGGATCGGGCCGCTGGGTAGGCGGCCGATCTCTACTGCGCAAAACTCTCGATGACCGCCTGCACGGCCTGCAAGGCCGGGTCCGACAGCCCGGACTGCCGGATGGCAAGTGCCATGGAACGCCTCAGCACGGGACTCATGGGCCGGATGCACAGCTCGGGAGCCTCGGCCAGATCGGCCAGCTCCTCATGGGGCAGGATGGCCGCGGCCTGGCTGGCCGCCGCCAGGCTTCTGAGCGCGCCCGGATAGCTCAGGCTCAGATAAGGCCTGGGGTTCAGACCCGCCTGGCCAAACCAGGCCGCGATCAGGCCATGCATCTGGGTGGCCGGCGTGAAGCTGGCCCAGCGCCGCTCGGCCAGCCACTGAGGCGTGATCGCCTCAGGCGGATTCCAGGCGGCCGGCACCAGCACCGCCATCTCGTCCACGCGCCAGGCTTGGAGCTGAACCTCCGGCATGGGCGGCTGCGGACTGGCGACGAGGGCCAGGTCCAGCGTGCCGGCCTTCAGCCGGCGCATGGCGTCGGCCGAGCCTATGGCCTCGAGACGAAGCTCGATGTCCGGATTGCGGGCCTGCAGGCGCTCCAGCATCAGGGGCAGCAGGCGCGTGCTGACGCCGGCCGAGACGGCCACCCGCACCAGGCCCATGCGTCCCTGGGCACGGCGCCGCACCTGCTCGAACAGATCGTCGCTGGCGGCCAGCAGCTTGCGCCCGCCCTCCACCAGGGTCGCGCCGGCCGGCGTCAGCTCGGCCAGACGGCGCCCGCGTATCACCAGCGGCGTGGCCAGCCAGCTTTCCAGCTCTTTCACATGCAGGCTGATCGTGGGGGGCGCCAGATGCAGGGCCTGGGCGGCGGCGGCAAAAGTGCCCAGGTCGGCAATGGCAATCAAGGTCTGCAGCTGGTCGAGATTGACGTTACGCATCAGACATTGTGAATTTAGACGCCAGCAAATTCAACTTTACGGATGCCTGAGGGGAAGCGAGCATGGCCGCCATGCAAGACCCTTTCGCGCTGGCGCCCCCTACATCGCCCCACCCCTCCGATATAGCCCCTCCGGCCGACATGGCCCCATCGCCGCATCGGTTCGCTCGCCCTCACGAGTGCGCGGCCGACCACGATGCCTCAGCCGCGGCCGCCGATAAGCGAATCTCCTGGATCGAGGCCCTGAAAAGTCTGCTGGAGCGAGCCGAGGCCTGCGTCGTGCGCAACTTTCGCGTGCCGCCGGGCGGCGGATGAGGCGCAGGGCGAAAATGAAAAAACCCACGCAGCCGAGGCTGGGTGGGTTTCCATTTGGTGGGCGGTGCAGGGTTCGAACCTGCGACCCCTGCCGTGTGAAGGCAGTGCTCTACCGCTGAGCTAACCGCCCGGTATCTGGCGGGTGATTGCGGCTGCAATCTTGATGACCTGAAGCTTGGTGGGCGGTGCAGGGTTCGAACCTGCGACCCCTGCCGTGTGAAGGCAGTGCTCTACCGCTGAGCTAACCGCCCGGTCTGGTCACCCGACAAATCTGCTCTGCATTGCTGCCAAACAAATTCATCAACCGGGAAGCCAATGATTATGCCATGGATTTTTGTGGGCCCGCAAGTTTCTTGAAGGATTTCGCTGCGCTTCAGACTTCTTGCCAGAGGCGCTTGCCGCCGCTGGCCTTGTCCAGATCGGCCAGCACCTTCTGGTGCGCCTGCAACTCGGCCTCGGTGGCGCGCAGCACGGGCAGTTGGAAACGGCTGAAGTCCACCGCCTCGAACTGCGCGTCGCCGCCCGCATTGCCGCCATTGCCACTGGCGCCGGACTCGTCGATGACCAGGGAGTCCTGGCCGCGGGTCATATTGATGTAGACCTGGGCCAGCAGCTCCGCATCCAGCAGCGCGCCGTGGAAGGTGCGGTTGGAGTTGTCCACTTCCAGGCGGCGGCACAGCGCGTCCAGGGAGTTGGCCTTGCCCGGGAAAAGATCGCGCGCCATCAGCAGGGTGTCGCGCACACCACCCACCACATCATGGATGGGCGGGCGGCCCAGGCGCTTCATCTCGGCATTGATGAAGCCCAGGTCGAAAGGCGCGTTGTGGATCACCAGCTCGGCGCCGCTCACATACTCGATGAACTGATCGGCAATCTCGGCGAACTTGGGCTTGGTGGACAGGAACTCGTCCGTCAGCCCGTGCACCTTCAGCGCTTCCTCGTGGCTGGAGCGCTCGGGGTTGATGTAGATGTGGAGGTTGTTGCCAGTGAGCTGGCGGTTGACCATCTCCACACAGCCGATTTCGACCAGGCGGTCGCCGCTTTCGGCATACAGGCCGGTGGTTTCGGTATCGAAGAAGATTTGACGCATGGGAACTCAGGAAGCAGCGCTGGCGCCGCGGGCGCGGCGGCCCGCCCAGAGCCAGATGGCGATGCCGGCGGCAATCATGGGCAGGGACAGCCATTGTCCCTGACTCAGGCTCAGCGCCCGCAGGCCCAGGAAGTCGTCGGGCTCGCGGAAGAATTCGGCCAGGAAGCGGAAGATGCCGTAGCCGATCAGGAACATGCCCGAGACCTGGCCGGTGGCGCGGGGCTTCTTGGCATAGAACCAGAGCAGCACGAAGAGCAGCAGGCCCTCGCCCAGGAACTGGTAGACCTGGGAGGGATGGCGCGCAATGCCGCCATCATGCGCCTGCGGGAACACCATGGCCCAGGGCAGCGAAGGATCGGCCGCGCGGCCCCAGAGCTCGCCGTTGATGAAGTTGCCCACCCGGCCGGCCGCCAGGCCGGTGGGCACGCAGGGCGCCACCAGATCGGTCACCTCGAAGAAGCTGCGCTGGCGCAGCTTGGCAAAGAGCCACATGGCCACGATCACGCCCAGCAGGCCGCCATGAAAGGCCATGCCGCCCTTCCAGACCGCCAGGATCTCGGCCGGGTGGCTCAGGTAATAGGCCGGCTTGTAGAAGAGCACATAGCCCAGACGCCCGCCCAGCACCACGCCCAGCACGCCGAAGAACAGCAGATCGTCCACATCGCGCCGGGTCCAGCCGCGGCTGGCGAACTGGGGCTGGCCGATCTTGCGCGTGGCCAGCCAGAGAAAGAGACCGAAGGCCGCCAGATAGGTAAGGCCATACCAGTGCACGGCCAGGGGGCCCAGGCTGATGGCAATGGGGTCGAACTGGGGATGGACCAGCATGGCGGCAGCGTCTCTCGCTCAAGGGATACAGGTCGCGCATCATACGGGGCCGGCCACCCGGGCCCGTGCGCGGCCCCGGGCCCCTGCCCTGCCCTCACACCGCCGCCAAGGCCTCGCGCACATGGGCCACAAAGCGCTGCACCGCGGGCGGCGCGCCGGGCCGCCAGATCAGGCTGGTGGCACTCACCGGCACGGGGCCGTCCACCGGCCGGTAGACCACGCCGCTGCGCTGCAGGCCCCTGACCGATTCTGGCACCCAGGCCACGCCCATGCCGGCTGAGACCAGGTTGACAATGGTCTGCATCTGGATGGCCTCTTGCGCGATCTGCGGCGCTCGGCCATGGGCGCGGTAGAAACCCAGCACCGCGTCGAAGAGCGAAGGCGCGATCTCGCGCGGGAAGATCACCAGGGGCAGGTCCAGGATGTCCGCGGCCGACAGCGGCATGCGGTCCGCCTGGGGCAGCTCGGCGGGCAGGGCCAGCACCAGGGGCTCACGGGCAATGGGCAGGGCCTCGAAACCGCTGGGCAGGGCCTCGGGCGCATGGATCACGAAGCCGGCGTCCAGGGCCTCGGCCGCGAAGTCCTGCAGCTGCACGTCCAGCGTGGCCTCGCGCAGGCTGAGCTGGATGCCAGGCTGCTGTTCGCGAAAACGCCGCAGCCAGCGCGGCAGCTCACCAAAGCCCACGGTGGAGACAAAGCCCAGGCGCAGCCGCCCCTGGCGCCCCTCGGCCGCGGCCCGGGCCAGGGCCGGCAGGGCCTCCAGCTCGGCCAGCAGGCGCCGCGCCTCGGGCAGCAGGGCCGCGCCCGCCGGACTCAGGGCCACCGAGCGGCTGCTGCGCTCGAACAGGCTCACCCCCAGCTGGGCCTCCAGCTTCTGGATGGCCTGGGTGAGCGGGGGCTGGGTCATGTGCAGGCGCGCGGCGGCCCGGCCGAAGTGCAGTTCTTCGGCCACGGCCAGGAATTGGCGCAGGCTGCGCGGCTCAATCATTCATGCCAACCATATCAATAGAGACTGAATAATATATTTGAAAGCCGGCAAGCCGCGCCGGATACTGGCGACTCCCCAGCATGAACGGACTCGCCAGGAGACCTCGCCCATGAGCTACAACCGCCGCTCCAAGAACATCACCGAGGGCGTGGCCCGCGCGCCCAACCGCTCCATGTACTACGGCATGGGCTACCAAGAGACGGACTTCGGCAAGCCCATGATCGGCGTGGCCAATGGCCACTCCACCATCACTCCTTGCAACTCCGGCCTGCAGAAGCTGGCCGACGCGGCCGTGATCGGCCTCAAGGCCGCCGGCGCCAATGCCCAGCTCTTCGGCACGCCCACCATCTCGGACGGCATGGCCATGGGCACCGAGGGCATGAAGTACAGCCTGGTCTCGCGCGAAGTCATTTCCGATTGCGTGGAAACCTGCGTGGGCGGCCAGTGGCTGGACGGCGTGATGGTGATCGGCGGCTGCGACAAGAACATGCCCGGCGGCATGATGGGCATGCTGCGCGCCAATGTGCCGGCCATCTACATCTACGGCGGCACCATCAAGCCCGGCCACTACAAGGGCCAGGACCTGAACATCGTCTCGGTCTTCGAGGCGGTCGGTCAGTTCAGCGCCGGCAAGATGAGCGAGGAAGACTTCTGCCAGATCGAGAAGCGCGCCATCCCCGGCAGCGGCTCTTGCGGTGGCATGTACACCGCCAACACCATGAGCTCGGCCTTCGAGGCCCTGGGCATGAGCCTGCCCTACTCCTCCAGCATGTCCAATGTCGAGGACGAGGTGGTGGAGAACACCAAGCGCGCGGCCGCCGTGCTGGTCGAGGCGGTGAAGGCCGACCTCAAGCCGCGCGACATCGTCACCAAGAAGGCCATCGAGAATGCCGTGGCCGTGATCATGGCCACCGGCGGCTCCACCAATGCCGTGCTGCACTTCCTGGCCATTGCCCACGCCGCCGAAGTGGACTGGACCATCGACGACTTCGAGCGCATGCGCAAGAAGATCCCGGTGCTCTGCGACCTCAAGCCCAGCGGCCGCTTCCTGGCTGTCGACCTGCACAAGGCCGGCGGCATCCCCGCCGTGATGAAGGTGCTGCTCAAGGCCGGCCTGCTGCATGGCGACTGCATCACCATCACCGGCAAGACCGTGGCCGAGAACCTGGCCGAGGTGCCGGATCTCAGCCCCGAGCAGGAGGTGATCCGCGAGGTGAACAACCCCATGTACGAGCAGGGCCATCTGGCCATCCTGCGCGGCAACCTCTCGCCCGAGGGCTGCGTGGCCAAGATCACCGGCCTGAAGAACCCTGTGATCACCGGTCCGGCCCGCGTCTTTGACGACGAGCAGAGCGCCCTGGCCGCCATCATGGCCGGCAAGATCCAGGCCGGCGATGTGATGGTGCTGCGCTATCTGGGCCCCAAGGGCGGCCCGGGCATGCCCGAGATGCTGGCCCCCACCGGCGCCCTGATCGGCCAGGGCCTGGGCGAGAGTGTGGGCCTGATCACCGACGGCCGCTTCTCAGGCGGCACCTGGGGCATGGTGGTCGGCCATGTGGCGCCCGAGGCCTACGAGGGCGGCACCATCGCCCTGGTGCATGAGGGCGACTCCATCACCATCGACGCCCACAAGCTGCAGCTGGAGCTGCATGTGGACGCGGCCGAACTGGCCCGCCGCAAGGCCGCCTGGGTCAAGCCCGCTCCGCGCTACACCCGCGGCGTGCTGGCCAAGTTCGCCAGGAACGCCTCCAGCGCCAGCTCGGGCGCCGTGCTAGACAAGTTCGAGTGATGCCGAAGCGCTGAGCGAATGGAAAAAGGGCGCCGATGGCGCCCTTTGCATTTGGCGGATCTGGCGCCGAACTCAGCGCCGGCGCTGCTTCTCGCCCTGCCCCAGCGCGTCCAGCGCCTTCTGGCGCCGCGCTTCCTTCTTCTCGTCCATGCGCTGCATCGCGCGCTTCTGGGTCAGGCCGCTGGAGTCCGCCCAGAGCCACCAGAGCGCGGCGGCCGCAAAGGGCGACAGCACCAGCAGCCAGCTCCAGTCAGCCACCGGCACCACGCCAAGCGCCTTGAGCAAAAGCAACAAGACCCCGATCAGCACAAACCACATGCGCCCAACTCCTCGATTTGCTCCGTAAGGCCATTGCCGCCATGCCTACAATGGCTGCTCGGCTTTCCTGCCAGGACTGTAGTGCAGATTGCCCGACACCCCAGCAAGAACCTGAGATGCAAGAGAACGAAAGGAAGCCATGAAGTCCTCTCTGATCGCCCTGGCCGCCATGGCCGCTTCCCTGGCCGCCCCGGCCGCCTTCGCCAATGCCGAACTGGCGCAGAAGAAAAACTGCATGGCCTGCCATGCGGTGGACAAGAAGATCGTCGGCCCGGCCTACAAGGATGTGGCGGCCAAGTACGCCAAGGACAAGGACGCCGTGGCCAAGCTGTCCGAGAAGATCATCAAGGGCGGCTCCGGCGTCTGGGGCCCCGTGCCCATGCCGCCGAATGCCCAGGTCTCGCCCGACGAAGCCAAGCAGCTGGCCACCTGGGTGCTGAGCATCAAGTGAGCCCGCAGCGCCGGGCTTGACCCGGCGAAGAAAGAAAAGGTCGACCTCGGTCGACCTTTTTTCTTGCCCGAACCGTCCTAGCGCACCAGGGGTCGGGTCTTGCGGCGCAGAGACAAGGCCCCTATGCCGGCCAGGCCGCCCAGCATCAACAGCCAGGTTTGCGGCTCCGGCACGCTCAGGGCCATGGCTTCAGAGAGTCCCACCAGGGCCATGGGGTCACCGCTGAACTCGTAGAAGCTCTGCCCCGCCGTATTGGTGGCCACATTCCAGCTCGCCGTTACCGCCTGCCCCAGCTTGCCCGACAGCGGATCCAGGGGCTTGTAGGACATGCTCATCTGCTTGAACACGAACTCGCCGTTCAGGCCGGGCGTCCCCCCTGCGCTGCCCGCCACGGCAAGCTTGGTGTAGAACACATCGCTGAAGACCATGGAGAAAAAGCTCTCCGGCGCCTTGCCACCGAGGCCTTTCACCACATCCAGGGTGACCGTCTTGCTGCTGGTGCCCTTGACCAGCTGGGTGAACAGGCGCGGGTAGGCGGCATCCAGCGACTGCGTCCAGATGAACGGGCCGGGCTGGGCCTTGCCCACGGCCGCGCCGGTGCCTTTGACGAAACTGCTCTCGGCACTGACCTGCCAGGACCAGTGCTCCACCTCGCTCCAGCCTGGATGGTTCTTGTCCACGGAGGCCCCCTTGATGGCCACGCCCGAGGAATCGGTGAACTGCAGGAAGGTGTCGGCCGCCGCCCGGGCGGTGAGGGGCAGCACCGTCAGCACGGCGCTGGTCAGCAGAGAAGCGAAAACAGTCTTGAAGCGCATGGTGAGGCTTTCCGAACAAGGACCGAAAACCTCGCAACCACCGTGGCGCAAAGCTCGGCGGCGCATCATGGTCCGCCACAGCGGCGCCCCGGTATCCCTAGCGCTCCCGCGCCTGTCCGCTGAACAGGTGACGGCTCAGACGCGCTCCGGCTGGCGCAGCAGCCGCCGCCACTGCCCCTCGGCATCGCACCAGCGCAGGCTGCCATCGATCTGCAGCTCCAGGCGCTCGGGCAGCACGCGGCTCAGGGCCTGGTCGGCCGCGGCCGCGGCGCGCAGGGGGTAGCGCATGGCCAGGCCATAGCGGCGCCGGCTGCGCAGCAGCAGGCCCTGACCCGGACCGCCCTCCAGCAGGTCCAGGCTGCAGCCGTCCTCGGCCAGGTAATGCCCCGGGGAAAAACCCGGGTCCAGGGCTCGGGCCTGCGGCGCCTCGGCGCACAGCAGCGGCAGGCCCTCCTCGCCCATGGAGAGCTGGGCCAGCTCGCGCGCCAGGCGCTCCACCGGCAGGCCGAAGACATTGGCCAGCACCACCACGGCCCCGCCCTGGGGCAGCAGGCTCATATAGGCGAAAAAGCCATTCACATCGCCGAAGTGCTGGGGCAGGCGCCAGCTCTGTGCGCCCAGGCGCCAGTGGCCCGCGCTGAAGCCGCAGGCCAGGCTGCGGTGCTCCACATCCAGCATCAGGGCACGGCCTCCGGGCGCCAGCACCCGCCCCGCGTCGAGGGCTTGCAGCCAGCGCAGCACATCCAGGGCGCTGCCCACCAGATCGAAGGCCCCCCAGGCCAGCCCCATGTCCAGGGCTTCCGCATAGCGCCAGCCGGCGTCGTAGACACGGCCCCGCGCCGCGCCCTCCAGCACGCAGCGCCCGTCGTCGGCGGCCAGGCTGTCCAGCTCCAGGGGTTCGAACAGGCGCTCGCGCCGGTAGCTGGCGAAATCGCGCTGCGTCAGCTGCTCGACGATGGCCGCCAGCAGCACGTAGCCGCCATTGCTATAGGCCTCCAAGGCGCCGGGCGGGGCCAGGGGGGCCAGCTCGTGCAGCCAGTCCAGCAGCTGGGTCGGGCTGTGGGGCAGACGCATGCGCTGCCCCCAGTAGTCGGGCGCGGCCGTGTAGTTGGACAGGCCGGCGCGATGCTGCAGCAGATGCAGCACCGTGATCTCGCGCGCCCAGGGAAAGCGGGGAAAGAAGCGCGCCAGCGGCGTGTCCAGGGCGAGTCGGCCGGCCTGCACCTGCTGCAGCACCGCCGCCGCGGTGAAGCTCTTGCTCAGAGAGCCCAGGCGAAAGCGCGTGGTCGCGACATTGGGCAGGCCGTGCGCCGGATCCGCCAGCCCCCCCGAGGCCAGCAGGGGCGCCGCCTGGGGCCCCGCGCCGGGCAGGGCCAGGGCCACGCTGCCCTGCAGGCAGTCCCGCGCACGCCAGGCGTCCAGATGGGTATGGATGCGGGTGTGCAGGGCGCTGGCGGACATGAAGGGCGGACAAAGCAATGAACGGAATGCCATCCATGCTGAACGCCGTGCATGAAGCGAGGCTCAAGCGCCGCAAAAGCGAACGGCCGCTGTCGCGGCCGTCCAACATCCAGCGGGCACCCAGCCCGCAGCAACTCAATAAGCCTGACCCAGCTGTTCCAGGATGGCCGGGTTCTCCAGCGTGCTGGTGTCCTGCGTCACCGACTCGCCCTTGGCCACCGAGCGCAGCAGGCGGCGCATGATCTTGCCGCTGCGGGTCTTGGGCAGGTTGTCGCCGAAGCGGATGTCCTTGGGCTTGGCGATGGGGCCGATTTCCTTGGCCACATGGTCGCGCAGCTGCTTGGCAATCGCCTTGGCTTCGTCACCGCTGGGGCGCGGACGCTTGAGCACCACGAAGGCGCAGATGGCCTCGCCCGTGGTGTCGTCCGGGCGGCCCACCACGGCGGCTTCCGCCACCAGCTCGGTGCAGCTGACCAGGGCCGACTCGATCTCCATGGTGCCCATGCGGTGACCGGACACGTTCAGCACATCGTCGATGCGGCCGGTGATGGTGAAGTAGCCGGTCTCCGCGTCGCGGATGGCGCCATCGCCCGCCAGGTAGTAGCCCTTGAGCTCGCTGGGGTAGTAGCTCTTCTTGAAGCGCTCCGGGTCGCCCCAGATGGTGCGGATCATCGAGGGCCAGGGCTTCTTCACCACCAGGATGCCGCCCTGGCCATTGGGCACATCGTTGCCCAGCTCGTCCACAATGGCAGCGGTGATACCCGGGAAGGGCAAGGTGCAGGAGCCCGGCACCAGGGGCGTGGCGCCCGGCAGCGGCGTGATCATGTGGCCGCCGGTCTCGGTCTGCCAGAAGGTGTCCACGATGGGGCAGCGGCTGCCGCCCACATGCTGGTGATACCACTCCCAGGCGGCGGGGTTGATGGGCTCGCCCACCGAGCCCAGCAGGCGCAGGCTCGTCAGGTCGTAGTTCTTGGGATGCACCGCCTCATTGGTCTCGGCCGCCTTGATCAGGGAGCGGATGGCCGTGGGCGCGGTGTAGAAGATGGAGACCTTGTGCTTCTGGATCATCTGCCAGAAGCGGCCGGCATCCGGGTAGGTGGGCACGCCCTCGAACACGATCTCGGTGCCGCCCAGGGCCAGGGGGCCGTAGCTGATATAGGTGTGGCCCGTGACCCAGCCGATATCGGCCGTGCACCAGAACACATCATCGGGCTTGAGGTCGAAGGTCCACTTGGTGGTCAGGGCCGCATGCAGCAGATAGCCGCCGGTGCTGTGCTGCACGCCCTTGGGCTTGCCGGTGGAGCCCGAGGTGTAGAGCAGGAAGAGCGGATGCTCGGCCTCCACCCATTCCGGCGCGCACTCGCTGCTCTGGCCTTCCAGCACTTCATGCAGCCAGAGATCGCGGCCGGCCACCCAGCCGATGCTGCCGCCGGTGCGCCGGTAGACGATCACATCCTTGAGCGTGGGGCAGCTGTTGTCGGCCAGGGCTTCGTCCACGATGGCCTTGAGCGGCAGCTGCTTGCCGCCGCGCACCTGCTCGTCGGCCGTGATCACCATCACCGCGCCGGCGTCCTGCACGCGGTCGCGCAGGCTCTGGGCCGAGAAGCCGCCGAACACCACCGAGTGGGTGGCGCCGATGCGGGCACAGGCCTGCATGGCGGCCACGCCCTCCACCGACATGGGCATGTAGATGACCACGCGGTCACCCTTCTTCACGCCGCGCGCCTTCAGCGCATTGGCCAGGCGCGAGACCTTGGCCAGCAACTCGCTGTAACTAACGCGGCTGACCTCGCCGTTGTCGGCCTCGAAGATCAGGGCGGTTTTGTCACCCAGGCCGCGCTCCACATTGCGGTCCAGGCAGTTGTAGGAGACGTTCAGGCGGCCGTCCTCGAACCACTTGAAGAAGGGCGCGTCGCTGTCGTTCAGCACCTTGGTGAAGGGGGTCTGCCAGCTGATCAGCTCGCGGGCCAGACGGGCCCAGAAGCCCTGGTAGTCGGCCTCGGCCTCGGCCACCAGGGCCTGGTAGCCGTCCATGCCCTTGACGTGGGCGTTCGCGCTCCAATCCGCGCTGGGCAGATATTGCTTGCTCTGCGACATGGCTGTCTCCTCGATGCCGGGATTTGCTTTGAAAACTGCGTGCACTGTGCGTGCCGTCTCTGACGAAGCGCTTACTCTAGCGCCGTAACTGCCTGTCCCCCGGGGGCCGCCGCTGTCATGTGCGGGCCCTAGAATCCCGCCCCAACGAGCTTCGCCCTGCGCCCCATGAACAACGCCAACCGCCCTCTTCGCCCCCTGCCCAACCTCATCTTCATGAGCCGCTGGCTGCAGCTGCCGCTGTACCTCGGCTTGATCCTGGCCCAGGCGGTCTATGTCTTCCAGTTCTGGACCGAGCTGGTGCACCTGGTGGAAGCCGCCTTTGGCAACCAGGACGCCCTGGCCATGCTGGTCAAGAGCATCGGCTACAAGGCCACGCCCATCAAGGACGCCGCCGGTCTGGTCATCGGCTATGAGCCCCTGGCCAAGCTCAACGAAACCATCCTGATGCTGGTGGTGCTGGGCCTGATCGACGTGGTGATGATCTCCAATCTGCTGATCATGGTGATCGTGGGCGGCTACGAGACCTTTGTCTCGCGCATGCATCTGGAGGGCCACCCCGACCAGCCCGAGTGGCTCAGCCATGTGAACGCCTCGGTGCTCAAGGTCAAGCTGGCCACGGCCATCATCGGCATCTCCTCCATCCATCTGCTCAAGACCTTCATCAACGCCGACAACTACAGCGAGAAGGTGCTGATCTGGCAGACCCTGATCCATGTGGCCTTCCTGTTCTCGGCCCTGGCCATCGCCGCGGCCGACCGCCTGATGAGCCACAACAGCGGCGGCGACGACAAGCACTGAAGCCCTGCGCACTCACAAGCAAGAAGGCCGGAATGCCCGCGGGCATTCCGGCCTTTTTCATGGGCGAGGCGGCGAAGCTTCAGCGGCCGCGGCCCGCCCGCGCCAGGATCAGCGCGCCCAGCACGCCCGATATCAAGGAGCCACCCAGCACGCCCAGCTTGACCCGCGTTTCGAAGCTGGGATCCAGGCCGGCAAAGGCCAGGCCACCGATGAACAGGCTCATGGTGAAGCCGATGCCGCAAAGCACGCAGACGCCGAAGAACTGCGTCCAGCTTGCGCCCGCGGGCCGCTGGGCCAGGCCCAGGCGCACCAGCAGCCAGGAGGCACCGAACACCCCCACCGCCTTGCCCAGCAGCAGGCCCAGGGCGATGCCCAGGGGCAGCGGGTCCAGCAGGGCTGCTGGGCTCAGGCCCTGCAGGGACACGCCGGCATTGGCAAAGGCGAACATGGGCAGGATCAGGAAGGCCACCCAGGGGTGCAGGCCATGCTCCAGGGTCTCCAGCGGCGAGTGATCGTGCTGGGCATCACCCTGCATGGGAATGAAGAGCGCGGTGGCCACGCCCGCCAGCGTGGCATGCACGCCGGACTTGAGCACGCACAGCCACAGCAGCAGGCCCAGGGCCAGGTACACATCCAGGCGCTTCACCCCGGCCCGGTTCAGCAGGGCCAGGCCGGCCAGGCAGGCCGCCGCGCCCAGCAGCATCAGGGGCGAGAGCTGGTGGGTGTAAAAGAGCGCGATCACGATGATGGCGCCCAGGTCGTCGATGATGGCCACCGCGGTCAGGAAGACCTTGAGCGAGGCCGGCACCCGCGAGCCCTGCAGCATCAGGATGCCGATGGCAAAGGCGATGTCGGTGGCCGCCGGAATGGCCCAGCCGCGCAGCGCCACCGCATCGCCCCAGTTGATGCCGGTGTAGATCAGGGCCGGCACCACCATGCCGCCCAGGGCGGCCACGGCGGGCAGCACCGCCTGCGAGCGGGTGGAGAGCTCGCCCGCCACGAACTCGCGCTTGATCTCCAGGCCCACCAGCAGGAAGAAGACCGCCATCCACAGATCGTTGACCCAGACGATCAGAGGCTTGGCCAGCACCAGCCAGTCGCCGCCGATGCGCAGCTCGCCCGGCACCTGGGTGAAGGCCTGGTACCAGGCCGAGAGCGCGGAGTTGCTGATCAGGAGGGCCGCCACGGCGGCCAGGGCCAGCACAATGCCGCCGCTTGACTCACTGGCAAAGAACTTCCTCAATCTTGGCGTCATCGGCACTCCTTCCTCGGCTTCAGTAAACTGGCGCCCGAGTTTCTCAGAGTTTCCCCTCTAGCCCGGACCGCCCCGCCATGAGCACCACGATCAAGTACGCCGACCTCGTCGAGAGCGTCAGCGCCGCCCTGCAGTACATCAGCTACTACCACCCGGCCGACTACATCCAGCACCTGGCCCGCGCCTACGAGCGTGAGCAGAGCGCGGCGGCCAAGGATGCGATCGCGCAGATCCTGACCAACTCGCGCATGTGCGCCGAAGGCCGCCGCCCGATCTGCCAGGACACCGGCATCGTCAACGTCTTCCTGAAGATCGGCATGGACGTGCGCTGGGCGGACTTCCCCGGCTCCATCCAGGATGCGGTCAACGAGGGCGTGCGCCGCGCCTACAACCACCCGGACAACAAGCTGCGCGCCTCGGTGCTGGCCGACCCCATCTTCGAGCGCAAGAACACCAAGGACAACACGCCCGCGGTGATCTTCATGGAAGTCGTGCCCGGCAATACCGTGGACGTGATCGTCGCGGCCAAGGGCGGCGGCTCCGAGAACAAGAGCAAGGTCTATATGCTCAACCCCAGCGACAACATCGTCGACTGGGTGCTCAAGACCGTGCCGACCATGGGCGCGGGCTGGTGCCCGCCGGGCATGCTGGGCATTGGCGTTGGCGGCACGGCCGAGAAGGCCGCCCTGCTGGCCAAGGAAGCCCTGATGGACGACATCGATATGTACGAGCTGCTGGAGCGCGGCCCCCAGAACAAGCTGGAGGAACTGCGCATCGAGCTCTACGAGAAGGTCAATGCCCTGGGCATCGGCGCGCAGGGTCTGGGCGGCCTGACCACGGTGCTGGACGTCAAGATCAAGACCTACCCGACGCATGCGGCCAGCAAGCCGATCGCGATGATCCCCAACTGCGCGGCCACCCGCCACGCTCACTTCGTGCTGGACGGCTCGGGCCCCTCCTACCTGGAAGCGCCCAGTCTGGACCTGTGGCCCGATGTGCACTGGGCGCCGGACTACAACAAGAGCAAGCGCGTGGACCTGAACGCGCTGACGCCTGCTGAAGTCGCCAGCTGGACGCCCGGCCAGACCCTGCTGCTCAACGGCAAGATGCTGACCGGCCGCGATGCCGCGCACAAGCGCATCCAGGACATGCTGGCCAAGGGTGAGAAGCTGCCGGTGGACTTCACCAACCGCGTCATCTACTACGTGGGCCCGGTCGATCCGGTGCGCGACGAGGTGGTCGGCCCGGCCGGCCCCACCACCGCCACCCGCATGGACAAGTTCACCGAGATGATGCTGGCCCAGACCGGCCTGATCGCGATGATCGGCAAGGCCGAGCGCGGCCCGGTCGCCATCGAAGCCATCAAGCAGCACAAGTCGGCCTATCTGATGGCCGTGGGCGGCTCGGCCTATCTGGTGTCCAAGGCCATCAAGGCCGCCAAGGTGGTGGGCTTCGAGGACCTGGGCATGGAAGCCATCTACGAGTTCGACGTGGTGGACATGCCCGTGACCGTGGCCGTGGATGCCGGCGGCACCAGCGCCCACATCACCGGCCCGGCCGAATGGGCCGACAAGATCAGCCAGGGCAAGATCGGCAAGATCCCCGTCACTGTGGCCTGATCGCCGCGGCGCTCAGCCCCGCGCACCCCAAAAGGGGGAAAACTGAGCGCCGCGCATTGACCCTCCGCGCCGGGCACCGTACGCTTGCCCGGCAGCGCCGCCCGGCCTCCGAGGCGGCGCCAGGGAGGCTCAATGAAAGCCGCGTCTGCCGGGTCCCTGCTGGGACTCCTGCTCCAGCCCCTGCTGGCCGGAGCCCTGACCCTGCGTTTCGCCCCCGAGGCGGACTATGGGCCTTTCGTCTTCGCCGATGCCCAGGGCCAGGCCCGGGGCCTCTCGGTGGAGCTGCTGCAGGCCCTGGCACCGCTGGGGGGCTTTCAGATCCAGACCCTGCCGGCGCGCAGCCTGCACGAGCATCTGGCTGCCGTCCAGCGCGGCGAGGTGGATCTGCTCTCCTCCCTGCGCCCCACGGCCGAACGCAGCCGCTATCTGGCCTTCACCGAGCCCTATGTGGTGGTGCCAGCGGTGCTGGTGCTCCCGCCCGGCCAGGCACATCAGCAGACGCTGCAAGCCCTGCAGGGCCAGGTGCTGGGCGTGGGCCGCGGCTATGCGGTGGAGTCCTTTGTGCGGGAGCGCTACCCCGCGGTGCAGTGGCAGAGCTTCACGGACGACCATCAGGCCCTGCTGGCCATGGGGCGGGGCGAAATCCGCGGCCTGGTGGCCGACATGGCCTCGCTGCACTTCCTGAGCCAGCGCGGCACCGCCGCGCCGCGCTACGAGATCCACCAGCACATCGGCTTTGAGTACCCTCTGAGCTTCGCCTACCCGCTCGCGCGGGAGGACATTGGCGAGCGCCTGCGCACGGCCTTGCGGGCCCTGCCGCCCCAGACCCGGGGTGAGATCGTTCAGCGCTGGATTCCCGCGGGGCTGAATGCCTACGAGGACCCGCGCCAGGGCGATCTGCGCCTGCTGGCCGTGGCCTGCATCGCCGCAGGCCTGCTGGGCCTGTACCTGATGCGGCGCACCCTGAGCCGGCAGGCCCGGGCATGAAGCCGCAGCCCAGCCCGCCGGAGTCTGCAGCCCCGGCCCTGCCCCGCCCGCGCCTGCTGCGCACCGCACTCTTCTGGGGTGGGCTGAGCCTGCTGGCCGCCCTGGCCTGCATCCTGCTGATGCGCCGCCCCGGCAGCATGGCGCCGCTGTGGCTGAGCAACTGCCTGATGGCCTGCGCCATGCTGGCCCATCCCCCCCGCCGCTGGCCCGCCCTGCTGAGCGCCCAGGCCCTGGCGGTGCTGGGGGCCAATGTGCTGTGCGGCACACCCTGGCTGCCGAACCTGGTCTTTGCCAGCGGCAATCTGCTGGAAACCTGGGCCGCCGCCTGGCTGCTGCGCCGGCACGGTCAGGTGGCGAGCCTCAGCCACGAACCCGGCGCCCTTCTGCGGGCTCTGCTGCTGGGCCCGGGCCTGGCGGCGGGCTTGGGTGCGCTATTGGGCAGCGCCTGCCTGATGCTGGTGCAGCCGGAGCAGCACTTCGCCGGGGTCCTCACCACCTGGTGGCTGGGCGCCGCCCTGGGCTGGATCTGCCTGCTGCCCGGTGCCAGCCTCTTGCTGGCCCTGGGCTGGCACCAGACCCTGCAGCGCTGCCTGCAGCCCCTGCAGCTGCCCCTGGCCCTGCTGGTCTGCGGCGTGAGCCTGCTGGCCTTCGGCAGCCTGCCCTACCCCTATGTGTACATCGCCACCGCCGGCATGCTGGTGGCCTACAGCGGCGGCTTCGCTGCCGCGAGTCTCGCCGCGCCCATCACCGTGGCCAGCTGCTTCAGCCTCATCGGCCTGGGCCTGATGGTGCTGCCGCCGCAGACCGGTCCGGCCGCCGACGCCCTGCACCTGCTGCCCCTGTTGCTGGCCGTGATCAGCCCGCTGATGCTGGGCGCGGCGCTGGAGCAGAGCCGCCGGCGCAATGCGGAGCAGCTGGCCCGCCGCGAAGCCCGCTACCGCAGCCTCTACACCCGGGCGCCCACCCTGCTGCACTCCACCGATATCGAGGGGCGGCTGCTGAGCGTCAGCGCCGCCTGGCTGCAGCACCTGGGCTATCGCGAATCGGAGGTGCTGGGCCGCAAGGTCTCGGACTTTCTGAGCCTGGATCCGCAGGCCCTGCGGTCCGCCCGGGACCTGCCCGTGCTCACGGCCGGCGAGAGCGTGCACGACCTGCCCATGCTGGCGCGCCGGGCCGACGGGCGGCTGCGCCGGGTGCGTCTGTCCATGGTCTGGGAGCAGGACGCCGGGCGCGAGCAGGGCCTGTGCAGCATGGCCACGCTGCGCGATGTGACCGAGGAAAGCGCCCTGCTGCAGCGCCTGGACGAGGAGCGCCAGCTGCTGCAAACCACCCTGGGCTCGATTGCCGATGGCGTGATCAGCAGCGACGAGCTGGGCCATATCCGCTTCATCAACCCCGCCGCCTCACGCCTGTGCGGCTGGGAGCGTGCGGCGGCCCAGGGCCGCCCCGCCGCCCAGGTGCTGCAGCTGCGTGCCGCGGACGAGGGCGGCGCGCCCATCGCACCGGTGGAAGCCTGCCTGCGCAGCGGCGCGCTCGAGCTGCTGCCGCCCGACTGCGTGCTGCAGGCCCAGGACGGCCGCCTGCATGCCGTGACCGGCAGCGCCTCGCCCATCCACGAGGCCCAGGGCCGGCTGCGCGGCGTGGTGCTGGTCTTCCAGGACGTGAGCCGCGCACGCGAGGACGCACGCCGGCTCAACCATATGGCCCACCACGACGCGCTCACCGGCCTGCCCAACCGTGTGCTGCTGATGGACCGCATCGAACAGGCCTGCGCCAATGCCACGCGCAAGGGCCAGGGTTTTGCCATCGGCTTTCTGGACCTGGACCACTTCAAGCTCATCAATGACACTCTGGGCCATGCCGTGGGTGACGAGCTGCTGCAAAGCGTGGCGCAGCGCCTCTCGGCCGAGCTGCGCAGCACCGACACGGTCTGCCGCCTGGGCGGCGACGAGTTCGTGCTGCTGCTCAGCGATGTGAGCAGCGCCCAGCATGCCCTGCTGGTGGCGCAGAAGCTGTTGCAGCAGGTGGCCCTGCCCCTGGATCTGGGCGGGCGCGAGGTCAGTGCCAGCCTCAGCATCGGTCTGGCGCTCTACCCCGGGGACGGGCAGAACGCCGAGGAGCTGATGAAGCATGCCGATATCGCGCTCTACCGCGCCAAGCAGCTGGGACGCAACCGCTGCTGCCTCTATGACCCCGCCATGGCCGTGGCCGCGGCCCAGCGCCTGCAGATGGCCCAGCAGCTGCGCCAGGACATGGGCAAGGACAGGCTCTACCTGGTTCTGCAGCCCCAGATGGACGTGGACCGGGGCGAGTACGTGGGCGCCGAGGCCCTGCTGCGCTGGCGCACCGAGCAGGGCGGCGAGATCAGCCCCGGCGAATTCATCCCGGTGGCCGAGGAGAGCGGCCTGATGGTGGAGCTGGGCCGCCATGTGCTGGCCCTGATGGGCCAGCTGCTGCTGGAACGCAGCGATCTGCGCGACTCCAGCCTGCGCCTTGCCCTGAATGTCTCGCCCCAGCAGCTGGTCGATCCCCAGTTCCCGGAAGATGTGGACCGCCTGCTGCGCCGCACCGGTCTCACGGCGGGCCGGCTGGAGCTGGAGATCACCGAATCGGCCCTGATGGGCAGCCCCGACGAATCACGGCGGGCCTTGCTGCGGCTCAAGGCTCTGGGCGTGCGCCTGGCGGTGGACGACTTCGGCACCGGCTATTCCAGCCTCAGCCACCTCAAGCACTTCCCCATGGATGTGGTGAAGATCGACCGCTCCTTCGTCCAGGACCTGGATGCCAAGCCGGGCGACAGCGCCCTGGTGCGCGCCATCATCGCCATGGCCGAGAGCCTGGGCCTGGAATGCGTGGCCGAGGGCGTGGAGACCGAGGCCCAGATCCACCTGCTGCAGGGTCTGGGCTGCAAGCTGATGCAGGGCTACGCCTTTTCGCGCCCCCTGCCTCCGGCCGAGCTGCGGCTGTGGCCCGCCACGCCCACGCCGGGGGCCTGGCAGGAGCGACGCCTGCACTGAACCCCGGGCTCAGACCGTGGCGCGATGCAGCACGCGCTGCGGGAAGGGGATCTCGATGCCACGCTCATTGAACAGGCGCAGGATGGCCAGGTTCACCTCCGAGCGCGGACCGCCCTGCCCGTTCTCCGGATCGCCGATCCAGAAGTAGATGGTCAGCTCCAGCCCGTCGGCCGCGAAATTGCTCAGCTGCACCGAAGGCCCCGGCTCCTGCAGCACCCGCGAGACCTGGCGCACGCGCTCCACCATCAGGGGCATCAGGGCTTCCACATCGGTGCCGTAAGCCACCTGCACGATGGTGGACAGGATCACGCGCGGGTCGCTCAGCGAGAGGTTCTCCACCCGGGTGGTGATCAGGGTCTCATTGGGCACCACGGCCTCGCGCCCGCCCAGGGCGCGGATCACGGTGTAGCGGGTCTTGATATCGCTGATGCGACCCTCGAAGTTGTCGACCCGCACCATATCGCCGATGCGCAGCGAGCGCTCGGCCAGGATCACGAAGCCCGACACATAGTTGGCCGCCAGCTTCTGCAGGCCGAAACCGATGCCCACGCCCAGGGCGCCACCCAGCACGCCCAGGGCCGTGAGGTCGATGCCCGCGGCCGAGAGGGCGAACAGCAGGCCCACGAAGAGCAGCAAGGCGCGGGTGATGTTGGCGCCGATCTTGCGCAGCGAGAGGTCGTTGGTGACATTGCGCAGCAGGCGCGCCTCGATCACGGCCGAGAGCCACAGGGCCAGCATCAGCACCAGCACCGCGGTCAGCCCGCCCTCCAGCAGGGCGCGCAGCGAGACCTGGCTGCTGCCCATCTTCCAGCGTATGTCTTCCAGCTCATCCAGCAGGATGGGCAGCAGGCCGGTGATCCACAGCACCGAAGCGCCCCAGGCCAGCCAGGACACGCTGCGCTCCACCAGGCGCACCCAGCCCGAGTTGGGCAGGGCCGCGCGCAGCACCCGTGCCGTCAGGCGGATCACCAGCAGGGACAACAGCACCGGCACCACCAGCTTGAAGAGCGCCGGCGCCAGGCCCAGCTCGGGCAGCAGGCGGCGCGCGCCCAGGGCCACCAGCAGGGCCAGCACGGGGAAGAGCACGCCGTCCACCACATGGCGGCCGAAGAGCACCGATTGCGGCCCGGGCTCGCGGTCCAGATGCGCCTTCAGGCGCCACACCACCAGCCAGGCCAGGCCCAGACAGGCGAGCAGCAGACCCAGCTCCATCAGGGCGGCCGGCTTGGTCAGGGCCACGCCCAGGGCCCGCAGTTCTTCAAGAGTCATCGGATGATTCATGCACCGCATTGTCGCCGCTGCGCTCGGCAGCACCCCGGGGCCAGGGGCTGCGCGCCGGGCTCGGGCTTTGCTATCGTGCGGCCATCATGCCCATGCCCCGACACGAGCCCCCCCGCCCCGCCCCGAGCCGCCGCCGCTGGCTGGGCGCCGCCCTGCTGGGCGCGGCCCTGACGGCCGGCGCCCTGCCCGCCTGGAGCCAGGACCTGCCGGCCCTGGTGGCCCGCGCCAAGCCCTCGGTGCTGCTGGTGGGCACCTTCGGCGCGCTGGACAGCCCGCGCTTCAATTTCCGCGGCAGCGGCTTTGTGGTGGGCCAAGGCAACCTCGCCATCACCGGCGCCCATGTGCTGCCGCCCGATCCGCCGCCGGGCACCGAGCGCCGCCTGGCGGTGCAGGTCTATGGCGCCGACAAGCAGTGGAGCTTGCGCCTGGCCACGGTGCTGGCCAATGACCCGGCGCATGACGTGGCCCTGCTGCGCTTCGAAGGCCCCGCTGCCCCGCCCCTGCGCCTGGCGGGCGATGCCGCGCCGGCCGAGGGCAGCGATATCGCCATCATGGGCTTCCCGGTGGGCGGCCTGCTGGGCTACTCGCATGTGACGCATCGCGGCATCGTGGCCGCGATCACCGCCATCAGCCTGCCCACGCCCAATGCCCAGAGCCTGAACGCCCGGGCCGTGGCCCAGCTGCGCCAGGGCGCCTTCGAGGTGCTGCAGCTGGACATCATCAGCTACCCCGGCAATAGCGGCGGCCCGGTGCTCGACATCGCCAGCGGCGAAGTCATCGGCGTGCTGAGCCTGGCCCTGATCAAGGGCACGCGCGAATCGGCGCTGAGCACGCCCACGGGCATCAGCTACGCCATGCCCGTGCGCCATGTGCGCGCCCTGCTGAACGAGGCCGGCGCCAAGCCCTGATGCCGGCGCGGGCACGCGGGGCTCAGACCCCGGCCAGGGCCCGCAGATGCACGCCGACGCTGCGCGCCAGCGCGCCCAAGTGGTAGCCGCCTTCCAGGCAGGACACCACGCGGCCGCGGGCATGGCGCTTGGCCACGTCCATCACGCGCAGGGTGATCCACTCATAGTCGGCCTCGGTCAGGCCCAGCTGGCCCAGATCGTCCTCGCGGTGGGCGTCGAAGCCGGCCGAGATGAAGACCATCTCGGGGCGGAAGCGCTCCAGGGCCGGCATCCACATGGCCTCGATCATCTCGCGCACCTCGCCGCCCTTGGTGTAGGGCGGCACCGGCACATTGACCATGTTCTCGCCCTTGGGCACGGCGCCGCTGAAAGGATAGAGCGGGTGCTGGAAGATGCTGACCATCAGCACGCGCTCGTCGCCGGCCAGGATGTCCTCGGTGCCATTGCCGTGGTGCACATCAAAGTCCACCACCGCCACGCGCTTGAGCCCGCGCTGGTCCAGGGCGTGGCGGGCGGCCACGGCCACATTGTTGAAGAAGCAGAAACCCATGGCCTGGTCGCGCGTGGCATGGTGGCCCGGCGGGCGCACCGCGCAGAAGGCGTTCTCCACCTGGCCGTCCAGCACCAGATCGGTGGCCTGCACCGCCGCGCCCGCCGCTTTGAGGGCGGCCGACCAGGTGTAGGGGTTGGCAATGGTGTCGGGATCGATGGCGCGGGACTCGCCGGTGGCCGCCAGGCCTTCCAGCAGATCGCGCAGATGGGTGACGTAAGCGCTGCTGTGCGCACGCTCCAGCGCCTGCTGGCTGGCATTGGCCGCCTCGAAGCGCTGCAGGGCCACGTCCAGGCCGGTGCCGATCAGCCAGTCCTCGATCGCGTCCAGACGCTGGGGGCATTCCGGGTGACCGGCACCCATCTCATGGCGCCGGCAATCGGCATGGCTGATGAAGGCGGTAGACATGGCGCTGACGCGGGGATGGTGTCCCGGGATTTGAGTTATGGTTTCTCGCATGACGCTCAAGGAAGCCGCATCCCCCGCCGCTGCGCTGGCCGGGCCGCTCGAGGCGCTGCAGCGCCAGATTAGCACGATCATCAAGGGCAAGCCGGCCCAGATCCAGGACTGTGTGGCCTGTCTGATCGCCGGCGGCCACCTGTTGATCGAAGACCTGCCAGGGGTGGGCAAGACCACCCTGGCCCACACGCTCTCGGTCTGCCTGGGCCTGCGTTTCTCGCGGGTGCAGTTCACCTCGGACCTGATGCCCTCGGACCTGCTGGGTGTCTCGGTCTACGAGCGCGACAGCGCCCGCTTCGCCTTCCACCCCGGTCCGGTCTTCGCCCAGGTGCTGCTGGCCGACGAGATCAACCGCGCCGGCCCCAAGACCCAGAGCGCCCTGCTGGAGGCCATGGAGGAGCAGCAGGTCAGCGTGGACGGCCAGACCCATGCCCTGCCCCGGCCCTTCTTCGTGATTGCCACGCAGAACCCCAGCGAGCAGCTGGGCACCTACCCCCTGCCCGAGTCGCAGCTGGACCGTTTCCTGATGCGCATCTCCCTGGGCTACCCCGATGCCCAGGCCGAGCGCGAGCTGCTGATGGGCGAGGACAGCCGGGAGGCCATCAAGGCCCTGCGGCCGGTGATGACGCCCGAGCAGCTGCTGCAGGCCCAGGCCGCCGTGCGCCAGGTGCATGCCGCACCGGCCTTGCTGGACTATCTGCAGGCCTTGCTGGCCGCCACCCGCTCGGGCCAGTGGTTCGTCGAGGGCCTGAGCCCCCGCGCCGGCCTGGGCGTGCTGCGCGCCGCCCGCGCCCGCGCCCTGCTGGACCAGCGCGACTATGTCTCGCCCGACGATGTGCAGGCCATCCTGCCCCAGACCATTGCCCACCGCCTGCGCCCCAAGGCCGGCGCCGGTCGCGGCGCCCGCGAACAGGTGCGCGCCATGATCGAGGCCATTCCGCTTCCCTGACCATGAGTCTTGAGCGTGCATTGTCCGGGGCCCGGCCGGTGAGCGCGGCGCCATGAAGCTGCGGCAACGCTGGCAGGCCTGGTGGCTGGCCCGCCATCCGGCCAGCGACACCCACCACCTGGTCCAGCGCAATATCTACATCCTGCCCAGCCGGCCGGGCCTGTTCTTCTGCGCCACCCTGCTGGTGCTGCTGCTGGCCTCCATCAATGACCAGCTCAGCCTGGGCTATGCCCTGACCTTTCTGCTGGCCGGTGCCGGTTTTGCCTCCATGCACGCCACCCACGGCAATCTGCGCGGCCTGGCCCTGGACCTCAAGGCCCCCGTGCCCGGCCACGCCGGCAGCGATCTGCAGCTGGAGGTGCGTCTGCACAACAGCGGCCGCGCCCGCTACGGCATCGGCCTGCGCGTGGGCGGCGGCGAACCCGCCTGGGTGGATGTGCCCGCCGGCGGCCATGCCCTGCTGAGCCTGGCCTGCCCGGCCCCGCAGCGCGGCCTGATGAGCCTGCCCCTGCTGCGCATCGAGACCCGCTTCCCCCTGGGCCTGTTCGGCGCCTGGAGCCTGTGGCGGCCCGCCGCCCAGGTCTGGGTCTATCCCCGGCCGGAGGACTGCGCCCCGCCCCTGCCGGCCGAGGCCGCCAGCAGCGGGGACGGCAGCGCCAGCGCCGGCCAGCAGCGCCGCGGCGAGGACTTTGAAAGCGTGCGCCCCTACCAGCATGGCGACTCGCCCAAGCAGGTGCTCTGGAAGAAGGCCGCCCAGCAGGGCGACGGCCAGTTGCTGGTGCGCGAGACCCTGGCCCCCGCCAGCCGGCGGCGCTGGCTGCGCCTGGCCGACACCGCCGGCCTGGACTGGGAGGCCCGGCTCTCGCGCCTGACGGCCTGGGCCCTGGAGGCCGAGCACCGCGGCGAGCCCTGGGGCCTGAGCCTGGACGAATCGCAAAGCCTGGAGCCCGATCTGGGGGCGGCCCATCTGCAAGGGGCCATGCAAATGCTGGCGGCCGCGCCCGGCGGGGTGCAGCCATGAGCCGGGCCGCTACCCTGCCCGCCTGGCGCCTGCGCCTGGCCCATCTGCCGCGCGACACGCGCGACACCCTTTTTCTGCTGGCCACCATCGCCGCCACGGCCGCGCCGCACTGGGACCATGTGCCTCTGTGGTGCAGCCTGATGACGGGGTTGATGCTGTGCTGGCGCGGCCTGCTGGCCTGGCAGGGCCGACCCCTGCCCGGGCGCTGGGCCCTGCTGCTGCTGATCGCGGTGACGGCCGGCCTCACCCTGCTCACCCACCGCACCCTGCTGGGCCGGGAGCCGGGCATCACCATGCTCTTGATGCTCATGGCCATGAAGACCCTGGAGCTGCGCGCGCGCCGTGATGCCTTCGTGGTCTTCTTCCTGGGCTTCTTCCTGGTGCTGACCCAGTTCCTCTACTCGCAGTCCCTGCTCACCGGGCTGTGGACCCTGCTCAGCGTCTGGGCCCTGATGAGCGCCCTGGTGCTGGCCCAGATGCCTGTGGGCCAGCCCAGGCTGCGCCTGGCCGCGGCCCAGGCCGCGCGCACCACGGCCATGGGCCTGCCCCTGATGGTGCTGCTCTTCGTGCTCTTCCCGCGCATCGCGCCGCTGTGGGGCGTGCCCAGCGACGCCGTGGGCAAGACCGGCCTGTCCAACGAGATGCAGTTCGGCGCCATGAGCGAAATCGCCAATGACGACAGCATCGCCATGCGCCTGCGCTTCGAGGGCCCGCCCCCGCCACCCGAGGCTCTGTACTTCCGCGGCCCGGTGCTGGCCCGCTTCGACGGCCGCAGCTGGCGCGCCCTGGGTCCGGCCAATCCCTTCACCGCCTTTGGCGCCGCGCCCCGGGTGCGCGGCCCGGCCCTGCGCTACGAGCTGACCCTGGAGCCGCTGCGCCTGTCGGTGCTGCCCCTGCTGGAGTCCGGCCCCGAGGCGCCGGGCACGCGCCTGGAGGTGCAGGGCCTGAGCCTGTGGCGCTCGGCCGAGCTGCAATGGCTCTCGCCGCGGCCCATCACCGAACGCCTGCGCGTCCAGGCCCAGGCGCATCTGGACTACAGCAGCGGCCCCACCGAGATGCGCGGCAGCCTGCTGCCCTACCAGGAGCTGCCGCCGGGGCTGAACCCGCGCACCCTGGCCTGGGCCGCGGCCCTGCGCCGCGAGCGCCTGGAGGGACTGGAGCCCGCCGACTACGGGCCCGCCGCCATCACGGCCGTGCTCCAGCATCTGCGCCAGGCCGAGTTCATCTACACCCTCTCGCCCGGCCGCTACGGTGAGAACAGCCCGCATCTGGTGGACGAGTTCTGGCTGGACCGGCGCCTGGGCTTTTGCGAGCACTTTGCCGGCGCCTTCGTGGTGGTGATGCGGGCCCTGGGCCTGCCGGCGCGGGTGGTGACCGGCTTCCAGGGCGCGGACCGCGAGCTGCAGGACGGCTATCTGGTGGTGCGCAATGCCCAGGCCCATGCCTGGGCCGAGGTCTGGCTGCCCGGCCGCGGCTGGCAGCGCGTGGACCCCACCGCCGCCGTGGCGCCCGAGCGGGTGCAGGCCGGCCAGGCCCTGCAGGCCCCGCCCGGCGCCCTGGCCGGCACGGTCAATGCCCTGAGCCCGGCCCTGTGGCGCGGCGTGCTGCTGCTGCGCTCGGGCTGGGAATCGCTGAACAACCGCTGGCAGCAATACGTGCTGAACTACTCGCGCCAGGACCAGTTCGACCTGCTCAAGTCCATGGGCTGGAGCGCGCCGGACTGGCAGGCCCTGGGCCAGCTGGCGGCCGGCCTGATCGGTCTCATCGCCGCTGGCGGGGCGCTCTGGGTGGCCTGGCAGGCCCGGCCGCACGATGGCTGGAGCCAGCTGCGCGCCGGCCTGCTGCGCGAGCTGCGGCGCCTGGATGTGCCGGCCCAGGCTCACCAGGGCCCGCGCCACTGGGCCGGCCTGCTGCGCCAGCGCCATGGCCCGCGGGCCGCGGTCATGGAACGCCAGCTGCTGGAGCTGGAACGTCAGCGCTACGCCCCCGGCGCCGAATCACCGCCCCTGGGCTGGCGCGCCCGCCAGCGCCGTCTGCGGGCCTTCCGTGCCGCAGGCCGTATGCTGCGCACCCCGAGCTCTCCGAACACCACCGCGACCTGATGTCCCTGCTGTCCCGCCCCTTTCGTCCTCTCACCCTTGCCTTGCTGAGCCTGGGCCTGCTGGCTAGCGCCCAGGCCAGCACCTCGACCGATGCCCGGAAGAAGGCCCGCAAGGCCCCGCCGGCGAAGGTGGCCAAGGTGGCCAAGGCCGTGCCGGCCACGCCCTATGGCGAGCGCGAGGACCTGATGCAGTTCGCCCGCGAGCTGGCCACCCAGGAGGGCTGGGAAGAGGCCCCGCTGCGCGCCCTGATGGCCCAGGCGCGGCGCAACCCCACGGTGCAGCGCCTGATCATGCCGCCGCCCGCGGGCACGGCCAAGGACTGGGGCGCCTACCGCGCCCGCTTTGTGGAGCCGCGCCGCATCCAGGCCGGCCTTGCCTTCTGGGCCGCCAACGAGGACGCGCTGGCCCGGGCCGAGGCCCGCTTCGGCGTGCCGGCCGAGCTGATTGCCGGCCTGATCGGGGTGGAGACCTTCTACGGCCAGATCACCGGCGGCTTCTCGGTGCTGGATGCCCTGAGCACCCTGGCCTTCGACTTCCCGCCCGGCCGCAAGGACCGCAGCGCCTTCTTCCGCGAGGAGCTGGTGGAGTTTCTGCGCCTGTGCCGGCGCGAAGGCCTGGACCCCCTGGCCGTCAAAGGCTCCTACGCCGGCGCCATGGGCTGGCCGCAGTTCATGCCCGGCAGCTGGAACCGCCACGCCATCGACTTTGACGGCGACGGCCATGTGGACCTGATCAAGAGCCCGGCAGACGCCATCGGCTCGGTGGCCAACTACCTGGCCCGCCATGGCTGGCAGCCGGGCCTGCCCACGCACTACAGCGTGGCCGCGCCGGTGGAGACGGCCGAACGCGCGCGCCTGCTGGCGCCGGACATCCTGCCCAGCTTCAGCGCCGCCCAGTTCCAGGAGGCCGGTGCCCAGCTCAGCGAGGGCGGGCGCGAGCACCCCGGCCCCCTGGCCCTGGTGGAGCTGCAGATGGGCGAGAACGCGGCGCCGGTCTATGTGGCCGGCACCAGCAATTTCTACGCGCTCACGCGCTACAACTGGTCCAGCTACTACGCCATGGCCGTGATCGAGCTGGGCCGCACGCTCAAGGCCTACCGCAATCCGGCCGCTCAGCCCTGAGCGGCGGCCGTGCCGGCGGCGGCACGCGGCTTGCGGCTGCGCCGCGTGCCGTTGGCGCTGCTGCTGCTGCGAGCGGAAGAGCGGCGGACCGGCGCCGGCGCCGCCGGCGTCTGGGCCTCGACCTCGGGCACCAGGCCGCCCTCGTCCTCCCAGCGCTGCACCGCGCCTCGCAGATCGCGGCGCCGCTCCGGCCCGCCCAGGCGGCGGCCCCACAGATGCCGGGCCGCAGCGCCCAGCAGGGAGGCCGCGGCCAGCCAGGCCATGTGCTTGATAAGGGATCGTGCCATGCTCAGCTCCTTGCTGTGTCGCTCATGAACCCACGCTAGGTCGGGCGGGGGAAGATGGCTGTCGGGGGCGACCGGTGCACCGTGTAGGACCCGGCCCCGCGGGCGTTCAGGGCGGCGCGCCATCGGGCTCAGGCGGTCCCTCCAGGCCGGCCAGGGCAGCCTGGGTGGCTGGCGGCCGATCCTGCCAGTAACGCGGCCTGAGCCCGCGCTCGCAGCGAAAGGCCTGCGGCGCCTGGCTGCTCCAGTGCAAGGCGCCGCAGTCGGCCGTGTTGAGCACCGGCACGCCCGCCGCCTGGTAGCGCGCCAGCACCGGCGGCGCCGGGTGACCGAAGCGATTGCGGTAGCCGGCCTGGGCGAAGGCCAGCCGAGGGCGGGCCGCGGCCAGCAGGGCCGGGCTGGACGAGGTCTTGCTGCCATGGTGGGGCAGCATCAGCAGGTCCACCGGCGGCGGGGCCAGGTCTTGCTCCTGAGGGGCCTCGATATCGCCGGTCAGCAGCGCCTGGGCGCCCTGGGCCGAGCGCAGCAGCAGCACACAGGACAGGGCATTGGGCTTGAGCCCCTCGCGGGCGTAATCGGCCTCGCGCGGGTGCAAGAGCTCGAAGCTCACCCCGTCCCAGACCCAGCGCTGGCCGCGCTCGCAGCGGCGCCCCGCATAGGGCGAGTGCGGCGCCGTCACCGAGCTGTGCACCGCGCCCACCGGCAGGGCCGCCAGCAGGCTGAGTGCGCCGCCCACATGGTCCTGATCACGGTGGCTGAGCATCAGCACATCCAGCTCGCCCTGGCCCAGGGCACGCAGCAGCGGAACCAGCACGCGCTGGCCGGCGTCTGACTGCGGGCTGTACTGCGGCCCGCTGTCGTAGAGCAGGGCATGCGTCTGGGTGCGCACCAGCACCGCCGTGCCCTGCCCCACATCGGCCGCCAGCAGCTCGAACTGGCCCGGGCCAGGGCGTGGAATGGCCGGCCACAGCAGGGGCAGCATCAGCAGCAGGCCCGCCGGCCGCAGCCGCCAGGGCAAGGGCAGCACCAGCACCGCCGCACCCAGCAGGCCGGCCAGCTGGGCCCAGGGCGGCGCCACGGCCGCGCTCCACACCGCGCCGGGCAGGGCCGCCAGGGCCTGCAGATAGCGCATCAGGCCCAGCAAGACCCAGGCCGCCAGATCCCACAGCGGCGGCAGTAGCGCACCGGCCAGGGCCAGGGGCGTGATCAGCAGGCTCACCAGGGGAATGGCCAGCAGATTGGCCGCCAGGCCCACCAGGGAGAGCTGCTGGAAGTAGAGCAGGGTCAGTGGCGCCAGGCCCAGGGTGGCGATACCCTGGCTGCGCAGTGCGCCCAGGGCCTGGGCGCGCCAGCCCGTGCCGGGCGGACCGCCCGCCATCAGCAAGGCCACCGCGCCGAAGGAGAGCCAGAAGCCCGCCTGGCACAGGGCCCAAGGGTCGATCAGGCAGACCAGGGCGGCGCTGGCCAGCAGGCACAGCGGCCAGGGCCAGGCCAGCCCCGCCTGGCGCAGCAGGGCCAGGGCCAGCAGCATCCAGACCGTGCGCTGGGCCGGCACACCCCAGCCGGAAAAGAGCGCATAGCCCAGAGCCGCCAGCACCCCGGTCCAGCGCGCCAGCACCGGGGCCGGCAGCCACAGGCAGGCCGCGCCCGCACGCCGCCACAGCGCGCCGGCCAGCAGGCCCGCGCCCCAGCCGAACATGGTCACATGCACGCCGCTGATGGCCATCAGATGGCTCGTGCCGGTATCGCGGAACAGGGCCCAGTCGGCGCGCGCGATGGCAGCCTGGTCGCCCAGGCTCAGGGCCGCCAGCACGCCCGCGGCACCGGGCTCGGCCACCCGGGCCTGCAGGGCCTGGCGCAGGTCCTGGCGCGCGCGGTCTATCCAGCCATCCAGGCCCGTGGCGGAGGCCAGGCGTTCCCAGCGTCTGATCTGCCCCGTGGCCCGTAACTCCTGCTCGAAGAGCCAGAGCTCGTAGTCAAAGCCGTGGGGATTGGCCAGGCCATGCGGGCGCCGCAGCCGCACCAGCAGGCGCCAGCGCTCGCCCGGCCGCCATTGCGGCAAGGCCTGCTGGCCGGGCTGGGCATAGGCCGAGAGCAGCAGGCGCTGCGGTAGACGATCCAACGCCGGCGGCTCGGCGCTGGCGGCCGGGTCCTGCAGGCCTTCCAGGGCGAACGCGAAGCGCCAGCCCGGTGCCCCGCCCTGGCCCAGCAGGCTTTGGGGCAGGCTGTCCACCCGGCCCACCAGCCAGAGGTCTCGCCCCTCCCAGGCGGGCGGGAGTTCCTGGGCCAGGCGCTGCTGGGCGCGCCAGCCGGTCCAGGCCGCGCCCAGCAGCAGGGCGGCCAGGCAGAAGAAGGACAGATGCCAGGCGGGCCGCAGCCGGCGGCGCCACAGCTGGGCCATGGCCAGCAGCGCGGCAAGACCTGTCCCCAGCCAGACCCCGCTCGGTGCCAGCGCCGCCTGCTGATGCAGGCCCGCCATGCCGGCCAGGGCCGCCAGCAGGGGCAGGGCCAGGCGGCCCGGAGAGCTCCAGGTGGGTGAAGGCGCCGCGTAGCCCGGCTCGTCCTGCATGCCAGCGTCCTCCCTGCAGACGCATGTCTGACAGGGTTCTAGCGCGGGCGGGCCGGGCTCGCCAGCCCTGCCCTGCGAGCATCAGGGCCTTGCGGGCCGCCTGCCGGCGCTCAGGCGGGCAGGGCCAGGGCGCCGCGCGGCAGCTCCAGCAGCGGTACCCAGCGGCCCTCCACCCGCACCAGCAGGCGATACAGGCGCCGCACCGCGCCGCCGCAGCGGCCCAGGCGGGTCGCGCACATCCAGGCGGCATTGCGCAGGGCCTCGGCACTGGGGCGCTCACCTTGGCAGTCCTGGCGGGGGATCACCAGGCCGGCCTCCTGGGCACCGCTGCCGTCGCTGAACTCGGCGCGTGCCCGCAGCACGATGGTCCGGGGCGTGCTCAGCAGCAGCTCGGGCACGCGACCGGGGGGAAGAGGATGGTTGATGCGGTCCATGCCGCGATGCTAGGAAGGCGCCACAGGCAGGCCTGTCGGGCCGCGGCCCGGCCGCCTGTAGGACAAGACCTCATGCAGGGGCTGCCGACGCCAGCGTCAGCCGCCGTCCTACACGGGGGCGCGCCGCCGGACTATGCCGCCCACCCCGGCCCGCTCCCTAGACTGATTCCATCGGCTCACCCGGGCCGAGACCTCAACAAAGCATCGAGATCAACCAGGAAGGAGCCCACCATGATGTCCATCGCACGCCCCCTGCTCATCGCCAGCTTCAGCGCCCTGACGGCCCTGACCGTGCTGCCCGGCTGCGCCGTCAGCCGCGGCCAGTCCACGGTGGGCGAATACATCGACGACGCCGCCATCACCGCCGCGGTCAAGGCCCGCTTCGTGGAGGCCAAGACCGTGGATGCCGCGGCCGTCAAGGTCGAGACCCTCAATGGCGAGGTGATGCTGTCCGGCTTCGCCAAGAACAGCACCGAGAAGACCGATGCCGAGCGCCTGGCCCGCGAGGTCAAGGGCGTGAAGCTGGTCCGCAACGAGCTGACGGTGCGCTACTGATCGCCGTGCGCCCCGCCGCTGACGAACCCTGTCACTTCATAAGGAGTCCCCGATGATGAACCGCAAGCCCCAGACCCTGCTGACCCTGATCGCGGCCGGTGCCGCCATTGCCCTGGCCGCCTGCTCGCCCAAGGAGGAGCCCACCCAGGCCCCCACGCTGGAGCAGCAGTCCGCCGCCCAGCCCACGCCGGGCCAGCGCCTGGACCAGGCGATTGCCAGCACCGAGAAGCGCGCCGAGCAGGCGGGCCAGGCCCTGCAGCGCCAGGCCGATGAAGCCCGTGTGGCCGCTGGCGAAATGGCCCAGAAGGTGGAGTCCAAGGTCGAAGACGCCGCCATCACTGCCAATGTGAACGCCGAGCTGGCCAAGGACAGCAAGCTCAGCGCCCTGCGCATCGATGTGGACACGGTGGACGGTCGCGTGGCCCTGCGCGGCAAGGCGCCGGACGCTGCCTCGCGCGAACGCGCCACCCAGCTGGCCCTGGCCGTGAAGGGCGTGCGCAGCGTGGACAACCGCCTGGAGCTGCGCGGCTAAGCGCCTCGCCGGCCCGGCCCCGGCGGGGGCCGGCAGGGGCGGTGTAGGATGCGCGCCAACACGCATTCCCCCCCACGGGCACCGCCCCTGCCGAGTACGCACCATGAGCCAGAACTCTCCCGTCTACGCCCGCCTGCAAGAGCTGGGCATCACCCTGCCCCCCGTGGCCGTGCCGGTCGCCGCCTATGTGCCTTATGTGCGCAGCGGCAACCAGATCTTCCTCTCCGGCCATATCGCCAAGAAGGACGGCAAGCCCTGGGTCGGCCAGCTCGGCCGTGAGGTGGACACCGCCACCGGCAAGGCCGCGGCCCGCGCCATCGCCATCGACCTGATGGGCACCCTGCACGCCGCCACCGGCGGTGACCTGGGCAAGATCACCCGCATCGTCAAGCTGATGAGCCTGGTCAACAGCACGCCGGACTTCACCGAGCAGCATCTGGTGACCAACGGCGCCTCCGAGCTCTTCGCCGAGGTCTTCGGCCCCGAGGTGGGCGCGCATGCGCGCAGCGCCTTCGGCGTGGCCCAGATCCCCATGGGCGCCTGCGTGGAGATCGACCTGGTGGTCGAGGTCCAGCCGGAGGCCTGATGTACGCCCGACCGTCCAAGCCGCCGGCGCGGCTGCTGGCGGGCATCGCCCTGGCCGCCTTTGGCGGCGTGGGCATCGCCCTGATCGCCCAGCACCAGTTCCAGGTCAATCCCTGCGCCTGGTGCGTGATGCAGCGCGGCCTCTTCCTGCTGATCGGCGTCCTGGCTGCTCTGGGCTGGCTGGCCCAGCGCTGGCGTCCCGTGCGCCTGCTGAGCTTTGTGCTGATCCTGGCCCTGGCCGGCGCGGGTCTGGCCGCCGCCTACTACCAGCACGATGTGGCCTCCAAGATGGCCTCCTGCGCCATGACCCTGGCCGACCGCGTGGTCACCTGGCTCAATCTGGAGGAGCTCTGGCCGCCGGTCTTCATGATCACGGCCAACTGCGCCGAGGCCGCGGCCTACCGCCTGCTGGGCCTGCCCTACGAGCTCTGGAGCGCCGCCCTCTTCGCCCTGCTGGGCCTGGCCGCCCTGCTGGGCCTGGGCCAGAAGCGCTGAGCGGAGCCTCCCCCAAATGCAAGCCGCCCCTCGGGGCGGCTTTGTCTTTTCAGGGCCGACGCCGTTTCAGGCGCAGCAGTAACAGGCCCGCCAGCAGCAGCACGGCGCTCGCGGGCTCGGGCACGGCCGCCACGCCCCAGCTGGCCACCAGCATCAGCTGCGGGCCATAGAAATTGTTGAGGGCGATGCGCGCTGCCTGGCCGCCGGTCTCCAGGCTCAGCAGGCCGCTGTAGCTTTCGCCCAGGTAGAGCTCGTCGCCCAGCAGCAGGGTATCGCTGCCGAAGCCATCGGCCATGAGCAGCACGCCCTGGGCCGGGCCGCCGGCCAGCAGGCTGACGCGATCAAAGTTGTAGCCCTGGCGCAGCAGGGTGTGGCGCTGGGCCGCCCCCAGGGCCAGCTCGAAACTGCCGCTGCCGCTGAAGGACTGGGGCGAGGCGTAGACGCTGATGCGTGCCCCGTCCAGGCCCAGCACCGCCCCCTCAAAGCTCCAGAGCGCGGCCGAGGCATCGCCCAGCCCGCCCGCCTCCAGCGCCTGGGCTGCCGCCAGGCGTGCCAGCAGGGCCTCATCGTCCTGCGCCTCCACCAAGCCGCGCAGGGCGGCCAGATCCAGGGCCGGGCTCTGCTTCTGCACCGAGCTGGGCCCGGCCACCCGGCCCAGCTCGGGCCGGACCAGGGCCGCAAAGTTCCAGGCCAGGGCCGCCGCCTCATGCTCGGCCTGGAAGCTTGTGCTCCCGGGGGTCTGCAAGACCCGGCGCAGGGCCGCCACCTCGGCTGCGCCGGCCAGCCATTGCCCGGCCTCGCGCAGGGCGGGCTGGCGCGCCACTGCCTGGCTCGACAAGGGATGGAAGGCCTGGGCCACGCCGTAGTCCTGGGCGCGCAGCTGGGCGATATCCTGGGCCGCCAGGCGCAGGCGGGCGGCGGGGTCGGCGGCGGGCTGTGCGGCGGTGGCGGCCAGGGCATCGGCGGTGTAGGCCGACATGCTCTTGGCCTGGTACTGCCCCCCCAGCAGCAGGCGGCCGCTGAAGCCCGCCTGGGCCGAGTTCACCACCACGCCCGGCTGAAGGGTCTCCAGCTGGGTGTCCAGGCGCAGCTGCAGGCCCTGGATCAGGGCGGCCTGCGTGCCGGGCATCTGCACATCCAGCAGCAGGGCCCGGCTGAAGCCCACCGGCTCCTCGTTGCAGCGCAGCAGGCCGCTGCGGCAGTAGACGCGGCTGCCGGTGTTGAGGGTCTGGGCGCCGCCGCTGAGCAGGGCGCCGCTGGCCTGCACCACCGAATTCAGGCGCAGCAGATAGCGATCCTCCGCCGGCGGGCTGGCCACGCCGGGATCCAGCACGGACACCTCGTTGACGTAGTTCAGCGTCAGCTGCACCCGGCCCGACACCCAGTCGCCCAGGCGCGGGTTGAACAGGCGCTGGCGCAGCGCCGGGCTGTCGGCCGGCAGGCTCAGGCTGAGGCCGCCGGCCGCATCGGCGAAGGAGGCAATGTCCAGGCCCAACTCGGTGGCGATGAGGTTCTGGGCCGCGGCAGGGAGCTGAACCAGGGCCAGGGCCAGGGCCGGCAACAGGCTCAGGCCTCCGGCCCGGCCCAGGGCATGGGCCAGCCGGCGCCGGGCCGGCGGCTGGAGGGTGGCATCCGGATTCATCAGGGCTAGGGTTTGCATGGCGACACGTCTTTGAGCAGGATGCCGAAGATGCTGGCCAAGGCCGGGGCTCAAGTCCTGATGGAACTCTTAGGATTTGCTCAAGCTTTGATTTCTCCAGCCCCATCAATCACTTAGGGAGGGTCGATGAGCGAGGCAGAGCAGGCCGGATCCGCGCCTTGGCAGGTGCTGCAGATCGGGGACTGGGTGGCCGACCCCAGCCTGGACGAGCTGCGCCGGGGCGATCAGGTGCTCAAGATCGAGCCGCGCAAGATGCAGCTGCTGATGGCGCTGGCGCGCCGCCCCGGCCAGATGGTCAGCCAGGCCCAGCTGCTGGACGAGGTCTGGGCCGATGTGGTGGTGACGCCCAGCTCGGTCTACCAGTCCGTCTCCCAGCTGCGCGCGTTGCTGGGCGACGAGGCGGGACAGCCCCGCTACATCGTCACCGTGCCGCGCAAGGGCTACCGCCTGGTGGCCGCGGTGCAGGCCGTGGCACCGAAGGCGCCTTCGCCAGCGCCCCCACCGCCCGAAGCCGCGGCCCCCGCTCCACCGGCCCCACAGCCCCTCCCGGCACCACGCCGGCGCTGGCTGCTGGGCGGGGCGCTTGCGGCCGGCGCCGCGGGCGTGGCGGGTCTGGCCGGCTTGGGGGTGTCCGGCTTCTCGGCCTGGCGGCGCGGCAGCAGCCTGCCCCTGGAACAGCTGCTGCTGGCCGTGCTGCCTTTTGAGGACCTCTCGCCCGCCAAGCTGGAACAGCCGGTGGCCGAGGGCCTGGCCGATGGGGTGATCGGCGCCCTGGCCCGCCACCAGCAGCTGCGCGTGCTGGCCCGCGCCAGCGCCTTCCAGTACCGCAGCCCCCAGGCCCTGGCCCCCCAGGCCCTGAGCCTGGCCGTCACCCATGTGCTGGCCGGCCAGCTGCAGCGCCAGCCCGAACGCCTGCGCCTGCAGCTGCGCCTGCACCGCGCCACCGACAGCCGCCTGCTCTGGGAGGAGCTGCTGGAGGTGCCACCCGCGGCCCTGGGCGGCCTGGCCCTGCGCGTGGCCAACAGCACCCTGGCCGCCCTGCAGGCCCCGCCCCTGCCCGAACCGGCCGCCGAACCGCCCCTGGCCGAGGCCTATGAGCTCTATCTGCTGGGCCTGCACCACCAGCGCGGCAGCCAGCGCGCGGGCATCCTGAAGGCGCGCGAGTACTTCCAGCGCGCCATGGACCGCGATCCGCGCTTTGCCAGCGCCTATGTGGGCCAGGCCATGAGCTGGGTCTCGGAGTTCCACTACGGCAGCGGTCTGGACTTCCGCACCATGCATGCCCGCGCCCAGCCCCTGCTGGACCGGGCCCTGCAGCTCGAGCCCCAGCTGCCCCTGGGCCTGGGCGCCCAGGGCCACCTCAAGACCCAGATGAACCAGTACGAGGAGGCCCGCCCCTGGCTGCAGCAGGCCCTGGCCCAGGCGCCGCATGACGCCACCCTGCTGAACTGGAGCGCCATCAACGAGTCGGACGCCGGCCGTCCGCGCGAGGCCCTGCTGCAGTTCGAGCAGGCCCTGAGCCTGAGCCCCCTGTCCTTCCAGGTGCAGCACCGCGCCGGTCTGGCCGCCCTGCATGCCGGGGACTATGCCGCGTCCGAGCGCCACTACCGGCGCGCCATCGCCCTGGCACCGCGCCACGCCAATGGCTACTGGGGCCTGGGCCTGATCGGCTTCGCGCGCGGGCGCCTGGTGGATGCCGTGCAGGGCTACCGCCAGGCCCTGGTGCTGGACCGGCAGCGCGAGCCCCTGTGGTCCCAGCTGGGCTGGATCTATCTGGACCTGGGCTTGGGCGAGGAGGCCGAGCAGGCCTTCCGCCAGGCCGCCGAGCTGGCGGCGGATCCCGGCGAGGCCCGGCTGGCCGCGCTGCAGCTGCAGCTCTACCAGGGTGACCGTGCCGGCCTGGCCGCCGGGCTGCAAGCCCTGAGGCTGGACCCGGCCCGGGACCGCGAGCTGCTGATCACCCGCGCCCTGCTCTGGACCGTGCTGGGCCAGGCCGAGCGCGCCCGGGGCGAGCTGGACGGCGCCCTGGGCCGCGTGTTGGCCGACCCGGTGCCCGCGGTCAACAGCTGGCACCTGTTCCAGGGCCAGCATCTCTTGCTGGACGCCGCCTGCGTCTACCAGGCCCTGGACCGGCCCAAGCCCGCTCGGCCCCTGCTGGCCCAGGCCGAGGCCTTCATCCAGCGCCATCTGGCGCAGGGCAATGTCTGGCCCGGCGCCCACTATCTGCTGGCCCGCGTGGCCGCGCTGCGCGGTCAGGCGCCCGAGGCCTTGCAGGGCCTGGAGCGCGCCCAGCGCGCCGGCTGGCGCCGCAGCGCCTGGTGGGCGCATGACCCGGCCCTGGCGGCGGTGCGCGCCCTGCCCGGCTATGCCGCGCTGCACAGCCGGGCCGAGCAGGAGCTGGCGGCCCAGCGCCAGGCCCTGGCCCAGGTTTGATCGCCCCCGGCCTGCGCCGCATCAAGGTCGCCGCCGGCCGGCTGCGCTAGGCTTGCCGGCCATGGTTCGCTCACCCCTCTCCTCTCAGTCCCCGGTGCTGATCGTCGGCGCCGGGCCGGTCGGGCTCTCGCTGGCCGCCCTGCTGGCCGATGCCGGCATCGCCAGCCGGGTGCTGGAGGCCCAGCCCCTGGCCGCGCTGGCCCAGCCCACCGAGGACGGGCGCGAAATCGCCCTGACCCAGCGCGGCATCGCCATCCTGCAGGGCCTGGGCGCCTGGCAGGGCCTGAGCGCGGCCGAGCGCTCGCCGCTGCGGCGGGCCCGGGTCTTCAACGGCACGCACAGCACCTCCCTGCTCTTCGAGGCCGGCAGCGAGCTGGGCACCCTGGTGCCCAACCACGCCCTGCGCCGCATCGCCTACGAGGGCGTGTGCCAGCGCGCCGGCCTGATCGAGCTGCGCGGCGAGGCCCGGGTACGCGAGCTGCGCCTGGAAGCCGAGGGCGCCAGCGTCACTCTGGACAGCGGTGAACGCCTGGAAGCCCCCCTGCTTGTGGCCGCGGACAGCCGCTTCTCCGGCCTGCGCCGCCTGGCCGGCATTCCCTGCGAGATGCTGGACTTCGGCCGCAGCGTGCAGCTGGCCCGCATCGAGCACGAGACGCCGCACGAGGATCAGGCTCTGGAATGCTTCCACCACGGCCACACCATGGCCTGGCTGCCCCTGGGCGGCGAGTCCCCGCATCTGAGCTCCCTGGTGCTGACCCTGCCGGCCGATCTGGCCGAGCGCCTGCGCGGCCTGGACGATGCGCGCTGGCTGGACTGGGTGCAGGCCCATGCCCAGGGCCGGCTAGGCCGGCTGCGCCTGCTGGGGCAGCGCCACCAGTACCCGCTGGTGGCCACCTATGCGCGGCGCTTTGCCAGCGGCCGCCTGGCCCTGGCGGGCGACGCCGCGGTGGGCATGCACCCCGTCACGGCCCATGGCTACAACTTCGGCCTCTATGGCGCGGCGCGCCTGGCCCGCGAGCTGGCGGCCGGCGGCTCGCCGGACAGCGCGCTCGCCCGCTACGCCCAGGGCCACCGCCGCGACACCGAGCTGATCTACCGCGGCACCAATGCGGTGGTGAAGCTCTTCACCGACGAGCGCGCACCGGCCCGGCTGCTGCGCCGCGGCGTGCTGGACATCGCCCAGCGCCTGCCCCCGCTCAAGCAGCTGATCACGGCCCAGCTCACCGCCCGGGGCGCGGGGGCCAGGTCTTGAGCGGCCCGCTCAGGCGCTGAAGAAGCCCAGATCGCGCTGGCTGTAATTGCTGATCTGGGGCAGCAGACGCGGCAGCTCGGTGGCCGGCACGCCCATCCAGCTGGCCAGGGTGGCGGCCAGCTGATCCACCGAACTGCTGGGCAGCAGGCGGCCCTGGCCCACATCGTCCGGCCCGTTGATGGCCGTCACCGGGGCCTGGCCCCAGCAGCGACCGCCCTGCACCGCGCCGCCCATCACGAAGTGGTGGCTGCCCCAGCCATGGTCGGAGCCGTCGCCATTGCTGGTCAGGGTGCGGCCGAAGTCCGAGGCGGTGAAGGTGGTGACCTGGCTGGCCACGCCCAGCTCCACCGTGGCCTCGTGGAAGGCCGCCAGGGCATTGCCCAGCTGGCCGAGCAGGCCCGGGTGCAGGGTGGGCAGATTGTCGTGATGGTCGAAACCACCCAGGGAGACGAAGAAGACCTGGCGCGACACGCCCAGGCTGGCGCGGCCGGCGATGAGCTTGGCCACCATCTGCAGCTGGGTGGCCAGGCTGGAGCCGCTGTCAAAGACCGTGCTCAGGGCCGGCAGGCTGGACAGGGCGCCGGCCACGATGCTCTGGGCATTGACCGAGCGGGCCACCACGCGGTTGAGCTCCTGCTCCATCCAGTGGCTGCGCTCGGCCGTGATCAGGCTGCGCAGCGCATCGGCGCAGGCCTGGGAGCCGTAGAGCGGGCGGGTCACGCCATTGATGGCCACGGCCCCGCTGCTGGACACCTGGTACTGCACCGCCTGCTGGCCGGCCATGAAGACCGCATTGCCCGAGACATTGATGCAGGTGAAGGTGCTGTTGGCATTGCTGCTCAGGAACTGGTCGCCCAGGCGCCCGCCCCAGCCCGAGATCGCGCCCTCGGGGTGGCTGGACTGCCAGAGGCTGGCCTGGTCGTTGTGCGAGAAGAGCTTGGGCGGCAGGGGCACGCTCCTGGCCTTGTACTGGGCCAGGCTGGTGGGCTGAACCAGGGGGCCCACATTCAGCAGCACACCCAGGCGGCCCGCGTCGTGCAGGCTCTTGAGCCGGCCCAGCTGGGGCGCCAGCGCGTACTGCCGGCCGTCCGCCAGGGGCTTGAGCGCGGTGGCCGCCAGCGCGTCGCGCGCCGTGGCGATGGCGCCGCGGATGTTCAGATAGGCGGCATGGCTGCTCGCGTCATAGGGCACGACGGTGTTGGCATAGTCGTTGCCGCCATGCAGGAAGACGCAGACCAGGGCCTTGTAGTCACCCGGCGCGGTGGCGGCCGCGGCCTCGCCCAGGGCGGCCAGGTTCAGGGCCCAGGGAGCGGCACCGCCCACCAGGGACAGGGCGGAGGCACGGCGCAGGAACTCGCGGCGCTGCAGATCGTGGAGTCGGCTGGGGTGGGACATGGGCGGGGTCTCGGCGGGGGGGCTTACTTCTGCACCAGGTACTCGGGGCAGGCCATCACCAGCAGGATGGCGGCCTGCACGCGGTTGAGCCGGCGCGCCTCGGTGTCGGTCTTGATGGTGGCCACCGCAGTGGCAATGGCGGCCTTGGTGCTGGCCGCCAGGCCGTCGCCGGCCAGGCGCAGGGCGATGCGCTCCACCAGTGCCGCCGCGTCCTCCACCAGGGCCAGCTCCTCGGTGTAGCTGGGCTTGACCTCGCCCACGCCGTTGGCGATGGCGTTCTGCATGAAGTTCAGATAGCCGGCCACCGTGCTCTCGTTGCAGAGCTGGAACTCGGGCGCGGTGATGCTGTTGCTGCCCAGGCTGCTGTTGGGCGGCACATAGCCGGGGCGGAAGAAGTTGAAGACCGAGGGGCTGCGCAGCGGGCTCTGGCCCAGGCGGGTGGCGGGGTTGGAGGTGTCGCCGATATTCCAGAGCTCGGTGGGCGAGCTCACGCCGAAGCTGCGGCCCCACTGGATGAAGCGCAGCACCGGCTCGCGCAGGCGGCCGGCGGACGGCGCCGTGCCCGGGCTGCGCGCCTCGGGGTCCAGCAGCACGGCGCGGATCACCGCCTTCATATCGCCTCGCTGGCCCTGGCCGTTGTTGGCAAAGGCGGCGGCCACGCGCTGCACATAGGCCGCGCTGGGATGGGAGCAGACCAGGCGCTGGATCAGCTGGCGGCCGATGAAGGGCCCCACATTGGGGTGCGCCGCCAGGGTGTCCAGCGCGATCTTCATGGCGCCGGGGCCATCGGCCGTGGCGGGGATCTCCACAGCCAGCACCTTCTTGGCGCCGCTGGAAAAGCGCGCGGCGTTGTGGCTCATGGGCCGGCGCATGAAAGCGGGATCGGTCTCGCTCTTGCCGTCGAAATCCCAGCCCGTGAAGACCCGGGCCAGCTCGGTGATCATGGCCTGGCTGTAGCTCTCGCGGGGCTTGCCGCTGGCGTCCAGCACCGGCGTGCCATCGGGGTTGAGCTCGTACAGGCCGATGGTGAAGAGCTGCATCACCTCGCGCGCATAGTTCTCATCCGGCGTGCTGCCCTTGCCGTCTTCCTTCTTGTTGCCGCGCATATTCAGGTAGACGCCCATGCCGCAGGACAGGCTCACGCCCTCCAGCAGCTCGCGGAAGCTGCCGAAGGCGCGCTGCTCCAGCATGTCCACATAGGCGGCCGCGGCGAAGTTGGCCCAGGCCACGGGCAGGCCGCTGAGCGAGATCACGAAGATCTCGCTCAACGCCAGGACCACGCGCTGGCGCAGTACATCGGGGGCGGAGAGCCATTTGCGCCAGAACGTGGCGTCCACGCCAGCCATGCTGAACTTGTAGCTCTCGGCCCCATAGCCCTTGGCCAGCAGCCAGTCGAAGTGCGGGCTGTTGATCGGCTGCTGGAACTGCGCGTCCAGCCAGGCCGCGTAGCCGCGGCTCTTGACGCTGGCGATCTCGCTCAGGCTGGCGGCAAAGCCGGCCTGGGTCAGGAAGCGCACGGCCTCGGCGTCGCTGGGCGGCATGGCCGGGCTGGTGCCGGCGCCGCCGGACGTGTCACCCGCCGGGCCGCCGCCCGCGGCCGCATCGCCACCACCGCCGCCGCCACAGGCCGTGAGCGCGGCCGCGGCCAGCAGGCCGCTGGGCAGGGCAAGAGAGGCGGGAGCGCTGGGCTCGGCGAGGGAGAGGCTGCTGGTGTTCATGCACAAGGGGGCCGCGGATGGCGCGAGCGCGAATCTACGGGCCGGGACCGGGCCGGCCGGTAAGCCGGCCCGTGTTTTGTGCAAGCAGGCGTTAATGGCCCGTGTCAGTGGCGCCTGCGCGTGAAAATTCTCACGCGCAGGCGGCAGCCCGCCCATGCAAAAAGGGCCGGCAAAGCCGGCCCTTTCGGGGGATGCAAGGTCCGCGAGCGGACTCAGATCAGGGGCACGCCGGTCTTGCTCTGGATGAACTCGCGGCTCACGCCCTCGGCCAGCTCCACGAGCTTGAGGCCTTGCGGGGTCACGTCCATCACCCCCAGGTCGGTGATGATGCGGTTGACCACGCCCTGGCCGGTCAGCGGCAGGGTGCACTGCGGCAGGATCTTGAGGTCCTCGCTGCCGTCCTTCTTCTTGGCCACGTGCTCCATCAGCACGATCACGCGCTTGACGCCGGCCACCAGGTCCATGGCGCCGCCCATGCCCTTGACCATCTTGCCGGGGATCATCCAGTTGGCCAGATCGCCCTTGTCGGTCACCTGCATGGCGCCCAGGATGGACAGATTGATCTTGCCGCCGCGGATCATGGCGAAGCTGTCGTGGCTGCCGAAGATGGAGGAGCCGGCGATGGTGGTCACGGTCTGCTTGCCGGCATTGATCAGGTCGGCGTCCACTTCCGCATCGGTCGGGAAGGGGCCGATGCCCAGCATGCCGTTCTCGCTCTGCAGCCAGACTTCCTTGTCGGCGGGCACATGGTTGGCCACCAGCGTCGGGATGCCGATGCCGAGGTTCACGTAGAAGCCGTCTTCCAGCTCCTGGGCGGCGCGGGCCGCCATCTGGTCTTGGGTCCAGGGCATATCAGTCTCCTTAGGCCGGGCGGGTCGTGCGCTTCTCGATGCGCTTCTCGGGATTCGGGTTGTGCACGATGCGGTGCACATAGATGCCGGGCAGATGCACGGCGTCCGGGTCCAGGGTGCCGGTCTCCACGATCTGCTCCACCTCCGCCACGGTGATCTTGCCCGCCATGGCGGCGGCCGGGTTGAAGTTGCGGGCGGTGCGGCGGAAGACCAGATTGCCGCTCTTGTCGGCGATATGGGCCTTGACCAGGGCCACATCGGGATTGAGCGCGCGCTCCATCACATAGGTGTGGCCGTCAAACTCGCGCAGCTCCTTGCCCTCGGCCACGATGGTGCCCACGCCGGTGCGGGTGAAGAAGGCGGGAATGCCGGCGCCGCCGGCGCGCAGCTTCTCGGCCAGCGTGCCCTGGGGCGTGAACTCCAGCTCCAGCTCGCCGGCCAGGTACTGGCGCTCGAACTCCTTGTTCTCGCCCACATAGCTGGAGATCATCTTCTTGATCTGGCGCGTCTCCAGCAGCTGGCCCAGGCCGAAGCCGTCCACGCCGGCGTTGTTGGAAATCACGGTGAGGTCCTTGACCCCGGTGTCGCGCAGGGCGGCGATCAGGGCCTCGGGAATGCCGCACAGGCCGAAGCCGCCCACGGCCAGCAACTGACCGTCAGCGACGATGCCCTTGAGCGCCTCGGCCGCGCTCGGGTAGATCTTGTTCATGGCGCTTGTCTCCGTGTGGATAGGCTCGCAAACCCCGCAGCGTAGCGCCCCGGCACTACGTAGTCGATTACGTAAAATCGCCTACCGCCCTCAGAACAGGCGGATGGCGCTGTCGATCTGCCAGCTGCGGCGGATCTCGATCACGTCGTAGTCGCGCGCCAGCAGGGGCGGGAAGGCCGGGTAGTTGGCCTGCGACTGGATGATGCGGCGCAGGACCTCGTCCACCGCCGGCACGCCGCTGGAGCGCTCGAAGCTCACCGACTCGACCGACCCGTCACTGCGCACCGCCACCACCAGCACCGCCACGCCCGGGTTCTGGCGCCCCAGCTCGCGCACCTGCTCGGGCGCGGTATTGAGCTGGATCTTGCGGGCCATGGCCTCGGCGTAGAGCACCAGCTCGGCATTGGGATCGCTGCGGCCGAAGAGCCGGGCCCGGCGCAGGCTGCTGTAGGCGCTGGGCAGCTGGCGCGTTGGCGCGGCACGGCTGGCGGCCTCGGCGTCGAGCTGACGGCCGATCTCGCGCAGCCGCGCCTCGCGCCGCTCCTCGGCGGCGCGGCGCTCGGCTTCTTTCTGGGCTTGGGCTTGGGCCGCGGCCTGGCGCTGGGCCTCGGCCTGCAGCTCGGTCTGGCGGGCGCGCTCACGCTCCTGCCTCTCCTGCCTCTCCTGCCTCTCCTGCCTCTCCTGCCTCTCCTGCGCTTGCTGGGCCTGGGCCTGGGCTTGCCGTGCCGCTGCCTCGGCCGCGGCCTGCTCCTGCTGGCGGCGCTGGGCGGCCTCGCGCTCGGCGGCCGAGGCAGCGGCAGCGGCCGCCATGGCCTCCTGACGTTCCCGCGCCAGGCGGCGACGCTCCGCCTCCTCGGCCTGGCGGCGCTGGGCCTCATCGGCACGGCGCTGGGCCTCGGCAGCCGCCTCGGCCGCGGCCACCGCTGAAGCCGCTTGCGCCGCGGCACGCGCCGCCTCCTGCTCGCGGGCCTGGCGCGCTTCCAGGGCTCGCCGGGCCTCCTGTGCTTCTCGCGCCTGCAGCTGGGCCTGGGCCTCGCGCTCCAGGGTCTCGGCCAGGCCCTTCATGGCGGGCGCAGCCGCCGCGGCCCCCGAGGCCGCCAGCGGCGCCAGCACCGAGGCCGACTCCGCCGGCACCCGCCAGCGCGGCTGGGCCTCGGGCGCCAGGGCCATCAGGCGCTGCGGCGGGGCCCGCTCGGGCTGCGGCTCGGCTTCTGCTGGGGGAGCCAGCTCCGCAGGCGGTTCGGAAACGATCTCGAGGCGCTGCGGCGCCGTGCGAGCCGGCGAGGCAGGCCGCGGGGATGTGGCCGCCGGTGCCGTGGCCACCTCACCCACCGACTCGGGCGCCGGCGCGGCCGCTGGAGGGGCTTCCGGCGCCAGCCAGATGCTCAGCGGCCCGGTCCAGGCTGCGGCGCTGGCCGCCAGCTCCGCCGGTGGCGGCAAGGCGGCAGCGGGCGGGGCCGGTGCGGGGTCAGGTTTTGCCGCAGCAGGCGGCTGGGGCGCGGCCTGGTCCAGGCCGGCCTCGGCACGGCGGGTCTGCCAGAAGAAATCCAGGCCGGGCAAGCCCTGACCCTGGCCCGCCAGGCTCAGGCTCAGCAGCAGGCCATGCACCAGCAGGGAGACCAGCAGGGCCGCGCTGCCGCGGCGGCGCTGCTGCCGCTCGGGCGGGGCGGCCGTGACCAGGGCCCAGGCGGGCAGGCGCAGGCCGGCGCTCAAGCGCCCCTCCGGCCGTCCGCCGTCCCATATGCCGATTCGCGGCGCCGCAGCGCTCGCCCTGCCCTCCACTCCATGGCGCACATTGTCCCTGTCTCAGGGCGCACACGTGCCCGGGTTCTCCCCCGCGAGCCGGGGTGGCCGGGCCAGCCGCTACCATTGCGCGACCTGCCCTCCACCACCCCTGCCATGCCCCTCAGCGCCAGCGATCTGCAAGCCGCCATTCCGCGCATCTTTGCGCCCTGGATCGTGGCCATGGACTTCGAGATTCTGGAGGTCGGCCCCGGCGGCCGGGTGAGCCTGCGCCTGCCGGTCAAGCCTGACTATGTGCATTTGGGCGGCGTGATGTGCGGCCAGGCCGCCATGGCCGCGGCCGACACCGCCATGGTGCTGGCCATGATGGCCGAGCTGGGCGAGTTCCGGCCCATGACCACGGTGCAACTCAACACCAGCTTTCTGCGCCCGGTTTCGGCCGATCACTGCCGGGTCGAGGCCCGGGTGCTGCGCAGCGGCAAGAGCCTGGCCTTCGGCAGCATCGATCTGCTGAACCCCGATGGCCGCCTGGCCGTGCAGGCCAGCACCACCTACGCCCTGCTCTGAGCATGGGGCTGGACTACCGCACCGCCTTCGAGCGGGCGCCCATCGGCCTGGTGCTCTCGCGCCAGCGCCTGATCGTGGACTGCAACGAGCAGCTGCTGGCCATGTTCGGCGCCAGCCGCGAGCAGCTGATCGGCCAGAGCTTTGCTGTGCTCTACCCCAGCCCGGCCGAGTTCGAGCACACCGGCCAGCGCATCGTCGCCATGCTGGACGCCCAGGGCTATTACGCCGACGACCGGGTGATGCGCCGCGTGGGCAGCCAGGAGCTGTTCTGGTGCCATGTCACCGGCCGCGCCCTGGACCCCAGCGACCCGCATGCCGAGGGCATCTGGAGCTTCGAGGACCTCTCGCGCCGCCGCCAGCTCAAGGCCGAGCTGACCGCGCGCGAGCGCGAGATCGCCGCACTGCTGATCGAGGGCCTGACCAGCAAGCTGATCGGCCGGCGCCTGGGCATCAGCCCGCGCACCGTGGATGTCTACCGCGCGCGCCTCATGAAGAAGTACGAAGCCGCCACCACGCCCGAGCTGGTCAACAAGCTGCTGGCCTGAACGTATCCGGCCGCAGGCGCCGGCTCAGGACATTCCCTAGGCCGGGCGATCAACGCACAGCCTGATCCGACGGGCGATGAGCGCCCTTTTCACTCTGAAAACCATGCCCAAAGTCACGCCTCAAGGCGCTCGACTCGGGTTTCCACTGTCCCTCGAATGCAGGGCCATCGGGCCATGCCTTTTTCTCGGGGGCACGCTTATGGTGAGGCTTCGCGGCATGGTGATGGGCGCGGCACGCAAGAGGCCGCAACCCGGCGGGCGGCGGTAGGTCCAGGGCGAGAACAAGCAGTACGAAGAGGCTCTCCCAGGGCATGGCGGTGGCTCGTTCACGGTGCCTGAGATCAAGGACTGCATGGTCCTGCGGGACCGTTATCTGCATCAGAGGAGCCCTGTGATGAAACGCCTGATCCCGACGCATCTGTTCAAGAAGCCCCGACTGGCTGCCGCGCTGCTCGCCGTGGCCGGCGCCCTGGCCCTGCCGGGCGGCGCCCAGGCCGGCACCGTCTGGAGTGAGCACGGCCCCGGCGGTGCCGGCGACCTGCTCTCCACCGCCCAGGTCACCTATGACAGCGCCTTCAACGCCCTGGACGCCATCACCGGCTCCCTGAGCAGCAGCCTGGGCATCGGCGGCAATCCGGTCTACCAGGTCGATCTCTACAAGATCCGCCTGACGGCCGCCACCTTCTCGGCACGTACCCTGGACGCGGACTTCGACACCGCGCTCTACCTCTTCGACGCGGCGGGTCACGGCGTCTATGCCAATGACGACGACGGCGCCAGCCTGCTGTCCGCGCTGCCCGCCGGCGACGCCGCCGGCCCGCTCTCGGACGGCGTCTACTACCTGGCCGTGGCCGTGGGCGGCTTCATCGCCCACGACGCCTCCAATCTGTCCAACTTCCTGGCCAGCCTCTCCTCCACCGATGTGGTGGCCGGCGACGCCAATGCTGGCCCGCTGGCCGGCTGGACCCCGGGCTTCGACAACTTCGAGGAAGCGGCGCGCAGCTACCGCATCGCCCTGACCGGCGCCACCAATGGCGAGCTGCCCGAGCCGGCCAGCCTGGGCCTGGCGCTGGCCGCCGGACTCGGCGCCCTGGCGGCCCGCCGTCAGCGCAAAGCGGCCTGAACCCAGCGCGGGCCGCGGCCGGCAAGACCCGGCCCTTCGGCTCTAGCTTCATCGCCTCCACGGAGGCCTTCAGACATCGGGAGATCTCTCACCATGAGACCCATTCCTGTCCTGCGCAGCGTCGCCCTGGTCGGCGCTGCCCTGGCGGCGCTCGGCGCCGCCTCCGCCCAGAGCCTGGTGGCCCGCAGCCCCAGCATCGAGGCCCTGCCCAGCCCCATCACAAGCCAGGGCGGCTCCAAGCTGCAGCAGCAGAGCGGCACCGTGCAGGTCGCCGTGCGACTGAGCGACCTGCCCCTGGCCCTGGCCGTGGGCGCCAATGCCAAGCGCACCGGCGGCAGCATGAGCCTGGCCCAGCGCCAGGCCTATATGGCCAGTCTCAAGGCCAAGCAGGATGCGGTGATGAGCAGCATCCAGGCCCTGGGCGGCCGCGAGATCGCCCGCTTGGGCAAGGCCTACAACGCCGTGCTGATCTCGGCCGATGCGTCCAAGCTGCCACAGATCGCCAAGATTGCCGGCGTGAGTGCCGTCAAGCCCCTGATCGACCACCAGCTCTCGCTGACGAATACCGTGCCCTATGTGGGCGCCAAGGCCTTGCAGGACCTGGGTCTGAACGGCAGCGGCGTGAAGATCGCGGTGCTGGACAGCGGCATCGACTACACCCACCGCAATCTGGGCGGCCCGGGCACGCCGGCCGCCTTCGCCAGCGCTGCGGCCGCGGCCGCGGGCACGGCTCCGGCCAATCTCTTCCCCAGCGCCAAGGTGATTGGCGGCTATGACTTCGTGGGCGAGAGCTGGCCCAATGGCCCCCTGCAGCCCGACCCCAATCCGATTGACGCCGGCAGCGGCGCGGGCCACGGCACCCATGTGGCCGATATCGCCGCCGGCGCCAGCCTGGACGGTCTGCACAAGGGCGTGGCGCCGGGCGCGGCGCTCTATGCCGTCAAGGTCTGCTCCAGCGTCTCCACCAGCTGCAGCGGCGTGGCCATCCTGCAGGGCCTGGAATGGGCCATGGACCCCAATGGCGATCTGGACTTCTCGGACGCGGCCGATGTGGTGAACCTCTCCCTGGGCGCCAGCTACGGCCAGCGCGAGAATCCCTCAACCGAGGCCGTGTCCAATCTGGGCCGTTTCGGCATCGTGGTGGTGGCCGCCGCCGGCAACTCCGGCGACAAGCCCTTTGTGGTGAGCTCGCCTTCCAACGCGGCCGAGGCCATCAGCGTGGCCCAGACCGCCCTGCCCGGCGATGTGGCCATTCCTCTGGTGGTGCTGCCGCCCAGCAGTCTGGCCGGCACCTACAGCAACACCGCCACCCTGCCCTGGGCCCCGGTGGGCGCGGGCTTCTCGGGCACGCTGCGCTACAGCGCCGGCCTGGCCTGCACCAGCGCCGCCACCCCGGACTTCAGCGGTGCGGTGGCCCTGATCGACCGCGGCAGCTGCAATATCAGCACCAAGGTCTTCAATGCCACGGCCAAGGGCGCCATCGGCGTGATCATCGCCAACAATGCACCGGGTGATGCGCCCTCCTTCAGCCAGGGTGCGGAGACCGGGCCGTTTGTGCCCAGCCTGGTGGTCACGCAGTCCGTGGGCAGTGCGCTCAAGACCGCGCTGGGCGGCGGCAACGCCCAGCTGGTGAGCGTGAGCCCCGCCAACGGCATCTCCATGGCGGGCAGCATGGCCTCCACCTCGGCACGCGGTCCCGGCTTCAACTACGCCGCGCTCAAGCCCGAGCTGGGTGCCCCCGGCGCCTCCACTTCGGCCGACTACGGCACGGCCACGGGCGAGAGCGCCTTCGGCGGCACCTCGGGCGCCACGCCCATGGTGGCCGGTGCGGCCGCCCTGCTGCTGCAGAAGTTCCCCACGGCCGGTGTGGCCGAGGTCAAGGCCAGGCTGATGAACTCGGCCAACACCCAGGTCGTGATCAACCCGGCCACCCAGCCCGGTGTGCTGGCGCCGATCTCTCGCATCGGCGGCGGTGAGCTGCGCGTGGACCGCGCCGCGGCCCTGAGCACCGGGGTCTGGGACGCCAGCAATCCCTTCAGCAGCGGCCTGTCCTTCGGCGCCCTCAAGGCCACCGGCACGACCACGCTGAGCAAGAAGGTGGCCGTGCGCAACTACAGCGCCAGCCCGCGCTCCTACACCATCAGCCGCAGTTTCCGCTATGCCGATGATGCGGCCAGCGGCGCCGTCACCCTGAGCGCGCCCAGCAGCATCACGGTGCCCGCCAACGGCACGGGGGCCTTCACCCTGACCCTGACCGTGGATGCCAGCAAGCTCGCGGCCTGGAATCTGGGCAATGCCGCCAACCAGGGCAATGGCGCCCTGCTGCAGGCCATGGAGTACGACGGCTACATCACCGTGGCCGACGCCAGCGAGAGCGCCACCGTACCCTGGCACATCCTGACGCGCAAGAGCGCCAATGTGCAGGCGGCTTCCAGCCTGAGCCTGGGCGGCGCCGGCAGCGGCAATCTGACGGTGAGCAACACCGGTGCCGCGGTCTCCGGCCTGCTGGAGATCTTCGCGCTCACCGGCACCAGCCCGCAGAGCAGCACCGTGGCGCCGCCCTATGGCGGTGGTCAGGTGCTGGTGGACCTGAAGGCCGTGGGCGTGCGACCGGTGGACCTCGGTGGCGGTCAGCTGGGCGTGCAGTTCGCCGTGGCGAGCTTTGGCGAGCGGGCCCACCCGGCCTACCCCGCCGAGTTCGATGTCTATGTGGACATCAACAACGATGGCACGCCGGACTTTCTGGTCTACAACGGCGAGGCGACCGGCTTTGCCGCCACCGGCCAGACCATCGTCACGGTGGTGAACCTGAGCAACGGCACCTCAGCGGCCTACTTCTACGCCAATGCCGATCTGATGTCGGGCAATATGATCCTCACGGTGCCGGCCTCGGCCATCGGCGTGACGGCCAATCAGCCCTTCACCTTCTCGGTGGTGAGCTTCGACAACTACTTCACCGGCGATATGACCGATGCCGTGATGGGCATGAAGCACACCCTGGGCGCGCCGCGCTTCAGCAGCTTGCCGGGTAACAGCCTGGGCGTGCCGGTGGGCTTCGCGGGCGCCCTGCCCGTGGGCTACAACGCCGGCAACGATGCGGCCTCGCCCTCGCAAAAGGGCCTGCTGCTGCTGCACGGTCTGGCCAAGAGCGGCCAGGAATCCACCCCGGTGCTGATCACACCCTGAGGCTACAGCGCCAACGAAAAAGCCACCCGCCCGGGTGGCTTTTTTCTTCGGCGTGAACGACTTTCAGCGCGGGCGATCGAAGAGCTCGAACACGCCCATGCCCGCCAGCATGGCCAGCACGAAGATGAAGGCCTTGCCCTGCAGCAGCCCCAGGGCCACCAGGCCCGGACCAGGACAGAAGCCCGCCAGGCCCCAGCCCGCGCCGAAAGCCAGGCTGCCCAGCACCAGGCGGCGATCGATCACGCGCAGCACGGGCAGACGCATGGGCTCGTCCAGCAGGGAGCGGGTGCGGGCACCGGCCACGCGAAAGGCCAGCAGGCCCACGCCGATGGCGCCCGCCATCACCAGGGCCAGGGAGGGATCCCAGGCACCGGCCAGGTCCAGAAAACCCAGCACCTTGGCCGGGTCGGCCATGCCGGAGACCAGCAGGCCCAGGCCGAAGACCAGGCCGGCCAGCAGGGCCGCGAGCAGATTCTTGATAGGCATGAGCCCCTCCTCAGATGACGTGACGCAGCAGATAGACGGTGACAAAGCCCGCGGCCATGAAGGCCAGCGTGGCCACCAGGGAGCGCGGCGAAAGGCGTGAGAGCCCGCAGACACCATGGCCGCTGGTGCAGCCCGCGCCATAGCGCGTGCCCACGCCCACCAGCAGGCCGGCGGCGATCAGCCAGCCGGTGCCGGCCTCGATATGAGGCTGGGGTAGCGGCGCGAACAGGCCATAGACCAGGGGCGCGCCGATCAGGCCGGCCAGAAAGGCCAGGCGCCACGCGATATCGCCGCGCACGGGCCGCAGCAGGCCACCCAGGATGCCGCTGATGCCGGCGATGCGGCCGTTCAGCAGCACGAAGAGCGCGGCGGCCAGGCCGATGAGGGCCCCGCCGGCCAGGGCCGACCAGGGGGTGAAGGCAGACCAGGCGATGTTCATCTCAGGCGTCTCCTTGCGGACAGTAAAGCTGGTAGAGCGTGGCCAGCAGCTGCAGCAGCTCGGGGCTGGCCACGCGGTAGAAGATGTTCTTGCCTTCGCGCCGGGTCTCGACCACGCCCTCATTGCGCAGCACCCCCAGCTGCTGCGAGAGCGTGGGCTGGCGGATGCCCAGACGCGACTCCAGATCGGACACGCAGGCCTCGCCCTGCGAGAGCTGGCACAGCAGCAGCAGCCGGTCCTCATTGGCCAGCAGCTTGAGCGCGCTCACGGCCTGGCCCGCAGCCTGACGCAGCAACTCGACATCCAACGCGGCACTGACGGACATGGAACACCTCGGATGCCCGACCTGCCCCTCCTGTGAGGACAGATCCCGGGCTCAACAATTTACGAAATTATATATTGTTTGATCGTGAAGTGTTGAGCCCGCCCTGCCGAGCGTGAGGAAGCGCCGGAAAGCCTCAGGGTCTAGCGCGGGCGCTGGCGCGGCGCCAGGGCCCAGATGGGGCCGCCGTCGTCGATGCGCACATGGCGGCTGTCGGCAAAGCCCGCCTCGGCCAGGGCCTGGGCCGCGGCCTGCACCGCGGCGTCGGGGCGGCCCAGGTGCTCGCGCACCGGCTCGCCCAGAAAGGACAGGTACAGGGTCTGGCGCGGCATCAGCGCCGCCAGATGCGCGGGCCAGACCTCGCCCCAGCGCGCGCGCTGCCCCTCGGCCTGGCCGGGGCAGAAGAAGCGGCCCAGGCCGTCCCAGACGGGCGAGCGGCCCTGGGCATCGCGCCAGCCGGCCAGCTCCACCACCAGCAGGCGCTGGGCGCTGGCCGGCAGGGCATGCCAGCGCTCCAGCAGCGCGGCCAGCAAGCGCGCCAGCGCGGCCGCCGGGTCCGGGCAGTCGGGCGCATGGGCCAGGTCCACCAGCTCGGCCTCGCCCGTGTGGTCATTACCCAGCAGCAAGGTGTCCTGGCACTGGAACAGACCCAGCTCGGCCGCCGCATGCACGGCCCGGCCGATGTGGAAGCTGTAGCGCGGCAGATCCAGGCCCAGGCGCTCACGCAGCCGGGCACAGGCCTGCGGCCGGCCCGAGGCATCGCTGAGCACCAGGGCCTGCTCGCCAGCCCCCGGAGCGGCCGGGGCCTGGCCGGCCTGGTTGCGCCAGCCGGCGCAGACGGCCAGGTCCTCGGCCTGCCAGTCGCGCAGCGTGAGACGGTTCATGCTCATGGCAGGGCCTCCGCCAGCGCGTCCAGCACCGTGGCACGCACGCCCCCGCCGGGCGGCCGGCCCAGGCGCTCGAAGAGCGCATGCTCGGGCGCCAGGGCCTGCACGCCGCTGGGCAGGCGTGCCAGCAGGGCCCGGAAGTCACGCCGCTGCTCGGTGCAGACCAGATGCCAGCGCTCCTGCCCCAGGCTCAGGGCGCCGGCCTGCAGCGGCAGACGCCGCGCCTGGCGCACGCTGCGCAGCAGCTCCAGCCGCCCCTCCACGGTGGGGCCACCGTCGAAGATGTCGATATAGGTGTCCGCGTCAAAGCCCTCGTCCTGCAGGATGCTGAAGGGCAGCTCGCCCACCGGGTGCAGCTGGCCAATGGCGAACTGCGCGGCCTCCGGCAGCAGGGGCACGTAGATGGGGGAATGCGGCATCAGGTCGGCGATGAAGGCCTTGCTGCGCCCGCCCACCAGCTTTTCCGCCTGGGCATAGTCCATATTGAAGAAGCGCCGGCCCACCGCGTCCCAGAAGGGGCTGTGCCCCTGCGCGTCCACCAGGCCGGGATGCTCGGCGGCGATGCGGCTGTTGAAGCGCTCGGCAAAGAGCGCGATGAAGAGCAGGCGCGCCCGCGAGAGCAGCTGGGGCGCCAGGCTGGCCTCGTAGGCCGGCTCGATGTAGAAGCTGGTGAGCAGGGTCACGCCCGTGAGGTCGTGGCACAGATGCAGGGTGTGCAGACGCTGGCTCACGCCCAGGGCCGCCGAGGCATGGACCACGAACTCGTTGCGGTAGCTGTAGAAACGGTCGTGGAAGCCCGCGCTGGCGGCGATGCCGCTGGTGCCGATGACGCGGCCCGCATCCTCCAGCACGAAGAGATAGGTCTCCTCGCCGCTGGCCGCGTCCTCACTGGCGAAGGCCTGGCAGGAGCGCTCGATGCGCTCGCGCAGGCGCTCGCGGTCTTCGGGCAGGGAGCTGATGCCATCGGCCGTGGCGGCGGCAATGCGTTCCAGCGCGGGCAGATCGGCCGGCGCCACCGGGCGCAGCAGCAGGTCGTTGACGGAAGAGGCGCTCATCAGCTGGATTCTCCATGGGCGCGCCAGGCACTGGCCGGGCGCGGCAGTCCGCCGCTGCGTTCCTCGCGCGGGGTGCGGCCAAAAGCGGCCTTGTAGGCATTCGAGAAATGCGGCCCCGAGGAGAAGCCGCAGGACAGACCGATCTGCAGGATGGACTGGCCGCTTTGCTGCAGCAGGCGGCGCGCGCGCTGCAGGCGCAGGTCCAGGTAGTGGCGCGAGGGCAGCGTGTCCAGATGCTGCTTGAACAGGCGCTCCAGCTGGCGCCGCGACACGCCCACCAGGCGCGCCACATCCTCGGTGGGCAGGGGTTCGGCCAGATTGGCCTCCATCAAGGCCAGGGCCTCGGTGAGCTTGGGGCTGGCATGCCCCGGCCGCTCCGGGCCGCTGCCGCGGGCCTCGCGCCCGCGCGCCTCGCCCAGGCCCAGGGCGGCGGCCAGGGCCTCCGCCACGCCTTCGCCATGCAGGCTGGCCACCCAGGCGCAGAGCAGGTCCAGGCTGGCCAGGCCGGCGGCGCAGCTGAGCAGGGTCGAGCCGGCCTGGCTGTCGATCTCCCACAGCTGCCGGCACCAGATGGCTTCCGGGTGGTCGCTGCGCAGGGTGTCGATCAGGGCCTCGTCGGCGGCCAGGCGCCGGCCGCCCAGCAGGCCGGCCTCGGCCAGGCCCATGCTGCCGCCGCCGATGCCACCCAGGGTGCAGCCGCGTTCGGCCAGGCCGCGCAGCAGGGCGCGCAGGCCGGGCGCCAGCGGCGCGCTGTCCTCGCCGGCCACCACCAGAAAGGCAAACCAGTCCAGCTCATCGGCGCGCAGGGGCCGGCTGCGCAGCAGCCCCCCGCCCTCCCCCAGGCTCAGGCAGACGGGCTCGTAGCGCTGCTCGGCCTGCAGGGCATTGAGCCGCGACAGCCCCTCCAGCAGGCCCACCGCAGCCAGGGGCGAGCCGCCCGGCAGCAGCAGCAGGCCACAGCGGCGAAGGGGCAGCGCAGGGTTCACGCCGGCACTTTACTGCCAGTGCATCAGGGCCGGTGGCACCAGCAGGGCCAGGGCCACCAGCAGATAGACCGCCTGCAGCGGCAGCATCCAGCGCACCCAGCGGCCGAAGGGGATGCCGGCCAGGGCCAGCACACCGACCGTGATGCCCGAGGTGGGGATGATGGGCGTGCTCAGCTCGCCGAACTGGAAGGCCAGGATGGCGGTCTGCCGCGTCACGCCCACCAGATCGGCCAGGGGCGCCATGATGGGCATGGTCAGGGCCGCCTGGCCGGTGCCGCTGTGGATGAAGAAGTTGATCACCGACTGGATCACGAACATCTTCTGCGCCGCGAACACCGGGCTGGCCGACTGCACATAGGGCACCAGGGCATTGAGCAGGCTGTCGATGATCTGGCCGTCGCGCATCATGATCACCGTGCCCTTGGCCAGGGCGATCACCAGGGCCGTGCCCACCAGGTCCTTGGCGCCGCCCAGAAAGGCAGCCACCCAGCGCTCCGAGCCCAGGCGGGCCACCACGCCCACCAGAATGGCCATGGAGAGGAAAAGCGCGGCGATCTCCTCGATGTACCAGCCGAACTTGACCACGCCCACGATCATGCCGCCCAGGGTGGCCACAAAGAGGGCCAGCACCGCCTTGTGGGTGCGGGTCATGCCGCTGAACTGCTCGAAGGCGCTGAGGTCCAGCTGGCGGCGCTTCTCCTCGTCCTGCTCGAAGGTGGGGCTCAGGCGCGGGTCGCGCTTGATGCGGGCGGCGTACCACATCAGGAAAGCGATGGTCAGCAGCGTGAACACCGCCCAGCACAACAAGCGATAGCCCAGGCCCGAGAACAGCGGCACCTGGGCAATGCCCTGCGCCACGCCCACATTGAAGGGGTTGAGAAAGGCGGTGGCAAAGCCGATCTGCGAGCCCACGAAGGGAATGGCCGCGCCCACCACGCTGTCGTAGCGCAGGGCCAGGGCGAGGGGAATGAAGATCAGCACAAAGGGAATGGCCTCCTCGGCCATGCCGAAGGTGGCGCCACCGATGGAGAAGAGCGTGACGAAGATGGGGATCAGGGCCACACGCACCAGAGCCGAGCGGCTGTGGGCCCGCGCCACCGACTTGATCAGCGCATCGATGGCCTCGCTGGCCTGCAGCACCGCGAAGGTGCCGCCCACGATGAGCACAAAGCCGATGATGAGCGCGGCCTCGACGAAGCCCTTGATGGGCGCCAGCATCAGGGCCACCAGGCCCTGGGGCTTGCTGTCCACCCAGCGGAAGGAGTCGGGGTTGACCACCTTCTTGCCATGGAGCATCACGGTGTCGTACTGCCCACCGGGCACCACCCAGGTGGCCAGCGCGATCAGCGCCAGCAGGGCGAAGAGCAGCACAAAGGTATTGGGAAGACGCAGCTTCATGGGGACAGGTCTCACAGGGAAAGCAGCTTGCCGCTGCGGTAGGCCTCGGCGCCGGCGATCTTGGCCACGCGCATGCCGCGGGTGGCCCAGCGCCGCGAGACGCGGGCAAACAGGCGACCGCTGACGCTGGCGCGCAGCAGGCTCACCCGGTCGTCCAGCGGATCAATCAGCTCGGCCACCACCTCGCCGGCGCTCACCTCGTCACCGGGCTGCTTGGCAAAGACCAGCAGGCCGCTGTGGGGCGCGCTCAGGGGCTCCACGCCTTCCAGCGGCGTGGGCTGGCAGCGCTCGGCCGGTCGGGGCATCAGGGGCGGCCCGCTGATCAGGCCGCGGGTCTGCAAAAAGGCCAGCAAGGCCTGGGCATCGCGGGCCGCCAGGCCATGGTCGGTCTGGGTCTCGCCACGCAGCTCCACCGTGGCCGCAAAGCAGGCCAGGGGCACGGGGAAGCGACCGGCAAAGCGCTCGGCCAGCTCCCACCACAGGCGCGAGACGGTCTCGTCAAAAGGCTCGTCGCCCGAGTCGCGGCACAGCAGCAGGGCCTCGGCGCCCAGCCAGGCGCCCAGCTCGCGGGCCGGCGCCTCCAGGGGCGTGCCGGCATACAGATGCATCACGGCCTGGTGGTCGCAGTGCAGGTCCAGCACCACATCGGCATCCAGGGCCAGGCCTTGCAGCAGGCGCTTGAGCGCCTCGGTCTCGGTCTGCGGCTGCCACTGGCCCAGCAGGGCCAGGGCCTCGCGGCGGATCAGGGCCACATTGGCCGCAGCATCGGCACCCAGCTGGGCCTCCAGGCGGGGCGCCAGCGCGGCGCCGAGCGAGCGGTAGCCGCGATTGAAGTTCTGGCCGGTGGCGGCATCGAAGCGGCCGAAGTGCGCGCCCTGCAGGTCTTGCGCGAGGCCGATGGGATTGGCCAGGGGCAGCAGCACCACCTCGCCGATCAGACGGCCCTGGCCTTCCAGCTCCAGCAGGCGCTGGCGCAGATGCTGGGCCACCAGCATGGCCGGCACCTCGTCGGCATGCAGGGCGGCGTGGATATAGGCCTTGGGGCCGCGGCCGGGCTCGCCAAAGTGCAGGCTGCGGACATGACGTGTCGTGCCCGCGCTGGCCGCGGGCAGCGCGTGGAGTTCGGTCTTCATGGCGGAGCTCAGTGGGCGGTGGGGCCAGCGGTGGGGCCGGAGGCTGCGGCAGCGGGCTGCAGGGCGCGGTAGAAAGGCTGCTGGATGCGCACCGGCTTCACGTCCAGGCCCATGCGCAGCACGGTGTAGTCCTCGCCGCCGAAGGCGCCGGTGAACCAGCCGCGGGTCTGCGGCGTCTTGTAGAGCCGGAACTCGAAGCCCAGATCGGGCTGGGCATCGTCGGCCGCGGGCTGGCCGGCGAAGGCCAGGCCGCGGGTCTCGCTGGCCGGGCTGTCCAGCAGGGTGCCCATGGCGTTGACGACCGTGGTGTCGCCCAGCATATCGGCGTAGAAGGGCACGGGCTTCAGATAGGGCTTGAAGTCGGGGGCCTGCGGGTTGATGGCCAGGCCCGCGGCCTTCTGGGGCGAGGGCGTGCTGCGACCGCTGTTCAGATCGTGGCGATCGCCGCGATCCAGATAGCTCAGCAGCGCGCCGCGCACATTGAAGGCGCCCAGGCCGGGCTCCTGGCTGGACTCGCCCAGATCCACCAGCAGGGCGCCCTTGGCACCGATCACCTCGATCTGCCCACCCTTGATGATGGCGGCGCTGTCCTCATCCACGCCCAGGCCCAGGCGGTAGCCCTTGGCCTGCATCAGAGGCAGGATGCGCCCCACGCGGCCGCGCTTGAGGAAATGCTGGTCGATGAAGAGCTGGGGGCCGACGAAGCCCAGACCGCGATCAATCTCGCGGCCCTCGCGCAGCTGGCCCTTGAGCACGCGCAGGCTGTCCTGCGCATCGCGGAACATCACTGTGCTCATGATGGCGGCGCCCGCGCTGGTGCCGGCCACCACGCCGCCCTCGCGGTAGAGCTGCCAGATGGCCTGCAGCAGGACGGTGGGCTCGCCGCCGGGCTGCAGGCTGTCCACGATCAGCTCCTGCGCGCCGCCGGAAAAGAAGACGCCGCGCGCCGCCTTCACCAGGGCCAGGTTCTCGGGCCGCGTCAGCTCGGTCTGCAGATCGCGGTCCTTCAGGCGCGGCGCCACCGGCACCCACTCGGCCTGCGCGCCGTGGCGCTGCAGGGCCTCGATGATCTGGCGCGCGCTGCGCTCGGGCTGGGCCGCCGCGGTGCTGAAGACCACGAAGCGCGCGCCGGCGCCGCCAGCCTCGTCCACGATGCGCTGCCAGACCTCGCGGTTGTCGAACTTGAGCGCGCCGCCAATGGGAATCGCGGTCTGGGCCTGGGCGCCGGCCAGGGCCAGCGCACCGGCCAGTGCCAGGGTGAGTCGGGCAAGAAGCTGCATGGGAGACGGTGGGGCTTGCGAAAAGTGGCGCGATCTTGCCCCGGCGCTCGCCGCGGCCACCAGCGGGTAAGGCCTCAGAACCGGCGCCGCTGCGCGCGCAGCGCAAGAGCATGTCGCATTCCTGCAAGCCCTGCTGCGTGGCGGTCACAGGGCTTGCACACAAGCGACCCGCACTTGCGCCAAAGCGACCGCCCCACCAAAACCCCATCCCTGCCCGCGCACCGCCCTTCCTAGAGTGCGTCCAAGCCGCCGGAGCCTGCCAGGCGCCGGACAGCGCCCGCCCCGCAGTCCTGATTCCTCCAACCCCATCACTCTCATCACAAGGCCCTGCCCATGCCCAAGATCCCGCCCCTCCCGCGTGCGCCCCGCCGCCGCCTTCTGCAACTGCAAGCCCTGGCCCAGGCCGCGGCCCTGCTCGCCAGCGGCGCGGCGCTGGCCCAGGAGGACAGCAAGCTCGAGCGCGTGGAAGTCACCGGCTCCAGCATCAAGCGCATCGAGGGCGAGACCGCCCTGCCGGTGCAGACCCTCAAGCGTGAAGACATCGAGAAGGCCGCGGTGACCACGGCCGCCGAGCTGCTGGCCAAGATCAGCGCCAGCGCCGGCAATGTGAGCGACAGCGCCTCGCTCAGCGATATCGCCGGTCAGCGCGGCTTTGCCGGCGCCAATCTGCGTGGCATCGGCGTGTCCTCCACCCTGGTGCTGCTCAACGGCCGCCGCGTGGCCAATTTCGCCGCCCCCGGCAGCGCCAGCGGCGTGGACCTGAACGCGATTCCCGCCGCCGCCATCCAGCGCGTGGAAGTGCTCAAGGACGGCGCCTCGGCCATCTACGGCACCGACGCCATCTCGGGCGTGATCAACTTCATCACCCGCCAGGACTACCAGGGCGCCGACTTCTCCGCCTACCGCTCCGAGACCCAGGACGGCGGCGCCGAGAAGACCATCCTGACCGCCTCGGCCGGCCGCGGCAGCCTGGCGCGCGATGGCTACAACCTCTTCGCCGTGCTGGACTACAGCAAGACCGAGGCCCTGCGCAGCAGCCAGCGCGACTGGGTGGGCTCGGTCTTCCAGCCCGAGATCAATCTGGACGTGGCCAGCTCCAACACCTTTCCGGCCAATGCCCGCCGCGTGAACGCCAGCGGCAGCGGCACCGGTGCGCGTCGCAACCCCAGCGCGCCCACCTGCAACCCGCCCGCCACCGTCTACGCACCCGGCAGCTTTGTGGGTGCCACCGCCTGCATGTACGACTACATGCAGGACACCCTGCTCTTCCCCGCCCAGGACAAGCTCTCCCTGCTGGGCCGCGGCGAGCTGGCCCTGAATGCCGATCACAGCGTCTTTGCCGAGCTGATGCTCAGCCGCAGCGAGTCGCTCTACCGCATCTCGCCGCTGACCGTCACCAACCTCAGCTACCCCGCCGGCGGCCGCTACTACCCCACCGGCCTCTTCCCCGGCTACAGCGGCGCCCTGGCCCTGAACTACCGCCTGGAGCAGGCCGGCGGCCGAACCAATGAGGTGGAGGCCAAGACCTCGCGCGCCGTGCTGGGCGCCAAGGGTCTGCTGGCCGGCTGGGACTACAACACCGCCATCAATCTGAGCGACAGCCGCGTGACCGATGCCTATATCGACGGCTATGTGCGCACCGATGAGTTCAACAGCTTCTTCCGCACCGGAGCGCTCAACCCCTTCGGCGCCTCGGACGCCGCCGCGCTGGACACGCTGAACAGCCTCAAGGTGCGCGACGACGCGCGCCGCAGCAAGGGCAGCACGCGCAGCATCGATCTGCGCGCCTCGCGCGAGCTCTTCGAGATGGGCGGCGGCGCCGCAGCCCTGGCCCTGGGCGCCGAGTACCGGCGCGAGAGCATGTCCTTCCGTCCCTCGGAACTGCTGGCCAGCGGCCAGATCCGCGGCGAGGGCGCGGCCGTGGCCTTTGACGGCAGCCGCAAGGTCAGCGCCGTGTTCAGCGAGCTGAACCTGCCCTTCACCCGCAACCTGGAGCTGCAGCTGGCCCTGCGCCACGACCATTACAGCGACGCCGGCAACACCACCAACCCCAAGGTGGGTGTGCGCTGGAACCCCACCCGCGCCCTGCTGCTGCGCGGCTCCTACGGCACGGGCTTCCGCGCGCCCACGCTGGCCGATCTCTACACGCCCGCCCGCCTGGGCCAGACCAATGGCATCTACAACGATGCCTACTGCGAACAGGCCAAGGCCATCGACCCGGATCTGGAACCCGACTACTGCGGTCTGCAGCCCGACAAGCGCGTGGGCGGCAGCACCGGGCTCAAGCCGGAGAAGAGCAAGCAGTTCAGCGCCGGCCTGGTGTTCGAGCTCAGCCGCGACGCCTCCACCTCGCTGGACTTCTGGCGCATCGAGAAGACCAACACCATCCTCTCGCCCGAGGGCCTGTACTTCAGCGATGTGGAGCTCTACTCGCCATACATCACCCGCGGCAAGCCCCTGGTCAGCGGCCTGCCCGGCCCCATCCAGGAGATTGACGGCCGCCTGCGCAACACCGGCTCGCTCAAGACCTCCGGCCTGGACCTGGGCCTGGAGCTGCGCAATCTGCGCACGCCGCTGGGCATCTTCGGCCTGAACCTCAACGGCACCTATGTGATGGACTTCAAGACCGCCGACTTCCCCGGCGCCCCGTTCAAGAACGGCGTGGGCAGCTTCGGCGGCGACCAGGTGGTGCAGCGCTGGCGCCATACTGCGGGTCTGAACTACGACCTGGGCGACTTCAGCGCCACCCTCACCCAGACCTACTACAGCGGCTACCGCGACCAGAACCCGGGTCCGGACGGCAAGGAGCGCCGCGTCAAGGCCTATGAGCTCTGGGACCTGAGCGCCAGCTACAGCATCAGCAAGGCGCTGAAGCTGCGCGGCGGCATCAAGAACCTGCTGGACACGGCCCCGCCGGTGTCCAACCAGGTGCTGTCCTTCCTGGCCGGCTATGACCCGAGCTACACCGACCCGCGCGGCCGCACCTTCTTCGCCAGCCTGAACTACAGCCTGCGTTGAAGCCCGGCGCCTCGAGCGCCTCAAGCAAAGCCCCCGGTCCTGGCGGATCGGGGGCTTTCGCGCTTGAGGGCTTGAGGGCTTGAGGGTCAGGCCGTGCTCAGTCCTCGATCAGGCGCCGCAGCCAGTCCGGCAGCGGTGCCGAGCGCTGGGCCGGGAAGTTCATCCAGACGGTGGTGGCGCCGCCCGCGGCATGGATCAGGCCCGGCTGGTCCACGCGCTCCAGCGTGATCCAGGTGTCAAAGCTGCTGCGCCCGGGGTTGGACACATAGTGGCGCGCCAGCAGCTCGCCGGGATATTCCAGCTGCTTGTAGAAGTTGCAGAAGGCGTTGACGATCACCGGCCCCTCGCCGGCCGGATTGGGCGCCGCGCCCAGGGACGCCAGCCAGTCCACACGCACGATTTCCAGATAGCGGAAGTAGACGGCGTTGTTGACATGGCCCATGGCGTCCATATCGCCCCAGCGCATGGGGATGCGAGTCTCGTAGACCAGCTTCTTGGCCGCCGGGATCTCGATCTTCACGCCAGCCCCAGCTCGCTGCGGATCTGGGCCAGCTGGGCCTTGAGCGTTTCCAGCTCCGCCGCCAGCCGGGCCTGCTCGGCGCGCAGCTGCAGGATCTCGTCGTCGCGCGCGGGCGCCTCGCCCGCCGCCGCCGCGGCCACCAGGCCCTCGGCCGGCTCGCCGCACAGCAGATGCGCCCAGCGGCTTTCGCGCGCCCCGGGCGCGCGGGCCAGCTTCAGGGCCAGGGGCGGCTCGCGCTCGGCCAGCTCGGCCAGAAAGGCCTCGACCGAGGAGATGTCGGCAAAGCGATGCAGGCGTTCGCTGTTGGCGCGCAGCTCGGCGGCCGTCTGCGGGCCGCGCAGCATCAGGGTGGCCAGCAGGGCCTCGGCCTGCCCTGGCACATTGATGCCGCGGCGGAAGTTGTGCTCGTAGCGGTCCACCCGGCTGCCGCTGACGCGGTTCACCAGATTCATGCCGCGCAGTTCGTCCAGCGCGCGCAGCACCTCGCTCTCGCTGGCGTTCATCACCGGATCGCGGGCGGTCTTCTGGTTGCAACCCAGGGTCAGGGCATTGACCGAGAGCGGATAGCTGTCCGGCACGGTGAACTGCTTCTCCACCAGCACGGCCAGCACGCGCGCTTCCAGCGCCGTCAAAACACGCAGTGACATGGGTTCAGACTCCGAAGCCGTCGTCGGCCTGGATCACCGCGCCGTTGATGAAGTGGCTCTCGTTGGCGCAGAGCATCAGCAAGGTGGTGTCCAGATCGCGGGGGTGTCCCACGCGCTTGCGCGGCAGCAGCTCCACCAGCTTGCGGCCCTGCTCGGTGTCCCAGTGGTGGTGGTTGATCTCGGTGTCGATATAGCCGGGGCAGATGGCATTCACATTGATGCCGTACTTGCCCCATTCCAGGGCCATGGCACGCGTCATGTGGATGACGGCGGCCTTGCTCATGGCATAAACCCCGATGCGGCTGAGCACGCGCAGGCCGGCCATGGAGGCGATGTTCACGATGCGCCCGCCGATGAAGGTGCCCGGCGCCGCGCCCTGGGCGCGCGCCAGCATGCGCTTGCCCACCTCCTGGGCCACGAAGAAGGCGCCGCGCACATTGGTATCCATCACGAAGTCGTAGTCGTCGCCGCTGACCTCGGTGAGCCGCTGCGTGGTGCTGACGCCGGAGTTGTTGATCAGGATGTCCAGGGTGCCGACCTCGGTCTCGGCATGGGCCACGGCGGCCTTGATGCTGTCCAGGTCCGTCACGTCGAGGCTCACCACATGGGCGTCACCGCCCTGGGCCTCGATCTCGGCGCGCAGGGTCTTTAGCCGCTCTTCCCGGCGTCCGGCCAGCACCACGCAGGCGCCCGCCTGGGCCAGGGTGCGGGCGAACTGGGCGCCCAGGCCGCTGGAGGCGCCGGTCACCAGGGCCACGCGGCCCGAAAGGTCGATGCTGTAGCTCATGATCTGTCGCTTTCTGATCTTCTGACTGCTGGGCGGAAACGATAGCATGGGCCACCGGCGCGCTCTGCGTCACCGCCCCTGGTCAGAACCGAGCTCCGCCCCATGATTCTGGAAGTCGCCCCGCTGCAGATCCGCCCCGGCCAGAACGCCGCCTTCGAGGCCGCCTTCGCCCAGGCCCAGCACCTCATTGCCGGCATGCCCGGCTATCTCTCGCACGAGCTGCGCCACTGCCTGGAGCGCGAGCAGGAGTACCTGCTGCTGGTGCACTGGCGCACGCTGGAGGACCATGAGCGCGGCTTTCGCGGCTCCCCCCAGTACCAGGACTGGAAGGCCCTGTTGCACCATTTCTACGAGCCCTTCCCCACCGTGCTGCATTACGCGCCCCTGCCCGCACTGAGCGGCCGCGCCGGGGCCTAGAGACCTGCATCCAGATCAAAATCGAACGGTCGTGCTATTTTCTGGCGCGCATCGGTAGAATGCGGCGCCAATTCGCGGCCCTGCGGGATGCCCGACCCAAACGCTGAGAGACAAGGAAAACACATGAGCTCCGAAGACCTGGTGGCCCAGTACGGCCCGCGCGACAGCATGGAATACGACGTGGTGGTCGTGGGTGGCGGTCCCGCCGGCCTGGCCACCGCCATCCGCATCAAGCAGCTGGCCGCCGAGAAGGGCCAGGAGATCTCGGTGGTGGTGCTGGAAAAGGGCTCCGAGCCCGGCGCCCACATCCTCTCCGGCGCGGTGATGGACCCGCGGGCCCTGAGCGAGCTCTTCCCCAACTGGAAGGAGCTGGGCGCGCCCCTGCACCAGGCCGTCACCGGCGACGACATCCTCTTCCTCTCCGAGACCGGCGCCACCCGCACGCCCGACGCCCTGGTGCCGCGCAATCTGCACAACGAGGGCTGCTACGTCATCTCCCTGTCCAATGTGGTGAAGTGGCTGGCTCAGCAGGCCGAGAACCTCGGCGTGGAGATCTTCCCGGGCTTTGCCGCGGCCGAGGTGCTCTATGACGAGGAAGGCCGCGTCAAGGGCGTTGCCACCGGCAATATGGGCATCGGCAAGGACGGCCAGCCGCACGAGGGCTTCCAGCTGGGCATGGAGCTGCTGGGCAAATACACCGTGTTCGCCGAGGGCGCGCGCGGCCATCTGGGCAAGCAGCTGATCGCCAAGTACGACCTGGCCGCCGGCAAGGACCCGCAGAGCTACGCCATCGGCATTAAGGAGCTCTGGGAGATCCCGGCCGAGAAGGCCAAGCCCGGTCTGGTGGTGCACACCGCCGGCTGGCCCATGACGGACGATACCTTCGGCGGCGGCTTCCTCTACCACCTGGAAGGCAACAAGGTCACGCTGGGCTTTGTGATCGGTCTGGACTACCAGAACCCGTACATGAGCCCCTTCGAGGAAATGCAGCGCTGGAAGACGCATCCGTCCATCCGCGCCCATATCGAAGGTGGCAAGCGCATCGGCTACGGCGCGCGCGCCATCAACAACGGCACGCCCCAGGCCCTGCCCAAGACCGTGTTCCCGGGCGGCGCCCTGATCGGCTGCGATGCCGGCTACCTGAACGCCGCGCGCATCAAGGGCAGCCATGCCGCCATCAAGAGCGGCATGCTCTGCGCCGAAGCCATCGTGCCGGCCCTGGCCGAAGGCCGCGCCCAGGACGAGCTGGCCGCCTACCCCGCCGCCTTTGAAGCCAGCTGGCTGAACGAAGAGCTGCAGCAGACCCGCAACTTCAAGCTCTGGTTCAAGAAGGGCAAGCTGGTCGGCCAGCTGATGACGGGCATCGAGCAATGGCTGCTGCCCAAGCTGGGCGTGCAAAGCCCGCCCTGGACCCTGCATGCCACGCACCCGGACCATGTCTGCCTCAAGCCGGCCGCCGAGTGCCAGCCCATCGACTATCCCAAGCCCGATGGCAAGCTGACCTTCGACCGCCTCTCCTCGGTGTTCATCTCCAACACCAATCACGAGGAAAACCAGCCGGCCCACCTGACGCTGAAGAACGCCAGCGTGCCCGTGGCCACCAATCTGGCGCGCTTTGCCGGCCCCGAGAGCCGCTACTGCCCGGCCGGCGTCTACGAGTTCGTCAAGAACGACGATGGCAGCGACCGCCTGCAGATCAATGCCCAGAACTGCGTGCACTGCAAGACCTGCGACATCAAGGACCCCACGCAGAACATCGTCTGGGTCACCCCCGAAGGTGGGGGCGGCCCGAACTACGCCGGCATGTAAAGTCGCAAGCGCTGAAGCCCTCGCCACAGCCCGCCCACAAGGCGGGCTTTTTCTTTGCCTCGTCCGCTCCATGTCCATGCCAACGCGCTTCCCCGCCGCACGTGCGCGCATCACCTTCTTCCTGATCCGCCCGCTGACCCGTCTATGCCTTGTGCTCGGCGCCACCCTGCCACTGGCACCAACGGCACTGCAGGCCCAGGCCCTGAGCTTTGATGAGGTCTACGGCATGCCCGACTTCAGCCAGGCCCAGCTCTCACCCAGCGGCCGCTACCTGGGCGTGCTGGTGCCCGGCAACTCACGCAGCCAGCTGGCCGTGATGGATATGGAGACGAGAGCTTTCGTCTCGCGCATCCAGGTGCCCGGCGCCGACATCGGCACCTGGCAGTGGATGAGCGAAGACAAGCTGCTCTTCAGCCTGGCCCAGCTGGGGCAAAGCCATCGCAACCGCAGCCATGTAGGCGGTCTCTACGTCGTAGGCCGCGACGGCCAGGAGCAGCGCCGCCTCTTCCAGAGCGCCGGCGAGTGGTTCGCCGCCGGCGCCCGCCGTTGGCTGTTCATGCAGCCCCTGCAGACCGTGGCCGGCAGCGAGCGCGAGCTCATCGTGCTGGCCAACGATGTGGACGAGCACAGCGTGGACCTCTACCGCCTGGACGTGCAGACCGGGCGCCGCGTGCGCCTCAGCGAGGGGCGGCCCGCCCGCGTGAAGCATTGGGTGCTGGACGCGCAGTTGCGCCCCCGCGTGGCAATTGCCGGGGACGATACAGGGCTGGAGCAGATCGTGCACTACCGCCCGGCCGGCGCCACGGCCGAGGCGCCGCTAGGCCCCTGGCAGGAACTCTGGCGCAGCCGCCCCAGCCGCGGCGAGGACGTGCGCCTGCCGCTGAGCGTGGAGGCCGATGGCCGCCTGCTGGTGGCCAGCAACGCCGGGCGCGACACCGTGGCGGTGCGTGCCTACGACCCCGCGCAGCAGCGCTGGGACGAGGTGCTGGTGGAACATCCTAGCTTCGATGTGGCCGTGAACGCCCTGGGCGAACCGGCCGGCGCGCTGCTGCGGCACGAGGCCGATGGCGAGCTGCTGGGCTTCGAGCTGGAGGCCGAGCGGCCGCTGGCGCTGTGGATGGACGAGCGCCGCCAGGCCCTGCAGCGCCTGGTGGACCAGGCTCTGCCCGGCCGCATCAACCGCCTGCAGTTCTCGGCCGGCCCGCGCGCCCTGGTGCGCTCGCATGCCGACCGCCAGCCCGCCCGCTGGTACCTGCTGGACACCCGCGACGGCCGCATGCAGCTCTTGCTGCAAAGCCGTCCGGGCCTGAACCCCCAGCGCCTGCCAAGCACCGAGGTGCTGGCCCTGCACAGCCGCGACGGCCTGCCCCTGAACAGCCTGCTGCTGCGCCCGCCCCAGGCCAAGCCGGGTCAGGCCCTGCCCGGCATCGTGCTGGTGCACGGCGGCCCCTGGGCGCGCGGCGCGCTCTGGGGCGACGAGCAGGGCGATATGGACTTGGCCAACTGGCTGGCTTCGCGCGGTTATGCGGTGCTGCTGCCCAATTTCCGCGGCAGCACCGGCCAGGGCCGGGCTCTGCTGCAGGCAGGTCGTGGCCAGTTCGGCCTGCGCATGCAGGAGGATCTGGAGGACGTGCTGCAGGCCGTGCTGGCGCGGGGCGATCTGGACCCGCAGCGCCTGTGCATCAGCGGCGCCAGCTACGGTGGCTATGCGGCCCTGATGGCCGCCGCCCGCGAGCCCGAGCGCTACCGCTGCGTGGCCGCCGGCATGCCGGTGACGGATCTGCCGGCCCTGCTGGAATCGGGCTGGAGCGACCTCTCGCGCCGCGAGGACGCCAAGGCCTTCTGGACCGAAATGGTGGGTGACCCGGCCAGCCAGCGCCGCGAGCTGGCGGCCGTATCGCCGGTGAACCTGGCGCCGCGCATCCAGGCCCGGGTCATGCTCTACGCCGGCGTGGACGACGGCCGCACGCCGCTGGAGCAGGCCGAGGGCATGCGCCGCGCCCTGCAGCGCGCGGGCCAGGAGCCGCTGTGGCTGGTCAAGTACGGCGAGGGCCACGGCTACCAGCTCAGCGGCAATCTGCAGGCGCTGCTCCAGCAGCTGGAGGACTTCTTCGCCCAGGCGCTGCGTCCCGGGCGCTAGAGGCTCAGGTCGTAGCGGATCATGCCGCGGTGCTCGGCCACCTGGTCGTAAAGCGCCCGCGCGCGCTGGTTCTCCACATGGGTGGTCCAGTAGTAGCGCGAGCAGCCGCGCTCGCGGGCGGCCTGGGCCACCGCCAGGATCAGGGCGCGCGCCAAGCCGCGGCCGCGCTGGGCCTCGTCCACGAAGAGATCCTGCAGATAACAGGCCTCGCCGGTCCAGATGCTGGTGTGGAAGAGATAGTGGGCGATGCCCAGCACCTCGCCGTCCAGGCAGGCGGCAAGACCTGTCACCTCCTGGCCCGCCAGCAGACGCTGCCAGCTGGCCTCATAGACCTGCGGCTCATGCTCGGTGCGGTAAAAGGCCTTGTAGCCACGCGCCAGGCGCTCCCAGGCCGCACGGTCGTCGGGCTGTAGGGGGCGGATCAGGATGAGGTTCGTCGGCTCCATGTTCACAGCCCCAGGTTCCGCATCCAGCCCGCCAGCTCGCGCTCGCGCGGCGTGCCAGCCTCCAGCTGATCGCGCAGGCGCTGGCGTTCCAGCGCGCTGCGGTTCTGGCTGAGCTTGGCCTTGAATTCCCAGCCCAGCACATGCAGACGCAGGCCCACGATGGCGCCCAGCAGCTTGTGCTGGAAGTCCTCGGGCAGACCACGCCACTGCGCGGCATAGCCCGGCTCGTGGCGGGCGATCAGACGCTTGAGCAAGGCGTCCTTGGCCGCGGGCTCGTCGATCAGCTCGGCGCGCACGCGCAGGTGCAGGGCCAGGTAGTTCCAGGTGGGCACATTGCGCTCATGCTCGTAGTGGCGCGGCGAAACGTAGGCATCGGGGCCGCTGAAGACCAGCAGCTGCTCGGGCTGATCGGCCAGCCAGGCCGACTGCGGATTGGCCCGCGCCAGATGGCCGTCCAGCCACCAGTGCTCGCCCTCGGCGCCCCAGAACAGGGGCAGATGGCTGACGAAGCTGGCGCCCTGCGGGTCGCGGCCCAGCAGCAGGCCCAGGGGCTGCTCCTCGATCAGGCGGCGCGCGTGCGCCAGATCCTCAAGCTTGAAGTGATTCGGCAGGTACATGATGACGGCTGGTTTCCTCGGCTGTGGTCCTTGCATCGAACTCTAGGGACGAACTTGGTACGATGAAAGTTCCAATTCTGCAAATTTCGAGGGAGCCAATTCCATGGAACCCATGCTCGCGCTGGACCCGGCCGGCATGCGCCTGCAGGCCGAGGGCCCCGGTCTGGCCGTGCAGATCCACGCCCAGCTCAAGGCCCGCATCCTGGCCGGCGAGTTGCCGGCGGCCCTGAGACTGCCCACCACGCGCGAGCTGGCGCAGCAGCTGGGCGTCTCGCGCAACACGGTGCTGCGCGCCTATGAGCAGCTGCTGGCCGAGGGCTTTCTGCAGGCCCGGGTGGGCGACGGCAGCTATGTGGCGCCGTTGCCTCCCAACCCCCATGCGCCGCAGCCCTCGCTCAAGCGCCGTGCCGATGCGAGCGCCCTGCCCGCTTCGCCGCTGTGGCAGCGCCTGGACCAGGACTTCAGGCCGGCCCAGGTGCTGCCGGGCCCGCCGCGCGCCTTCCGCCACGGCGTGCCGGCCCTGGACCTGTTCCCGCACGCGGTCTGGGCGCGGCTGCAGGCGCGCTTCTGGCGCCAGTCCCGCCAGCAGCCCCTGGGCTATAGCGATGCCGCTGGACTTCCGCGCCTGCGCGAGGCCATTGCCGCCTATCTGCGCCACGCGCGGGGCCTGCCCTGCACGGCCGAGCAGGTGGTGGTGACCAGCGGCTCGCAGCAGGCGATTGCCATGAGCGCCCTGGCCCTGCTGGGGCCGGGCGAGCGCGCGGCCATGGAGATGCCCGGCTACCGCGCCGCCGCTGCAGCCCTGGCCCTGGCGGGCACGCCGGTGCTGCGCGTGCCGGTGGATGAGCAGGGTTTGCAGGTGGCCGCGCTGGAGGCCCTGGGGCCCTGCCGCCTGCTGCACCTCACGCCCTCGCACCAGTTCCCCACCGGGGCGGTGATGGAGGCCCGCCGCCGCCTGGAGCTGCTGGCCTGGGCGCGGCGCCAGCAGGCCTGGCTGCTGGAGGACGACTACGACGGCGAGTACCGCTACAGCGGCGTGCCCCTGGCCCCGCTGGCGGCGCTGGACACCGAGGGCCGCACGCTCTACGCCGGCACCTTCTCCAAGCTGCTCTTCCCGGGTCTGCGCCTGGGCTATCTGGTGCTGCCGCCGGCCCTGGCCCCGGCCTTCGCGCGCCTGCGCTGGGCCCTGGACCGGCATGCCTCGGTGGCGGACCAGGCGGTGCTGGCCGACTTCATCGAGCAGGGCGAGTTCCTGCGCCATGTGCGCCGGGTGCGGCGCGCCGCGGCCCAGCGCCGCGAGGCCCTGCTGCAGGCCTGGCAGCGGCATTTCGGCAGCGCGGGGGAACTGGCCCTGAGCGCGCCTCAGGCCGGTCTGCACGCCCTGCTGCCGCTGGACGGCCCCGCCCGGGAGCAAGACCTGGCCCTGCGCGCCGAGGCGGCCGGCCTCGAAGTGGGCCGGCTGCGCCAGGTGGGCCAGGTGCCCGCGGCCAGCGCGCGGGCAGGCCTGCTGCTGGGCTTTGCGGCCGTGACGCCCGCCGCCATCACGGCGGCGGTGGCCACGCTGGCGCGGGTGTGGAACAGCGGCCGCCCGGCCTAGAAACCGGCAGGCAGAAAAAAGGCCTCTTGCGAGGCCTTTGGCGAGGGGCTTAGAAGCTGTACTCGGCACCCAGCTTGAGGGTGCGCGGGCGCAGCTTGTAGCCGTCACGCAGATTGACCGGGTTGTCGGCACCGGTCAGGTTGTTGATATTGAGCGAGAGGCGCAGGTTCTTGAAGCCGCTGTAGGCCACGCTCACATCGGTGCGCAGGTCAGAGTCGACGAAGCAAGGCACATCCACCGGCTTGAGGCGCTTGAGGCAGGCGGCCTCGCTCCAGTCCTTCTGCTCCACCTCGTCGCCATAGAGCTTGGTGGCCGAGCTGATGGTCAGACGCAGACCGGCGCTCCAGGCCTCGCGCGACCAGTTGGCCGAGAGCACGGACTTCAGGCGCGGCTTGTTGCGCAGGCCCACCTGGTTGGGGCGCCAGCGGCCGGCTTCCATGTCCCAGGGGCGGTAGCTCAGGGCATAGGTGGTGGCCAGACCCAGGGTCAGGCTGCCGAACTCGGGGTTGCCCACGCGGCCCTTCACATCCAGGTCGATGCCCGAGCTCAGGGTCTTGCCCAGGTTCTCATAGCTCAGCAGCAGGGAGCTGACCTGACCGGCGCCCCAGGCGAAATTGGCACCTGGCTGCAGCTGGTTGGCGCGGGCGGCCAGGCGCTGATCCTGGGCGCTGATCTCGCCGCGCGAGATGGCGCCTTCGTAGCCCGGCTTGCCCTCGCGGCCCAGCACATAGGACACGTCGCGGAAACCGATCTCGTCCCGGCGCTCGATGCGGTAGTAGTCCATGGCCAGGGAGAGCGAGCGGCTGGGCTCGAACACAAAGCCCAGGGTCAGGCTGCGAGAAGTCTCGGGCTTGAGCTGAGGGTTGGCCGAGATCATGGCCGGCATGCCGGCCAGGCAGCCCGAGTTGAAGGCCGTGGCGGCATCGCTCACGTCCTGGGCGGTGCCGGTCTTCAGCACATTGCTGATGTCGGTGGCGGTCTCGCAGCGACGCGGGTCAACCATGCGGTTGAAGAAGCCCGTCACGCCCACCTCGCCCAGGGTCTCGGGGATGTTGGGCGCGCGGAAGCCGCCGGCCACGGTGCCGCGCAGCAGCAGCTGGGGCGAGACCTCGTAGCGCAGGCCCAGCTTGGGCGAGACATGGGCCTTGAAGCCCGTGGCCTTGTCCAGGCGCAGCGCGCCATTGAGCTCCAGGCGCTTGAGCACAGGGGCGTTCAGCTCCAGGAAGGCGGCGTCCAGATTGCGCTTGCCGTCCACCAGCAAGGCGCCGCGGCCGATGATCTCGGCCCGCATCACGTTGTCGCTGGAGCGGATGCTCACGGCCTCCTGGCGATGCTCGGCGCCCAGGGCGAAGGACAGCGGGCCACCGGCCAGCTCCATCAGCTCGCCGCTGAGCTTGGCGTCGATGAAGTTCTGGTGGTTGCGGCCGCTGGTGCCGTTGCGCGGGAACAGGCGCTCCAGCAGCTCGGGGCTGTTGGGGCCGCCCAGCTTGTACTCGCCCGACTGCACGGCGGACACGATGTCGCGATGCGCCCAGCGGCTGTATTTGTCGGCCTTGGCACCCACGCGGCCCAGGGCCACTTCCCAGTCCATGTCACGGTACACGCCCTTGAGACCGGCCAGCACCCGGTACTGGTCGGCTTCGGAGGGCGCGCCCCACATGGCGCTGTCGTCCAGGAAACGGTAGTTGATGCCCACGGGGCTGCCGTCATTGGGGCGACCGGCGAACTGGGCCGGATAGGCCGCATCACCCAGACGCCACTCGGGCGGATTCACCAGCTGGGTCTTCTTGTTGTAGCCGTCGTACCAGCGCCAGGGCTGGCCGGCCGCGATGGTGAAGGGCAGGCTGCGGTACTCGGTCTTGGTCTTGGAGTAGGACAGCTCGGCAAAACCCTCCAGCGTGTCGCTGAGCTTCAGGCGTGCGGCGCTGAAGAGGTTGAGGCGCTCGGCCGGGTCCGAGACCGGGTTCAGGCCGTTGATATCGGCCACGCACAGGCCCTGGCTGTTGAGCGTCTTGCAGCCGGGCACGGCCGCGAACTCGGTGCCGGCCTTGCCACTGCGCACATAGTTGCCAGGGAAGGCATAGACACTGGGATCGCCAAAGGCGTTGGCCACATAGGCCTTGTGCCAGGCCGGGTAGTCACCCTTCACATCGGCCACCGTGAAGCCCTGGCGCTTGTAGAGCTCCACATTGCTGAAGACGTTGAAGCGGTCCTTGTCCAGATCGCCCCAGCCCCCCACCAGGCTCAGCGTGTGCTGGCCGCCCGCGCTGGGATCGGTGTTGAAGGTCTTGCTCGCGCTCAGGCCCAGGCCCTGGTAGCCGCGGCGCGTGATGATGTTGATCACGCCGGCCATGGCGTCGGAGCCGTAGATGGCGGAGGCGCCGTCCTTCAGGGTTTCGATGCGCTCGACGGCGTCGGCGGGAATCGAATCCACATTGACGAACATCTCCTGCGCGCCATCGGCCAGGCCGAAGGCCGCGACGCGGCGGCCATTGAGCAGCACCAGGGTGGCGCCCTTGCCCAGGCCGCGCATGGACACGCCGGAGGCGCCGGCGGCAAAGCCGGTGGAGCCGCCATCGTCGCGCAGCTCGTTGCCATAGCTGCCGGTCAGGGTGTCCAGCACCTGGCGCACGGTGCTGGCACCGGTCTGGCGGATGTCTTCGCGGCTGATCACCTGCACGGGCGAAGCGGTCTCGCTGGCCAGGCGCTTGATGTTGGAGCCGGTGATTTCAACGCGCTGCAGCTGCTGCGGCGTGCCGGGCTCCTGGGCCTGAAGGTTGGCGCAGCACAGGGCGGCAGCCAGGGCGCCCACGGTGGGCAGGGTTCGGGGGGCGATGCGGGAGAGGGGGTACTTCAAGATCTCAAAATTCCAGATTCACGTCGCTGCGCGCGCCCGGCCCACAAAGCAGGACCGGCCGGGGTGGCGCGCAGGATCACAGAGCACCCGCTATCAGGTGCCTTCGCTGCAGGCGAGGCCACGTGCACGCACGGGCTGATCTTGTGGATCTGGCCTCGCGGGCGGGTCCCGTCGCCACCAGGGCGCTGCAGGAAAGGGTGCGGAGTCTACAGAAACAATTCCTTCACACCCGAGCAATGCAAGTAGAACAAACGCGAGTTCGTCTTGCTTTTGCAACAAAGCAGGAAACCGGAGTGAAGTGGGCGTTCAGCGGCGACGAATGTGCCGGGAGCGCTGTCGCGAGTAAGGGTCAGGTCTTGCGCCTGAACAGGAAGCGGAGCAGCAAGGGTTCGCAGCGAGACTTGAGCTCGGCAGCAAGCCCAATGAAAAACGCCGCACAATTTTCATTGCGCGGCGTTTCCATGTTTTGCTGGCGGAGACGGAGGGATTCAAACTATCGGAGAGAATCCCCTGTAAATCGACAACCATCCTCAGCTACTTCTTTCAGTACCCCCACAAATACCCCGGAGTTGTCCGCTTAGGTTGGCGCGCAAGTGTATTGACCCAGCAGAACCTGCACAGGTCAGGCCGCTAATGCGAATGCCTCAGCGGGGGTCTTCATGTTCAGCGCCTGGTGCGGGCGCCGGTGGTTGTAGAAGTGGATCCAGTCGCCGATCAGGC